>Ga0315553_10004300_pt1 | contig 10769 bp, 7 predicted proteins | sample SalMarSW160140MG_FD_203099 | JGI IMG/M metagenome (GOLD analysis project Ga0315553, IMG submission 203099) | Salt marsh sediment microbial communities from the Plum Island Ecosystem LTER, Massachusetts, United States - Salt Marsh Sediment SW1601-40 ... | reverse complement strand
GACGAGTGCGTAGCGCTTCGGCTGCAGCAACGAATCGATCTCCCAACCGAACAGGGTCGGGCGGTCGACCACGGTTCCGGCGAAACCGCCGGTGAAGTCGCTGTTGCCGAGCACGATGCGCTCGATCGCGAGCGCGAGCCCGAACGTGGCGATGGCCAGGCTGATTCCGCGGGTCCGCAGCGCCGGGAGTGCGACGAGCACGCCGATGGGCAGCGCGACCGCGACGCCGATCACCACGACCACGGGGAACGGCCACCCGGCGACATCGGCGAGCCGCCCGGCGACGAAGGCGCCCATGCCCGCGAGCGCGAACTGGGCGAGCGAGAGCTGACCCGCGTAGCCCGTGACCACGATGAGCGACAACATCACGAGCGCGATCGCGAACGTCGACGCGAGTACGAGCGCGCCCGTGGCATCGCTCGCACCGATCCACCACCAACCCAGGAGGAACGCGGCGACCGGTATCCAGATCGGGACGCGTCCCGTGCCGACGCGCGGCAATCGGAAGAGGGCCTCGCCGCGCAATGGGAGCGCGTCGCCGCGCAGCGCGAGAACGACGACGATGACGAGGAACGGCACGGATGTAGCCCAGCCCGGATCGCTCACGTATCGGGTGAGCTCGGACTCGGCGACACCGATCGCCAGTCCGCCGGCGAGGGCGAGCGGGAACGAGCGGAAGCCGCCCACGAGCGCGGTCGCCAGCGCCGGGATGATGAGCAGCGTGAGCGGAACCACCGACAGCCCCAGGATGGGGAGGATGAGAATGGCCGCCAGACCGGCGAGCGCCGCGCCGAGCGACCAGTTCGCGACTGCGATGACTTCCGGGGACCACCCCATCGTCGCGGTCGCGCGCTCGTTCTCGGCCACGGCCACGGTGGCCCACCCGAAGCGGGTGAAGCGGAAGACGAGCCAGAGCGCGACGGTCAGGACGCAGGCGACGAGCAGGATGTAGATCCGATCCGAGGGCACGGTGACGCCGGAGAAGAAGGTCCAGACGTTCGCGGGCAGGATCGGGTCCACGAACGTGCTCGTCGTGCCGTACTCGAGGATCAGCGCCTGCTGGACCACCGCCAGCACCCCCAGCGTGGCGACCAACCGGGTCACCGGTGAGCTGGTGCGCAGCCATCGCATGACGAGGAGGTACGTGAGCGCACCGCCGAGGGCCGATGCCGCGACGCCGATCACGACGGCCGCTCCCTGGGGGACGCCGGCCTCGACCGCCTCGAAGTAGGCGTAGGCGCCGATGGCGCCCATCGCGCCATGGGCGAAGTTGAGGACTCCCGAACCGCGATAGACGAGGACGACGCCCTGGGCGATCAGCGCGTAGACACCGCCGAGCCCGAGTCCGAGGAGCAGGAACTGGAGCGGCTCCGACACGACCCGTCAGCCTCCGGGGTTCGTCGCACGGATCATGGACTCGCCCCCGTCCCGGCCGCACTCGCCGTCCGCGGCGGCATGTGTCATTCTGTGAGTTCGCGCTGAATCTTGCGGGAGTGTTTGTAGCAGCAGCACCGGGAGTACGCAATCGATGCGTCCGGCCGTCCCTGACCTCCTCGACCGTTCCCACCGACTCGGCGCCGATCGGCGCGTGACGAACTTCGCCGGGGGCAACACCTCGGCCAAGGTCACCCTGGAAGACCCCATCACCGGCGAAGCCAGGCGCGTCCTCGCGGTCAAGGGCTCGGGGGGTGACCTGGCGACGCTCACCGAGGACGGGCTCGCCTGGTTGGATCTGGACCGGGTGCGGGCGCTCGAAGCTGCGTACCGGGGAGGCGCGCCCGAGGACGCGATCGTCGCGATGTACGACTTCTGTCGGTTCGGCGCCGGCGGGGCTGTTCCCTCGATCGACACGCCGTTGCACGCCTTCCTCGGCGCGGCGCACGTCGATCACCTGCACCCCGACTCCATGATCGCCTTGGCCGCGGCTGCCGACGGTCCGGAGCTCGTCGCGGAGTGCTTCGGCGCGGAGGTGGGCTGGCTCGACTGGATGCGTCCGGGAATGGAGCTCGGGCTGGCCCTGCGTGCATTCCAGCGCGAGCACCCCGCCGCACGCGGGGCGGTCCTCGGAGGCCACGGGATGATCTGCTGGGGGGAGACCTCCGCAGAGTGTGAGGCACGGTCGTGGCAGCTCGTCGAACAGGCCGAACGGTTCCTCCTCCAGCGCGATGGACCCGACCCCTTCCGCACGACGCGATCGGGGTTCGAGGCGCTCGATGCACCAGCTCGAAGTCGGGTCGCGGCCGAGCTCGCGCCGGTCGTGCGCGGTATTGCATCGCACGACCGTCGGGTGGTGGGCTCGTTCACCGACGCCGTCGTCGTCCTCGAGTTCCTTTCCTCCGAGGCCGCCCCCGACTTGGTCGCGCTCGGGACGTCGTGCCCCGATCACTTCCTGCGGACCAAGGTCAGGCCGCTCCTGCTCGACCTGCCGACGACGGCGAGTCACGCGCAACGGGTCGCACGGCTCCACGAGCTCCACGACGCGTACCGAGAGGACTACACGCGCTACTACCGCGCCCACGCGGTCGAGGACTCCCCCGAGATGCGCGGCGCCGATCCCGCCATCGTCCTCGTTCCCGGCGTCGGGATGTGGAGCTTCGGACCTGACCCGCGGACTGCGCGTGTGGCAGGGGAGTTCTACGTCAACGCGATCAACGTCATGCGGGGTGCCGAATCGGTCTCGACCTACACACCGATCTCGGACGAGGAGAAGTTCCGCATCGAGTACTGGGAGCTCGAGGAACGCAAGCTGAGGATGAAGCCGCCTCCTCCCCCACTCCAGGGGCGAGTCGCGTTCGTGACCGGCGCAGCCTCCGGTATCGGCCGCGCCACCGCCGAGCGGCTCGCGGCCGAAGGCGCGTGCGTGATCGTGGCCGACCTCGACGGTGAGGGCGCCGAGAAGGTGCAGGCCGAGATCGGAGTCGAGGCCGCGCTGTCGATGCCGTGCGACGTCACCGACGAGAGCGCCGTTCTCAACGCCTTCGCCGAGGCCGCTCGTCGCTTTGGCAGTGTCGACCTCGTCGTCAACAGCGCGGGCTTCGCCGCGTCAACGCCATTGATCGATGCCACGACCCAGGAGTGGGACGCGCTCCACGCCGTGTTGGGGCGGGGGTCGTTTCTCGTGAGTCGCGAAGCGGCCGCGCAGATGATCGCGAGCGGTATCGGTGGCGATCTCGTTCACATCGTGTCGAAGAACAGCGTCGTCGCCGGCCCCAGCAACGTCGCCTACGGGTCGGCGAAGGCCGCTCAGGCGCACCTCGTGCGCCTGCTCGCGGCCGAGCTGGGCGAGCACGGCATCCGCGTTAACGGGGTCAACCCGGACGCGGTCGTCAAGGGGTCGGGGATCTTCAGCGGCGAGTGGCTGGAAGAACGCGCCGAGGTTTACGGGGTCGCGCCCGAGCGACTGAGCGAGTTCTACGCCGGGCGCACGTTGCTCGGCGAGGAGGTGCTCCCCGAACACGTCGCCGACGCCGTACACGCACTGGTGGCAGGATCGTTGTCGCGGACGACCGGCCACATCATCCCGGTCGACGGGGGGTTGGAGACCGCGTTCCTCCGCTGAGGCCGCGTGGATCGCCGTTCGCGTGGGAAGACGAGGTGGTCGCCATGAGGATCACGACGGAGCAAATCGCCGAGGTCGAGTCCGATCGGGTGGCGGACCACGAGGCCGATCTCCGCGCGGTGGCCGACGTCGGAACCCGCCGAGGCGTCGACGTCGAGGCCGTGATCGAGGCGGTGCGACACTTCAGCGTTGCCGCGCCTTCGTGGGCGGTCGGCACCGGGGGGACGCGCTTCGGGCGCTTCCCCTCCGGCGGGGAGCCCCGCACCATCGAAGAGAAGATCGACGACGTCGCCGCGTTGCACGCGCTCACCGGCGCGAACCGGACCGTGAGCCTGCACGTGCCCTGGGACGATCCCGAGGATCCCGAGGCGCTGCACACGTATGCGCGCGAGGCGGGCATCGGCTTCGACGCCATGAACTCGAACACCTTTCAGGACAACTCGTCGACGACCGGCGACTTCGCCGTCTCCTACAAGTTCGGATCGATGGCCAACGCCGACGCCGCCGTTCGCAAGCAGGCCGTCGAGCACAATCTCGAGGTCATCGAGCTCGGCAAGCGACTCGGTGCGAACGCGCTCACCGTCTGGCTCGGCGACGGGATGAACCATCCCGGTCAGGCCGACTTCCGGCGGCAGTTCGAGCGCGTCGCCGACTGCCTGCACCAGGTTCACGACGCCCTCCCCGACGGCTGGCGCCTGTTCACCGAGCACAAGCCGTACGAGCCCGCGTTCTACTCCTCGGTGAACCCCGACTGGGGTTCCTCACTGCTCCTCGCGCAAGCCGCAGGCGCCCAGGCGCGCTGCCTCGTCGATCTCGGCCATCACCTCCCCAACACGAACATCGAACAGATCGTGAGCCGCCTCGCGATGGTGCGACGCCTCGGTGGGTTCCACTTCAACGATTCGAAGTACGGCGACGATGACCTCACCGTCGGATCCATCCACCCGTATCAGTTCTTCCTGATCGTCCTGGAGCTCGTGAAGATCGGCGACGGTGCGATGCCCGACCTCAGCTACATGATCGACGCGTCGCACAACCTCAAGGACCCACTCGAGGACCTGGCGCAGGCGACGGACCAGATCCAGGTCAGCATCGCCCAGGCGATGCTCGTCGACCGCCCCGCGCTCGAGGCCGCTCAGGAGAGCAACGACCCCGCTCGGGCCGCGGAGGTGCTCCACGCCGCCTACCGCGCCGACGTGCGACCGCTCGTCGCGGAGGCTCGACGGCGCAACGGTGCTGCGCTCGATCCGCTGACGGCCTTTCGCAGCATCGGGTACCGCAAGGAGATGACCCGCGAGCGCGGAGCAGGCTCGACCGCAATCGGGTTGTGAGCCGTTGACCCCCTCACCGACGCGTGTCGCCGCTGTCGACCTCGGCGCGGGTTCGGTTCGCGTCTGCGTCAGCGATCTCGAAGCACGTCCGCCCCGCTACGAGGTCGTGCACCGCGTCTCCCACGAGCCCCGCCGACAGCCCGGGGACCGGCTCCGATGGGACTGGGACCGCATCCGCGAGGCCGTGCTCGACGGATTGGAGCAGGCGGCGCACGCGCCGCTCGCATCGATCGGTGTCGACGCCTGGGGTGTCGACTACGGCCTGCTCGACGCGCAGGGCCAGCTCCTCGCCCCGCCGGTCTGCTACCGCGACGACCGCACGGCCCGCTATCACGAGCTGGTCGACCGGATCGGCGAACGACGGATGTTCGCGATCAACGGACTCCAGTGCATGCCCATCAACACGATCTTCCAGCTCGCGGCCGAGGACCGCTCGCTGCTCGACCGCGCGCGCCACGTCGTCACGTTGCCCGAGCTCGTCCTGTCGGAGCTCACCGGGACGATCACCGCGGAGATCAGCAGCGCCGGGACGACGGGGCTGGTCGACCAGTCGACCGGGTCCTGGAGCGACGAGCTCCTCGACACGGTCGACGTCCCAGCCAATCGGTTCCCGGAGATTTTGGCGCCCGGGACGCGAGCGGGGAACTGGAAGGGGATCCCGGTGCATCTGGTCGCCGGGCACGACACCGCCTCGGCGGTGGTCGGCATCGGAGCCGCCGAGGTAAACCCGACCTTCGTCTCCTCGGGGACCTGGCTGCTCGCGGGTCAGGAGCTCGACGCGCCCGTGCTCACCGATGACGCGCGTCGCGCCGGCTTCACGAACGAGTACGGCCCCGAGTCCACGACCCGTTTCCTGAAGAACGTGGCGGGGTTCTGGATCCTCGAGGAATGCCGACGCTCCTGGGGGAATCCGCCCGTGGGAGAGCTGCTCGCCGATGCCGACGACGGAGTCCTCGCCGTCCCGGCCGGTGCCTGCTTCGACGCCACCGATCAGCGCTTCCTGGCTCCCCGGGACATGGAGGCCGAGGTGCGCGCCGCGGCCGGGCTGACGAGGGAGGCGCCACGACCCACCGTCGTTGCGGTCATCATCGCTTCACTCGCCCGTACCGCGGCGAACGTGATCGCCGAGGCAACCGCCCTCTCCAGGACCCCCGTCGAGCGCGTCCATCTCGTCGGCGGCGGAGTGCGTGCGGCGCCCTTCGCGGCCGCGCTGCGGGAGTATGTCGACGCGCCACTGCGAGTCGGCAACCCCGAGTCGGCTGCACTCGGCAACGCCCTGGTGCAGGGCATCGCGCTCGGATGCTGGGAGAATGTCGCGGCCGCCCGTAAGGAGCTCGTTGCGTGACCCCGAGAGCCCGCCGCGCCGTCACCGAAACCCTCTCGTCTACCGCGCGGGAAGAGCGGATCTTCGAGCTGCTCGGCACCGACGGACAGGTGCAGATCTCCGGATTGGCCGCCGAGCTGGACGTCAGCGAGATGACGATTCGGCGAGATCTCGACCGCCTCGCCGCCGAGGGACGACTGCGGCGCGTGCGCGGAGGGGCGGTGGCGGTGGGTCCCGAGCCCTTCGCCCAGCGTCACGCGCGACATGCATTCGAGAAGGAGCGCATCGCCGACAAGCTCCTCGACCTCGTCGGAGACACGGGTGCGATCGCCATGGATGCGTCGACCACGGTGCAGCGCCTTGCCCGCCGTGTCGGCGGGAGAGAGCTGACGATCCTCACGAACGGTCCCGACACGTTCACGACGCTCCAAGAGCAGGAGGGCGTGACCGCGATCCTCACCGGAGGAGAGCTCGATCGGCGCACGGGTTCGCTCGTCGGCCCAATCGCGTGCCGTTCCACGCGAGATCTCGTGATGCGGCGCGCCTTCCTCTCCGCGAGCGCGCTCGACCCGGAGAACGGCACCACCGAGCAGACGCTCGAGGACGCCGAGGTGAAGATCGCGATCGTGGAAGCTTCGACGTCGGTCGTGCTCGCGGTGGACCACACGAAGCTCGGGGGTCACTCGATCGCCCGCTGCCTGCCGCTGTCGCGCATCGAAATGCTCGTCACCGACCTGGATCCCGAAGACGCGCGCCTCGACGCTTACCGCGACCGCTGCGAGATCCTCTGAAGGCCCCCGTCAGGGGGCGTCGGCCTCCACCAGATCGGGGGTCAGGTCGGCGACGCAGCCGGCGCCGAGGAGCGCCATCGTCCTGCGGATGCCGGCGTCGAAGAGGTCCAGGACCCAATCGACGCCGCGCTCACCACCGGCACCGAGGCCGTAGAGGTACGCGCGGCCGACGGTGCACGCAGTCGCGCCGAGGGCCACGGCCTTCACGACGTCACGTCCTCGACGAACGCCGCCGTCGCAGATGATCTCGACCCTCCCTCCCACCGCGGCCGCGACCGGCGAGACGAGGTGGAGCGGCGTGGGCGCGAGGTCGAGTTGGCGGCCGCCGTGATTCGAGAGGGCGATGGCTTCGGCGCCCGCGTCGGCGGCGAGCAAAGCATCCTCCACGGTCTGGATTCCCTTGACGATCACGGGACCCGACCAGATCGAGCGCAGCCAACGGACGTCCTCCCAGGAGAGCGAGGGATCGAACTGGCTGTCGATGTACTCGGCGACCGACATCGCGTCGCTCCCGTCCGCGCCGCTGCGGCCGGCGACGTTCGCGAACTGGATCGGCTCCGCCCGAACGAAGTCCCACGTCCAGGCGGGGTGGAAGATCCCGTCCACGATGGTGTCGAGACCAAGCTTCGGCGGAAGGGTGAACCCGCGTCGGACGTCGCGCTCTCGCCGACCTGTCATCGCCGTGTCGGCGGTCAGCACGAGCGCTTCGTAACCAGCTGCGGCCGCGCGTTCGACCATTTCCTCGACCAGTCCTCGGTCCTTCCAGACGTAGACCTGGAACCATTTCGGTCCCTCGCTCACGGCCGCGACCTCTTCGATCGAGCGGGTGCTGAGCGTCGAGAGCGCGTACGGCAGGTGCGCACGAGCGGCCGCGCGGGCAACGGCGAGCTCCCCGTCGGGATCCGCGATTCTGTTGAAGCCGGTCGGAGCGAGCGCGAGCGGAATCGGGAGCCGGCGCCCGAGCAGCGTCGTCGACGGGTCGATGGACGAGACGCCGCGCAGGACACGGGGACGGAACCGGCGCCGACGAAAGGCCTCAACGTTCCCGGCCAGCGTGATCTCGTCCTCGGCCCCGCCGTCGATGTAGTCGAAGACGCCGGCGGGCAGCCTTCGCTTCGCGAGCCTTCGGAGGTCCGCCACGTCGGCTGCGGTCCGCAACCGCCGCTCGACGGAGTCGAGCTCGATCGGCCGGAATCGCAGCACCGAGCGCACGGTGGCCACGACCTCGCGCAGCCGGAGGAGGAGACGGCTCAGGAACGTCATTTGTAGCATTCTGTGAGTTCCCACGGATCCTTGCAACCACGACCACGGCTCCTGATGCCGCGCCGTTCTGTAGGAGCCCTCGCTTCGGCGAGCGACGGGGAGTCCCGCCATGACGCGAACGATGCGGTGGCTCGTGGCGGCGCTGGCCTGTGCCCTGGCGTTCGCCGCGTGCGACACGAACGAGGACACCGAGGCCCCGGAGGGCGACGGGTCGACCGAGGAGGCCGCGTACACCTCGGAAGCGTGGACGGCCGACGTCAACCAGATCTGCGAGGAGATCGCCGCGGACATGGCCGCGGAACCGGCACCGCAGCCGACCGGGCCCCGGACCGAGGACGAGATCTTCGCCGGCTTCTCGGACGCGTACGCGGCCCTGCAGGACGAGCTCACGCAGATCGAGGCGCTGGAGATCCCCGAGGACAACCCCGAAGCGGTGGAGGACTTCCTCGCCACGTACCACGAGACCGAGAAGACGTTCGGGGCCGCGCTCGAACCCGGCACGGTCGACGAGTTCAACACGCAGCTCGGCGCACTCGATGAGCAGCTGCAAGAACTCGACCACGAGTCTGACGTCGTCGGGGTGTCCGCGTGCGGGCCGAAGTCGCCCGGGGCGCAGTTCAGGGCGACGCTCCGAGCGGACGGCACGTTCACGGACGCGGAAGCGGACTGCATCTGGGACGCGATCGTCGAGTACGCAGAGCGCAACCAGATCGACGACTGGATGAACCTCGAGTTCTTGGATTTCGAGATCTTCCAGCAGCTCACCATGCAGTGCCTCCCTCCCGAACGGAACGCCGAGGTCTTCGGCAGCTAGCTCCGATCGGCCGACCCGGGAAGGAGTCCGGACGCGATGCGAACGACGCGGTGGCTCGTGGCACTCCTCGCCTGCGCCCTGGTGTTCGGCGCGTGCCAATCGGGGAGCGACACCGAGTCGGAAGACGCCGAGGACGAGTCCTCCGGGGTGTCCGAGATCCCGGTACCCGTCTTCCCGGACTGGGTCGACGAGGTCAACCGCATCTGCAAGGAGATCGCCGACGCGAACGCACCGGAACCGGCACCGCAGCCGACCCGGCCCCGGACCGAGGAGGAGATCCTCGCCGACTTCTCCGACGCGTACGCGGCGTTGCAGGACGAACACGCGCAGATAGAAGTGGTGGAGATCCCCGAGGACAACGCGGAGGCGGTGGAGGGCTACTTGGCGACGTACCGCGAGACCGAGGAGGTGTTCGGGGCCGCGCTCGAGTCCGGAACGGTCGACGCGTTCAACGCCGAGCTCGGCCGCGTCGACCAGCAGCTCCAGGAACTCGACGCCGTGTCGGAGGACCTCGGGCTCTCCGACTGCGGGCCGAAGTCGATCTCTGCCCAGTTCGCGGCCGCACTCGCCGACCAGGGATTCACGCCAGAGGAAGCGGACTGCATCTCCAGGGCGGTCATCGAGTACGCGGCGCGCAACGAGATCGACGACCCCCTGTACGTCACGATCAGCACTCCCGAGGTGCTCCAAGAGATCCTCGGCGACTGCCTGACCGATGAACGGATCGCCGAGCTGAACGCGAGCTCAGGGCTCAGTCATCCCTCCCGCTGACCTCGCGGCTTCGTACGCGCGCAGGCCGGTATCAGTCCTCGAGCTCGACCGCGGCCGCCTCGGCCAGGCGCCGCCCGGCCGGGGACAGGATGCTCCCCGCGACGCCGACGACCGTAACGAGGCCGCCCACCACGTAGACCGCGCCGACTCCCTGTCCGAGCAACCACCACGCGAGCGCACCCGCGATGGCGGGCTGGGCGAGCCGCATCACCGGTGGGATGTTGGCCGGCACCCAGCGCAGCGGCCACGTCATCACGAAGTGGCCGACGAGACCGGGGAAGAGCGCGATCCCTGCGGCCGCGAGGAGCGAACGGCCGTCGATGCTGCCGAGTGGTTCGCCGAAGACGAGCACGAACGCGCTGACCGTCACCGCGGCCACCGTCATGACGCCGAAGAGGAACGGGATGACGTCGATGTGGTCGCGCCCTCGCTTCGAGTACATGAAGAACAGGGCGAAGAAGAACACGTTGGCCGCCGCCAAGCCCATCCCGAGGGGATCGCCGTCCGGGCCGGAAGATCCCGCGAGGACGACGATGCCCGCGCCCACGATGGCGAGCGCGGACCAGAGGCGGAACGCCGGTCCCGTACGTTCGCCGAACATCGGGACCGCGAGCACACCCACGATGATCGGGGACAGCGTGGCCATGAGCGTGACGTCGACCACCGACGTGGCCTTGATCGCGCTCATGAAGAAGAGCTGGTGGACGCCGAACGCGGCGCCGGCACGCAACGCCCAGCTCCAGCCGTGCCGGTCGGGGCGGCGGCCCGTCACGCGCACGTGGACCACCGCGAGGATCCCGAACGCGCCCACACCGATCCAGAGTCGGTAAAAGGACAAGACCGGGCCGGAGACCGTCGACGCGGCGACGAGAACCGGTCCGATGCTGTAGAGGAAGACCCCCAGCGCCACGAGCGT
>Ga0315553_10004299_pt1 | contig 10770 bp, 9 predicted proteins | sample SalMarSW160140MG_FD_203099 | JGI IMG/M metagenome (GOLD analysis project Ga0315553, IMG submission 203099) | Salt marsh sediment microbial communities from the Plum Island Ecosystem LTER, Massachusetts, United States - Salt Marsh Sediment SW1601-40 ... | reverse complement strand
GTCGGGTCGTCGATCGCAATCGTGTGCGTCGTGGCACTGGTGCGGGCGCAAGATGCGTCGCAGCGGTCGGCCAGTTCGTCATCTCCCTATGCCGCTGCGTCGGAAAGCGATTCTGACGAGCCGCGCGCGCTTTCCGCCGACGATCGCGATCCCACGCGTCGAGGGACCGACGTAGCCCGTCGCCTGCGATCGATCCGCGACACCCGTGGGTCTTCCCCGGTCATCGAAACGTCGCCAGTGCAGACGCCGACGCCGGCGACGCCGATAGCCCCCTCCAACCGTCGCTACAGCGACGAAGGTTCGGTCAGCGTGAGCGACGAACCTCGCGACGGCACGAATCGGGCCAACACCGCCACGCAAGTCGAATCGCAGAATTCGGTAGCGCCTCGCTGGCCGTCGCCGCCTATCAGCGCTCCGCCTGGTGGCGCTGCGTCGACAGCGACTCCTTACGACCGCAATCCGCTACCGGCGGGACCTCCCATGAGCGGCGCCGTGCCTTCGGTTCTGAAGCGGGGGGCACCGAGCGCCGACGCACACGACGCTGTCGAGGCAACGTCGCCCGCGCGCCTCCCCGAGACGATCCACCAAACTGCAATCGAACCGAGCCCGCGCTCTGCCGTCGAACCGTATTCACCGCCTGCCCTCGAACAGAGTCCGTCGCCCGTCATCGAGCACAACCCGCAGCCGGTCATCGAACATGTCCCGGACTCTGCCATCAATCAGAATCCGCCAGCGGTCATGGAGCATGTTCCGCACTATGTCGGCGGCACCTCGCACGGTGTCGGCGGCGCGTCCGGCAATGTCGGCGGCACCGCCGACGATGATTCGACATCTTCGCGCCGCACGTTGCGATCGCCGCGGGAGTACGAATCGACTCCATTTGCGCCGCGCTCCCAAGCGCTTGTGAGCAGTCAGATTCCGGCGTTGCGCATCGAGACAATTGGACCGCAGGCGGTATCGATCGGCAAGGAATCGGTCTACACGGTCCATCTCGTCAACGACGGGAACGACTCGGCCGAAAACGTGACCGTCACCCTGCGCGTTCCGCGGTGGGTCGAAGTCGCGGGCGCGCACCCCGATCGAGGCGATGCCCGACCCACGCACGCGGGCGGGGAAGAAAACCAGATCGAATGGTCGATACACTCGATCGCGCGCCGTAGCGAAGTATCGCTTTCGCTCCGGCTCATTCCGCGGAGCGATCGCCCCTTCGAGCTGGCGGTCGACGTCGCGGCGCGGCCGATCACTTCGTTTGCCCGAATCGACGTCAAAGTGCCGCGGCTCGACGTCCAGATTTCGGGACCGAGCGACGTGCTCTACGGCGAAATCTGCCTGTATCAGGTGACGCTCACCAATCCGGGCACCGGCGACGCCGAGAACGTAATGCTGCACGTACATCACGACACAACGGACGGGCCACCCCCCCCGGGCACCCGCATCGGTACGATCGCCGCCGGAGAGAAGAAGCAGCTTCAGTTGGAGTTTACGCCGGACGCCGCGGGCGCCACGCAAATTCATGCGGAGGCCAAGGCCGATGCCGAGTTGACGGCCGAGGCCCGACACGACGTATTTGTGCGCCGCGCCATGCTGGAAGTATTCGCCGACGGACCGCCGCTGGCGTTCGCCGGCGCACCCATTCAATACGAAATCGAAGTGGCCAACACGGGCACCGCTCCGGCCGAAAACGCCGTGCTCACCGTGACACTGCCCACCGGCAGCCAGTACCTCGGCGGCATCGACGGGGCCAAGGAAGCCGGCGGAGTTCTCACGCTGCCTTTGGGAAGCCTTCCGCCGCAGAGCCGGCGAGCCTACCAAATCGGGTGTAGCACGAGCGCATCGGGCGATGCCCGGCTCGACGTGGAGGTGCAAGCATCGCGAAAGGCGTCGGCCTCCGCGACGGCGGTCACCCGCGTCGAAGCGCTGGCCGAGTTGAAGCTCGACATGGACGAGCCGCGCGGCCCGCAATCCGTGGGCACCGACACCCAATACGTGGTACACATCAAGAATCGCGGCACCAAGGCGGCGCGGCAGATCCAGGTGGTCGTGCAGTTCTCCGACGGCGTCGAGCCGGTGTCCGTCCAGGGAGCAAAAGCCGAGCTGGTGCCGGGACAGGCAGTTTTCCAGCCTGTAGTGAACTTGGGAGCCGGCGAGGAAATCGCGCTCACCGTCAAGGCACGCGCGGATCAAAGCGGCAACCATCTGTTCCGCACCGAAGTGCGGTGCATCGAACCGGAAACGCGGCTGGTGTTCGAGGGAACGACGCGGTTCTACGGCGAAGTATCGGAGAGCGGCGAAACGGCGGCGCGAGGTGGCTCGCTGAGGCGGTAACGCAATGAGCACGGAGCGATTAGCGACGCGCTAAATCGGAACCCACGGAGCGATTCGAAATCGGATTTCGGAAGTCGGAGGTCGGACTTCTAATCTCCGAGTTCCGAGTCCGGCCCTCGTCGTCCGACGGAAACCGCTGGCCGCACTTTGCATGGTCCGCTCTGCACTCAGCCGTGTCACGGCATGGCATCGCTCGACTCGGCACCCTGCCCACTCGGCAGCGCGTACTCGAAGCCTTTCACGCCCAGCTCCAGGCGAAACACGGCTTCCTTCGAAGCGATCGTTGTGTAGAGCCACCGGCCGTGGAAGTGGCAGTTAGTGGCGTTGGTGCCGCCCGCATTGTACTGCCGCAGCAGCTTCCCCGACGGGACTTCGACCACGTTGATCACCGCCCCCGACCACATGGCCACGTAGAGGCGCGACTTTTCGTCGAACACGATCCCATCGGGCTCGAACTTGCCTCCTTTGATGTCGCCCAATGTTTCGGTCGGAAAATCGATCAGCACGCGACGATTGTTGACGACTCCCTCGGGAGACAGGTCGAAGAGGAGAATGCGGTACCTTTTGCTTTCCACCACGCACAATTGCTTCTGATCGGGCGTGACGGCCAGCCCATTGGGAAACGCCAGGTCCTCGGCCAGCAGCGTGACTTTGCGGGTGCGGATGTCATAGCGGTAAACGGACCCGACTGGATTGTCGGCATTGGAGCCGCCGGGATCGCTGAAGTAGATGTTGCCCGCCACGTCGAGCGCCACGTCGTTGACCGACTCCAACCGCCTCCCCTCGCAACGTTCGGCCAGAACCTCGGCTTCGGTGCCGTCGGCGCTGATGCGCAGCACTCGCCCGCCGCCCGCGTCGGCAACGATGAGCCGATCTTCACCGTCGATTTTCAAGCCGTTGGCCTGTGCCCTCTCCTCTTCCAGCGGTGCCAACTCATTCACGTTGCACCACACGGATGCCGTGCCGTCCGGCGTAATACGGCCGATGTTGCCCAGGCCGCGGTAGTTGACCACGAACAGATTGCCGTGGTTGTCGAGAGCGGGCCCCTCGGCAAACTCAAAACCCGTGGCGTAAAGCTGCGGCGTGACGGAGCCGGACGGCGGAAGGTCGTCGCTGCCGAGCACGTCGTCGCCGGCGCAGGAAGAAAGCGGCATTGCCGACGCCAGGACGAGTGCCGGCGCCAACACGAAGAAGAGCGTGGCGACTCGACGCAACTGCGACACATGCCATCGGGCCATTCGCGATAGGACAGGCATGAGCGGAGGTATGGCGCGGCAGCCGCGCAGTTGTGCAAGAGAGTCGGTCGAACGGCGGCGTTACGATCCGGAAGTCGGGGATGGGGCCCACATCCAGACTAACCACGGAGGCGGCGCGAACGCAAGGATTTGTTGCGCGAAGCCGTGCCCCAATGGAGTGATTCGCGCGGTCAGCGCGGTTCTCGTGATTCGTGTGGTTCGCGCGGTTCGAACGCAAGCGGCTGGTCGGCCAGCGGGTCGGCGATGCGCACGGCGAGCCGGCCCTCGACCAGGTCTTCGATGAGCCGCCCCACGACTTCGGCTCTCCATCCACAGGCCAGTGACGGCGGAGAATCGGCGGCTCCCGCCAAACCGAGACGGTAGGCCACCAGGTCGCGCACGTCTTGCACCGTGCCGACCAATCCCGACGCCACCTGCGCCTGATGGCAGGCGCTGGACAGCGTGGTGTTCAAGAACTGACCCAGCAGCGTAAGAGACGGCCCTGACTCGCGCGGCCGGGAGCGCGGCAGATCGTTCTCGGGTGATGCCAGTGCGCGCTGGATTGCCTGCGCCATGGCGGGCAGTTGCGGGTTCAAGTCGCGACGAACCAGGCCGCGCACCGAGCGAATGCGTTGCACATCGGACGTCTGCCGCCGCGCCAGCTCGACGACCAGGTCGTCGCGCAGAATGCGACGTGGGGGAAGATCCCGCCGCTGCGCCTCCGAATCGCGCCATCGCCACAGCTCGCGTACAATCGCCAGCGAACGCGGCGACAAGTTGGACATCCCGGAGAGGCGCCGCCAGCGCTCCTGGTCGTCGGCCTCTTGCACCTGCCGCTGCCATGCTTCCATTTCGGCAGTGAGCCAGTCGCGGCGGCCCAACTTGTCGAGGCGGCGGTACAGAGCGTCCCGCAGCGGCTCGAGGTACGCCACGTCCTGCGCGGCGTACTCCAACTGCCGCGCCGCCAGCGGACGCACGCGCCAATCGGTGCGGGTTTCTCCCTTGCCGAGAGTCTTGCTCAACAATCGATTCACCAGCGTGCCGTACGAAGCCGGGTACTCCAGCCCCACCAGTCCCGCCGCGATTTGCACGTCGACCAGCGAATCGGGCATCCGGTCAACCGCCGACAGGCAGAACCGCATCTCCTCGCGGCCGGCGTGTACGATGTTCTCGCGGCCCGGGCTGGCGAGCAGATTCCAGAAGTCGGACAGATCGCCCGCCGCCGGCACGTCGACGATCCACAGCATTCCGCCCGCCGCCACTTGAATCAGACACAACTCGGGCCGGTACGTGTACTCCGACACAAACTCCGTGTCCCACGCAACGGCCTGCGACGCGGAGGCCGCATCGCACAGGGCGGCAAGCTGTTTCGGATCGGCAACGTACTCGTAGCGTACCATGTTGTCCGTTGTCAGTGGTCCGTCGTCAGTGGTCCGTCGTCAGTTGTAGGTTGTCGGTCGTTGGTTCTTGCACGATACAATGCCGCTGAGATGTGGCGACGCGGTGATGACCCGACTTCCTCTCCGACGCAACTGACCACGGACAACTGACGACTGACCTCCTCCGGCTGAAAGCTGAGGGCTGTAAAGCTGACAGCTTATGTCCAAGCTTAGTGCAAGGTTCCCCCAGCTACCAGCCGAATGCGCGCCGCAGCGCATTGCTGCCATTCACACTCCTGGGGATGTGCCGGCGTTTCTGGTAGACTTCGCGGCACGGTTGAGCGGGTGCGACAGTCGCCGAATCCCCGACGCATCATGAAGTGCCAGTCCTGGCTTGGGCCCAACGTGCGAGCAGTGCCCGTCGCGCTCGTTGCACCGGCACTCGTGATATCGACGGGAGCCGCGCTAGCGGTCGTCGGCCAATTGTGGGTCAGTAGTGCATGGCTGATCGGTCTGGGTTGGGGCATCGTGGCGTGGGGCGTTGTGTCCGCGATGGTGCTGACCTACTGGCTGACTCGGCCCCGGCTCGCTTACCAGGATGCCGAGCTGCTGGTCAATCTTCGTTTCGGCGCTCCGATGCGCGTGCCGATTGAAATCGTGGAGTGTTTCTTCCTGGGGCGTACCAAGTCGCGCGTCACTCCAAGTCAGAAAGCTTCTCCGCAGACCGCCGCGCTCGTCGTGCGTTTGGCCGAATCGGCAACCGCGTATCACCAGGCGAAGGTGACGCGATTTCTCGGCACGTGGGAGGGCGGTTACATTACCATTTTTGGCACGTGGTGCGAACCTCTCGGCGGCGAGCTGGTCGGCCGGCTCAACGAGCAACTGGTTCGCGCTCACCGCCAGCGGCGAAGCGATCGAGACAAGGAGTCGACATGACGGGTCTGCTCGTTAGCGTACGCAGCGCCGAAGAGGCAATTGCCGCGCTGGCCGGCGGCGCGCATGTGATCGACGTAAAGGAACCGGCACGCGGTCCCCTGGGACGGGCCGAGGGGGGCGTATGGCGCGACGTGCGGCTCGCGATCGGTTACGGCTTCCCCTTGAGCGCCGCGCTGGGCGAACTGCGGTACGACTGTAGAGACGGCTCGCTCCCCGATGCAATCGGATGGATCGCGGCTGAGCAAATTTCCGTCCCGGCTGAAGCAGCGCACCTGGACTTCGCCAAGGTCGGCCTTGCCGGCTGCGCCAATGCCGTCGGTTGGCACGAGCGCTGGCGGTGTCTGTTCGACGCGCTTCCGCCAGGCGTCGTGCCGGTCGCGGCAGCGTATGCCGACTATGAAAGCGCCGATGCGCCTCGCCCGCGGCAAGTGCTCGACCGCGCCGTTTCGCTCCGCTGCGGCGCCTTGCTCTTGGATACCTACGACAAGGCCAGCGGACCACTTACGGCGCATCTGCCGATGGCTGAGCTTGCATCGCTCACGCACGCCGCGCGGCGTGCGGGAATGCTGGTGGTGCTGGGTGGCTCGATCACATCGGAGGTATTGCCGTCACTCATACCATTGGCGCCGGATTTGCTGGCGGTGCGCGGTGCTGCGTGTCGGGGAGGTCGCAACGGCACAATCGACTCGCGACTCGTACGCCAGCTCGTCGATTTGCTGCCCGATGGCGGCGCAGCGCTTCCGCGCGAGCGCCTCGCCCGCCCATCGGCGGCTCCCGTGCGAAGCGTATATCCCACTGTGTGACGGCCTCGTGCGCCGTTTGCTTGACATTCGCCCGTCAAGGGTTGATACTCTGGTCTTTCAGACGGCGGCAGCCCGCGATTTCGCCCTTTCTGGGGAATCGGCTCAAACAGCACGTGTTGGCTGCCGCGTTGTTCGATACACCCGTTGGCGCGTCAAGTTGCCGCGATTACTGCGTGAGGGAAACGGAGCATGTTGGGCCCCACATCAGTGCTGGAAGCCATCAAGGACGGCATTTGGGATTTTGAACCCGAGGAAGCAACGAAGTCGGAATACGACGCGACAGGTGCGTTGCCGGGCACAGACGAAAAGCTGGCCATTCTGGCGGAGCGGGTCGAGCGCGGCCTGCCGCTGTGGCATCCAAGCGACCGACAGTGCTTCGACGACAACGAGCCGTGACGCCGCTCGCGGCCGTAACTCCGCAAGCGAGCGAGTCGCCGAGTGCGCGCGGGCCGCAGCCATTGCCTTCAGCTTCCGGACCAGGCGCGCATCGCCTCTCTGAGTTGTCGCACCAGCATGCGCTGCTGGATCGTGGCGACCAACTGCTGGAGTTCTTGGCGGTCCTCCGGATCGGCGCGACGCAGCCACTCGTCGACGAGCGACAAAAATCGCTTTCGCCCGGCCGCGACAAGTTCGGCGTGCGTACGCCGAGGAGCTGGCGCGATGGCCGTGGACGAGGTTGCAGCGCCGGCGCCGCCCGTTGGGGCCGAGTTGCCGGCTGTGCCGACTGAGGTGCCGGCTTGGGCGCGTGAATCTGCGGTGGGCGTTGCGGACGGCGCTTCGGCAAGCAGCTCCAGCACGCCCCACCGCAGAAAGCTGTCGATGCACTCGTCGACGTGGGCGGGCCGCTTGTCGGCCGGCAATGCGAAATAGCGATCCTTCTCGTCGTAGAGCCACGCTTCCAAGAGCAGCTCGCCGTTGGCCGCCAGCCGGACGCGCTGCTGGTGCGTCAGTCCGCTGGCCGACTCGTCGGCGCGCCTGCCGGCGTCGAGATGGTTGGCGATTCGACGGGCGAGATGCCGCCGCGAATCCATGCCGTAATCGCTCAGGTCGTCGGTGGCCAGCCAGCAGACTACTCCCTCGCACACGGCTTGACGAGCGATCGGCCGCTGTGGCTCAGGCGTCCCTTGGATCCAGGTCTCGACCTGCGAAATCAGACTCGGTGCGCGGCCGCCAACCGGCGAATCGGCCCCGTCACCGGGCGACCTCGCGGCATCATCGGCATGAGCAGATGCGAGCCACGCGTCGACTCGCGACCAGGCGGCCAGTTTATCGACCTGCTGCTGGACGAATCTCCTGCGCTGCGACTCGCGGCACTGGGCGTATTCCTCGAGCCGCTGTTGGAACCAGTATCTCTTAAGAAAACTGACGTTCTCCAACAGTTGGCGGTGCTGCGCGTGGCTCAACGAATCGCCCGTGTCGGTGACGACCGTCTCTTGCTCCAACTCCTGCTCGACACGTTCGAGCACCGCCAATTGGGTCTCGGGAGATTCCATCGCCAAGTCGCGCAGCACGAGCCACCGCATCAGCCCTGCGCGCGAGGCAGTTTCGGGGGCGGGCACGTACGTAGCCCACACCCTGAGCGCCACGACCAACACGGCGACACCCAGTGCGCCGAGCACAGCGGCCGCCAGAATGCCTCGATGCTTACGAGCCATGGATCAACGTCGCCCCATCGCTAAACGGTCCCCTCTTCGCCAAGTTGCTGCAGTGCGAAAGCCCACTTGCCGCACGGCAAGAACTGCGGCATGCTGCCCACTGGCAAACTTTCCCCAGCCGCACCATTATACCGTATCGCCACGCTTGCGGTTTCGCCGGCTTGCACTCCGGCAGCAGGAGCCCGCCATGCCAGGATTCAGCACCAAAGTACCGCACCAGCTTGGCCAGGAGGCCGCTCGCCAGCGGCTGGAGTCGTTTCTGGACACGGTCCGCGAGAAGTATAAGGATCAGGTCAAGAATGTAGAGGGCCAGTGGAACGACCACAAGCTGGATTTCTCCTTCACCACGTTCGGCATGAAGATCAGCGGCATTATGACGGTCGAGGAGGACCACGTGCTCATGGACGGCACCATTCCTTTTGCCGCGATCGCCTTCCGCGGGCAGATCGAGCAATCGATCCGCGACGGGCTCGAAAAGGCCCTCGCCTGACGCACCGCGCTCCCCCGCAAGCGCCTGAGGCGCGGCGCGGTCGCATCGGTCGCGACGAGGGCGCCGGCACGAGTTGGTTCGACGACGCCAAAGATATGGGCAGCGCCCATCGGGCGATCATGCTACTCTTTCATGGATAGCCGCCGCATTCACGCGGCGCTCCGCTTGGCCGCCGCATTCATGTGGCTCTCTCTGACGTTAAATATCGATCCATGTCACAACGCGTGCTCGTCGTCGACGACGCCGCCACCATGCGAAAGATCATTCTTCGCCTGCTGTCGGCCATGGGCCCCTTCGAGGTAATTGAAGCGGCCGACGGTGACGATGCGCTGAGCCTGTTCCAAGCCAGCCGATTCGACCTGGTGCTGACGAACTGGAACATGCCCGGCCGCGACGGCCTCTCGCTCGTTCGCGAAATCCGCCGGGTGAACCGCAGCGTGCCCGTCATCATGGTCACCACCGAGTCGGAGAAGTCGCGCGTCTTGCAGGCCATTAAGGCGGGCGTATCGGACTACATTGTCAAGCCGTTCACGGCCGACACGCTGCAACAGAAGGTACGACGATTCTGCGGCGCCGTGCCGCTAGCGAATGCTACGCCCGGTGCGAACGGCGACGCGGATTGAGGCGCACCGGTCGCTACGGCTTGGCGGGAAGAATCTCGAGCGTGCGCCCCTCCAGGCGGTACGTCAGTCCGGCGGGATCGAGCACGGAGCGCATTAAGGTATCGAAGCTGGCGTCCTTGAGTTCGATGCTGACGTTCACCCGTAGTGCGGCCGACGTGCGGCGATCGAATTTCACCTCGACGTCCATCCGCTCCGCCAGTTGGCGCACCATGGCCCCGACCGACTGGTTGGCGGCCGTGATGGTGTAGGTCTGCTTATCCAGAGGCGTTGCCGGTTTGTCGTCGAGTGGCTCGCCGCGCAGCAACCGGCCGATCGCCTTGTGCTGCTCCATCGTGGCGTCGACCGTCAGCCGATTCCCCGTCCGCTCCTGCTGCACGTCAGGAAACAGCGCGGCGATGCGTTCCGCGTTCTGGACCATTTCCCCCACGAGCGTGTACGAGCGACGGACTGTGCTCGCCTCGGGCATCGGGATCAGTGCCACACGAGCGCCCCCGTCCTGAATCTCGAACGACAGATCGAACCCGGCCAGCACCAGCGACAAACGGTCGGTCCACGAAAGCGGCGGCAAGTCGGCGGCGGGCCACAGATCGTGCTCGATGCGGTCGATCCCGTCGATCTCGACCGATGCCTCTTCCGCCAGCCGCTCGACCAGCTCGCGCGGCGTCGCCAGCTCATCCCATTGCCAGCCCCGAACGGCCCCCAGACTCCGCCGCGGCTCCGGCTCCAGCTTCGATACGGTCTCCGCCAGCAAGGCTGCGCGGGTCGGTAATCGGCTTGTCGTCTGCTCCGGTCCGAAATAGGCCACCGGCCCGAACAGGCACACGCCCATCCGCGCCGAGCGGGCGAGTTCGCGCAGGGCCTCTTCCAAGGGGCGATCTTGCACTTCCAGGTCGACCCGTTGATCGGGATCGATCCGCCGGTCGAGAAACATGGCCACACGGATACCGGATTGGGTGGAGAGGTTAACCAGCCCGTCGCGTAGCGGCCGAGACGACCAGCGAATGCTGATGGGCGTGGCGAGTTGCCGCCGAAGCTGGACGCCCGTCTTCCACACGACAGTTTGGGCCTGCGCGTCGTGCGGCGTGAGCGGCGCGGCGAAAAGCGTCACGGCAGCGAAGAGCGCTGCGGCGACAGCGCGGGACCGTGAATTCATGCCCGACGATTCCTCAACTACGCGTCGAATCCATCTTTTGGCGACACCGACGATCGTTCGCCACGGGGCGCATCCTTCCAAGCGGACACAACTCTACGTTCCATTGTGCCCGAAACCGGCACGGGTGCAAATACGCGCATTGTTGCTGGTCGTGGTTGCCATTACATTCCT
>Ga0315553_10004298_pt1 | contig 10774 bp, 8 predicted proteins | sample SalMarSW160140MG_FD_203099 | JGI IMG/M metagenome (GOLD analysis project Ga0315553, IMG submission 203099) | Salt marsh sediment microbial communities from the Plum Island Ecosystem LTER, Massachusetts, United States - Salt Marsh Sediment SW1601-40 ... | reverse complement strand
GGGCGAGAGCGGCCACCTGACCCGCCAGGCTTTCGCCCGCGAGCTGAAGGCGCTCGCCGGCCTGGCCGGCCTGTCGCCGTCCCAGGTGTCGCCGCACGTTCTTCGACACGCCTTCGCCAGCCACCTGTTGCAGAACGGCGCCGACCTCAGGGTCGTGCAGCAGCTTCTCGGCCACGCCGACATCTCCACGACGCAGATTTACACCCACGTTCTGGAGGAGCGCCTGCGCAAGCTGGTGAGCGAGCACCACCCGCTGGCAAAGGACGCTGGATAAGGGCGGCGGGACATCGCTGCGGGGCGGCGCTGTTGCTTGACACCCGCCGGCCGGGAGGTCAGTTTGCCGCGGCTTTGCCGGCGAAAGGCGGGCCACGCGAAGCTTGACCAGCGGCCGGGATGCGCAGCTACCTTGACTTCGAGAAACCGGTTTCGGACCTGCAAGGCAAGGTCCAGGAGCTGAGGTCGCTCGGCGGCGAGGGCGACGGGGTCGCCATCGGCGAGGAGATCAGCAAGCTCGAGGCGAAAGCCTCCCAGGCGCTCGCCGAAATCTACGCCAAGCTGACGCCGTGGCAGAAGACGCAGGTCGCTCGCCACCCCGATCGACCGCACACCAGCGACTACACCGCCGAGCTGATCGAGGAGTTCACGCCGCTTGCCGGTGACCGCAAGTTCGGCGAAGACGCAGCAATCATCGCCGGGCTCGGCTGGTTCCGCGGCCGGCGCGTGGCGGTGATCGGCCACGAAAAGGGCTCCGACACCGAGAGCCGGCTGGCGCACAACTTCGGCATGGCGCGGCCGGAAGGTTACCGCAAGGCGGTGCGCATCATGGAGCTCGCCGACCGGTTCAGCATGCCGGTGCTGGCGCTGGTCGATACCGCCGGCGCCTACCCCGGTGTGGGTGCCGAAGAGCGCGGCCAGGCCCAGGCGATCGCGGTGTCGACGGAGACCTGCCTCAAGCTTGGCGTGCCCAACGTGGCGGTGGTGATCGGCGAGGGCGGCTCAGGCGGGGCGATCGCCATCGCCTCGGCCAACAAGGTCATCATGCTGGAGCACTCCATCTACACAGTGATCTCGCCGGAAGGGGCGGCGTCGATCCTGTGGCACGATTCCAGCCGCGCCCAGGACGCGGCGAGCAGCCTGAAGATCACGGCAGAGGACCTGCTGCGGCTGGGGTTGATCGACCGTGTGGTGACGGAACCCGTGGGCGGGGCCCATCGGGAGCCGAAGGCTACGATTGCCGCCACCGGAGACGCCATCGCCGAGGCGCTGGCGGCGCTCGACAACCTGCCGCCGGACGAAATCCGCCGCCAGCGCCGTGAGAAATACATGGCGATCGGCCGCTCGCTCTGATTTTCCGGGCTGCCTTGTCCTTGCCACGAGGCTCAGCCAGAGTGACCCTCGGGTGCGGACGGCCGGGCAGGCGTTAACGTCTGGTAAAGGTTGACGTTCTAGCAAATTCCCGGTCTAAGGCATGCTTGCGCCCAGGCAGGGCGGGGGCAGAATTGGGGGTGGCTGTGGTCCGTCCAATCTCGACGATTGTTCCCCGACTGGTGGCAATCAGTCTCGCCGGCGCGGCGCTCGCGGCCTGCCAGGGATCGGACATCCCCAAACAATTGAAGCCGGTGCCGCACGCGCTTGTCGCGAGTATGGACCAGCTCGACATGAAGGAGACCTCGCCGATCTTCATCCGCATCTTCAAGGAAGAATCGACGCTTGAGGTGTGGAAGCAGCGCCGCGACGGCCAATACGCGCTGCTCAAGTCCTACGATATCTGTAAGTGGTCGGGCGAGATCGGGCCCAAGAAGCAGGAGGGCGACCGCCAGGCGCCGGAGGGCTTCTACACGGTCACGCCGGCACAGATGAACCCCCAGTCGAACTACTACCTGTCGTTCAACATCGGCTACCCGAACGCATTCGATCAGGCGCTGGGCCGCACCGGCTCGAACCTGATGGTGCACGGCGCGTGCTCGTCGGCAGGCTGCTATTCGATGACCGACGAGAGCGCCGGCGAACTGTTCGCGCTGGCGCGCGATTCGTTCCGCGGCGGTCAGCGGTCGTTCCAAATCCAGGCCTTTCCCTTCCGCATGACGCCGGAAAACTTCGCCCGCCATCGCGACAATCCGAACATGGACTTCTGGCGGATGGTGAAGGTCGGCTACGACACCTTCGAGTTGACGCGTCGGCCGCCGAAGGTCGACGTGTGCGAGAAACGGTATGTGTTCAACGCCGACGCCGGGACGGCGCGATTCGAGGCGTCGGCTGCTTGCCCGCCCTACCAGGTGCCGCAAGCGCTGGCGGTGGCGCTCGCCAACAAGCAGGCGGCCGACGAAGCGGAATTCACGCGGATCGCCGCCACACTGGAACAACAGGACCAGCAGGCCGCCGACGCAGAGCGGGTCGCCGCCCTGGAAGCGGCGGAGTTGGAGCGTCGCGGCGCGATGAAGGCGGCCGAGCAGCCGCAACGCGCCGCGGAGACGGCGTCGAAGCCGTCGCTCATCTCGCGGCTGGTGCCGAAGCGGTGGTTGTGGTGGCGTGGCGAAGGCGACATTTCGCAGGAGCCGGAGCCTGTGGTTGCGTCGGCACCGGCCAAGACGTCGACGCCGCCCGCGAAAGTCGCCGCGGTTCCCGCCCCGGTGCCCGTCCCGGCGCCGGCGTACGCGGAAGAGCCGGCGACAGTGACAGCACCAACGCCAGCGTATGCGGAAGAGCCTGTGGCGGCGGCAGCGCCCACACCGGCGATCACGCAGGAGTTGACGCCGCCAAGCCCGCCGGTCGGCAGGTTCGTCAAGCGCAAGTTCTGGTGGGACGAGGAGGTCGAGCCCGACGGGGCCACCGACACGCCCGGCTAGAGCGGCCAGACGATCAGAATCGTCGGCACGCCGACCAGAACGACGATCACTTCCAGCGGCAGCCCCATTCGCCAATAGTCGCCGAAGGCATAACCGCCAGGTCCGAGGACCAGGGTGTTGTTCTTGTGGCCGATCGGGGTGAGGAACGCGCACGACGCGGCGACCGCCACGCCCATCAGGAACGTGTCGGGGCTGGTGCCGAGGCGGTCGGCGATATCGACGGCGATGGGCGCGCCGATGACCGCGGTGGCCGTGTTGTTGAGCACGTCGGACAGCGTCATGACGACGACCATCAATATGGCGAGCACGACCCACGCCGGATAACCGAAGGCGAGGTGGACGATGCCGCCGGCGACGAGGGCGGTGCCGCCGGAGGCTTCAAGCGCCATGCCGAGCGGGATCATCGAGCCGAGCAAGATGACCACCGGCCATTCGATCTCCTCGTAGACCTGGCGAATGGGGACGATATCGAAGACGACGTAGAGCGCCACCACGGCGCCGAGCGCGACCGGCAGGTAGACCAAGTCAAGCGCCGCCAGCGCCACAGCGGCGGCGAAGATGCCGGTGGCGAGCGCGGCGCGGCCGTGCTGGGTAACGCCAAGGCCCCGGTCGGCGAGGGGCAGGGTGCCGAGCCATTGTGCCGCGTCATTCAAGCGATCCGACGGGCCAATCAGCAACAACACGTCGCCAGCGGCGATCGGCAGCTGCCGCACGCGGTCGCGGAAGCTCTTGCCCTGGCGCGAAACGCCAAGCAGCGCGACGTTGTGGCGGCGGCCAAGGCCGACGGCGGCGACGGCGCGGCCGTCGAGCCTGGAATCGCGCGGAACCACGACCTCGATCAGAGACATGTCGCTGGCGGCGGCGTCATCAAGCTTGTCGCGGCCGGGGAAGTCGAGGCCGAGGGCGCCGACGAAATCGTCGATGGACTCGGCGGTGGCGTCGACGACCAGGTTGTCGCCTTTTTGGATGTCCTCGCGGCGGGCGGCGCCGGGCAGACGGCGGGTGCCGCGAACGAGGCCGATCAAGGTAACCCCGGCGTCCTCAGCAGCCTTGTCGAGATCCCGCACCTTCTTGCCGATCGCCGGCGAATTCTCGGGAACGGTGAGCTCGGCGACGTAGCCGTGGATGTCGCGAAGGTCGGCGGCCGGCGCGGCCTCGTCCTTCACCGGGATCAGCCGCCAGCCGACGAGCGCGACGAAAGCGATGCCGACGACGGCGACCGTAAGCCCGACGGGCGTGAAGTCGAACAGGGAGAAGCTCTCGCCCAGCGCGTGCCCGCGGAAGGCGGCGATGATGATGTTGGGCGGCGTGCCGATGAGCGTGACCATGCCGCCGAGGATCGTGGCGAAGGAGAGCGGCATGAGCGAGAGCGCCGGACTGCGCTTGGCCTTGGCCGAGGCGGATAGCTCGACCGGCATCAGAAGGGCCAGGGCCGCGACGTTGTTCATGAAGGCCGACAGGCCGCCGCCGATCGCAGCCATGATCGCGATGTGGGCGGACAGCCCGCGGCCGACGTCGATCATGGTCCTGACGATCCACGACACCGCGCCGGAGTTCACCAGGCCGCGCGAGATCACGAGCACGATGGCGACGATGATCGTTGCCGGATGCCCGAAGCCGGCGAAGGCGTTCTCGGTCGGCACGACGCCGACGACCACCGCCACCAGCAACGCAGCGAAGGCGACCAGGTCGTAGCGGAAGCGCCCCCAGATCAGGAGCGCGAAGACAACGGCGAAGAGCGCGAACAGGAAAATCTGGTCGAACGACATGGCGGCCTTATAGCAGCGCCGTCACGCGCGGCGCACTGTGTCTGGCGCGTTCGACCTCCGTGAAAACGAAAGGGAGGAGGTGTCGCGCCAACCCACAGAAGCGTGCCGAGGACTCTCAGGCGAGGCGGCCGTGGCAGTGCTTGTACTTCTTGCCGGAGCCGCAAGGGCAGGGCGCGTTGCGCTGGACCTTGCCCCAGGTGGCGGGATTCTTGGGATCGATCTGGGCGGCGGCGACGCGGCCATTGCGCACCAGCGTCGGCTGGCGTGCATCCGGGCCGTTGCCGGGCACCTCGTTCTCGCCGGTCATCGGATCGACGTGGGTTGCCTCGAGCGCTTCGAGATCGCCCTCGGGCGCTAGTGGGGGCGGCCGCTGGACGATCTCGACCCGCATGATCTGCGTGGTCACGGCCTCGCGCAGGCGCGTCAGCAGGCTTTCGAAAAGCGTGAACGATTCGGTCTTGTACTCGTTCAGCGGGTCGCGCTGGCCGTAGCCACGGAAGCCGATCACCTGGCGCAGGTGATCGAGCACGACCAGGTGCTCGCGCCACAGATGGTCGAGGGTCTGCAGCAGGACGGCCTTCTCCACCTGGCGCATGACTTCGGGGGTGAAACGGGCGACGCGCGCGGCGGCGGCCTCGTCGCCGGCGCGCATGAGGCGGTCACGGACCTCCTCGTCGGCGATGCCTTCCTCCTTTGCCCAGTCGGAGACCGGCAGGTCGAGGTTGAAGATCGCCTGGACGGCTTCGTGGAGGCTCTCGACGTCCCACTGCTCCGGGTAGGCCCTCTCGGGTATGTATTTGGAGACGAGGTCGTCGATCACTTGGTGGCGCATGCCGGCGATGGTGTCGGTGACCGTCTCCTCACCCATCAGCTCGATGCGCTGCTCGAAGATCGCCCGGCGCTGGTCGTTCATCACGTCGTCGAACTTGAGCAGGTTCTTGCGGATGTCGAAGTTGCGCGCCTCGACTTTCTGCTGGGCCTTCTCAAGTGCCCGGTTGATCCACGGGTGGACGATCGCCTCGTCCTCCTTGAGGCCGAGCTTCTGCAGCATCCCGTCCATGCGATCCGAACCGAAGATGCGCATCAGATCGTCTTCTAGGGACAGGAAGAACTTGGAACGGCCGGGGTCGCCCTGACGGCCGGAGCGGCCGCGGAGCTGGTTGTCGATACGCCGGCTCTCGTGGCGCTCGGTGCCCAGAACGAACAGGCCGCCAGCGGCGAGCGCCTGCTCCTTCAGCTTCGCGACCTCGGAACGAATCTCGGCCGTCCGTCGCTCGCGTTCGCCATTGTCGCTGTCTTCTTCACCTTCCGGCGGGTCCGGCAGCTCTTGCAGGATGCGCATGTCCGGGTTGCCGCCGAGCTGAATGTCGGTGCCGCGGCCGGCCATGTTGGTGGCGATGGTCACGCCGCCGGGGACGCCGGCCTGGGCGATGATGAAGGCTTCCTGCTCGTGGTAGCGGGCGTTGAGGACCTGGTGGGGAACCTTGTCCTCCTTGAGCATGTCGGAGAGGACTTCAGACTTGGCGATCGAGGTGGTGCCAACCAGGATCGGTTGGCCGCGATCGCGGCAATCCTTGATCAGTTCGATGATCGCCTTGTACTTCTCGGCGGCTGTCCGGTAGACCTCGTCATCCTCGTCGGCGCGGATCATCGGCATGTTGGTCGGCACCTCGACCACGTCGAGGCCGTAGATGTCGGCGAACTCGTCGGCCTCAGTCGCCGCCGTGCCGGTCATGCCGGCAAGCTTGTCGTACATGCGGAAATAATTCTGGAAGGTGATCGAGGCGAGAGTCTGGTTCTCCGGCTGGATCGGCTGGTGCTCCTTGGCCTCGAGGGCCTGATGCAGGCCCTCCGAATAGCGCCGGCCGGGCATCATGCGGCCGGTGAACTCGTCGATGATCACGACCTCGCCGTTCTTGACGATGTAATCCTTGTCGCGCGTGAACAGGCGGTGGGCGCGTAGCGCCTGATTGACGTGGTGGACGACCGTGATGTTGTCGACGTCGTAGAGCGACTCGCCTTTGAGCATGCCGGCGTCCGCCAACACACGCTCGAGCCTCTCGGTGCCGACCTCGGTGAACGTGGCCGTGCGCAGCTTCTCGTCGACCTCGTAGTCCTCCTCGGTCAAGTGGGGGATGAAGGTGTCGATGGTGTTGTAGAGCTCGGAGCGGTCGTCGAGCGGGCCGGAAATGATCAGCGGCGTGCGCGCCTCGTCGACAAGAATCGAGTCGACCTCGTCGACGATGGCGTAGACGTGGCCGCGCTGGACCATCGCGGCCAGATCGTACTTCATGTTGTCGCGCAGATAGTCGAAGCCGAGTTCGTTGTTGGTGCCGTAGGTGACATCGCAGGCATAGGCCGCCTTGCGCTCGTGGTCGTCTAGACCGTGAACGATGACGCCGACGGTGAGACCCAGGAACTTGTAGATGGCGCCCATCCACTCGGCGTCGCGCTTGGCGAGGTAGTCGTTGACGGTGACGACGTGGACGCCCTTGCGGGCGAGCGCGTTGAGGTAGACGGGCAGCGTGGCGACCAGGGTCTTGCCCTCGCCGGTCTTCATCTCGGCGATGGAGCCCTCGTGCAGGACCATTCCGCCGACGAGCTGGACGTCGAAGTGACGCTGGCCGAGGGCGCGTCTGGCGGCCTCGCGGACGGTGGCGAAGGCGGGAACGAGGAGATCGTCGAGGGGGGTGCCGGCGGCGACCTGGGCGCGGAAATCGTCGGTGCGGGCGCGGAGGTCGGCGTCCGACAAGGCGGCGACCTCCGGCTCAAGAGCGTTGATCCTGGCGACGCTCGGGGCGTAGGTCTTCAGGCGGCGCTCGTTGGAAGAACCGAAAAACTTGCGGGCAAGGGAGCCGAGGGCAGCCATCAGAACGATCCTTCAGCTCCAAATCGCGCGTCGATAGCGGGGTGCTTGGCCGGAAACATCGCTTTCAATGCGGCCGCTCCGGCAGGTGGTCAAACGGCCGCCGCCGCTAGAGATTCAAAGCGTTCTGGACGCGAAGCCTGCTGACAGATAAGAGTCGGTCGACTCGATGTCAACGGCGCCAGCGCCATCACCGTTTCGCCGTCCGCAGGGCCCTTGGGCGGCGTCGATCACACCACGAAACAAGCCCAACCGGACAATTTCATGACCGTCATCGCCAGAATTCGACCGCGCGGCACCGCGCTCGCGCTCGTCGTCGCGGTCGCTGCCGGGCTCGCCGGCAGCGCCGTCGCATCGGCTCAGGAGACCGCCGGGGACGCGGTCGTCGCCCGGGTCGACGGCGACCCGATCACCGAAGGCGACCTGGCGGTCGCCGCCCAGGAATTTCGCGACGAGCTGCCGCGGATGCCGGGCGATCTGCGCTCCAACCTGATCGACCTTATCGTCAACATACGGCTCGGCGCGAAAGCGGCCAAACAGGCCGGCATGAACGAGGACCCGCCGGTGGCGGCGCGATTGGCGTTGGTAGAGGACCAGGCGCTATACGCCGAGTTCCTGCGCCGCAAGTTCGTCGCGGCAGTCACCGAGGAAGCCGTGCGCGCGGAATTCGACGAGGAGCTGGCCGCGTTCGTGCCCGCCGACCAAGTGCACGTGCGCCATATCCTGGTCGCCACGGAGGAGGAGGCGAAGGAAATCATCGCCGAGCTCGACGCCGGCGCGGATTTCGCGGAGGTCGCCAAGGAGAAGTCGCTCGACGGATCGGGCGCGAACGGTGGCGACCTCGACTTCATTTGGCCCGGCCGGACGGTCAAGCCGTTCGAGGACGCAGCCTACGCACTCAAGGTCGGCGAATACACCAAGGAACCGGTGCAGACGAACTTCGGCTGGCACGTGATCAAGTCAGAGGAGACGCGCAAGGAGCCGCCGCCGACGTTCGCGCAGGAGGCGCGGCAAATCCAGCAGCAGCTGATGGCGGCGACCTTCGAGGAGGCGATGAACGCCCTGCGGGCGGAGGCGACCATCGAGGTGGTGCCGGTTGCCGAGCCGGAGACGGAGGCGAACCCGGCAGACGCTCAATGACCAAAGGTTGGGACGGCGACATGGCCCTGTCATGACGTCGGTCTCGCCGCTGGCGCCGAGGTCGTTGCCGGACATGCCGGCGATCGACGGCGTCCGGTTGGCGACCGCGGCGGCGGGAATCAAGTACGCTAACCGCACCGACGTGCTGCTGGTCGTCTTCGACAAGGGGACGACGGTGGCGGGCGTATTCACCCAATCGAAGTGCGCCGCGGCGCCCGTCGACTGGTGCAGGGCGGCGCTCAGGTCGGGAACGGCCCGCGCGCTGCTGGTCAATTCCGGCAACGCCAACGCCTTCACCGGCAAGCGGGGGCGCGAGGCGGCTCGGATTTCGGCGTCGCTCGCCGCCAGGGCGGTCGGCTGCCGGCCCGGCCAGGTGTTTCTCGCATCGACCGGGGTGATCGGCGAGCCGCTCGACCCGTCGAAGTTCGCCGGCGTGGTCGAGGACGCCGCGGCGCGGGCGAAGCCGACGCCATGGATCGACGCTGCCCGCGCCATCATGACCACCGACACCTACCCGAAGGTGGCGACGCGCCGGGCGCTCCTCGGCGGCGCCGGCGTGACCCTCAACGGCATCGCCAAGGGCGCCGGCATGATCGCGCCCGACATGGCGACGATGCTGGCGTTCGTCGCCACGGACGCGGCGATCGCGGCGCCGGCGCTGCAGAGCGTCCTCAACCGCGCGGTGCGCGACACCTTCAACGCCATCACCGTCGACGGCGACACCTCGACGTCCGACACGCTGCTGGCGTTCGCAACCGGTAGGGCGGCAGGAGCGCCGAAGATCACCGAGGCGCGCGACCGCCGCCTCAGGCCGTTCCGCGAGGCCATCGACGATCTCCTCCGCGACCTCGCCCACCAGGTGGTGCGCGATGGGGAAGGGGCGCGAAAGTTCGTGGCGATAACGGTGAGCGGCGCTGTCTCGAAGCGGTCGGCGCGGCGGGTGGCGCTATCGATCGCCAACTCGCCGTTGGTCAAGACGGCGATCGCCGGCGAGGACGCCAATTGGGGGCGCATCGTCATGGCGGTGGGCAAGGCGGGCGAGCCGGCCGATCGCGACAAGCTCGCGATCTGGTTCGGCGACACCCGCGTCGCCGTGCGTGGCGAGCGCGACCCTGCTTATTCGGAGGCGGTGGCCTCCGCCTACATGAAGCGGGCGGAGATCGCGATCACCGTCGACCTCGGCATCGGCAAGGGCCGCGACACGGTGTGGACCTGCGACCTCACCAAGGACTACGTCGCCATCAATGCCGACTACCGGTCGTGAGAAACGACAATCCCGTCCTCGTCGTCGCCTGCGCTCTGGTTGACCCCGACGGGCGCGTGCTGATCGCGCAGCGGCCGGCGGACAAGGTCATGGGTGGCCTGTGGGAGTTCCCGGGCGGCAAGGCCGAGGACGGCGAGGTGCCCGAGGCGACGCTGATCCGAGAACTGAAGGAGGAGCTCGGGGTCGAGGTGCCGCCCGCGTGCCTGGCGCCGCTCACGTTCGCCAGTCACACCTACGACGACTTCCACCTGGTCATGTTGCTCTACGTCTGCCGGCGCTGGCAGGGGACGCCGACGGCGCGCGAGGGACAGGCGCTGAAATGGGTCAAGCCCGGCGACCTCAGGAGCTACCCGATGCCGCCGGCCGACGAGCCGCTGATCCCCGCGTTAATCGATCTTTTATAGAACTGCCTGACAATTCTCTCTGGCCCGTCGAGTGGTCGACGGCCAAACAAGGTCGATACGATGACCGCCCAATACCGAGACGATCTGACCTTGCTCGTAACGCCCCAGGTCGGCGACAGCGATCAGCGGCGCACGCCGATCGCCGCGTTCGTGCCGATCGCCGTGGCGCTGATCGGGATCGGTCTGATCCTGTTCGGCGGGCTCAAGGCGCGTGACGCGGACACGGTGACGGGCGCCGTGGCCGTCGAGGTCGATCAGGTCGTCACGGGATCGATCGCGCAAGAGCGCGACCCCCGACACGATCTGATGATGCTCGACCGCTAGCGGCCGGCTTTCTCGCCGGCGGGGCGTTCGACGGCGCCGAGCGCGTCCGCCAGGCGTGCCCGTGCACTGCCGGGCCTCAGCGGCTGCTGCTGGCTCTCGTGCGGCGCCCAGCCAGACAACCAGACGAAATCGAACGTCGCAGCGATCCGCCGGTCGCGACC
>Ga0315553_10004296_pt1 | contig 10776 bp, 7 predicted proteins | sample SalMarSW160140MG_FD_203099 | JGI IMG/M metagenome (GOLD analysis project Ga0315553, IMG submission 203099) | Salt marsh sediment microbial communities from the Plum Island Ecosystem LTER, Massachusetts, United States - Salt Marsh Sediment SW1601-40 ... | reverse complement strand
CGGTTGGGCCACTTGCTGATTTCCTTGACCTTCTCGGCCGTGAGCCGTTCGCCGTCCATCACACCGCCGCGGGCCGCGAATGCCTCGTACTCGCGGCTTTGGTCGAGGCGGTTGATTTCCTTAACGAGGGAGATGAAGTCCTCGCCCCCAAACACAACGGCCAGCGTTCCCTCGGCTCCGTCGAATGCCGCCGAAAGCGGCGTCCCTTCGGTGGCGCGTTTCGCCAAGCTGTTGCGCACCACGAGCAGCGTGATGTTCTTCTCGCGGAACTGCTTGCGCAGCACGACCGACTGGTTCGCGCTCAGTCCCACCACGTTCACCAGCAGCGAGTCGTTGACGCCGCTCAGCCGATTGGCGAGGTCCTTCACCATCAAGTCTTTAACGTATTTAGCCATGGCGTTTGCTGCGCGGGGACGTTAGGCGGCGACCGGAATTCCCGGGCTCATAGTCGCCGCAATCGTAATCCCCTTGATGTAGGTTCCCTTCACGGCGGCGGGCTTCAGGCTCACAATGTGGTTGATAAACGTCTGGATGTTCTCCACCAGCTTGGGCTCGTCGAAGCTGAGGCGGCCGACCACCGCGTGCACGTTTCCGCCTGCGTCGTTGCGAAACTCGACCTTGCCCGCCTTGTACTCTTTGATGACTCGCGCCACGTCGGGCGAAACGGTGCCGGCACGCGGCGACGGCATCAAGCCGCGAGGACCCAACACGCGCCCCAGCGGACCGACCACGCCCATCATGTCGGGTGCGGCGATGCAGACGTCGAATTCGAGCCAGCCCCCCTTGATCTTCTCGGCCAAGTCTTCCTGACCCACCACGTCGGCCCCCGCTTCCTTGGCGACCGTTGCCAGATCACCCTTGGCGAACACCGCCACGCGTTGCGACTTGCCGATGCCGTGGGGCAAAACGAGCGAACCGCGAACAAGCTGGTCGGCCTGCTTAGCGTCGACCCCCAAGTTCATGTGGACTTCGACCGCCTGGTCGAACTTCGCCGTGTTGAAGCTCTTGAGGATGCCCACCGCCTGATCCAGCGGCGCGGGCCCCTCGGAAGGTCGCTTCACCGCCATCGTCCGATATCGTTTCGATCGTTGTGCCATGGTGCCTTCCACCGATGTTGCCAAACCGCGGTTGAAAAAGGGGACAGTCCCCCTTAGGTCACACCCCCTACCAGGGGAAAGCAGCTCCGTCGCAAGGGGACAGTCCCCTTTTTCAACCGCCCACTAGCCCTCGACCACCTCCAACCCCATGCTTCGCGCCGTACCCTCGATCATGCGGCAAGCGTGATCGAGGTCCCGCGCGTTCAAGTCGGCCATCTTCTTTTCGCAAATGCCCGCGACCTGCGACCGGGTCACCGTGCCAACCTTTTCCTTGTTTGGCACGCCGGAACCCTTGGCAATGCCGGCCGCCTGTTTCAACAGCGCGGCGGCGGGAGGGCTCTTGGTGACAAACTCAAAGCTGCGGTCGCTAAAGACGGTTACCACGACGGGAATGGGCGTGCCGTTGTATTCCTTCGTCCGTTCGTTCACCTGCTGCACGAACTGGCCCAGGTTGATGCCGAACTTGCCCAGCGACGTACCCACCGGCGGAGCCGGCGTGGCCTGCCCCCCGGGAATCTGAAACTTCGCCTGCCCCACCATTTGCTTGGCCATGGGATACCCGTCCGTACCGTCGTCTCGTTGCTTGTAGTCTCTGTTTCGTTGCCGCAGCGCGATGTTGCTACAGCGCCTCGACCTGCCAGTGTTCCAGCTCGACCGGCGTGGACCGTCCGAAAATGTTGATCATCACCGTCACGCGGCCGTTCGCTTCGTCGATCGACTCCACGTCCCCTTCGAAGTTCTGAAAGTAGCCTTCCTTCACCCGAACGCGGTTGCCCGGCTTGAAGGGGATCGACATCTTCTTGGGCCCTTCGGCCCCTTCTTCGTCGGGTCGACGAATGATGCGGCTCACCTCGTGGGGCAGCATCGGGGTCGGCTTGCCAGCCGAGCCGGTGAAGTCGCCGATGCCCGGCGTCTCGCGTACCAGGAACCAGGTGTCGTCGTTGAGCACCATGTCGACGACGATGTATCCGGGAAAGAGCTTCTTTTTTACGACGCGTTTCTTCCCCGTCTTGGTGAATTCGACCACGTCCTCCGTGGGGACCACGACGTCGCCGAAGTACTGCTCCAGGCCGGCGAGTTTCACGCGTCGCAGCATCGCCTCGCGAATCGACTCCTCGCGATTGACCTGCACTTTGAGGATGTACCAATTGCGCTCCGCTTCCTCGGCCGGGACGGATTCGTCGATCAACTCGATCGGCTCGACGTCCTCGACCACACCCTCGTCCTCCGCTTGCAGGTCCTCCTCATCCAACTCCTCGTCCTCGTCCGTCTCGGCATCCATCGCCGCCTCGGCGTCGGCATTCGCCGCGGTATCGGTCTTAGCCTCGTCCCTGATTGCCGACTCCGATTCGGTCTCGCTCGGCTCGTGGGACGCGGCGGCCTGCGCCTCCTCCGACTCATCGGACCGGGGCGACGCTGCGAGCTCCTGCGTCTCGTGAGGAACAAACGAGCCTTGCGGTTCGTGCCCGCTCACCGACGGCGACGTCTCGGGCTCCGACCCAGCCGAGCCACTCGAATCTCCGCCGACTTCCGATCCGCCAAGTGCATTGTCGTCGGCCTGCGCTTGTATGGCGAGGCCGGGGCGTCGGACATCGTCATCGGCGGCCATACCCGAGCCGAACCCCGTCGCCGGCGCACCGCCGAGAGGGCGCTCACCGGTGGAGGCGCTTTCCGACACAGGCGGCAGATCGCCCATTCGGCCGGGCTCGTCGCTCACGACTGCTCCGTTCGGCTAATGATGAAGAATGCCCAATACGTTCGTAAACAAGAACTTCCACACCAGGTCGTACCCAAACAGCACGGACGCCAGGGCGAACATCACCACGATCACCACCGTCGAACTTCGGATCAGCTCGCCCCGCGACGGCCACGAAACCTTGTACATCTCCGCTTCGACAGCCACGAGAAAGTCAGCAAATTTCGGATAGTTGACCAACCGATAACTCACCCACACACCACCCAGCAGCAGCAAGAACGGCAGGCCGTAGTTGAACGCCAGGCGTATCGAACGCGGACACTCGGCGCGGTACATCATCACCAGGCTGCCCTGCTCCTGCAGGAAGCCGACGACCGCCTTGCCCGCGTTGCCGTCTTCGTCGACGACGTGGGCCACGAATCCCTGCTCAACCAACTCGCCGAACTGCGACCGGGCCCCTTGGATCTCGGAGCGATTCGAGGGGTTCCAGGATAAGGTCTCCGACTTGGTCGGTTCCACCAGGCGGTACACCCAGTTCAGCACCGCACCCACGTCGCGACTGTCGCGTAGCGTATAGTGCAGCCGCCAACTGCCCAGCACAACGATCAGGGCCATGGCGGCGAAGGTTACCTGTCGCGCGATCCGGCCCTGATTGCGTTTGTACAGGCCGGTGCGCAACAACTCGCTCCATAGCGAATCGGCGCTGCCTGCTTTCTCCTTCGCCATCGCTTTGTTCCTGTTGCAGCCCTATTGCGGCGCCTCGGCGGCAGCGCGGCCCCGTTCGCGGCGCCGTTCCCGGCCTCACGGGCCTTGTGGCCGTTCGCTTCCGGCGGGACGCCGCCTCCGGCGCGCTGGGCGCCGAATGGACCCGGTCCCGGGAATCGATCGGCGCGCGTCCCATCGATTACCGGTTCCGCTTGTAAGCAGGGGCGGCGGGAATCGAACTCGCAACCCCCGGTTTTGGAGACCGGTGCTCTGCCAATTGAGCTACGCCCCTAATGCAGCGGCCCCTCGTGCAGCGGCCCCTACCTATTGCAGCAGCCCCGCGGCCGCCCGGCTCATCCCCCCCTCTCTGGCTATCCCCTGACTAGCGTGCGTTGGGCGACGGCCGCGACGCTACGCCAGGATCTTCGTCACCACCCCCGATCCCACCGTGCGTCCCCCCTCGCGGATGGCGAACCGCACTCCGTCGTCCATGGCGATCGGCTTGTGCAGCTCGACCGACACCCGCACGTTGTCGCCGGGCATGCACATCTCGGCTCCCACCAGGTTGGCGGTGCCCGTCACGTCGGTCGTGCGGAAGTAGAACTGCGGCCGGTAGCCGCTGAAGAACGGCGTATGCCGTCCCCCTTCCTCTTTCGACAAACAATACACTTCCGCCTCGAACTGCGTGTGCGGCGTGATCGAGCCCGGCTTGGCCAATACCTGACCCCGTTCGATTGCTTCGCGCTTGATGCCGCGCAACAGACATCCCACGTTGTCGCCGGCGCGACCTTCATCGAGCAGCTTGCGGAACATCTCCACGCCCGTGACCGTGGTCTTCACTGGCTCCTTGGACAGGCCGATGATCTGCACTTCCTCCCCGACCTTGACCCTGCCGCGCTCGATGCGCCCGGTGGCGACCGTGCCGCGTCCTTCAATCGAGAACACGTCCTCGATCGCCATCAGGAACGGCTTGTCCTCTTCCCGCACGGGCTCGGGGATGTAGCTGTCGATCGCATCCATCAACTCGCCGATGCACTTATTGGCCTCGGGGTCATCGGGCTTGTTGTAGGCCGCCAGGCTGTTGCCGCGGACGATCGGCACCTCATCCCCCTTGTAGCCATACTTGTCGAGCAGCTCGCGAATTTCGATCTCGACCAGGTCGAGCAACTCGGGATCGTCGACCAGGTCGACCTTGTTCATGAACACGACCAGCGCCGGCACGTCCACCTGGCGAGCCAGCAGCACGTGCTCCTTGGTCTGGGGCATCGGGCCGTCGGCCGCCGACACGACCAGTATCGCGCCATCCATTTGGGCGGCGCCCGTGATCATGTTCTTGATGAAGTCGGCGTGCCCCGGGCAGTCGATGTGGGCGTAGTGCCGCTTGTCGGTTTCGTACTCGACGTGGGCCACGGCGATGGTGACCGTCTTGGTCGAGTCGCGGACCGTGCCGCCCTTGGCGATCTCGGCGTAGGCCTTGAATTGCGCCTTTCCCTTCTTGGCCTGAACGGCCAGGATGGCACCGGTCAAGGTGGTCTTGCCGTGGTCAATGTGGCCGATCGTGCCGACGTTCACGTGCGGCTTCGTGCGTGAAAAAACCTCCTTGGCCATAGCTCGTTACACCTGCATTTCTGGTTGGGTCATGAAATCGAAACAACACCCGCCAAAGGACTCCCCTTCGACGTAAGGACGGGCCTGGGAAGCGCGCCTTGCGAGCGTTGCTCGGAGCCGCCGCCGCCGTGTCCTCTACGTTCTACCGCCTCTCGTGTTTCCTTTCCCAATCGCGTATCGCCCGAGTCGCATACTTGTCGTTTGTCGATGCGATCTCGCGGTGGTTCACTGTTGTGTTATACGGCAAGCCAGAGCTGCTGACGGGAGTCGGACCCGTGACCTCGTCCTTACCAAGGACGCGCTCTGCCAACTGAGCTACAGCAGCCAAGAGCGGGTGAAGGGAATCGAACCCTCGTCTTCAGCTTGGAAGGCTGTGGCTCTACCATTGAGCTACACCCGCACTTTGTCTCGCACGCTGCAGCACACTCGAGAGCCCCTACCCCGGCGAGCCCCTGCCCCGGCAAGGTCGAATCGCCGCCGAGCCCAGCGGCGGTCGGAACGCGCCGAAGGCCGATTCGCCTCGCGCTCCCCCGTGCTTGGCGAATACTGTCGTTCGATCCGTGCGCTCCCTGCCCCGACGCCGATATCATCCCACGTCTAACCCGATGCCGCCTTGCCGACGCTTTGCGCTACATCGCGCTCTTGTGCTATGGCTCCCCTCTTGCGGGCGCCGACTCCCCATCCCCCAGGCGCGCAAATGGGGGGTGCAGGATTCGAACCTGCGAAGGCTACGCCATCAGATTTACAGTCTGACCCCTTTGACCGCTCGGGAAACCCCCCGTTTCTCCGGCCGCAGAGGCGGTTGCGCCACCCTCCGGGCCTGCCGAAAGCAAACGCCGCAGCCCTCCTGCCCGCATGGACGGAGCCAGCGGAGGGACTTGAACCCACAACCTGCTGATTACAAATCAGCCGCTCTGCCGATTGAGCTACGCTGGCCTGTACTTAGGACCACGAAAACCAGTTACTATAGCCAAAGGCACGCGCCTTGCAATATGACTGGCGGCGATTTCCGCCCCACCCGAGCTGCGACCCCAATCCAGTCTGGTCGCCGCGTGGCATCCGTCGGCCCCATGTCTGGCAGACAACGACGGCTGCCGACAAGTTCGTGCAAGGCCACCACCAATAGCAGTTAGAAGCAGCCAAGGACCGCGACCAAGCCGATTCGCCCCTGGCCGGAGCCACGCTAGGCAAAAAACCGAGGTCCCTGCGCTCGACGCAGCGCCGCCAAGAAATACGCCCATGGCGGGCTGCGCACAACCGCTCTGCTGGCTTGGGTTTATGGCGAGACGCGTCTCCCCAGCCTGAATCCCCTGACTTGGGGCGCCCATGTTCTGCCAAAAAAGAAGACGACCGGCGGCTCGAAGCGCGTTACTCGAGCATCTCGATCTTTTCGTCCATCGCCGCCAACCGAAGCTTGTTGAGGGCACGAGCCTCGATCTGACGGACGCGCTCCTTGGTGACCCCCATCTCCACTCCCACCTCCTTGAGGGTGAGCGGTTCCTGGCCGCCGGCCAATCCGAACCGGCTAATGATAATCTTCTGCTCGCGCTCGTCAAGATGACCTAGGATGCGGCCGATCTGCGCACGCCGCAGTCGCTGGGCCGATTCCTGCTCGTATTGGTCGGTGCGAGCGTCCTCGGCCGCCGTGAACATCTCTTCGTAGCTGGTGCGGAACCGGTCCCGGTGCTTGAACTCCTCGGGAATCGTCCGCGCGTAGTTCTTCATAATCGCCCAGCTCGCGTACGTGCTGAACTTGTTGCCGCGCGAATAGTCGAACTTCTCCACCGCCCGAATCAGCGACATATTGCCGTCGCTCACAAGCTGGAAGAAGTCCTCCGACGGTCCCACGTGCCGCTTGGCGATCGAAACCACCAGCCGCAGATTCGCCTGCACGATCTCGTTCTTGGTCCGCACGGCCTCTTCGTACAGCCGCTCGATCTTATCCATCAAGCTACTCTTGGCCCGCGCGGGTTCAAGCTCCTCGCGGAGCCGATTGGCCGTGTACTTGAGGAAGTTGAACTTGCGGAATAGGTGATACTCCTGCTCCCGATTCAACAGCGGCACTTCGTACAACGACGCCAGGTAGGGAGGCAGACCCGCCGGCGGCTTGGCCTTTTTGGGAGCCGTGGGCGCCGCGGGCATCGGCGTCAGAATCTCGCCCGCCGCGCCGGCCTCGGCGAAGCATTCGTTGTAAACGTAGTCCAGCGGCAGCTCGAGTATCCGCTCGGCCCGCATCTCGTTCACGACGCGGTAGATGCTGGTCCGCGTGCGGCAGTACCGCTTGGCCAGCACTTCGACCGACACGCCGCGGCGATGCTGCTGGTAGATCTTCTTCTTCGATTCGTCCGAGAGCGGACCCGTGAGATCGGGGAAAACGGCCATCTCGGGGTGCTGGCGGTCGAACTGCTTGAGCGTGTAGCGGATCGTTTCGATGCTGCGGTTCATGTGCCGCGCAATGCGCCGTGTGACGTCGGCCGGGCAACCGCCCGCTCGCGACAACCGCCGCGCCCGCTCGATAATGTCGTCCCGCTCGCCCTCGGTAAGCTGGCTGAACCGCTCGCCGCGCTGTACGCGCTCGCGGTTTCCCGCCACGAAGCGGTCGACGCTGCTCTGCAAGAATCCGACTCGCCGCCGACCCTCGAACAGAAATCGCCGGCTCACCAGGCCAAGCTGCCGCCACCGCGAAATGGTCTTGGTCGAAACGTTGAACATGCGGCTGAGCTGGTCGACCGTGTGGACCGGCTCGCCCGCTTCGTCGGCCAATACGTCGGCCGACTCCGAAAGGTCCTCGACGAACAGCCGCAGATCGTGCTGAACGTCGGCCCCCTTCATCGACTGCTTCAGATTCGTGTCGGGGCGAAAATCGGTGATGCGATAGCAGACGTACTCAAACGTGTAAACGCGCGCGGGATCGACCTCGCCGAGCAATGCCTCGGCGCGGGCGATCTGCTCGAGCTTGCGCTCGCGCGGCGCGAACCGCGACTGCTGATCTCGCAGCTCCCGAATCAGTGATGTGCGATACTCCGTGTGCATCTCGTTGGCCTCTTCTCTCGAAAGCCGGGCCCCCTTCGGTGTTCCCTGCGATTCCGTCGCCCGCGGGGGGTCCTGTCCTGGAAAATCGCGGCGCGTCGTAGGCCGCAGAAGAGAGAGAATTAGGTGGGTTGCCGTTCGCTCTCTGGTACGTGCCAATCACCGCATTGGTTCTGTGCCTCCCGGTCCCCCCAAGCCTTGCAAGCAAGCCCCCAATTCAGTGCAATAACTGTTCCCAAGGCGGAAAACCCGTGGCCCGACTTTGCCTCGACAACCCGGTCGTCGATCCGCTTCGGCCGCTCGTCGCTGCCCGGGCGACCCGAGTCCGTGTCTGGCCAATAGTTTATGTCACATCGCGGGGCCGCGAAGTTCGCGCCTGCGGGTCGCCTTCTCCTCTATATATACCCGACGACCATCGTTTCCCTTTCACCAATCCACGCCTCGGAACTGCCCAACCTGCTTCTGGGGCCGCCAAAACCGCAGCCGTGTGCCGTGACGCCGCAGCGAAACAACCCAAAGCCTCTAAATTGCGCCATTCACCGATCGGCGCTCACCTTGCAATCCGCCGCCAATCGCGGTGAATCCAGCGGGTCGCCAGGGCCGATGGAACCCAGATAGTGCCCGACCACCGCTGCCGCGCTATCCGTACGCAAACTCCCCTTCGACCGGACTCCACATCGTGTCATTCGTAATGATTAGCGCACTATTAGATACCGCTGGCCACCGAAAAGTTACACTCACCGCCCCATTTCAGGCCGGATTTCGCTCGAAATCGCTGCGGCGCGCCATATTGCACCCCGCTGTAGCGGTTCTGGCAGCCTGGGTAATTCTGGTCGCCGGCGCCGCCCTGCCGGTCCTGGCGGACGACAATCCACCAAACTCGGACACCAAGGCGTACAGCCTCTCCGCAGACCACACCAACGGCCAACTGGCCCATGTAAAGGTCGCCATTGAAATCAAGGGAAAGCTGAAAGTCGGATCGCCCGGCAAGACGCCGACCGACCTGCCGCTCGAAGTGAGGGCCGATCTGTCGTACGACGAGCGCATTCTCGACGCCGGCGACACCCCCGGCGCTGGCGGCACCAAACGCCGATCGATCCGACAATATGACGAGGCGCAGGCTTCAATCGTCGTGGGCAAATCCAACATCGCCTCGCGATTGGCCCCCGACCGCCGACTGATCGTCGCCCAGGCCGCGCCCGAGGGACAGCTCCTCTTCTCCCCGATCGAACCGCTCACTCGCGAAGAGCTCGAACTGCTCGACGTGCCCGCCAGCAGCCTGCTGCTCACCGCGCTGTTGCCCGAGTCGGCCGTCAAGCCGGGCGACACGTGGAAGCCCGACGCGCGGTGGCTCGCGCCGATCCTGGGCTGGGACTCGGTCAGCCAGACCGACATTACGTGCCGCTTCGACCGCGTCGAGGAGAACGTCGCATACATGGAGATGGGAGGCACCGCCAGCGGCGCCGCCGAGGGGGTGGCCAGCGACATCGAACTCAAGACCAAGTACAGCTTCGATATTGGCGACAAGCGGATCAACTGGTTCGTGCTGGCCATGAAGGAACGCCGATCGATCGGCCACGCCGAACCGGGCTTCGACGTGGTGTGCCGCATCCGCCTCGAGTCCGCGAGAATCGACGACTCCCCCTCGCTCGGCGACGACGCGCTGGTCGATCTGCCGCTGGTCAGTCCGCCCGGCATCACCATGTTGCGACTGCAGCCGGCGGCCGGCGGAGTGCACCTGCTGTGCGATCGCCGCTGGCGCGTGACCGAAGACAGCGACGAGCTGGCCGTGTTGCGCCTGGTCGACAAAGGCGACATCCTGGCGCAGTGCAATCTCTCGCCCCTCACGCCGCTCGCGCCCGGCAAACAACTTTCGCTCGAAGAGCTTCAAAGCGACGTGCAACGGGCTCTCGGCAAAAATTTTGGTGAGTTCATCGAGGCCTCGCAGGCCACCACCGAATCGGGCTTGCGCGTGCTGCGCACCGTGTCGATCAGCAACGTGGAGAACATTCCCATCCAGTGGATTCACTACCACGTGTCGGACGACAAGGGACACCGCGTGGGCCTGGCCTTCACGCTCGAAGCGTCGCGCGTCGAACGCTTCGCCGAAGCCGACCAGGCGCTCGTCCAATCGATCGAGCTCGTGCCGTCGCCTCCGGTGAAAACAACGATCACCGACTCCAACAAGGGTGGGACCGAGGTGAAGTCGAACGCCTCCGATTCCGCCTCACGCACGACGCCGCGGACGCAAGCGCGCTGACGCGGCGATGCCGGAACACAGTGACGCGGAGACACGGCGACGCGGGGAAGCGGCTATGTCGCCCCGTTCCTCGCCTTCCTCGTTCCAAGGCTCTGCCTAGGAACGAACTGCCCGCGAGGCTCTGCCTCGAAGCATCCGCCAGCCGGCGATGCGCAGCTCTATCGACGGCCCATCGACAAATCGCCGCGCCGCTGTTACGCACTTGTTACGCAATCGCCGCTCGAGATTGGTAGAATCGACAGCGCGTCGCCGACGCAATTCACACAGCGTTGGAGCCGCTCTCTGCGCCGTCGAGGTCTCGGGCGATGACCACTACAGCCTACTTCCTTCTTGCCGTTTGCGCCGCCGCGCTGCCCCATCCTCCGAAGGCCGAGCCTTGG
>Ga0315553_10004295_pt1 | contig 10780 bp, 5 predicted proteins | sample SalMarSW160140MG_FD_203099 | JGI IMG/M metagenome (GOLD analysis project Ga0315553, IMG submission 203099) | Salt marsh sediment microbial communities from the Plum Island Ecosystem LTER, Massachusetts, United States - Salt Marsh Sediment SW1601-40 ... | reverse complement strand
TTTTTTTTAAAAACAATTTTTTCGGTTTATATTAATTATTTAAAATCTTACATCTTTATAGCCATACTTCCTTAGTTATCTCTCACAAAATGCTCACATTCATCATTTTCACCGATACTTTCAATAGCCTATTTGACAATAATGACTGATTAATAAATCGAAAAACATCTTGCAGAAAGTGATCAGGCAGGGATATTTAAGATAACGCATGTCCCTTCTTCCTCTTTACTCTCCACACTGATAGTGCCCTTATTGATAAGGACAAGCTCATGGCACAGTGTCAATCCAAGCCCTGTCCCTTTTTCATTTTCTGTACCCGGAGTGCTGGATACCTCTTCGGATGAGAATAGTGTTTTTTGCCTCTCTTCAGGTATTCCTATTCCGTTATCACAGATCTTTAACATAATATTCTTACTTTCTGCTGTTTTATCCTTAAGTAGTATGCTTATTCTTCCTCCCCGGGGAGTATATTTTACTGCATTCGATAACAGGTTTCTTATAATTATGTCCATGAGATCCTTATCAAAATATGCAAATGAGTTGCCCACCTGTGTAAAATTCACGGATATCTCTTTTTTGTCAGCAGATTCTTTAAAGATGCTCAGGTTGGTAAGAATAATATCGGCAAAATTATGTTTTGCAGGTGAGAATTTAATTTTATCCTCCTGGCCTCTTCCCCAAACCAGCATATTTTCGAGTAGTGAAATTACACTCTGTGCATATTCGATACTTGAATTTGCAAATGTGTCATATTTTTCCTTATATTCTTTTTCTTTAAGAAGATTGAGCATGTATAGGATATTGACAACAGGACTTCTCAGATCGTGTGCTACTACCGAAAATATCTTGTTCTTCAGCTGTATGGTTTCTGATAATTGTTTATTCTGCAATGCTATCCTTGTGTGTTGTTTCTCTATTTCCTCGTTCCTCGCTTTAAGCTCCTGTGTTCTTTCATCTACAAGTTGTTCAAGGTTCCTGTTCATAAATGCAAGTTCATTTTGGAGCTTTTCCTTCTCCTGATATGATCTAACCCATTTATAGAGCAGCAATCCAGCCTGTATCAGCACGAACACTACAATGGCATAAGAAAGAACATAACCCTGTGTACTTTCCGATTTGCCCAGAGAGACTCTTATATCATGAATTCCGGCTGAAACCAGTATAAGAAATGCCAGGAAATATATTATATCAAAGGTTCTCTTCCGAAATACGCCAAGGAGACTCTTAGTGAGCCCATAAGCCATCAGGATAAGCATTACAGGATACAAAACCAGTGTTGAATAGCTGAATATCTTTACCGGGAGAAACAGTGTAAGTACAGCTGAAACCGTGAATATTACTGTAATACCAAGGGCAAATACTCTGAAATACTTCGTCGGATAAAGAACCTGAGCAAACCATACCCATCCTATTATTATCAGGTAAAGGCCCATGTATTCAATCCTTATCATCAAGGTCCATCCCACATCAAACAGGTTGCTGATAAGAAAGTGAGATGTGAATAATGGTCTTAATGCCAGTCCGATGGTTGCCATGCAGAAGAGACCCATCACCTTTTCTCTCGGCGATATCAGGTAAAAGAAAAAGAAAAACAATGAGAATCCCAGGAGCAGACTTATTATGGCCCAGTCTCCTGCCCAGCTGTTGGCAAGCCGCTTTTGAACCTCGAAGAAGGTGCCGATCTTCATTGGCAGCCAGAAGCCGCCACGTCGATGCGAATAATTGGCTACATTAATAACTATTGAGATGGTATCGGATTGCGGATCGAATCTAAAGAAGTTCCTGCTGTACCCGGGTTCTGTCTCTGATGCTGACTGACCCGGTTGGCCATTTCCTCCAAAATATCTTCCATTAACATAAATATCATATGATGAATCAAAAACCGGCATATCAAAACCTAAGGGAACCCTGTAACCTGATGGGAGAAGTACCAGCAGACGATAAGTCGCAAAACCCTCTTTTTTTGTCTGTACTGCTTCAGGAGGATAATCAGTCCAGTATGATGGAACCTTGCCGTAGTAGTCAGGCAGTCTCTCTCTCTCTTCAAAATCGTAGGGATGAAGCATCTTGTTCCAGTAGAATCCCCACTCACCGTTAAGTTTCACAAAAAACCGTTCTCCCTTATCCATCTGGCGGAGATCCATAACCCCTTTAACTGCTTTTGGTGTGACACCTTCCGCAGGGAAAATTATAGCTGTCGTTAAAACAATGATTATGAAAAATCTGGCACTCATACTGGCCCATTAGTATTTTGCAAAACGGAATTATTTAAGTCCTCTGTTAATTAGAAGTGCATCTATTCCGGGCTCTTTTCCCCTGAATGCAATATACATTTCAAGAGGATCCCTTGTCCCTCCTCTGGATAGTATCTCTTTTTCAAATTTTGAAGCGATCTCTTTGTTGAAAATATCACCTGTCTCCTTGAATGCCTGGAAAGCATCGGCGTCAAGCATTTCACTCCAGTAGTAACTATAATACCCTGCAGCATAGCCACTTGCCCAGATGTGGTTATAGTATGTCGACCTGTACCTTGGTTTGATCTCAGGGATCAAACCCCATTTGTTCAATACTTTGTTCTCAAATTCTCTGATATCCAGGTCAACAGGTTCAGTGAGTGAATGGTATTCCATATCGAGGAGAGCAGCTGCCAGGAATTCGGTTGTCGCAAAGCCTGTGTTGAATTTTCCTGCCTTATCAAGTTTCTCAACAATTTCTGCCGGAATTATTTCACCTGTCTCGTAATGTTTTGCATACTCCTTCAGAACTTCTGGCTCAAGTACCCAGTGTTCCATTATCTGAGAAGGTAGTTCTACAAAATCACGGGGAACTGAAGTGCCTGAAACACCGGGATATGTGGAGTTTGAAAGAAGCTGATGCAAAGCATGTCCGAATTCATGGAAGAGTGTCTCAGCTTCGCCGGCAGTCAGCAGTGAAGGCTTATCTGCAGTGGGAGGTGTGGAATTGGTTACCATGGTCACGACAGGTGTTACCATCTTGCCGTTTATGTCGCGGTGTTGACCCCTGTAGGCACCGCACCATGCTCCCCCGCGTTTTGACTGGCGTGGATAATTATCGATCATCAGGATGCCAATGTGTTTTCCGTCACGAGTCACCTCGAAGGTGTTGACATCAGGGTGATACTTTGGTATATCTGACTTTTTGGTGAAGTTAAGATCGTAAAGCCTGTTGGCAACATAGAACATACCCTCCATCACATTATCAACCTTGAAATATGGCCTGGTGATCTCATCGTCGAGGTCATACTTCTCTTTTTTAATTCTTTCGGAATAATACCACCAGTCCCACGGTTCAAGCCGGAAATTACCGCCTTCCCTTTTTATTATATCCTGTTGAGCTGCAGCTTCGGCTTTTGCAACCGGAAGTGCTGCATTCCATACCTGCTCCAGAAAATCGAATACTATTTCAGGATTCTTAGCCATGTTCCTTTCCAGCACAAAATCTGCATAACTATGATAACCAAGAAGCTGTGATCTTTCAGCACGCAGTTTAGCCATCGTGGCAATTATTACTTTGTTGTCATATTCATTATCATTATCACCTTTCATAAAATATGCGGTGAACAGTTTTTCTCTCAGGTCACGCCTGTTGGAATACTGAAGGAATGGTGTCATGCTGGGAACCTGGATAGTAAATACCCATTTCCCTTCCATATTAAGTGATTTACCCATGGCAGCGGCCTGTTTAACAACCCCTTCGGGCAGACCGGAAAGATCTTCCTCATTGTCAATCACAAGTTTATAGCCGTTGGTTTCTGCAAGAAGATTCTGTCCGAACTGTACTGATTGCATTGAAAGTTCTTCATTTATTTTCCTGAGTTTTTCCTTGTCTTCAGGCGATAATGCTGCTCCATTCCTTATAAAGCTTTTATAGGTATCATCAAGAACCTTTTTCTCTTCCTCCGTCAGGTTGAACTTGTCCATATTCCCGAATACAGATTTCACTCTCTGGAAAAGGCTGTCATTCATGCTGATATCGTCTCTGTGCTTCGACATGAGTGGTGCTACCTCCCTACTTATAGCCTGTAGTGAATCGTTAGTATTTGCTGAATTTAGTCCTCCGAAAACCCTTCTTACCTTTGTCAGAAGCTCACCGCTGTACTCCAGGGCTTTAATTGTGTTATCAAAAGTAGGTTCATCCGGATTGTTAATTATAGCCTTTATCTCATTCTTCTGTTCTTCAAAGCCTTTCAAATAGGCAGGCATGTAATGTGCTGTTTTTATCTCTTCAAACGGAGGAACCTCAAACGGGGTTTCCCATTTATTGAAAAATGGATTGTCGCTTTTGATCTCCTTTTTACAGCCTGAGTATAATATTAATGCTGCAATCATAATGAATACTCTGTTTTTCATATCTGGTATTTAAGGTTATTATTTTGTGCCGAAATGTACAAAAATGATTTCATTGGACAAGATATAAAAGAAGGAAAGACACCCTTCGATGTCTTTCCATACCTACTGACTTAAACCTGATCGTAGAATTTGGCCGAATGGCCTATGTAGATATTTATGATTCCCTATAATGACGTTCTATAATGCATTTTGTTGCACCTTTTTGTGTTAATGTTGTGTTAAGCATTTGTTAAGGCATTGTATCTACCAGTAATACAGAAAGATAAGCAAAACAACCTCCGGATTCGCCTTCAAATACAACTATATGATCCTGGCTAAATGTGTCTGTCATTCCCGGCGAAACGAGGAATCTTATGATGGTGTAAAAATCCTATTTAAGCCTGAATACCAGTGAATCGACAACGTATGATGCAAATATTCCCAGGCCTCCTTCAACATTTGAATATACAGGCGATATTTCTGTAAACGGATTCTCCCCGCTGGAGTAGTTATCTAATGATTGATGATAGGTATAATATGCTTTATCTGTATTTAATATATAGAAAATAATGAATGCTGAATCGCTTTCAGAAAAAGGCGCAACAGTCAAAGTATTGACGAAGATTCTTTCACCGTCTCTTCCTTCGTCTGAAAAAAATGCCGGTTTTTCTCCGTAGGAGGAGAATTCAGGCAAATAGCCATATTCAGAATCATAATCAAGTATTTTTGCGGCAAATCTGAAATAATTTGCTTCTCCCGGGTAATCAGTCAGGTAGACATTGGCTCTTATAGCCTGCCAGCTTCCTATATAGGGATCTTCATAATACTCCCATGCGGTATCTGCTTCAAGATTAAAATCTCTTGTCACAGGTACAGTACATGTTGCTTCTACTTTTAGTCCCTCATCGCTGGTTACGGTTAGCCTGTAAGATTTTCCCTCCTCCACTGCCATCTCATTATACCTGAAAGTAAATCCTCCGTCAACCTTTTCCAGACTTATCTCATTTGTCCCATTTGAAATCACAGCGCTTACATTTCCCAGAGGTTCCTTTTTATTAAGTTCTCCAAATATTCTTTCATTTGAAGCTACGGAAACAAATGAAACTGTATCGTTTGGAGAGATAAATGAATTTATGACCAGCTTCTGTACAAAATCGGGCAAACTGACATTGTTAACCTCTCTTTCACACGAGGTTATCAACATAAATAGGCTTATTATCAGAAATAATATATTTTTCATGTCACCGTCAGAATTTAAAGGAATAGGAGAAAGAGGGAATTATAGGGAACAGGCTTACCTGTTTCAGAACCCCGTACTCTTTGTTATTTTCGTATACTCTGTCGCTGTAATAAAAGAACGGGTTAAACCTGCAGTAGGCATTATAAATCGATATTTCCCATGTCCGTTCACCCCATTTTTTCTGTTTATGAAACTGTATTCCAAGGTCAAGCCTGTGATAGGCTCTCATCCTGAAATTATTTTTTTCTCCGAATTCGTTTATGTGTTGGGAAAACAAAATTCCGGATTGATAAAATTCAGGGTCAGTCCAAAGATTAAGATGATGATAGTTAGCCCAGTAAGCTGATAGTGGTAAGGTTACAGCATTCCCGGTTCCGTAAACCCATGTGCCCGAGAGATTAATATGATCATTCAGCTTGTACATGGCAACTACTGAAATATCATGACGGCGATCATACCGTGCAAAAAACTCACGGCCGAAATTCAGTGAATCAAATTGCATCTTTGTCCACGACAGTGTGTAACCTATCCATCCTGTGAACTTTCCCCCTTTTTTTTGAAACAGGAATTCAGTTCCGTAAGACCATGAATGACCTGCCGTAACATTTTCTTCCCATTCTGTAGCTGTTACATCTGAGGGTTCTGCAAGTTCAATGAAAGATGCCCCCTCCTTATAGCCAAGAACATTATCCATTGTTTTATAATATCCTTCAACGGAAACGGCAAGATCGTGTTTGTCAATGTCTTTAACTATACCCAGGGCTATCTGCTGCGACGACTGTGGTTTGACCCTGTTGGTTACCGGGACCCAGAGATCGGTAGGCAGGCTTATCCCGGTATTTGAAAGCAGGTGTATATACTGGTTCATCGATGCATATGAAGCCTTCAGTGCCATATTGGTGACCGGCCTCCAGGCCACAGATAATCTTGGTTCAGGATTATAATAACGTTTTTCCTGCGCCAGGAAATAGCTGAACCGGAATCCGGCATTCACCTTCAATGACTGCAGGGGCTGCCAGGTATCTTCAACATATATTCCTGTCTCAATGCCGCTGGTATATTTTGCATCCCTCTGATGCACCTGGTTGGGGATATCCTCTTCAATATAAGCGTACGGTTTGAAGCGGTGAAAAATGCCAATTACTCCGGCCTTTATCCAGTGAGCAGGACTTGGAATAAAATCAAAGTCCGATTTTATTGTAAGATCCCTGATACCCGAGTAATATTCAGCATAGTAATCCTTGTTTTCAGAAATCACTTTGTAATCATCATAAATACCAAAAGAATAGTTACTGAATATCAGCGAGGTGTTGGAGAACAGCTTATTATTAAAGAGGTGATTCCATCTCAGTGTTGCTGTGGCATTACCCCACAGAAATCCTATTTTCTCACTGTAATCCCTTGATTTATACTTCATATAGAATTTATCCTTGCCAAAATAACCGCTGAGGTAAAGCTTATTCTTCCGCCCGAAATCATAGTTGACCTTGGCATTAAAATCATAGAAATAATAGCCTGTATTCTCTTCATCCAGTATTGTGAGTATAGGCCTGAGTATCAGGTCAGCATAAGTTCTTCGTCCTGACAACAAAATTGAAGATTTGTTCTTTTTCAGCGGTCCCTCAACTGTGAGATTCGAAGATATCAACCCCACACCTCCATCGCCGTGCCACTCCTCCTTGTTTCCCTCTTTCATGTTCATTTCCAGGACCGATGAGAGTCTGCCTCCATACCTTGCAGGGAATCCCCCTTTGGTCAACTCAACGCTTTTAAGAGCGGCTCCGTTAAATAATGAGAAAAATCCGAAGAGATGGCTTGCATTATACACTATTGCATCATCCAGAATAATAAGGTTTTGATCCGGACCTCCTCCGCGGACGTACAGACCGCTGCTTCCTTCTGATCCTTTCTGGATACCGGGCATAAGCTGAAGAGTTTTCATCACATCTTTTTCTCCGAGAAGCATCGGGACATTCTTGATCTGGCTTACAGGGAGTTTAATGCTGCTCATCCTGGCTGATTCACTTAACTTTTCCTGCTTGTCAGCAGTTATAATTACCTCTTTCAGCAACAGGTCGGGTGTGAGTTCAATATTTAATTCAGTATCGCTTCGAAGAGGGATTCTGCATTCACGGGTCGAAAAACCTACGTAAGAAACAATCAGCTTAATACTGTCTGCTGCCGGAAGTGTAAGCGAATAAAATCCAAAATTGTTGGTGACGGTACCTGTCATCCTGTCGGGAAGATAGATGTTAACTCCTATCAGTGATTCTCCGCTGATAGCCTCTTTTACATAACCGCTTACCGTATGACGCTCACCGGTCTGTGAAATTGCCTGAAGACATATAAAAACGAAAACGGCATGCAGAAATGATCTCTTCATTGATTCGCACAGCATTAACTTTTAAAGATAACGACTTATCTCTGATTTTGTTATAAGTTGAATAATGGATGAAAAAAATATTTAACTTGCAGATAATTATATGATCGCAAATCTTAAATACCGTTTTAACTGGCAACGCCTTGGCAGACGTCTCTATTCCTGCCTCATGTTCTATTCCAGCTAATCACCGGCAGATCCTGATACAAAGGATCTGTATCCCTGTCCTCCTTTTCACTATTCACTTTTCACATTTGTCTTTTATCTTGTTTTATGAAAGGTCTGGTTTTCAACATTAAACGATATTCAATCCATGATGGTCCGGGCATCAGGGTAACATTCTTCATGAAAGGGTGTCCCCTTTCATGCTGGTGGTGCCATAATCCTGAAGGTATATCGCCCGACCGGGAGACAGTTGAACAGATTGAGAGAGTAGGAGAAAGGGAGTTCATCAGGATGGAAGAAGCAGGAAAATTTTATTCGGTCAGCGACATTATTGAAATTGTTGACAGGGAGAAGATCTTCATAAACGAGTCGAAGGGAGGCGTTACTTTTTCCGGCGGGGAACCGATGCTTCAGACAGAATTTCTCATCGAAACGCTGAAAGCATGCAGGAAGAATGGTTATCACACAGCTGTTGATACCTCAGGATATTCCCCGGCCGAAAATTACAAAACGATAATTCCTTATACCGATATGTTCCTTTTCGATATCAAACACATGAATGATTCCAGGCATGTGGAGTTTACAGGAGTATCTAATATAATGATATTCAGTAATTTTCAGCTCATACTTGACGGCGGAACGGATATTTATATCAGGATACCGGTTGTGCCGGGTTTCAATGATGATCAGGAAAACCTCATTGCCACGAAACAATTCCTGGCAGAAAACAAACGGGATAACCTTAAAAAGATAAGCCTGCTTCCCTATCACAGAATCGGCAAAGCAAAATATAAGAAGTTCAGTATTCCTTATCGCATGAATGATGCCGAGCAGCCATCCCGGCAAAGAATGAATGAACTTAAGGAGTTCTTTTCTGATACAGGAATTAAAGTAACCATAGGAGGATAACCAACCCCGAACTATAGTCCGGGGGTTATAACCCATTACCATGATACTATCCAAGCGAGTACAAAAACTTAGAGAGCAGAGTCTCAATGCGGTTGAAAAGCTCTCACCTGAAAGGGCAATACTTATCACAAAGTTTTATAAGAATGACGAATCACGCGGGCTATCATTCCCGGTTCGCAGAGCAAAAGCATTTGAATATATTCTTAAAAACAAGACACTGTACATCGGCGACGGAGAACTTATAGCAGGTGAGAGGGGACCGGCTCCAAAAGAGACACCAACATACCCTGAGATATGTATTCACTCTCTTGAAGATCTTGAAATACTGAATTCAAGGGAAAAAGTCTCCTTTAAAGTTGACAATGAGGTAAAAGAGATCTACGAGAAGGAGATCATTCCCTTCTGGAAAGGAAAAAGCAACCGCGACAGGATAATGAGCCTGATGACACCTGAATGGATAAATGCATACAAGGCAGGTATTTTTACTGAGTTCCAGGAACAGCGCGCACCCGGACATACTGTTCTTGGATATAAAATGTTCAGGACAGGCTTCCTGCAGCTTAAGGATGAAATAAAAGACTCAATTTCTTCACTCGATTATTTTAATGATCCTCAGGCATTTGAAAAGTCAGAGGAGTTGAAAGCAATGGATATTGCCTGTGAAGCGATTATCATGTATGCAAACAGATATGCTGATGCACTTCAAAATCTTGCAGAGAGTGAAAAAGATACAGAACGAAAGAAGGAGCTGATAACGATGGCAGGAATCTGCAGGAAAGTGCCTGCACATCCCCCCGAGACAGTTCACGAAATGCTCCAGCACTACTGGTTTATTCATCTTGGTGTAATAACTGAGTTGAATCCGTGGGATTCATTCAATCCGGGAAGACTCGACCAGCATCTTTTCCCTGTATTTAAGAAAGAAATAGATGCCGGAACTATTATGATGGAGGAAATATATGAACTCCTCGGGTGCTTCTGGGTTAAATTCAATAATCATCCAGCACCTCCGAAGATGGGAGTAACTGCCTCTGAAAGCAGTACTTACACTGATTTTTGCCTGATAAACCTGGGTGGTGTAAAGTCTGACGGATCAGATGCCGTCAATGAGATGACCTATATACTACTTGATGTCGTCAGGGAAATGAGAATAGTGCAACCCAGCTCAATGGTCCAGATAAGCAGAAAGAATCCCGATAAGTTTGTTCATAAAGCTTTCGATATTATAAGAACCGGCTTCGGACAGCCCTCCTGCTTCAATACTGAGGCAATCATCAAGGAGATGCTGCGGCAGGGCAAGAACATTGTTGATGCACGCAACGGGGGTGCATCAGGGTGCGTTGAGACAGGTGCCTTCGGTACTGAAGCCTACTGGCTCACAGGATATTTTAATCTTTGTAAAGTGCTGGAGATTACTTTAAATGATGGTATTGACAAATGTACCAATACCCGTGTCGGTCTCCCGACAGGTCATGCAAAGGATTATAAATCATTTAGTGAATTGATATCAGCCTTTAAAATGCAGGTTAGCTATCTGATTGATATAAAAATAAGAGGGAATAATGTTATTGGAAAAACCTTTGCTTCATGGCTGCCGGCGCCATTCCTTTCTTTACTTATTGAGGACTGCATAGTAAACGGGAAAGATTATAATAACGGAGGTGCACGTTATAATACATCTTATATTCAGGGTGTAGGACTTGGAAGTATTACTGACATTTTAACATCGATAAAGTA
>Ga0315553_10004294_pt1 | contig 10783 bp, 14 predicted proteins | sample SalMarSW160140MG_FD_203099 | JGI IMG/M metagenome (GOLD analysis project Ga0315553, IMG submission 203099) | Salt marsh sediment microbial communities from the Plum Island Ecosystem LTER, Massachusetts, United States - Salt Marsh Sediment SW1601-40 ... | reverse complement strand
TATAAACTCTATTGACAATATCAGCAATGTATGGAAAATTTACAGCTATTTATGAAAACGAGTTTGTTCATACAGTAAGATAAGGACTTATAAATGCCACAAACAACCTATTCAACAGGAGAAAAGGTAAAAGGATTTGTCTGGCTTTTGGTGGCCACCTTTGTTTTGTGGCTGGCTTTGAGCTCAGAATTAAACCGGCCGGAGCTTATTTGCGGAGGTGTGGTTTGCCTGATTATTTCGCTCTTTGCAACTCACATGTACTCCAAGTTAGGCTTCCCGCCTGTAAGTGTAAAGATGGTTTTATTTTTCCTGGCATATATAATTGTGCTTTTCTGGGAGATAATAAAGGCCAATTTTGACGTTGCCTATAGGATCATCCACCCAAGAATGCCTATAAAACCAGGTATTGTGGTTATAGAGACTCGCCTCAAATCTGACATTGCAAAGATGATTTTAGCCAATTCTATTACCTTAACTCCAGGAACGTTCACATTAGATGTTATTGGTGATAAGCTCCTTATCCACTGGATAAATGTGAAGGCCGAAGATATTGATAGCACTACAAAGATCATTGGAGAAAAATTTGAGAAGTACTTGAGGGTGATATTCGGATAAAGAGAGCAATCAGTTTCTTATGAAGAAGGTACGCACTATAATGAGCGAAAATTATCGCCGAAAATAAAAAAGCAGGAGCAGGGCATGGCAGTAGGATATGAAGAGATTAGCGAGACGTTTAAGGCACTGGCCCATCCTGCAAGGTTGAAGATGGTGGTTGGTCTCGTTAAGGACGAATGCAATGTAGGGCATATTCAAAAGGTCCTTGGTCTGCCTCAATCTACTATTTCCCAGCATCTCAGGATATTGAAAAATGCAGGTATCATTAAAGGCAGAAGAGAAGGAACAAAGATTTGCTACAGGGTGATTGATGTGCGAGTAAGAAAGATTGTGGGAATAATTAGAAGGAAATAATTTTTTTCGGTACATTTATCGCTTTATTTATATATACGAATAAGATAATGAATGAAAGCATTTTGTATGAGTGAAATTATCTTTCTTGCGATCATAGGGTTTGCAATTTTTTTGTGCCTCTTACGTATGCTTAAAGGCCCTACCGCCCCGGACCGGGCGGTAGCGGTGGATACCATAGCTACAATCACCACCGCTTTGCTTGTCTTTTTGGCCTCTATTTTTAAAAGATACGTTTATTTAGATGTAGCTTTGGTTTATGCCGTTTTAACCTTCATTGGTTCAGTGGCTATTGCCAGGTTCTTGGAGAAAGGAATTTAGATGCATTTGATGGGAATAATTATTACAGCAATTGGGGTCATTTTTCTCTTTTTAGGGAGTTTAGGCATATTTAGACTTCCTGATGTATATAACCGACTCCAGGCAGGGACAAAATGTACTACCTTGGGCGCCTTCTCCACCGTTATTGGTGTGGGAATATCTCAACCGGACTGGTTCTGGAAAACATTAATTATTGCCTTATTTATCCTCATTACCAATCCTATTTCCAATCATGCCTTAGGTAGAGCATCTTGTAAGAGTGGTATTGCTCTGTGTGATAGAACTGTTGTGGATAAAACTAAGGAGTTTGAGGAGTGTAAGCCCCTTCACGATGAATCAGAACAAGGCGAAGAGACACAATGATATTTGTTTTCTTTTTAATAATTTTGATGCTTACAGCAGCAATTGCCGCCTCTATTTTTAGAGACTTAATTAGCGCGGTAATTGCCGCAGCATTGGTAAGTTTGATTGCTTCGATACTTTTCTACTTTCTTCAAGCTCCAGATGTAGCGATGGCTGAGGCTGCAATTGGCGCAGCACTGACTGCGGCTATCTTTATCATCGCCATCAGAAGGACAGAAAGGTATGAGGAATGAGAAGGATAGTCGCCATCCTTTTATTAATAATATTGGCAGTGGGAATTAGCCTGTCGCTGGCAAAGATTCCCTTCGGTACGCCTAAGACAAAGGTAGGTAAGTATTATATTAACGAAGGTATCGAAGAAACCGGGGCTGTCAATATAGTCACCTCAGTTGTGGTAAATTACCGCGGCTTTGATACTTTAGGTGAGGTAACGGTTTTATTCATTGCCGCAATCGGCTTGGGTGCGGTGCTAACGACCAGTGTAAAAGGAGAAACGAGAAAAATACAACCGGCCAGCTTGGTACTTTATACTGGATGCAGGCTTTTGTTTCCCCTTATTCTCATTTTCGGTAGCTATATTTTCATTCACGGCCACCTTACCCCTGGAGGAGGCTTTCAGGGAGGAGCGATTATTGCTTCCGGCTTTCTTTTAATTTATCTGGGCTGCCGAGAAAGAAGAATAAACCGGATCGCATCTAATCTTGCAGAGTCTTTAGGAGGTCTGACCTTTGTGGTAATAGGCCTGCTTGGCTTAGTTTTTGGTGGCTATTTCCTCTTAAACTTTTTGCCTAAGGGTATAGCGAATACGCTCCTTAGCGCAGGTATTATCCCTATTATTTATATTGCCATCGGATTTAAAGTCGGTTCAGAATTAGCCAGTATTATTGACAACCTGATTGAGGAAAGTTGACGACACGATGAGTTTTTTAGATAGTTACATTTATTATATAGGAGCCTTTGGCCTCATACTGGTTGGGCTTTATATCATTCTGGTTAAACATAATCTTATTAAAGTCATCGTTGGTCTTGGCATTTTGGATACAGGGGTAAATCTATTTCTGATTTCCGTTGGTTACATCACAAAAGGAACCGCCCCCATTTTTTCCAAATCCGGGATAGACTCCAAGCACATGGTCGATCCGGTACCACAGGCATTGGTTCTGACAGCTATCGTGATTGGCGTAGCGGTCTTAGCGTTGGCCCTTTCGTTGGCTATCAGATTATATCAGCATTACAGGACGCTTAACCTTCGTAAAATAAGGGAGCAAAGATGGTAAACCCTGTAATCCTTATTGCAGTGCCTTTAGGTTTGGCCTTTGCCATTCCTTTATTCGCTCTTTTCTGGAAAGATATAGCTAAATACACCCCGCCGGTAGCGCTTGGATTTAACCTTGTTGTTTCCCTGTTGTTACTTCCCAAAGTATTGGAAAATCCTGTAATTGTCTCCATCGGCGGCTTGCAACCTCCGTTTTGTATTAATCTGGTAGCTGGACCGGTGGGTGTGCTGTTTTCCGCTATCATTGCTTTAGTAGGCCTTTTGGTTTCTATTTATGCCCTGGATTACATCAAAGAAGGTCCTACCGAAAAATACCATATGCTTTATCTGCTGCTACTTACTGGTGCCACGGGTTTAGTCCTTACCGGTGACATATTTAACCTCTTCGTCTTTTTTGAAGTACTATGCATTTCATCTTACGCCCTTGTAGCTTATTTAAGAAATAAAGCTGGAATCGAGTCAGCGGTAAAATACTTGATTCAAGGTGCGGTCGGTTCAAGCCTTTTGCTTATTGGTATAGGCTTGCTTTACGGCCTTTTCGGAACACTCAATATGGCTGATATTGCCCAGAACATAAAATCAGTTAGTCCCATATCAGTTTTTGTTCCTATGGTCTTAATTGTTACTGGATTGGGAGTGGAGGCAGCTATATTTCCTTTGAATGCTTGGCTGCCTGATGCTCATTCATCAGCGCCGTCATCTATAAGCGCGATCCTATCCGGCATAGCCATCGAAGTGGGGCTTTATGCCGTGGCAAGGGTTCTTTTCACTATATTTGGCGTATCGTTGAGTACCACACCAAGCTTTCTTTTATTTTTGGCACTTTTAGGAATTTTAACTCTTTTAGTAGGTGAGATGTGCGCTTTTAGCCAAAACAACATCAAGAGAATGCTGGCCTATTCCAGCATAGGCCAGATTGGGCTGATCGTATTTGCTTTGGCAATAGCTACCCCTTACGGAGTAACTGGCGGTTTATTCCAGCTGGTAAGTCACACTCTGAGTAAAGCACTGCTGTTTTTAGCAGCAGGGTATATGATTTATCAAGCTGGCTCGATGGAAATTTCGGCCTTGGAAGGAATGGGTAGGAAGATGCCTCTTACCTGCTTAGCCTTTACCATCGGCGCATTTTCACTTGTAGGACTACCGCCCTTTATAGGTTTTCCCAGCAAATTTTTAGTTGTTCGAGCTGCCCTGGCTACTAAAGAAACTTTTCTTTTCGTGCTTATTGGCCTTGCCCTGTTAGGTACGGTAATTGAAGGGGCATATTTCTTTCGTGTTGTTCAGGTTCTATATTTTAAGGGAGAAAAACCCAATCCGGGAAGCAAAGATGCTCCTGTCGCTGCTTTGATCCCTATGTTTATCTTCGTGGTACTGATCGTAGTTGTGGGGATATATCCCAAACTAGTAACCGATGTTCTAAACTCGGCTGCTTCAGAGTTTTTAAATAGACTCGACTATATCAGGAGCGTTTTAGGATGAGTTTGGAACTGCTACTTATAATTGCCTTTGGTGGGGCACTGCTGACTTATCTTGTGGGAAAAGTCTCTTACAAGGGTAGGAATTTTCTTGCTGTCGCTATTTCTTTGGCCTTGGTAGCTTTCGTTGCTTGTCTTTATGGCAAAACTGGGGAGGAGACCTTTTATTATGGATTTCTCGGGTTCAATCTTGTCCTGAGATTGAATATGCTTTCATGGTTCTTCGCTATCACTATAGCAGTTGTGGGGGCACTTTCTATTATCTTCTCTTTAAGCTATATAAGAGGAAAAGAAAAAACTGACTTTTATTTCCTGATGATGCTCCTTGTCAATGCAGCAATGCTCGGGATTGTATTGGCAGGTGATCTGATATCTTTCTATATCTTTTGGGAAATAATGTCCTGGAGTGCATTTTTGCTTATAAGCTATAACAGGGGACCTGCCCTGGCTGCCGGAATGAAATATATCATAATGTCTATCATAGGCTCTGTATGCTTTCTTGTCGGCATGTTATCGCTCTATGTTTCTTTCGATACTTTGAATATATCACAGATTGCTCCTGTGATTACCTCTGCCTCATCCGGATATATCCTGTTTATCCTGACCGTCTTTGGTATTGCTTTCGGGATTAAGAATGCAGTCCTGCCATTTCATACCTGGCTGCCCGATGCCCATTCTGAAGCACCTGCCCCATTTTCTGCGGTGCTTTCCGGAATACTTATAAAGATGGGAACCTATGGCTTTCTGCTGGTACTTTACGTCATCGTTGGCTTAAAGCTCTTTCTGGGTTTGGGTCGCGGTTTGTTTAGCTTTCATTCGATGCTTTGTTTACTGGGTGCGGTTACCATTATAATTCCTACATTTATCGCTATGCTGCAAACGGATGCGAAAAGACTATTAGCCTGGTCTACTGTGGGACAGGCAGGTTATATAATCTTAGGAATTGCCTTTGGAACGAACTTGGCTTTGGTGGGAGGCATATTTCACTTCTTCAATCACGCGTTATTTAAGGCACTTCTGTTTTTTGCTGTAGGTGCAGTCGAATTCAGGACCCAGACGAGAGATCTGGATTCATTAGGTGGTCTCGCTAAGAAAATGCCGGTAGTTTTCATCGGTACTTTAGTAGGTATTTGTGCATTGATTGGCGTGCCTTTGACCAGCGGGTTTGTCTCCAAATGGCTAATCTATAAGACCTTAATTCTTGAGGGTTCTCCATTTTTGGCTTTCTTCGCACTGGCAGGGACCTGGGGTACAATACTCTACTCATATAAGTTGATTCACAATGTGTTCCTGGGACAACTGCCTGAAAAACATAAAACCGTAGAGAAAGCACCGTTTAGTATGCAACTACCTGTAGTAGTTTTATCGGTTGCGATTCTTCTGTTCGGTATTCTCCCCGGTATCCCGCTTAAAGTTATCAATGCAATTAGTACTTCTTTTGGTTTTGAATCGTTAAATGTAGGCTTATGGGGAATCACCTCAGAAACTGGAGCATTGAATACAGTAAACATTTTTGCCGCTGTGTTGGTAGCTGCTGCCTTGGTCTGGCTGGTCTTTCATCTGGCTGCGAAATCAGTATCGGTCCCTCAGGAGGATAGCTATGCAGCAGGAGCACATATACCCAAAGATAAATACCATTACACTGCTGAATTCTATAATCCGTTACATAGAATGATAAAGCCTTTCTTGAGGGACGTAATAAATGAATTTTATTATTGGATTGCCTCTTGTGTGCGAAGGTTATCTGACAGCGTCAGGCACGTGTACACTGGAGACGTAGGCCACTATGTAATATATATCATTTTATTCTTAGCATTTTTAATTTTCGTTCAGGTTAAGTGGAAACCATGGTAGCAAAAGTAATAAAGATAATTCTGTCTCCCATTTTAGCTCTGATTGTAGGGGTGTTCTTTTTGGGTTTAGCCAGGAAGATTATGGCAAGAATCCACTGGCGCTATGGCCCCCCTCTTATCCAGCCGGTTATCGACATGATTAAATTATTTTATCAAAAAAGCGTATCACACGGCCGTATGTTTGACTTAGGGATAATCCTTTCTTTAGCGGGTTCTATAGTGGTAGTCTTATTTTTACCTTTTGGCCGAATTTGTCCCTTAAGTAGCTCAGGTGGGCTACTGGTGATTCTTTATATGATGTTGCTCGCCCCTTTAGGTACTGCCTTGTCAGGAGGACAGGGAGCTAACCCAAATATCAGTATCGGTATCTCACGAAAGCTTATCCTGAGTCTTGGATATGAGGTGCCTCTGCTCCTTGTACTGCTGGCGGTGATGACCCATTATAAAACTATTTCTATAATGGAAGTAGTAAGCGTTCAACAGAGTACGAGCTGGTCAATCATTTCGTTTCCACTATTTTTGTCGGGCCTTTCTTATTTTCTTATCTTGCCTGCGATACTTGGGATCAGACCGTTTGATGTCAGCTCGGCACCCCAGGAGGTCTCCTCCGGCATAATGGCAGAGTATGGTGGCAAATATTTAGCCTTAGCTACTATCGAACATGCTTTTGTTCTGTTTATTAGTACCGCTCTTTTTGTAAATTTGTTTCTGGGAGGAGCAGCTAATCCAGTTATCTTCTTTGTGAAAATGCTGGTGGTATTTGTGCTTGGCCTATGTATAAACGCTGTCTTCCCAAGGTTTAGAATCGAACAGGCAATTAAGTACCTGTGGAAGTGGCCTACACTGCTGGCTTTTCTGGGTCTGATTATAACCTTGGCGATAAGGAGTTAACAGTTGGATAGAAACCAGATTAGAAAATGGCTCAAAGCCCCTGCCAAGATGGCAAATAAGTATTCGCTACACGCGATATATTTTTGCACCGGCTGTGGAATAATTGAAGTTCCACCGGTTATAACCTCCCGTTGGGACGCCGAGCGATTCGGTATAATCCCTGTAGCTACGCCAAGGCAGGCAAATCTGTTTCTGATTACAGGCTATGTCTCAGTAAAGACCCTAAGGGCTATTATAAGGACCTATGAACAGATGCCTGAACCCAAATATACTGTAGGTTTTGGCTCTTGTCCTATAAATGGCGGGATGTACTGGGATTCCTACAATACGATAAAGCACCTGGATAAATATATTCCTATAGATGGCTGGATTGCCGGGTGCATGCCAAGACCTGAGGCAATATTTATTGCTGTAACCCACCTCTGGACGCTGATTGATAAAGATATGGCAAACAGCTATATCCGGTACAGAGAAAATTACGAGTTTTACAGAAGAAACCAGGAGCTGGCTTTGGGCAGACTTGAATGGCCACCTTTGTATCCAATATATAGTAACTCTGAAGAGATTAAATATGAATGAATTATTAAACAAAGAACTTGAGACAATATTCAAGGATATTTCGGTAAGTGATTCTGGGGACAAACAAGTAGCGGTTATCGCTAAACACGAGCAGGTTCACGCAGTCCTGAGATTTCTTAAAGATAAGGGATTTGATCATTTGGCTCTTCTGTCTGCAGTTGACTGGATAAAGGATAAAGAATTTGAACTAGTCTATATTTTAACTCGTTATATGCAAGGTGACGAAGAATATACAGATCAGGAAAGTTTACATCTAATTGTAAAAACCAGGATTTCAAGACAAAGCCCACAATTGGAAACGGTTACGGGTATTTTCCCCAATGCAGAGCCATACGAGCGCGAGATACACGAGCTTTTCGGGATAAGTTTTGAAGGTCATCCGAGACTGACCCCGCTTTTTCTAGAAAGGGAATATAAAATTCCGCCTTTTAGAAAGGATTTTGATACCCGTAAATATGTTGAGGAAATTTTTGGTAATATTCCTTCTGTAGAAAATAATAAATGAGTCCAGACAGATTATGACTGAATTAACCCAAACGGACATAGAAGAAACACTGTCTAAAGTGATGCATCCCGAAATCAACCACAGTTTGGTCGACTTGGGGATGATTGAAGATGTGGTATATAAACAAAAGCACGTCTCACTTACTTTGAACCTTCCCTCTCTGCAGGTACCTGTCAAGGGTATTCTGGTGGAAAGTATAAAAAAGGCACTGGCGGATCTGGATAGCTCAATTGAAGTAGAAATAAACATTGAACAAATGACTGAGCATCAGCGTGAGAAATTTATGAAAATGGCTAAAGAAGGATGGAAGTTTTGAGTGTAGATACAAACAGCAAAAAGACTGGTTCTGCCAGGGAGCTTGAACTCTACTTCGGCCCTCAGCATTTGGGAATGGTGGGAAATTTCAGCATTACGCTCAAGGTCGAGGGCGACCGCATCTTAGAGGCTCACGCCAATCCCGGTTATCTACATCGAGGCTTCGAAAAATTGATGGAATACAGAACCTGGATACAGAATTTTCCGATGGTCTGCAGAATAAATGTGGTTGAGCCTGACTCTATGGAAATGATATACGCTATGGCGGTCGAAAAGCTGGCGCAGATAGAAGTTCCGGAGAGAGCACAGTATATAAGAAGTATTTATCTTGAGCTTGCCCGGGTCGGCTCGCATCTATTTGGCTTGTGGGCTTACGCCAATATGCTTGGCTTCGATACCGTGGCTCAGTGGGCAATGTATCACCGAGACCTCATTTTGGATTTGTTTGAAGAGCTAACCGGCGGAAGGGTCTATCACATATATATATGGCCAGGTGGTGTAAGACGCGATTTCCCGGAAGGGTTCAAGGATAAAATTGTAAACACGCTGCACTCAATAGGTGGCTGTGTGTCGGATTACGATTCAACTTTTTTCAATAACCGCCTGTTCTATGAAAGAGCCAAAGGCATTGGCAAATTAACCCAGCAGCAGGCAAAACAATGGGGGGCAACAGGACAAACTTTAAGGGCAACAGGGATGAAATTTGATATCAGAAAGGTCGAACCCTATGCCGCTTATGACAGGGTGGAATGGAATGTCCCTGTAAGAGAAGATGGCGATGCATACTCAAGAGTGTGGGTCATAAGAGATGAAATGATAGAAAGCGTTCACATGATATTCAAGCTGCTCGATGCCATGCCCGAAGGCCCCGTTTATAATCGCGTACCGAATCCGTTTAAATGGAAAATACCCAAAGGTGATTCTTATGTAAGATGTGAGTCTTCACGGGGAGAGTTAGGTCTTTACCTGGTAAGCAACGGTGAAGATAAGCCTTACAGGGTGCACTTCAGAACTCCCTCCTATCCTAATGGTTTGATTATCTTGGAAAAGCTATTGAAAAATGCCAGCATAGCTGATGTCGGAAATATAATGATAAGTTTATATACAGTTGCTCCCGAGATAGACAGATGAAAGAAAATGCAAAAAATAAAAAAGGCAATATCCTGAGCCCCTTTAAGGCAGTTAATTATTTGTTCAAAAAGCCTCGCACCTTGAGGTATCCTTTTGAACCCAAAGAGCCGGCCATTCGATACCGGGGTTTTCATCTCAATGATTGGGAAAAGTGCACAGGTTGTGGCAATTGCGCTGATATTTGTCCAAACGAAGCGATCAACATGTTAGAAATACCTGAGATAGAACCAAAGTCTGGCGAGAAAAACGAGCGTCCTAAACTTGACTATGGCAGATGCTGTTTTTGTGGCTTATGTGTGGATATTTGCCCCGCCGGTTCCTTGAGACTTTCCAGGGACTATTTCCATATCCACTTTGATACAAATACCTTTGCTTTTTTCCCGAAGGATGAAAAAACGGATAAAGAACATTTCCTCAGCTCCGAACAGTATTCTATTCTTAAAGCAAGCTTGGCTCATCGCAAAGAAAACTACGAAGGATTCGCACCAGATCTTGACTACTCCTTGTTCGAGCCGCAGAGAGTGCCAATGTCCGAGGTCCCACCTGAAGAAAGGAAACTATCTTTTATTGAACAGGTGATAGGTTACAACAAAGAAGAGGCTAAAGCCGAAGCTTCCCGCTGCCTCGAATGTAAGTTATGCGAGGATGCCTGTCCGGCACACTTGAAGATTTCCGACTATATCAAGGCTGTTTACGAAGACGAACCTGATGAATCTTTAAAGAAAATATTTGAGGATAATCCGATCCCTTCAATCTGTGGAAGAATATGTATGAAGCATTGTGAAACAGCTTGCTCTTTAAGTATACAAGGAGAAGCTGTAGCGGTAAGGTGGTTGAAAAGGTTCGTTGCAGATTCTATTAAAGATTACACAACTGCTTTAGAAATTAAGCCGGCTGAACCTACTGAAAAGCAAGTTGCTGTTATAGGTGCAGGTCCAAGTGGTTTATCTGTAGCTTATTTTCTTGCCCTGAAGGGTCATAAGGTAGTTGTGTTTGACTCTCTGCCCGGTGGCGGCGGAATGGTGCGGATAGGTCCACCGCTTTACAGATTGCCTATTGAGGCGATAGACAAAGATGTAAACTACATTGCTTCTTTGGGAGTTGAATT
>Ga0315553_10004292_pt1 | contig 10786 bp, 9 predicted proteins | sample SalMarSW160140MG_FD_203099 | JGI IMG/M metagenome (GOLD analysis project Ga0315553, IMG submission 203099) | Salt marsh sediment microbial communities from the Plum Island Ecosystem LTER, Massachusetts, United States - Salt Marsh Sediment SW1601-40 ... | reverse complement strand
ATCCCAAATTATACATTGCGCTCGCATCACCCCGGCCCGCTAGCTCAAAATAGATACTGAGAGCACGCAACCTTGCTTGATCATATCCCTGGCGCGCGGACTTCATTATCCATGACAAACCTTTAGTGTCATTCTTTTCGACTCCCTGTCCATTGATATACAGAGAGCCCAGAAGGAACTGCGCCCCTGCATTGTTCTCTTCACCTAAAGGGAGAAGTAATTCGTATGCCTTTGTAAATTCTTCATTCTGAAGCGCTGCTTTTGCGTCTTCGAGTTGATCAGCATTTGAAAAGGCTGGAAAAGCAAGAAAGGACAGCAAAGCAATTGATAGTAATCGGCTTAATTTCATTATGCGCCTCCTTTTCAAGTTGTTGTTTTCACAGTTTATAGGGATGCAGTTAGTAAAGCTCCCAACAGGATTCTTTTCTGTTGCATTTCGCTCTGTCTAATATCCACAGCAAATATACAAATCGTAACATTTTTTGGATTTTTTTTGTACTTTTTATAGGATGCCAAAAAGATAGGCGATAAACGGGTCCCCCGAATGATTCATCGGGATCAAAGACGAAAACCAAAACCGAATGCTATGCCTGGGTATTCATGCCCAATCACGCCCATTTTCTTTTTAGAAGCGGCCCTTCGGGTATTGCCACTTTGATGAAAAGACTCTTAACCGGCTATGCGGTGTTTTACAACAGGAAGCACAGGCGGCACGGACAGCTTTTCCAAAACAGATATAAATCCATCATATGTCAAGAAGACGCCTATTTGCTGGAATTGGTTCGGTATATTCATTTGAATCCATTGAGGGCCAAAATAGTGGTTGATTTGAAAGAAATGAATCGTTATCCCTACTGTGGACACAGTGCCTTAATGGGGAAGCAAAAAAGGGAGTGGCAGGATACGGAATATGTTTTAGGGTTTTTTGGTAAGAGGTTGGGTGAAGCGAGGAAGGAATATGTGTCCTATGTTAAGAAAGGGATTGCCTTGGGGAGGAGGCCGGAATTGGTTGGTGGTGGTCTAATAAGGAGCCTTGGAGGGTGGGATGACATCAAAAAGATGAGGTTGAGTGGACAGGATCGAATCAAGAGTGATCAAAGGATATTGGGGGAGAGTGATTTTGTAAGTGATGTCCTTTCAGAATCGGAAGCACAGTTTTCCAGAAGATATAAGCTCAAACGCCTAGGCTATGATTTTGAAAAGGTGGTTGAGAGGGTCTGCAAGATATTCCAAATGGAAAAGGAATTCGTAACCGGAAGGGGAAAACAGAGGGATAGGGTCCGGGCCAGAGATTTGCTCTGTTATTGGGCGGTGATTGACCTGGGGATGTCGATGGTGGATGTGGCGAGGAGACTAGAGATCACGCCTTCAGCGGTGAGTTATTCGGTTCAACGAGGAGAAATGACGGCAAAAGAAGAGGATTTTCAACTGGAATTGCCGAAATTTTAAATTTTAAGGTCGTCCCCCTTCCCTACTGTTTTTATCCTAGGGTCCCGAAGGAGTGTTTGGATTACCACCCAGTTTCCCAGCATAAGGAGATCCTCCGGCGTCGGGATTTATGCCGGATTGTCTAGTAAGCTCGCTGACAAACTCATCCGCTTCTTTTCCGTTCTCTTTATCGATGGCAGCCCAGACCTCTTTAAACTCGCAGATTTTTCTTGTAAAACGCGTGCCTGTTACTTCTACAGTACGACATTCGAGTTCCTGCAGTATGTTTGCTGTTGTTTCATTATCTGATTTTTCTTTTGTGGTTAAGGAATTGGCTGCAGTGTCGGTCGATGTAGTTTGTTTGGTTGGCACCGTGGCACATGAGGTAGTCAACAGCGTGATAACTATTACGCAAACCAATGGTATGGAAGTGTTTGCCAGGGCTTTTATTATCTGTTTAAAAGTAAATAATGCGCTCATGGTGTTCTCCTTGGAATGAGTAGTAATTATATTAAATGATCCAAAAGTGCTTATTTGGGGGCTGGGATCCGTATTCTGTCAATGGCCCAGGCTGTTCTTGAGCTAATAACACAAAATCCAGTGTCAGTCAAGTAAAAATATAGATTAAAGCCTCAAACAGGACAAGTCTGGATTATCAGTGTAATGGGATAAACTCCAGGGATCAGACGACTATCCGGTATTAAGGAAGCTCTGAAAACCTGGCCATGATCGATTCGACCTCGTCCATGGTTGCCAGAAATTTGTCAACACAATCCGGGTCGAACTGGCTGCCGCGTTTTTCAGTCAGGTAAGCAACGGCTTTATCGATGGGCCAGCGTTCTCTGTAAATTTAATCGCTGGCAAGTGCTTCAAATACATCAGCGACGGCAACAATTCTCGCCTCCAGGGGGATATCGTCGCCCACAAGCTGTTCCGGATAACCACGGCCGCCCCAATGTTCATGATGATAACGTACGATATTCTGCAATACCGCAACGCTTTGCGGCAACAGCATATCCAGTTCCTTCTGCAGGTCAACGATGAATTCATGGCCCCTGGCTGTATGTGTTTGCATCATTGCCTGTTCTTCCGCGTTAAGTTTTCCGGGTTTGGACAAAATTTCCTGGGATATCGCAACCTTGCCGATATCATGCAGGGGTGTAAATAATTGATAAGAACTCCCTTTTTGGGATGAGAGTACAGGAGAATGTTGACTTGTGTGTCAAGTAAAACACGATACCTACATCCTGTAGGTAACTCGTTTCCGACGTAATCAACCGACTATGTCCCTATAGTCGTCCTGCATTGCCGGCATACATTACGTCCCTGTAAATAAAAAAACGGCGGGGCCGGGCCCCCGCCGTCCGAAAGTTTAAATGTAACGTGTGCTTCTAGAACCTGGCTTTCACACCCACGAAGAAGCGGCGACCCAGGGTGTCGTAGTAACCGCCATTCCAATTGCCTCTTGTATACAGGCTGTATCCGCCGGGGTCGCTACAGCCGGGGGCACCGTTACAAACGGCCAGGTCAGAACCTGGAGGATAGCCGGCTGTGCTGCTGACATCTACCGGCTCTGTATCAAACAGGTTGGTGATACCGAACCGAACCTGAAAGATCTCGGTGATGTCCCAGGTACCGGAGAAATCGAAGATGTCGTAGCTATCGGTCTTGATTTCCGAACTCGGTGTATAGCCCAGAATGATGCCGTCCCCACCGGCCGTAACCGATGCGTTGTTGTCGATGAGAGCCTGCTGCTCGGCATGGCCGGCACCCCAGACCGACGGCAGGTGACGCCAGCGCATCGTTACGCCCCATTCTCGCTGGTTATAGCTGAGTGTAGTGAAGAGGCGATAGTCATAGGCGCCCCCCTGTGTTCCGGGCAGGTTCGGGCCCAGAGATCCTTTCCACTCGATCGGTACGTCGTATACTGCGGGAGACAGCCTGGTTTTGTAGGTATCCAGGATATTCGCCTGCACATTTAATCCGAGGCTGCCCGGTACGTCCCAGCCCAGAGCAGCAATATCGGCGTGCCAGGTGAACCCGATGTCGACCCCTGAGCTCTTCATCGTGGCCTGGTTGTCGTAGGACACCTTGGTGCTCAGCGGTTGACCGTTGTACTGGTCACGCGGGACCAGCTGGCAGCCCAGAGTGAGCGCCTGTTCCGCCGGAGAGAGTCCCGTATCCGCGCCGAAGCAGCGGTAATTGGCGTAGTCCAGCGAATACAACATGATGGCGTCCTCGATCTCAATGCTGTACCAGTCTACCACCATGGTGATGCCCGCTAGCCACGGGTTTTCCAACGGCGAGGACATGACAAAACCGGCCGACCAGGTGTCCGCCGTTTCCGGTTTCAACTCGGGGTTGCCCTCCTGCAGCACCCAGGCGAAGCCGCCGCCGCCTCCCTGCTGGGCGAAGTCCCTTTCACTGTCGACACCACCAACTATGCCACGGTAGTAGTTGTCAGCAGCTAACGAACCCATCATGGCCTCACAGAGCTGCTGGCTATAGTCCGCACCGGCCTGCGTCTGGCCCGGGGCCAGGGACGGAGCGGACTCGGTCCCGCTTATGACCTCGTCTTCCGCGAGCGTCGTGCCGCCTGCGCCCCACGGTGCATTCGCACGCGGCGAGCACGGATCGCCGAAGTTGCCCCCGAAGGCGAAGATTTCCTGCTGATTCAGGAACAGCTCGCCAAGGTTGGGCGCCCGAATAGCGCGGTTGTAACCGCCGCGCAGGCGAAACCACTCCGTGACCCCCCAGTTGGCCAGGATTTTGTAAGTCCAATCCTTGTCGCCGGTCTCCTTGTAATCCGAGTAGCGGGCGCCCGTTTCGAGCTCCAGTTTCTGCATGCCCGGCAGGTCGGACAGGACAGGTACCAGGGCCTCGATGTAGTAGTCGTTGACCGTGGTGGAGGCATCCAGGTATCCCGTCGGGTAAACGCCGACTACCTGATCCATGAAGGAATCCTGCGATTGCAGGATATCGGGATTGAACATGCCGTCGACCTTGCGGTACTGGTAACCGAGCGCGGCGCGGACTTCACCGGCCGGCAGGTCGACCACGCCGCCCTGCAGGTTTAATTCGTAGATGCTCTGGGCCATTTCCGTGCGTGTCTGCAACACGGCGTTGAGGGCATTGACGCAGTTTTCCGACATCGGCTGATCGCCGCTGAATAACACGTCATATAAACCGGAGGTACATGTGAAGTCACCCACACCGAACGCCGGCCGGCGGGCTTCAACAATTTCCCGGCCGTTTTCGGAGTCCACGGCATACCAGAGGTTGCCGGTACCTTCGGCGTTGCGGCCGTAGTCGGGTTGGTTGATCAGGGCACGGTAACGGGCCAGTGACAGGTTGCCGCCGGCCACATTGTAGGTGGCGGATTCGCCATGGCTCAAATAGAGTTCACCCGTCCAGTCGCGGAAGGGTAACTCGAAATCCAGACCCGCTTCGAGCTGCCATGTCGAGATGGTGTTATAGGTTTGACGGGGCGGGTAACTGGTATCAGGGTACCACTGCGGCTGCCATCTTGCACTTTGATTAGCCCTGGAGTTCAGCAGCCACGCCATTTCTGCCGGAACCGGATGTCCGGCACCAGGAGTACCGGTGGGGATGAAGTCCGGGTTGGGGTGGGCCGCGAAAAAGGCAGCGGGGCCGGCTCCTACCGCAGCCAATACAGCCGGATCAGTGTAGTCCAGCGTCGGGTCAATCGGACTGTCTGTCGTTGGGTTATAAGGAACAGTGGCCTCCCAGCCGGTGATTGCATCGGTGCCGAACAGCACCGTGGCCGTCCTGCTTTCCGCAAATCTCGCACTGCCGAATATACTGATCTTATCGGTCAACTCGTAGTTGCTGCTGGCGTGGAACGAATAGCGGTCCTGCGGGCCGCTGGCCAATTGCCCGAGGTAGTTCCATTTGATTCCATCATAAATTGTCTCGCCCGCCATGTCTCGGTTATCTAACGAGTGCCGGTATCCATACTGCAGGCCGTCTATGTCCATTTGGGCCCTGGAGTCAGCTACTGGGTTACCGGTCGTAAAGATGGTGCCATCAGGATTGAAATTTATACCAATATAGGTTGGTATTGGTGTAGAGTCCGGGGCAAAATTGACATACCAAGCGAAGGGGCTCTGGCCACCGTATAAAGCCTTAAATGCCCCCATGTTCGGGCAGTCAGGATCACAGCTGTAGCCGTTGGTACCCTGGAGGAAGAAGAAATAACCGCCAGCGTCAGGGTCGGCCCAGCGGTCTAAATACCAGTCGCGCTCTCTCGCCAGGGCCTCTTTCCGTTCATAACGCTCGGCACCGAAGGTGACGTTGCCGCGGCCGTCGGCAAAATTGGAGCCGAACAGCATGCTTACACGGCTTTCTTCGCCGTCACCGGCCTCCTGTATGCCATACTGGCCGTCGAATTCAAACCCCTCGTAATCTTTACGGAGGATGAAGTTGGTCACACCGCCGATAGCGTCCGCGCCATACACGGCAGATGCGCCGCCGGTAATCGTTTCCACACGCTCGATCAGGGAGGACGGAATGCCGTTGATGTCGGTCCACAATAGTGCGTTGACCGGGATTTGTCGTTTGCCGTCGACCAGGCTCAGGTTGCGGTTGGGACCGAAGCCGCGCAGTGATATCGTGGCGACGCCGACCGAGTTTACCGGCGTGATCTGTACATCGCCCTGGGTGGTCACGGGCGATGCGGCCGGATTATACTCCGGCAGCTGGTTCAGATAGGATTCGATGTTCAGGCCCGTCTGCTGTTCGAACTGCTCGGCCTCGATCGTAACGATCGGGCTGTTCGAATCATAATCGCGGCGTGCGATACGCGAGCCGGTGACGACGACATCTTCAAGAAGAAACTCATCTTCGTCTGTATCTTGCGCCAGAGCTTGCGTGGCGAAAGACGCCGTCATGAACGTCGTACCGAGGAGTAAGGCAAACAACATCGTCAATCCACGTTGAGTCTTGTTGGAATATTGATGGGACATCTTTACCTCCTTTTTGATTTTGCTGGCGCTTAGCGCGCCTGTTGTTGTGATAAGAACTTGCTTTTTTAGGAAATTTGATGGGAACTTGCTTTTTCACCTCCTTTTTGATTTTGCCGGCGCCAAGCGCGCCGGTTAATGTGATAAGAACTTGCTTTTTTAGGAAATTTGATGGGAATTTGCTTTTTCACCTCCTTTTTGATTTTGCCGGCGCCGAGCGCGCCGGTCAGTGTGATAAGAACTTGCTTTTTTAGGAAATTTGACTGACAACTTCCCTTTTCAGGGGGGGAGTATATGATGATTTCTCTTGTGTGTCAAGAAAAAATGACATACGTGTGATAAAAAGAAGATAATATCTTAACGGCATGAAATCACTGCGCGTTTTCATGAAAAGCACCTTCCACCCTCCGCAGTCACGCTGGATTGCCATGCACCAGAAGGCGGGAAAAGGTGAAGATCCCATTAGGTGTGATAAGAACTTACTTTTTCAGGGAATGAAAAAAGGTGATCTCCCTTGTATGTCAAGAAGCTTGTGTCTTGGGGATCGGACCAGCGTAACTATTTGATATAATAGCAATATGGTCTGAAATAGGACGCAGGGGGAGAGGCCGTCAATCAACGCACTCTTTCGACTTGGATAAAACCTTTCAACCCTTCCGCTGAGAGACGAAAGGATTTACCCCAACGCGAAGGATAGATCCGAACCTTGTCCCCCACCTCAAGCCGGTAACGTTCAGCCACCACCTGCCGCCAGACTTGGCCGTTTTCCAAAGTGATCAGGTAACGGCCGGGAACGTATTCTCTCAATTTGCTGATGGTCGAGTGAAGTTCAACGAGATCTTTTTCATCGTCCCGCTTTTCGGGAGAAAGACCAAAGTTTCCTTCTGTAACACGGCCGGCTTCGTTTACCGTTTGCTCGATCACGGGGACTTGTTCCTTCACCGGCGAACTTTGTATAACCGCAGCAGCGACGCCTTCCTGCTCAATGGTCGTGACCGGAGCATTCGAATGGGAATCCGATTCCGGTTCACTCAAATCAACGGCTTCCAGGTCTGACTTGGTCTGTTGTGCCCGATCCGCCAACTCATCGTAACAGGTGAGTCGCTCAATGGCGGATTTGATCCGAACACAGCGACTCACTTCTATGGTCAGCGGCTGCTCGGCAATAACAGGTCTTGTAGCACCCATCACAATGAATAGCATCATAGGCGCTACCAGACTGCTCAATTTCTGATCATGCGAAATATTCATATTTTTATTTCCGTCGATTTGAATTTTAACTTGATCGTATAGGAATTCCCTTTTTATAGAGCGCCGAAGGCGCGTTTGATAAAATCGCGCAGCGATTTTATAACTTGTTGAATTTCAAGAATTATCCGTTAACGTGGATGTCATTATTTGTTATGGTACCCATTAAAGAGTATTTTGTTGTGATGTGATAAGAACTTGCTTTTTTTTCGGGGATAGAGTCTAGGGTGATTTCCCTTGTGTGTCAAGAAAAAAGGACACACGTCATATCAAAAGAAGATATAAGAAAAGAGAACGATGAAAATCAAGTATTGGAACCAATTTTCGACTCTTTTGAATAATATAAGGCGAATGAAACGGGTGGCGAAGTTGTGTTTTGTATTTTCATAGCAGTTTTATTAGATCACATACTTATATCAGGAGAAAAACGTTATGGCTAAATCAGAATGGATTGATATCAGCGTCCCTTTTCCGGTAGATAAACCCATGCCATATTTCCCTACCGATCCCCAGGGGCCCAGTGTTACACGAATTTTTGACAGAACCAAAGGGGATCCGGTCACCATGTCGCAAATCAACATAAATTCACACAACGGCACACATATCGACGCGCCTTTTCATTTCATGGCCGAGGGAACAACAATTGACATGATGCCGCTTGATACGGCGATTGGCCCCGCCCGGGTGATTGAAATTAATGATCCTGTGAGTATTAAACTTGATGAAGTGGAACCTTACGACATTAAAGAAGGTGAAAGGATCCTGTTTAAGACCAGAAATTCATCTTATGCCTATAACACATCTGATTTCATTACTGATTATGTCTATTGCACCAACGAAGTCGCTTGTTACCTGAAAGACAAAAAAATCCGGCTGGTGGGAGTGGACTATGTGACTATCGGGAGTCAAAAAGACGTGGAGAATATAAAGATAGTTCATGAGACACTCCTCGGAAACGGCATTTATATCATGGAGATGTTGAATCTTGACGGCGTGACGCCCGGTAAATATGAGATGATATGCCTAACCCTGCGCATGGAAAAAGGTGACGCCGGTCCTTGTCGCGCCATCATCAGACCGATGGATTGATTATTCCGTGTTGTTCAATCGATCATGGAAGTCAATTTTATGACTTGACGGCCCTGGAGATATAGTGAAACAGGGGACCCAGGTCTATAATCAAAGAGCTAATCAAAGATATTCATATATGAAGTTTCATCATATATTCCTCATTATCAATCCCCAAAACATCCCCTTTTTATAAAACACAAACATGTTTTGACATAGTTGTCATAATTAAGTATAAATACTAACGAAAAGAAGATGGAAAAATGAAACTGATGCTAAAAGTGTTCTCTGTTTTTGTACTTCTTATGATGGTAATGTCATGTGCTACAACACCGAGTGCCTTACCTGAAAAATACAACCTTGATAATGATCTTGAAGCGGTCGAGCAAATATACACATTTACGGTATCAAGTTGGGAACAGGTCGACATTCAGTCTGTTATCCTCAGAGCCAATGTAAGTGACTATTATCTGCTCGTGTTGCGTCGACCGTTAGACACAATGATTTCAAGTCTGTCAATAGGTATTTCCAGCACAGTTTCTAGTATTACATCCAGCTATGACAGGATTTTTGTGAAAGACTATGCGGGCATACAGTATTATGTTATAGAAAAAATATACAAGCTCAAGGGAAAGGAGCAGGCAAAGGAAATCAAAGAACGGCTTCGCAAGAATTAAGGGAATGATATTAGATTAGCTCTGGCAGATTTTTTAGGTGCCGATCAATTTTGGTCCGCTGACTGTTGTGAATTGCATCGTTCGACCCAAATAGAAAAGAAAGGTTCAAATTGAAGATCCCTGCAGCAAGCTGCAGGGAATCTCCCAAATGTAAGGAAGTTTATTATTGTAATTCGCTCGCTAACCCCGCAGCAAGCTACGGGGAATGCGCTCGCTGTGCATTTTCATGGATATCAGATCGACGAAACTAGTCTTTTTCTCACCTACTGAAACCACAGCGAGAATCGTAGACGGGATTGCTCAAGGTATTCACCCGCACATTGTCAGCAGCATTGACTTAACGCCGCCTGGGGCTAGAAGTCAAGAGTTCGAGCAATTAAGCGACGAATTGACCATTATCGGAACTCCAGTATATGGCGGGCGGGTTGCCCCGGAAGCAGTACGCCGGTTGCGACAGATCACAGGCAACAACACACCTGCAGTATTGGTAGTTGTGTACGGAAACAGAGAATACGAAGATGCTCTCTTGGAGCTAAGAGATATTGTCACAGAGCTAGGGTTTAGGCCAATCGCCGGTGGCGCCTTTATCGGAGAGCACTCGTATGATTCCGAGACTACCCCGATTGCTACCGGGCGGCCTGACGCTCGAGACATGGTAAAGGCGAAGCAATTCGGTGAATCGATTCAGGAAAAAATGAGTAAGTTTCAATCCTTTGATGAAATACCTCCCTTACATGTGCCCGGAAATTCTCCATACAAGGAGTGGCGTTCACCATCAGATATGGCCCCGATCACTGTTGAATCCTTATGTACATTATGTGCGGAATGTGCTGCGGCTTGTCCGACAGCCGCAGTTATTGTGGAAGACTCAGTAGTGACTAGTCAGGATAAGTGCATTCGCTGTAGTGCATGCGTCAAGAAATGCCCAACCGGGGCGAGAAAATGGGAAAGCCCTTGGATAGACCGAGTCAGCAAGTGGTTAAGTGAGAACTGTAGTCGGCGAAAAGAACCTCAAATGTACCTGTAGTACTGCACTATACTCCAAGCGTGGATCATGGTGATAATCAATGCCGCCCATCAACTCATTGGAGGCGACACCAAGGGGCGCTCTTCCCTGAGCCCTGGTTTGCTTCCAGGAGTGATTCTGTTTCAGCTTTGCGGCATGAGGGCCCACTCTTGTCCAAAAACGGTGCTGAGATCCAAGGGTCTTGGGGTCTCTTTTCAAGCTCAAACCATTTGTCCAGAGGTGGTGGAACGGCGCCTCATTTTTGCATATATGGCAGCAGCCCCACAGAACAAGTCTTTTTAAGCGACGGACCTCGTATGTGCCTGTCCGGAGACCCTTTCGTCCCGAAGATGGGGGCGGTAAGGGCAGAGGAGTCT
>Ga0315553_10004290_pt1 | contig 10791 bp, 8 predicted proteins | sample SalMarSW160140MG_FD_203099 | JGI IMG/M metagenome (GOLD analysis project Ga0315553, IMG submission 203099) | Salt marsh sediment microbial communities from the Plum Island Ecosystem LTER, Massachusetts, United States - Salt Marsh Sediment SW1601-40 ... | reverse complement strand
CGCACAGCAGGCGCTGGTCTCTCCGATGGATCGCGAAAAGCTGGTGGCGTGGCTGGATGGGCTGCGGCTGGTCCGGGACCGGCTGCTGGCCGTGCTCGAGCTGGGGCAGGTGACGCCGATCCCGACGGTGGGGCGTCCTTTCGATCCCTACCTGCACGTGGCGGTGGGCACGGTATCCGAGGGCGACGGTATGCCTGGCACGATCGCTGCCGAAGAGCGGCGGGGGTATAGATCTCCGGCTGGCGTGCTGCGCTATGCAGAGGTGATTGTGTATCGTGCGAAAGAGGGTAGATGAGCGAGATCGTCGGCATTGACCTGGGAACGACCAATTCGGGCGTGGCCCTCGTGCGAGATGGTGCGCCGCAGATGCTGCCGCATGGCGACGAGCGCATTATTCCGTCGGTCGTCGGCTACGCGGGCCACGGAGAGTGGTTGGTCGGTACGCCGGCACGTAACCAGTATATCCTCGATCCTGACAATACCGTCCGTTCGATCAAGCGGCACATGGGGACCGACTACCAGGTCTCCCTGGCCGGGCACCCGTTCACGCCGCAGGAGATCTCGGCGTTTATCTTGCGCGAGCTCAAGGCGACCGCCGAGCGGAACCTGGGCCACGAGATTAACGACGCCGTGATCACGGTGCCTGCCTATTTTCCCGATGCGGCGCGCCAGGCCACGCGTGATGCAGGGCAGATCGCGGGCCTGCAGGTGCGGCGCATCATCAACGAGCCGACCGCTGCCGCCCTGGCCTACGGGCTGAACATGGCGGAAGATCAGATCGTGCTCGTCTACGACCTGGGCGGCGGTACGTTCGACGTGTCCCTGGTCGAGCTGATGGGCGGCATCGTCGAGGTACGTGCCAGCCACGGTAACACTCGCCTGGGCGGGGACGACTTTGACCAGCGCCTGGCCGAGCGGGTGGCGAGCTGGTTCGAGGAACAGCACGGGGTCGATCTGCGCCAGGACCGCCGTGCCTGGGCGCGCCTGATCCGCGCCGCCGAAGGGGCCAAGATCGAGCTGTCGTCGCATCCGTTTGCCTGGATCAAGGAGGAATACCTGGCGGAAAAGCGCGGCGTGCCCCTTCACCTGGAGTACGAGGTCGATCGGCACGACTTTGTCGATGGTATCCAGGACCTGCTCGACCAAACGCTCGAGTCGATCGAGCGCGTGCTGGCAGACGGCCAGGTCACGCCCGATCAGGTGGACCAGGTGCTGCTCGTGGGTGGGTCGTCCCGTATCCCGGCGGTATGGGAGATGGTGGCTGAGGAGGTGGGCGTCGAGCCGCAGATGTCGATCAACCCGGAAGAGGCGGTCGCCCTGGGGGCCAGCGTGCAGGCGGCGATCATAGCCGGGGAGCCGATCGACGCCATCCTGGTGGACGTGACGCCGTATTCGCTGGGCATTGCCGTCGCCGAGAGGCGCATGGGCCGGATCATCCCCGACCGCTACCAGGTCCTGATCCGGCGCAACACCACGATCCCGGTGACGAAAGAGGATGCGTTCAGCACCTTGTATCCCGATCAGGACACGATCAAGATCGAGGTCTACCAGGGTGAGAGCAGCATTGCGTCTGAGAACACGCCGCTGGGCGATTTCCTGATCACCGGCCTCGAGCCGGAGGAGCCAGGGGAACTGGCCGCGATCACGGTTCGCTTTGATTTCGACGTGAACGGGATCCTGCACGTGACAGCGCGGGATCGCCACACCGGCAAGCGCGAAGAGATCCGGGTGGAGGCATCGCACACGCGCTTGAGCGAGACCGAGATCCTGGCGGCCCAGACGCGGTTGGCCGACACGCCGGTGAAGCCGGTCGCGGCACACGGGGCTTCGGGAGAGACGATGGTCTTGATCGAGCGCGCCCGCGCGCTGCTGGAGAGCGGCACGCTGGTGCCGGAAGAGCAGGAAGTGCTCGAGGATCTGGTTTCGGAGATCCTGGACACGCGCGCGCCAGGGCAGATCGAGCAGCGCGAGTCGCTGCTCGAGGAACTGCTCGATCTGCTCTTTGACCTGGAGCAGTAGGCAGGCCTTCGTCCACGGCTGGAAGGGGAGGCGATGCAGTGAACACCAAGGAACGTCTATTCGCAGCGATCGAGCAGCGTCCGGTGGATCGCATGCCGGCCATGACCTACAACTTTCATCCCTACACGTCCCAGTGGCAGGCCAACGAGGACGGGACTTTTTCTGGCCCCTCAGGTTACCAGCCCATGATGGACGCCGTCCTGGAAAGCGGAATGGGCATGATGCCCAAGGTGGGTGCCCGTCATCGCAGCGAGCGACAGGAGCGCACCCACTCGCAGACTTTCCTGGAGGGCGACGCTGAGGTCAGGCTGACCACTCTGGAGACGCCCAAGGGACCGCTGACCACGCGCTTTGTCAAGCCTGCCGGGCAACCCGGCTACTATGTCAAGAGCCTGATCGAGAGCGATGACGATCTGCAAAGATACTTGTCACTGCCCAATGAGCCGGCCCAGGTGGACCTGTCGCACGCCAAGGAGGTCTACGAGCGGCTCGGCAATGGCGGGGTGGTGCACCTGGGCTATGCCGATCCGATGTACGCCGTGGCTCAGCTGTTCGACTTTGAGGATTTCTGCATTCGCACAGTGCAGCAGCGCTCTCTGATCGTGGACATGATCGAGCGCGAGTACGAGCGCATCCGAGTCGAGCTGGCACGGATGCTGGAGCAGGTCCAGGGATACGATTTCATGTTCTGTACTGCCGGTCCTGAGGTGGCCACGCCGCCTATGCTCTCACCGGACACTTTTGCCGCGCTGGTAGTCCCCTACGAAAAGGCCCTGGTGCAGATGATCCACAAAGCCGGGCAGACCAGCGCCATACACTGTCATGGCCGGGTGCGCAGGGTGCTGGACCAGTTCATGGAGATCGGCATCGACGCCCTAGAGCCGATGGAGCCGCCGCCGCAGGGTGACATTTCGCTGGACGAGGCACTCGAGTACGTGGATGGGCGGATCTGCCTCATGGGTTACATCCAAGACCAGGATCTCTACAGGGCGCGCCCCGGTGAGATGCGGGCCAAAGTATGTGCGGTACGCCAAGTGGTCGAGGGCCGGACCGGCTATATCATGACCAGCACAGCCACGCCCTATATGGAGGACCCGCCATCCGATTTCGTGTGCAATTACATCGAGTACGTTCGAGCCGCGACCGAGTGAGCTGTTGGAGGGCTTGGGTAAGCTTGCCGGGTATTTGACAAATGCGCGGTTTGGTGGTACCTTCTGTGTCGCTGTATATACTGTTCCTATCGAATCCTCCCCAGCCTTCCTTGGCAGCACGGTGTGTGCTTCAGCTTTTGCCAGCTAATGATGTGCGCTGTATCGGTTCTTTTTACAGTGTGATTTCTGCTTTCAGCCGATCCGTCGCTGGCGCATTGTTGATAGCGCCATGCTTGAGTCGTTCAGACGTCCTTTTTTGCCTGTAATGCTCCTAATCCGCACGTGGCAATCCGCCGGGGTACCTTGTTCCATCGAGCCTCCTTGGGAGATGGACGCACTGTGGTATAGTCAACGATAGAATAGAAGCCACACGCATGCCAGACAGGAGGTGATGAAGCGGAAAGCATAATCTCGGGATCCGATTTCCGACCATCAAAATAGGAGGAATAGAGAACATGTCCAAGGTGAATCGGAGAGAGTTTCTACATCTTTCGGTACTTACCGCCGCTGGGGTTGTGGTGTCGGCCTGCGCCAAGGCAACCGAAGCGCCGGCAGAGCCGACCACGGCTCCGGCAGCGACCAAGGCGCCTGCAGCCACGGCTACGCCTGTTCCCCAAGCAGGCCCATTGGCCAAGCAGGCGCCGATGCTGGTCGAGCTGGTTAGCGCGGGCACGCTGCCCGAGGTGGACGAGCGCACTTCCAAGGACCCTGAAGTAGTGCCGGTCAACGAAGAGATCGGCCAGTACGGCGGCGTGTGGCGTCGGGCAGGCCTCGGGCCGACGGACGGCTCGAATCCCAGCCGCCTGATGCACAATGGGTTGCTGCAGGTGGACGTCAGTGGCTTTGTGATCGAGCCCCAGTTCGCCAAGTCGTGGGAGATCGAGGACGACGGCAAGTCCTTTGTCTTTCACATGCGCGAGGGGGCTAAATGGTCGACTGGAGACCCGTTCACCACCGAGGACGTCATGTTCTGGTATGAAGACGCGATCATGAACGACGAGCTCACGGTGAGCAAGCCGTCCTGGCTGCAGATTGCCGGCGAGGTGGGCGTGTTCGAGGCGCTGGACGACTATACCTTCAAGCTCTCCTTTGTTGCGCCCTACCCGCTGATCCTGGACTGGTTCGCTCAGCGCACCCAGTGCTACGTCCCCAAAGCCTACATGACCCAGTTCCACCCGGACTATGCCAAGCAGGAAGACATCGACGCGGCCGTGGCCTCGTTCGAGCTGGATGACTGGGTGCAGTTGTGGGGCAACCGGAACCACGACTGGAACAATCCCGACAAGCCGAGCATCGATGCATGGGTGCGGACGAACCCCATGTCTGACCCGATCTGGACCTTGACGCGCAACTCGTACTTGCAGCGGGTCGACCCGGAGGGGAACCAACTGCCCTACATCGACGAGATGTCGGTCAAGCAGGCGGACAGCGTCGACGTGATCACCCTGTGGGCAGCCTCGGGCGAGATCGACATGCAGGCGCGCAACATCAGCCTGGACAACTATCCAGTGTTCAAGGACGGGGCGGAAGGGGGCGACTACCGGATCATCCTGTGGGGCAACTCGGGCGGCTGTGACGCCGGGCTGATGTTCAACAATGACTATGACTTGAACGACCCGATCATCGGCAAGTGGACCACCAACCCCGACTTTCGCACCGCGCTCTCCTACGCCATCGACCGGGACGAGATTAACCAGGCCGCCTTCCTGGGGCTGGGCGAGGCCCGGCAGTTGTGCCCGCCACCGGACTCACCCTACTATCCGGGAGACGAGTATTGCTACCGGGCGGTGGAGTACGATCCGGACAAGGCAAACCAGATGCTCGATGATATGGGCCTGAACCAGAAGAACGCCGAGGGCTATCGCACTGATGCGGACGGCAACCTGATCTCGCTGGTCATCCTGGCCATCGACGCCTTTGGGCCGTGGCCGGACGTTGGCGAGCTAGCGGTCAGCTACTGGGACAAGGTGGGGGTCAAGGCGACCCTGGACGTGATCGAGCGTTCGCTCTACTATGAGCGCATGGCTGCCAACGAGATGATGATCGGCATCTGGAACACAGGTGGCGCCGAGCACCACTTTACCTATCCCTACTGGGCCATGCCCTACGGCACCAGCTCGCGCATTGGACCCGTGTCGGGGATCTGGTATTCGTCGGGCGGCAAAGAAGGCACGGAGCCCAAGCCAGCGATGAAACGCGTCTGCGAGATCCAAGAGCTGGCCAAGAGCGCAGGCCCCGATGAGCAGGCTAAGCTGGGCCAAGAGGTCTTTCGCATCAACTGCGAGCAGTTGTGGACGATCGGCACGATCGGCCTATCCCCCATGGTGATGGGCGTGTACATCGTCAAGAACAACTTTCGCAACGTACCAGAAGAGGCCGGGAACAGCGATGCGATTAGCACGCCGGGTAATGCCAACCCGGAGCAGTTCTTCTGGAAACAGGCGTAAACGACGGGTGTTCGAACGGCAGCGGGGCGCATGCCCCGCTGCCGCATCTTGTGTCCTGAACTGACCAGATCGGATTGGGTCCTGCGGTGGTTGCATCGGGGTCGCTGGCGGCGCGTTCTCTCCCGTACAGCTCGATCTTGCGCTCGGATACGATTGCCACAGACTCTCCACTTTGGCAGCACCAGGGAGGCCTCTGTGCTACAGTATATCCTGAACCGCGTCTTTGTCGCCATCCCCACCTTGGTCGTGGTCTCGATCATCTCGTTCGTTCTGATCCAGCTTCCTCCTGGCGACTATCTAACGACTTACGTGGCGACCCTCGAATCGATGGGGCAAATCGTGCGAGAGGAAGAGCTGAACAACCTCAAGCAGCGTTATGCCCTGGACAAGCCGATGTACGCCCAGTATTGGAATTGGATCACGGACATCGTGTTCCGTGGCGACTTTGGCGTTTCTTTTGCCTACGACCAGTCTGTGCGCGAGCTGGTTATGGAGCGCATGGCGCTGACGGTGGTTATCTCGACGGTGACTATGCTTTTTAACTGGGCGGTGGCCTTCCCAATAGGTATCTATTCGGCCACCCATCAGTACTCGATCTTTGATTACATCTTTTCGGGGGTCAGTTTCATTGGCCTAGGGACGCCTGGATTTATGCTTGCCCTGGTCGTCATGTGGATCTCGTATCGCTACCTCAACCTCAGCGTGGGAGGCCTATTCTCACGTGATATGGAGACCGCCCCCTGGACGATGGCCAAAGTACTGGATCTGTTGCAGCACTTGTGGATTCCGGTGGTGATCCTGGGGATCGGGGGCACGGCAGGGCTGATCCGGACGATGCGGGCTAACCTGCTCGACGAGCTGCGCAAGCCATACGTGACCACAGCTCGGGCCAAGGGACTGACGGAACGGCGACTCTTGTTCAAGTACCCGGTCCGCGTGGCGCTGAACCCCTTTATCAGTACGGTCGGGTGGATGCTGCCGCAGTTGGTCTCGGGCTCGACCATCCTTTCGGTGGTGTTGAGCCTGCCGACGACTGGTCCGCTGTTGCTGCGTGCGCTGCAAAACCAAGACATGTTCCTGGCTGGGAGTTTCTTGCTCATGCTGAGCTCGCTAACCGTCGTGGGCACACTGATCTCGGACCTGCTACTCGCGGCGATCGATCCGCGCATCCGGTATGGAGGAGCGTAGCATGAGTGCGGAACCTGATGCCGTGTCCACCAAAGGCGCAGCGCTGCCCTCTATGGCCTCGCCAACGGACCAGATCTATGTCGCGTCCCAGTGGCAGCTTATGTGGTGGAAGTTTCGCAAGCATCGCATGGCGCTGGTCAGCGTAGGGCTGCTGTTGATCCTGTATACGATTGGCATCTTCTGCGAGTTCGTTGCTGTACAAGACCCGAACTACCACGACGCACGCTTTGCCTTTGCGCCACCGCAGCGGCTGTATCTGCTGGCCAAGGACCCACTGCGCTGGGAGCCACACGTATATGGCTATCAGACTCATCGTGACCCCGACACGCTGGCCATGGTCCACGCCATCGACGAGACCAAGAGCTACCCGGTGCGCTTCTTTGGGCTGGGCGAGCCTTACGAGCTGTGGGGACTGTTCCCGGCCAGTCGACATCTGTTCTCCATCGAGAGCGACGATGGGACGCGCCTGACCCTGCTGGGTACCGACCGGTTGGGACGAGATATGTTCTCGCGCCTGATGTATGGCACACGGATCTCAATGTCGATCGGTCTGGTGGGGGTGACGATCAGCCTGGCCTTGGGGATCGTGATCGGGGGCGTCTCGGGCTACTATGGCGGGATCATGGACACCGCGATCCAGCGGGTGATCGAGTTCATCCGCTCGATGCCCACCATCCCACTGTGGATGGCGCTCAGCGCCGCTATGCCCCGTGACTGGTCCCCGCTGACGGTGTATTTTGGGATCACGGTGATCCTATCCCTGATCTCGTGGACAGGGCTGGCGCGGGTAGTGCGTGGCCGGTTCCTCTCCCTCCGCGAGGAGGACTTTGTCATGGCTGCGCAGCTTAACGGCTGTGGGGAGCTGCGGATCATCTTGCGGCACATGGTGCCCTCGTTTTTGAGCTACATCATCGCCTCGATCACGCTCTCCATCCCGGGCATGATCTTGAGTGAGACCTCGCTCAGCTTCCTCGGGCTGGGCCTGCGCCCGCCGGTGGTGAGCTGGGGTGTGCTGCTGCATGAGGCACAGAACGTGCGCTCGGTGGCGCTGGCCCCTTGGCTGCTGGTCCCTGCAGTGACCGTTATCGTCTCTGTCCTAGCCTACAACTTTATGGGCGACGGCCTACGTGATGCGGCAGATCCCTATCGCTAGGTAGTCCACTTGCGTCACAGACTCGCGATGTCGGCCAGACATTGCGAGTCCTGGTCCCTGTAGCTCGCACCAGTAGCTCGAACCTCTGTCTGCGTCTCGTGGGCGACCCCTGATAGATGGCGTAGGGGATGCGTGCCAAGCGGGTTCCTGGAGGAGCTGGCGGAGTAACGCGTTTTCGTTGCGACAGATAGTTACGTTGTGTTGTACGCGCCTGGTGCAGGGATTAGTCCGATGTGGAGACCTGCCCTGACACCAGGCGCGCACGCGATCTCGCTCAAGACGCGGCAGCGCCTCCCCAAAGGCGCTGGTTCTGAGCGCGAGGACGATCGTTCACGGCCGGCGACACCGGCGCGCTAGACCGGCTTGCACAGGATCTCAGAGATCTGAACGTCCGAAAAGCCCCAGGAAGCCTTGAGCACCAGCGCCGTGTCTGCGCCCTGGCTAGAGCCGCCGATGCCGATCACGGTCTCGCCCTCTTTCACCAGGCCCGCCTGGGTGGCGCAGACGACCACCTGCACGGCGACCTTGGTGCCCTGTCCAAAGCGCCGGAAGGCGAGCTGCATGTCCGGCGGATAGTCGTGCTCGACCTCCCTGGAAAAGATCAGCTTGCCCGTCTCCTGAAAGCGCTCCGCGTCCTCTGCCGGGAAGCGGTCCCGTCCGATCCCAACAGCGACTAGGTTCAGGTCAGGGCACAGCTCCACTGCCTTGGCGGCGGTGTAGCCACGCGTGCTGGCAAAGACGATAGACTGGATTCCCAGCTCCTGTGCTCGTTGGCATGCCAACTCCAAGACCCGCTCTGTATTGGCTGGGCCTCTCTCGGAAAAGTACTCGATCGTCCGCTGCATGTCTACCTCCTCAGATTCGTGAAATGTAAACTTTGTCTACGTGCCACCATTCTCTATCGCGGGATCTTGGATCCTTCGCAGTTGCCTCCGGTAACGATCGACCTTGCGCTTGATCTCGGCCTGGTACTGCTGGAGATATGCGTCGACCAGACCGTCGGCGGCATCGGGCCGGGGAGCGAGCTGTCCCGCTTCGTCCAGGTATTCCAGGAAGCGCCGCAGTTCATCGTCGAGGAACACGCGTGCACCTGCCCCCTGGATGCGGACTGCGTACCGCTTGTAACCGAGCGACTCGATCTCGGGTGTGCCGAACCAGAGCTGATAGGGGTTGCCATACCCCGAAAAGGTCATGGGATGGGCGGAAAGAAGAGACTTGAGCGCGCGTCGTACGCCTTGTTGGCCGCCAGACCCGCACAGCACGATCCGGGCGGTGTAGGCGTACTGGCCTGGGCCAATGCCCTCGTGCTGCACGTCGACGCGCTCGACGGTCAGGTCGCCGAGGGTATCTCCGGGGAAGGGGAAATCCATCATGGCGCGGAACTTGATAGCGAATGGCATGCTCGATCTCCATTCTAGGTCCAGCCGGATGACGCGGTCTTGTGCGGAGGATTCGGATCGGTTCGATTATAGCATCCCTCGGAGCACCAGGCAATTCTGCGCAAGCGGGATATGGGAGGTCCAGTGACGACCCGCGGTCGCGGCGAGGCGATTCTGTGGTAGAATGTACCTGGGGCGCGGAGAGCGGAGCTACGCAAGCCGCTCAGAGGACGATGGCAGAGGGAGAGCAAGATGCGCAAAGCGGATGCGATCGAGCTGTTGGACCTACGGACGTTTATCACAGCCCAGAGTTTCGGGGGAGAGCTCTTCCATACATACGAGCGTGGCGATAGGGAAGAGATAGAATGTGAAACGATAGAGGCGGAAATCCAGGGCACAATGCTCATCTTTCGTGCCACTGGGAAACACAGAAGCGATCCCAAGGCCAAACCGTGGGTACACGACTATACCTATAGTGGGCGCTTTCTCGTACACTGGACGGATGCTTAGCGCGATCGCGCTTGCGCAGCAATCCGCTCTTTGTATGGGAAGGCGACCGTGGTTCCACATCCTGCCCTGACTGCATCGATGTGGCTATGCACCAGGCGGCCTCAGGCAAGAGAGGATCGATGATGCGCGTGTGTCTGATCACTTCCGCGTCGTTCCCGCCAGAGGAGGGCATCGGCCACCACGTCTGGAACCTGGCCCAGCAACTCGAGTGCCGGGGACACCAGGTCGGCATCATCACTCGCGGTGGCCTGGCCCCCACAGCCCTGGAACACAGGGACGGGATCGCCATCTGGCGGGCACCCTTTGTGGCGTGCTACCCGTACCACGTGCACGTACACGGCATTTTCGTGAACCGCCTGCTGGAACGCATCGAGGGGCAATACGACCTGCTCAACGCGCACACGCCACTGCCTCCGGCCGTCCACACCTCGCTTCCGCTCGTTACCACGTTCCACTCGCCAATGCGGTCAGACACTGCCGCGACGCACGTTTCGGATCTGCGCACGCTGGCTATGCACCTGCAGGCGCCGGTCGCCCAGCAGATCGAGGCCGCGCTGCTCCGCCGTAGCCATCGAATCACCTCCGTGGCTTCCTGGGTTGCAGAGGCGCTCAGGCCGTACGGGGTAGATCCGGCGATGGTGACGGTGACCGGCAACGGCGTTGAAGCGTGTTTTCTGGCGTCGCCGGCGCCCCACGAGCGGGAGCCGATCGTGCTCTCCGTGGGGCGGCTCGCTGCGGGCAAGGGCCTGCCAGAGCTGGTCCGCGCGGCCCGCACGGTGGTCGACCGCCACCGCGATCCTGCCGTGCGCTTTGTCCTGATCGGCCAGGGGCCGCTGCTGCCGAGGCTGCACGACCTGGTACGTGAGGCCGGCCTGCAGGGGCGGTTCGATTTCCGGGGAGCGATCCCGGCAGCGCGCAGGGATGAGTTGGTGCGCCTGTACCAG
>Ga0315553_10004289_pt1 | contig 10791 bp, 8 predicted proteins | sample SalMarSW160140MG_FD_203099 | JGI IMG/M metagenome (GOLD analysis project Ga0315553, IMG submission 203099) | Salt marsh sediment microbial communities from the Plum Island Ecosystem LTER, Massachusetts, United States - Salt Marsh Sediment SW1601-40 ... | reverse complement strand
ATCGGGCGAACCCTCACTGATGCTCCTTCGACAATAGCTTCTCCAAATTCCATACCACTCTTCTTTAGTCTATTGATATAGTCTATCATAACAATAGCATTATTCACCACGATTCCTGTGAGTATCAATACCCCCATAAGAGCTGGCACAGAAAGGGTCTTTCCAAACCCATAGAGGCCAAAAACCGCACCGATAAATGCTAGGGGAACAGTAAACATGATGACAAAGGGTGTCACAAGTGATTCAAATTGGGCTGCCATAATCATGTAGACCAGTAAAATAGCAATAAGCAACGACCACGACAGCGAAGAGAATGCCTGTTGCATATCCTGGTATCGCCCTCCAAATTTCACAAAATATCCCTCGGGCAACTGTATGGTTGACACCTTCTTTTTGATGTCTTTTACAATACTGCTCAAGTCTCTCTCAAAATAATTTCCCTTAACTGTAACCTTTCTCTCTTGATCCTCCCTGGTTATCTCAACCGGTCCCTTCCCGTATTCAATCTCCGCCACCTGATAAAGGGGTATTTGAGGGCCTAAGGGAGAGGAAATTTGTATATTACGTATGTCGCTCACAGAGTTTCGGTCAAGATCTTGAAGCCGTACCCTGAGATCATATTCATCCCCTGCTATTCGATATCTGCTGGCCACTATTCCAAGAAATGCCTCTTTCACCGTTCTGCCAATCGCCCCAACCGTGAGTCCTAACCGTGCTGCCTTTTCTCTATCTACCTTTATCTGAATTTCTGGCTTGACAGACTTAAGGCTCAGCTCGATATCTCTGAACCCAGGGATATCCATGCAGGTTTCTCTAATGGATGTGCTTATTTCCTTAAGAATGGATAGATCTTTACCAAAGACCTTAATCTCGATCGGTGATTCCCCTCCGCCCCCCATCATAATCTCACCGATATCGATAAAATTGAATTCGGCATCCTGTACCTTTGGAAGTCTTCCGCGTATTGCATCTGTTATTTCATCCGATGATCGAATCCTTTCCTCCTTATCAACGAGCTTCACCATTATCTCGGCCTCACTCACATCTGCTGCCCCCATACCCCAGGCAAGATCCATCTTGGTCACCTCAGAGAGCCCAATAAATGGCGTGACATACAGGGTTTCAGGTTGGTCAAGCACGACATCTTCAATCTGACTGATGACTCTATTGGTTTCCTCCAGGTTGGTACCTACCGGCATCTTTGCCATCATGGATAATATCGGCATATCCTGCTTTGGCATAAATTCCATACCTAACCGTGGAACCATAAAGATTGTTCCAACAATGAGAAGGGCCATGGCACTGAGCACTGTTATCCTGTGCCTGAGGGCAAAAACAAGGGATCTTCTGTATATATTCCTAACAGGCTCAAACCTGCTCTTCACAGGACCCATCGCTTTTGTGTCTCTTCTTTTTCCTCTCAAGATGCTTGAGGCAACCATGGGCACTATGGTAAGGGACACAAATAACGATGCCAGCAGTGCCAGGCACACCGTGACCGCTAATGGGCGTGAGAGTTTTCCTGCTATCCCTGACGTTAACACCATGGGTAAAAACACAGCCATTGTCGTTAACGTCGATGCTGTTATGGCCATTCCAACCTCTGTTGCCCCAGCCTTTGCAGCCTCATTTCTGCTCTGACCCAATTCATCCAAGTGCCGAAAGGTATTCTCTATCACCACTACCGCATTATCGACCAGCATACCAATTCCTAAGGCCAAACCTCCGAGTGTCATGATATTAAAGGTATAATCCAGGGCATAAATACCCATGAAGGTAGTCACCACAGACAGGGGTATAGCAAGGGAAATAATCAAGGTCGGCCTCCAATTGCCCAGGAAAAGAAGGATAACCATAATAGCCAAGATAGCCCCCTCAATCGCATTGAAATTTGTTCTCTTCACCACCTTCTTGATAATCCTGGAATGATCAATTACCGCATGAAATTGAACTCCTTCTGGGATCTCTGCCCTCATCTCCTTAAGGGCATCTTTTACCCTGTCGATAACCTTGACGGTATTTGCGCCTGACTGTTTCAGGACCATCATTACTAGCGAATCTTTTTTGTTGGTCCTGGAATAATTTCTGACCTCTTTATGTGTATCCTTGACAGTTGCGATATCTTTAATATAGATGGGCGTGCCACCTTTGATAGCGACAATTGTATTAGCGATGGGTGCAAGGGACTTGTACTCACCCAGGGTTCGTACAAGATACTCGGTATAACCCTTGCTCACATGACCTGCCGAGACATTCAAATTCTCTCTTTTGAGTGTCTCGATAACCTGGCTAATGGAAAGGTTATAGGCGCTGAGTCGATCCCTATCAACAAAGACATTTATCTCTCGCTCCAGCCCTCCTGAAATCCAACAGCTTGCGACCCCATCCAACCGCTCAATCCTGGTCTTGATATTATCTTTCACATATTGCCTGAGTTTGATCGTATCCTCCATTCCTGTGATACCGTAAAAAAGGATCGGCATGTCAGACATGTTAAATTTAACCACCATGGGACTGTCTGCATCCTCAGGAATGATGTCTTCTAACCAGGAAATCTTGTCTCGAACATCCTGGGCTGCAAAGTCAAGCAGAGTACCCCACTCAAACTCTACCATCACTACAGATACGCCTTCCTTGGATATTGATCGGACCGTGCTTACCCGCTTTACTGTACTGATCGCCTCTTCTATAGGTCTGGTGACCAGGTTTTCAATATCTTCGCTGGCTACACCTTCATAGGTGGTAATAACGGATACAAAGGGGTATTCCAGCTCAGGCATCATATCGATACCAATCCTGGTAAATGAAATAATGCCAAATAGACACACAATCAGCGTCAACATAAGAACAGTAATCTTCCTATTCACAGAAAATGCTGGAATATTCATCTATTCCCTCTCTACCCGTACCGTTGTGTTATCCGCCATTCCATAGTGCCCTTCAATAACAACCTCTTCACCCTCACCTAAGCCGTCAATCACCTCAATTGCTTGTTCATTGGTAATACCTGCGGTAACTTCCCGAATCTTAACTTTCCTGCCTTCAATTACAAAGACAACGGTCATGCCTTTCCTTTTCATTACCGATTTGAATGGCACAATAAGGGCGTCTTTATGTATTGTAGGGTAAATTGTTACCCTGGCAAACATTCCGGGCTTTAATCGGTGATCCCTATTAGGGATTTCAACCTTTACCGTAAATGCCCTGCTTATAGGATCGACCATAGGATTTATCGTTGAAACCGAACCTTTAAAGATACTCTTTGGGTAGGCATCTACCGTAACGGCGACAGGGTTGCCGATGCGTATTCGAGCGATATGGATCTCGGGCAGGCAAACCTCTGTCTTTACTTTATCTATGTTCATCATTAAAAAAAGAGGACTTGGCGGCATCGTGGAGACAAACTCCCCCTGATTAACGAATCGTTTCACTATCAGGCCGGAAAATGGGGCAATAATTACCGTATCGCTGAGTTTTTGTTCCGCCATTGCCAGGTTTTCCCGACTGCTTAAAATCTGGGCCCTGATAACTTCCATTCTGATCACAGCCATTGAATAGGCGGTGTCAATATCATCATATTTCTGCTGAGAAATCACATTTTTTGTTAATAAGTGAGACAGCCGTTCCTTTTCTTTTTTTAGATTTTCTCCCTTTACCTCTGCCTCTTTTAGTTGCGCCTCAGCTACCCTGACCGCTGCCTGACCCTGTCGCACAGCAATAAGCAAATTTTGTTGGTCCAACTGTACCAAGGGCTGGCCCTTATGTACCGTATCCCCTTCATCCACATACACTATCTCAATGGTTCCAGAAATTTTCGGGCCAATCTTTGATTCATATGCAGGAAATATCGTGCCGGTCGCTACAAGAGGAACAGAGATATCGCCCCTCTTTACTGTGACAACCTTTACAATTGGTGGCTCGACAATTTTACTTTTAGGAGGGACGACCTTCTCTTCAGAATCGGAATTCTGGCAAGCACATACCAAAAGAGCTAATCCAAGTATTACCAAGATAAAAATAGAACGCTTACCACCCATAACTCTCTCCAAAGCTCAAAGAAATTGTTAATAACTCTAAGGTGTTATGGTACGTATTTGGCATGCTTTCTGTCAAGGTATTTAGAGAATCCTTAATGTATAACCAAAAAGGTATTAAACAATTGCATTATCCCATTTTTTGCTCTTGAATTCTGAAAAGTTCGTTTATACTATGGTAGTGGATGATTAAAGTTTAGCGAAAAGCAAACCCTAACTTCCTATTATAAATTTCTTCTGTAAAATATACCGTAAGCTAAACTATATAAGAACAAATCTGATTACTATCCAGAGAGGTGCAAAAAAAATAACCATAGTTTATTAGAAAGAAGATAAATTCTGGTTGGGTAAAATTTTGGAGCATCCCGAAATTATGATTCAAGGTCTTACACATTAGAGGAGTTTGAGGAAAATATTAACAATGCCTATAGATTGATAAAATAATAGCGCAATATTTTACGTCTAATAAAACGTTCAATATTATATTAAGCACCTACCACTGAGACATCATGATGACGAAGAAAATTTACTGGGAAGATCCCTATTTGGCTACCCTTGAAACAGTCGTTGAATCTTCCGTCGATAGCTCGATCACATTACGGGAAACAATATTTTACCCATTCTCTGGCGGGCAGGAAAGTGATACTGGGACTATTGGCGGTTATCCTGTCCTTGAAGCCAGAAAGTCCGGTCTTGCCATACAGTATGTATTACCCGAAGGTCATGAATTGAAGTCTGGAGACAGAGTAATTATCGAAATCGACTGGGATCGACGTTACCAGTTAATGCGCCTTCACTTCGCTGCAGAGCTTATTCTTGAGCTTGTGTATCGTGAACTGGGAAACGTGGAGAAAATCGGAGCACACATTGCTCCAGACAAGGCGAGAATAGACTTTCATTGGTCTGAGAATTTATCGCCGCTCTTTCCAAAACTTTCCTCTCAAGCCCAACTTATTATCGACCAAGACATGGCCATCATCAGCGCCTTCTCTGATGAAAGCAGTCAGAGGCGGTACTGGGAAGTTCACAACTTTGCACGAGTTCCGTGCGGTGGAACACATCTTAAACGCACGAGTGAAGTCGGCGATATCAGTCTCAAGCGAAAGAACATAGGAAAAGGAAAGGAACGCATAGAGGTTTATGCTGTTGCGAAACAATCAGCGCCTAATCCGTCAATCTAGCAGAAACGATGGATTGCACCGCTGATTGCCACCCTTATATGATATGATTTTTGGCTTTAAATGGGATGAGAATCATGCCCCTTAAAACCAAATGGATTGAGATCTTGTATAAATTTGCGACAGGCAGTAGAGGGATTCGCAACTTTTTTACACCAATAGGGGCTATTTTCTTCGGTCTATTAATACTTTTTTTTGTTTTCATAGCCTTACATGTTGACAGGTTATTAGGCCTTAACAATATATTTCAAGGACAACTTACCATCATTTTATCTTTCCCCTTATTTTCACTTGCTCTCTTTTTAATAGGGTGGTCGGTTCAAAACTTTCTTAAAATAAAGGGTACCCCGGTTCCGTTCAATCCCCCACCCCGATTAGTCACATCTGGGCCATACGCTTATACCAGGAATCCAATGCTCTCCGGTGTGTTTTCTTTGCTTTTTGGTTTTGGGATCTTTTTTGGATCTGTTTCGCTTCTCTTTGTTTTCACTCCGCTTTTCATTCTTCTTAATTTCTGGGAACTAAAAGCTATTGAGGAACCAGAACTCGTGAAACGCCTGGGTCAAGAATATATTGAATATCGGAAAATAACACCTATGTTTTTCCCAAACTTTAAGCTAAAACATAAGAGGAGAGAGTAGTACGCTGTTTAACATTAGCTTGGAGTCAGACGCCAAAAACAGTGCAGATTTTCAGAGTCCTCATTTTGAAAGATTAGCACGCTGCTATTGATTTCCTTATTTTTCATCCGGCGCTGCTCAAGCTTGTCGTTGTGCCGATATTATAACAACAAAATAAGCTTAACCATGAGGCCATACTATTTATGAACAACACATTCTCGTGCCTTAAAAATTGTCCTATTGGCTGTAATGAAGCTATTATAGATACAGATATCATTCTACCAGAAGGCTGTTTAAAGAGATGCATTAAATGCTTTCATCTTTTCAGTCAATGCGATGAACAAAAATATGCCTCATCAATGGAAGAAGAATTTAATACCTTAGAAGGCACATGGCCCTCACCAAAAAATATGGCAAGATTGAAGCATCGCACACAAAAAACATTGAAAATAATTACAAATATTTTAAATAAAAATCTTAACAGTATAAAATTACTCGATGTTGGATGCTCTAATGGAGCATTTATTTTCGTAGCAAGTAAATTTGGAGTAGAATGTGAAGGCGTTGAACCAGCAAAGAATGCTGTGATCGCAGCAAATAAAGCAGGCTTAAAAGTTCATCATGGCTATCTGGAACAATGTAATTTACCAAATAAAACGTATGACATAATTACACTTTTTGAAGTAATTGAACATTTAAAAAAACCCGTGAAATTATTCAAGGAGTGCGGGCGACTTCTGAAAGATAATGGAATAATTGTAGTGAGAACGGCAAATACAGATAGCTGGACAGTAAAAATATTAAAAGGTAAATGGCATTATTTTAATATTAGCAACCACGGAGGCCATATAAGTTTCTTTTGTAAAAACTCTATTACTACATTAGCCAAACACACGGGTTTTAGAATAGAAAAATATTATACCCATGGAGTAAGTCTATGCCATAAAGATTCAGTTTCATATATTACATTTAGATTTCTTAAATCATTTTCGGACTTGTTAAATTTTCCAGCAAAATTGACGGAAAATGGTGAAGAAATGGAAGTATATCTAAAAAAAATACAATAACTACAATTGATAAAATAAAAAAATAATAGAAGCCCAAATTATTTATTATTCATATGGTCATAGATCATAGCCTTATCCGCCATCGTTAAATGCATACGGCACAACCTACTGCCCAACCGGACAACAGGGGGATTCCGCTTCATTCCAGCTCTCTGCTGCCGTTTAGCTTATTATTCGAAGTCATCATGACATGAAGCCTAAACAAGTAGTCCTTGCAGAATCTCCCCAACATTGGGGATGAGATGGCTCGATTCCTTCAGCAAGCCGGGATCAATTCCCCCGATGAACTCAAGCGGATCGGAAGTATTAAGGCTGCCATCCTTGTCAGTCCTCATAGACGATCGGGGTCTGTGTGCCGTAGTGCACTTTCTGCCTTGGAGGGAGCTATACGAGGGGTGGGTTGGCATTCAATCCCCAAGCAAAAGCGAGACACCCTTTGGGAAGAATATGTTAATCCGCATACGGGCAAGGTGGAAGTAGATACAGATGCCTATAAGTATCGTTGGAAAACAGATGGAGGAGATGTTTATTATACAAACCGTGAGGATGAAAATCCTAATCTTTTTCTTCAGCGGACAGATTACAAGCGTACACCAATAAGAAAGCGTAAGAACGAATAATCAGTAAGAAATAAGGAGTGTAATGGAAGGAATTGAATATTTGTATGAATTATGTGAGGTTTTACCACGATGTGGACCTGGTGATAATGAAAGCACCAGGCGAGCGTTTTCTGCCATCCCTACACCGCCAAAACATCCGTTCATTTTAGATATTGGGTGCGGCCCCGGAGTGCAGACCATTGAATTAGCAAAAATTTCAAATGGAAAAATCATTGCTGTAGATAATCATCAGGCATTTCTTGACAAATTAAAGGAACAAACAAGAAATGAAGGACTCGATGAAAAAATAATCTCCAAGAATGTATCAATGTTTGATATGGATTTTGAAGAAAACACCTTTGATATTATTTGGTCTGAAGGTGCTTTATATTTTATGGGATTTCAAAATGGGTTAAAACGATGTCATCACCTTTTAAAAAACAATGGTTATTTAGCAGTGACAGAGCTTGTATATATCTCACCTAATCCACCTGATACCGTTATTAAATTCTTTGAAAATGAGTATCCGGACATTAAATATATTAAAGGAAAAATCGATGTAATTCAAAAAGCAGGATTTAAAATACTATTAAACTTCACATTACCCGAATCAGCATGGTTAAATAGCTATTATGTGCCAATAGAAAAGGAATTACCCGGTCTAATTAAGAAATACCAAGGAAACGAGATTGCCTTAGGTGTTTTTGAAGGGTTTAGAAATGAAATAACTTTTTATAAGAAATATTCAAAATTTTATGGTTATGAATTTTTTATAATGCAAAAAAATGATTAGTATAACTTCATGATAACAAATCACTCAACCGGACCAAAAACACTAAGCATCTTCGGCAGGTGAACTTGAACGTTTGATTTGATATAAAAGAACCATTATGAGCCCCGCAACAAAGCAAATCATGGACAGGCTTCATGAACTGAGTGATACGGACATCGCTGCTCATTGCGAAATACCCTGTGGAATTTACGATGATCAGATGCGAATACGCATGATTAATGAACATATTGTCACTATTGAGAAATCTATGAATCAAATCATGAAAATTGAAAAGGAAAAACAGCATCATTCTAACCAACTCGTTCGCTGGATTATGAACAAGGAGCATCATGCTGATGAAATTCAAGCGATTGTAACTCAATATTTTATGACTCAGCGTATTAAATTTGATTCTGAAAATTATGAAAAGAAACTCGGGGTACTTCACCAAATACTCGTCTATAGCATGAAATGTAAGCAGACAACGAATGGAGACTATCCAAATAAACTACGGCTCCTCGTTCAAAAGTTTCATGCTCTTTATTTCAAATGAGTGGGGATAAGAGATCTCTCACAAATCAAAACTCCGGCACTGATTCCGATTTTAACTGGGCCCTATCAGGACCGTGATTTCGATTGTTTATTATATGACTTAACAAACAATATATAATATAGAAAACTGGAGAAAAATATAAGTGACGATGCGTGATCACTACGTCAAGGAAAAACAACGATTTCTTGATAACTGCACACTATGTGGGCTTTGTGCCGAAGGATGCCCAATTTTATCCTATACTGATGTCAGCGAGATTTCCTCCCAGGATATTCAGAAAGGAGTGTTTGAATTTATTGAAAACGGGATCCCCAATCAAATGGCGTATACCAAGGCCTTTGCCTGCATGGAATGCTTTAAATGTACAGCTGGTATGTGTCCCGAGGACTTGAACCCAATGCTTGTTAACGAGCTCATCAAGAGCCAATATATCTCCAAAGGGCTGGCGGATAAGGCATACGGCGATGCCAGGCAACTCGACAGTGCCCATCGGGTCCTGGCAAGTGTCCAGATATCTGTGGCTGAATACAATAGAATCACCACATCCAGCGGTAAGCAAAGTGCCCGCTACGTTTTCTTTCCCGGCTGTAACGTATACTTTCAGCCAGAGAAAATCCTGAACGCAATGGATATCATGAATGCCATCGGTGATGATTACGCTTTTCTCCCCGGCTTAGACCATTGTTGCGGTGACGGTCTTTTGTTTTTGGGTGAGATCGAGGAAGGAAGTAAAAGTGCTGAAGAACTGGTGGCTGCCATAGCCAGCTTTCAGCCTGAAGCCGCCGTGCTCTGGTGCCCTACCTGCCAGTGTCGCTTTGAAAAAACCATTGCGCCTGCCATGGATATCCCATTCAAAATCATATCATTCTCACAGTACTTAGCTGCAAACATGAGTAAACTGCAGTTTACCAGTGCGGCAGCCGGAACAGTCACGCTTCATGAAGCTTGCAAGTCAGCCTATACGGGGGTTGACCGCGATGGCTCCCGTGAGGTTTTGCGGCAGTTGCCTGGGGTAACGCTCAGGGAGATGAAGCATCATGGCCAGGAAACGGTTTGCTGCGGCAGTGGGGCTATCTGCTGGTTTCCGGAAAGTTGCGCCCAGATTCGTAAAGAGCGCCTTCGGGATGCTGCGCAAACCGGAGCAGAGCAGTTGGTTACTGTTTGTCACTATTGCAGCCAGACCTTTGCAGCTGAAGAGAGCAAATACGATTTTTCTGTCACCAACTATGTAAATCTTGTTGCTGAGGCCATGGGCATCCACCGTGATGATAAGTTCAAGAAGTATACACAGTGGGGGAACCTGGATCTGATTTTAAAAGATGCGGATGCCCATATCGCGGAATCGCATTTTGAAAATGAACGCATTATTGAAGTGTTGAATGAAGTTTTTATAGAATAATAATTTCAAGGCCATAGTAACCAAATCTATTAATGATTATTTTCCTATTCCTGAATCACGAGGCGCCAAACTTTTTCTACAATGCTGATGTATATACAAAAAAGGCAAGTATAGAATGCCTAAAAAGTACCGAAAACGACATATAAAATATCATTTGACCGGACAGCTACCTCTTCACCTTTACGATAGTATACACGCACGGCTGGGTTTTTGTTAGCATAAAAAATGAATACGAAACAAATGACAAGATGGGGTGTTGGCCCCACATTTACAATAATATCATTGATATATGCAGCAATTGTATTTGCTATTCAAAATATAGTATTTTCAGAATATAGATTTGTTATTCATTCAACATTCATCAATATTATACTTGGTATTTTGTTAATTGCTATTGGATTAATTATCTTTCTTATTCCTGCTTTTACAATCGATAAATATTTTTATGAAGGCACGTTATGCAAAAAAGGAGTCTATGCCTATTTACGACATCCTATATATGCAGCATGGATTTCATTTATCGTGCCTGGTATTGTAATAGTAAGAGGTTCAACTTTAGGAATCACCAT
>Ga0315553_10004284_pt1 | contig 10799 bp, 6 predicted proteins | sample SalMarSW160140MG_FD_203099 | JGI IMG/M metagenome (GOLD analysis project Ga0315553, IMG submission 203099) | Salt marsh sediment microbial communities from the Plum Island Ecosystem LTER, Massachusetts, United States - Salt Marsh Sediment SW1601-40 ... | reverse complement strand
GAGTTCATTATCTCGATTTGTATCAACGTGACCGACTTAAACACGACTTGCTACGCAGACTGCACAGCCTGGGAGTTAAAGTCACAATCGAAGATCAAGCAGCGTAAAGGTTATTTTCGTAAGAGAGCCAAAAACGCTATAATGCGCCGGGTGTCTCGATCGTCAAGGACGGTGTGTCTGCCTCCGGTTAGCTTCGAGGTATATCATATGAAGTGTCTGTCCTTCCCTGGGCGAACCCAACATTCACTTATCAGTTCGGCGATTGCCATTGTTTCGGCTTCCCTTTTGTTTTCGGCGGAAATGCCCAAGACGGTTAGCGCCGTCGAACGCTGGGCTGATCCCAACTTGACCGTTCTCGACGGGCTTGAGCTGTGGCTCGATGCCAATCGGGCAGCCGGTGAGGAGCCGACAGGGATAAATCGGGCCGTGAGCCAATGGCGGGATGCGTCCGGAAAAGGCCGGCATCTCAAACAGGTTGAGAAACAGTCACAACCGCTATTGTTTAAGGTTGGCGAGCTGGCGGCAGTCCACTTTGACGGTGTGGATGATTCCCTGCGGGCCGTGAACCAAGCGACAGAACTTACGTCATTCACCGTCGTCATCATTGCCGCACCACGACTTAATGGTGGTGCTTTTTGTGGGTTCCTTGCCTTTAGCGCGGCAAACAAACGCGATTACACCAGTGGACTGGCCGTCGACCTGGGACCTGCGGCGACAACCAAGTTCTCAGCACTCAACGTTGAGGGACGAGGGTTTGGCGGAGCGCAAAGTCTTCGGACGAAAGCGTCGCCCTTTGGTCGGTTGGATGCGCTCGTCATTAGTTCCGATGTCGATCAAGGTACCGTCGGTTTGGCCGTGAACGGCGAGAGTGAAGGCCAGCGAAAGCGTGATGGCCGGAGCATTGCCATGGATGAAATCACTCTCGGAGCGCGGTACTTCAATAACGAGCCGGGTCCGCAGCGGCCCAACGGATTCGTTCGCGCCGACATTGCGGAAGTGCTTGTCTATAACCGCGTCCTCAAATCGACCGAAATCGAGTCGCTTCAGCGTTATCTCGACACGAAGTACGCTCGCGTCCGAGACGCACCTCCAACCATTGGGGAGCAGGGGTCAGAACCGCTGGTGCCTGTGTCCACTCCGCCGGCTGTGCAGATGTTCCTGCCTGGATTCTCGGTGCGAGAACTGCCCGTCGAGCTCACGAATATCAATAACGTGAAGTATCGACCAGATGGCACACTCGTTGCTTTGGCCTATGACGGCAAGGTTTGGTTGCTTCGCGACACGAACGGCGACGGACTGGAAGACAAGACGGTGGTGTTTTGGGACAACCCCGTTGGCCTCCGCGCGCCGGCTGGTATCGACCTGACGCCATCTGGTTACAAGCTTGGCGACGGCCTGTTCGTCGTTGGCAAAACCCGCTGTCTATTGATCGTCGACACCGACGGCGACGATCGGGCGGACAAGGAAATCGAAGTTTCGGGCGGCTGGAAGGAGAGTGAACATACGGTGCACGGTCTCGGCGTCGCTTTCGACTCGCGCGACGGCAGTGTGTATTACGGACGCGGCACGTACAACTTCGTTGACCCGTACCTTCGAGACAAAGATGGCCGTTCCCATTATTCGCTGAACGAGGAAGCAGGCACGATAGTCCACGTCTCGCCCGACTTCAAAACCCGCGAAATAGTAGCGACGGGCATTCGATTTCCTGTGGCGATACGTCTCAATCGCAGCGGAGATCTGTTTGCAACGGACCAGGAGGGTGCTACGTGGGTCCCCAACGGGAATCCATTTGATGAATTGTTACATATTCAACCCGGTCGCCACTACGGATTTCCCCCTCGACATCCAAAATATCTTCCCGACGTCATCGATGAACCGAGCATCTTTGATTACGGTCCACAGCATCAATCGACCTGCGGCCTAAATTTCAACGAGCCGCTGAAGCCGAACGGACCCGTCTTCGGCCCCGCATGGTGGACAGGAAGCGCGATCGTGACCGGCTTTTCGCGTGGTAAACTCTTCCGAACGAAGCTGGTGAAGTCGAGCACGGGATATGTGGCTGCCAATCAGATCATGGCCTGTCTCAAAATGATGCCGGCCGACGCTTGTATCTCTCCCAGCGGCGATCTCCTGGTCTCCTGCCACAGCGGTGGACCTGACTGGGGCAGCGGTCCCACGGGAACAGGAAAACTCTTCAAGATTTCCTATACCGACGGCAGCTACCCTCAGCCAGTATTTGTCTGGCCCTCGGGACCACGGGAAATTCGCATCGAGTTCGATCGGCCGCTCGATCCAGATCAACTTCGGGACATGGCGTCCACGGCAAAGCTTACTGCCGGTCGATATGTGAGAGCAGGTGATCGATTCGAGTCGTTCTGGCCCGGATACGCCGCGGTTCAGGCCCAGAAGTTGGCCCCGCGGTACAACGTTCCAATTCGTTCTGCGCAATTGTTGGGTAATCGCCGCACGCTCCTACTGGCGACCGATCCGATCGATCCCGCCGTCCATTATGCCTTGACGTTGCCTGACATGAGTCGCCCACCGGTCGACAAGTTGCCAGACGACATCCTCCCTCAACAGGCGGCGATTGACCTGGATTTCGATCTCAGCGGCTGCGAAGCCACATGGACACAGGCCGACGACAGTACCGTTTGGAAAGGTTGGCTTCCGCACCTGGACCTGGAGGTGAGTCGCAAACTGACGTCAGGCAGCGCTACGCACCATGTGCTTTGGGAAGCACTGTCGAAACCTGGTACGCTCACGCTCCGCACGAACCTCGATCTAACAGATATGCTCCGGCCGGCCGTTCAACCGGGGTCCGTGCTCGACTACAAATATCCACCAGAAGCGGTCACCGTGACCTTTGTTTCCCAATCGCCCGCGACGCACTTGCAGCTAAGCGGAACGACAGACGAGGAAGCGACTTCAGACGGTCATTCCGTATCGTTCACACTAGATTCGAAAGCGGAAAAAATCGTTCCCGTCAAGCTCCAGATCAAGAGCGAAAGCGGAACGCCTGGAGTGGCCGTGAGCTGGACTACAAATGAGGACGCCCGTCCGCGTCCGCTTCCCCTGCGCCGCATGTTCGTGCCGTGGGCCAATACAAAGACTGAAACCTTCGATCCGGCTAGTGTAGCACTTGCACCGGAATTGGAGGGAGGCAGTTGGGCCCGGGGAAGAAAGGAGTTTTTTGGACAAGAGGCTGCCTGCTCGAAGTGTCATACCATCCATGGCCGCGGCGGGGCCATTGGGCCGAATCTTTCCAATCTTACCCATCGCGATTATCAATCGGTTCTTCGCGACATCGTTAATCCAAGCTTCGCCATCAATCCCGATCACGTGACATATACCATACTTCTGGACGACGGCCGCGTCCTGTCCGGAGTTGTCCACCCTTCGCAAGATGTTTTATCGATCGGAGATACAAACGGATCAATCGTTCACGTTGCTCGGTCCCAGGTGGACTCTATGAAACCGTCGTCCATTTCCACGATGCCCGAAGGGCTGACGAAACGCCTCGGCGCCGATCGGTTGCGTGATCTGATGACCTTTCTGCTGACGCCGCCACCTCATATGCCTCCAAACGAAGCAGGCCCGCCACCGCCTCCTCGCACGGTTGCCGAAGTAGAGGCGGTTCTTGCGGGAGCACCTGAGCCGGCCGATCCGATTCGACCCATCCGCGTCGTCTTAGTAGCCGGTCCGAAGGATCACGGGCCCGGAGAACACGACTATCCGACATGGCAAAGAACGTGGGCTGAACTCCTTTCGGCCGCCGACAAGATCGACGTGTCGCAAGCCTGGGAATGGCCAACAAAGGAACAGATCAAGCGTGCCGACGTCGTCGTCCTCTATCAGCAAGGTAATTGGAACAAAGATCGAGCCGCCGACGTCGACGCTTTGCTCAAACGAGGAGGCGGGCTCGTTTGTATCCATTGGGCCATAAACGGTCGTGACCATTGTGAAGACTTTGCCACGCGGATCGGTTTGGCCGCTGGCGGATCGATAGCGTACCGACACGGTGATGTAACACTGCGATTCAATCGCCAAACGGAAAATCCCATTATACGCAATCTCAATTCACTGTCGTTGCACGATGAGACCTATTGGCGATTGACGGGCTCCGTGCCGGCACAGAGCGTATTGGCGACAGCCATCGAAGAGGATCATCCACAACCACAAGTATGGGTTGCCGAGTCCGCGGGCGGTCGCATCTTTGTGTCGATTCCCGGCCACTTCTCCACGACGTTTGACGATCCTTTGTTTCGCGTGTTGCTCCTTCGAGGCATTGCCTGGACAGCGCGAGAACCCGTGGACCGTTTCAATGAACTCGTCTGGCCTGGATCAAATGTGGCGAATTAGAGCAAGCATCACTTGGGTGTTCCGCGTGCAGAACCGTTTCGCGCTGAGATAGTTGATCGGGAGCCGGAACATGTGAGTGCGACTCGCACTAGTAATGCGTCAAGCGATCGTTTTCGGATGACATTTGTGTTTAGCGGGGCCGCTTGCGGCCCGCGTCCGAGTCTGTTATCCGAACATTTTCGGTTGACGCACCACCAGGTCCTCGGCTATATCCGAATAGAGCTTCAGTTCACGCGAGTTCAGTTCTTTCAGGCGTCGACTGACGTCGGATTCCAAAAGGCCGGCTCGCACTCCGAGGCTTTCTGAGTGGGCCTGGGGAGTGGTCTCGGATCGCACGGCTGGCGACCCCACCGCCGGGTGATGTTGAGCAGTCCCACCAAAACAGATCAGTCAGCGGAAAACAAGATCTCAGAACGATTTGTGCGGCCGGCAAAGCTTCTAATTCTGCGCTGCCTGCCCTCCACCAACTCACAGACAAGTGACGATAATCTCCACACGTTAGGCACCGGGGAACGCGGTTGTTACAATTGGCCGAAATCGGCCCGCAGCGGTGCCAGGCCGATTCATTTGGGAAATGCCGGTTTACACGTAAACGACTGCTGACTTCGTGTCTGTCATCCCTGTCCGCTGACAATACAAGGATCTCGTCCTTTGAAAGTTTCACAAGCCGGTAAGTATCGTGAACTGAGATTTGAATCGCTGGAACGGCGGATGTTGTTGTCAAGAGATGTTATGGTTGCAGATCTCCAGCCTGACGTTGTTGAACCGACGACGACTGCCCTTGTTTACGGGCCGATTGAGTACGCTGGCGGTTCTAGCGATCACGGCGAGGCCAACGTCATATCGCGGCTGGCCGCTCTGGAGGCGAAAGACGTTGAGTTGATGGAAACGGACGGGCTTTTACAGGATCAGATTGCTTCCAATGACACAGACATCGCAGCTCTGCAAGACGAAGTCCTTGTTTGGAGGCCCAAGTCGATGCGCTACTCCCGTTAGCTTCCCAGGGCACGCCGATCACGGTCGGATCGGGCTACACGGTCCCCAACGACAAGCGTTTCGTGATCGAAACGGTTACGGGTAGGGCAACCGGCCTGGCCGCCTCAATCGTGATGCACGATCGCGACACCAAGTTCACCGCCTCGTTCGATCGCCTCCTCAAGTCGGCCAACCTGGACGTAAAGAAGACGGCCCACTGCTCACCCAACACGGCGGCCTACGTCGAGCGGTTCATCCAGACGCTGCAGCAGGAATGCCTGGACTACTTCATCGTGTTCGGCCCGCAGCACATGGACCACCTCGTGTCCGAGATGGTCACGCATTATCACCAGGAACGGCCGCACCAAGCAAAGGACAACAAGCCACTGTTGACCAAAACGGCCACCGTCTCACGGAAGAGCAACAGGCGAAAGAAAGACCCGCAACCACCAGACGCCATCCCGGTGACGCGAATCAAACGTCGCCAGCGGCTGGGAGGACTGCTGAAGCACTATTTTCGCGAAGCGGCGTAGTCAAAGGCTATTGTACACCGAAATGTCCCAAGTCTACTGAGCCCCGACATGATTGCAGGTCTCATTCCGGGCAGATTTGAGGCTGCCAGCGATAATCGCAAAAAACCCCCAGCTACGTCGTCGGCTGACGTTGTGCTGGTCGGGGAGAGAAACCGTGCACACGAAGCTGACAACGCGCTGGGGATATGTTTTCAGTTGCTGGTTGTTGGTTGTTAGTAGCTGCGGTGCTATGCGTCGCCGGTCACTCAAGTTCAACGTTCAACGTTCAAAGTTTGTTTCTGGTTTCGTGTTTCTAGTTGGTCGTCCGCCGGCTGTGCCGGCGGCGGCCACAAGCGAAGCAACAGGTGGCCAGTGTGATTAACAGCGCGCTGGGCGGTTCGGGAACGGCAGACGATTCGGCCGACCCACTGACCGCGTTGGCTATGGCTTGGGAAAACTGAGCCACGTCGCCGAAATCCAAGAGGCCGTTGCCATCGAAGTCGCCCATCAAATCGGCGTCAATCAAGCCGGGGTGTGCCGCTTCGTAGGCCGATCGGTTCGTCAATGCCTGTATAAACGGACTGACGTCATTATCGTCGAGAATCCGATTGCCATCCATGTCGCCAAGAATCAGGAATTCGACCGCACCAATCTTCGCCTGCCCCGCGCCACCACCGGCCAAGTCGAGATAAGTGATCAACATGTTTTCATCGGGATTTGCGGCATCGTAGGCTTTGCCGATGCCGATCGACTCGCCGGCGGCGATCGTCGTCGAGCCGAGCAGAAACGATTCTGCAAGTGACATTGGACCACTTGAGTTCGACTCTTCCCACGTCTCGCCGGGGTCGTCTCCTCCGCCAACGGTATTTGGATTTTGATCGGCCAGGCTGTTCCAATTTCCGTTACCCGCTAAGAGCGATCCAACGGAGCTGTTGATTTGGTAGTTGGCCAAATCGATCGCATCGAACGAATCATTGTAAAGAAGCACCTCACCGGTTACCGGATGTACACGAGCTTCGAGCGACGCGACACGGAGAAAATCCTCTGGCCCGTCGGCCGCCGTGGCACCGTCAAGAAATCTCGTCTCGTCCATTCGTACTTCCTGCTGACCTAGAATGGATCCGTTGTAGAATCGCCGTCCGGAGATTACGTAGGAATTCGCATCGGGTACGTTGCCTGAAGCCTCGAGTTGATAATCCACATAGAGGTGTGCGTCGGGACTTCCGTCGTTCGAATTTCCATCAAAGATCACCCCGACATGATACCATTTCCCGTCGACAAGCGGTGTCGTGGAGTCGATCGCCAAGTCCTCGATTACCTCGCCAGGGGTCTTGCTCTCGAGATGCAGCCGAAATACGCCGTTCAGTAGTTCGATTCTCCAGCCACCACTCCCATTTGTCCGTTGGTAGGCAAAATCGATACCGTTTGAAGCGGAGACGCTGTCAAAACGCACGAACGTTTCATACGAAAACGAGGAAGGCATTGTCTGAATGCCCGCGTCTGATCGCTGTTTATCCTCCGTTGCATCAGACCAATACGACCAATCGTTCGCGTAGTTCAATCCCGTGCCACTCAGGTTGAGCGGGTCCTTGATAGCAGAACCGGGTGTCACCGAAGAGTACTTTGGTATACCCGAGCTGACGGTAGGAACGAGCGCGGGATAAGAACCAAAAGAATTATTCAGGGTTCCCTCGGTGGCGCTCATCGACTGACCATCTGCCGTGGGCGGGCTCGTCAAAGTGCTATCATCGTCACCCATTCGGTACCAACCCAGAACATCGGCCTGCGCGGTGTTTGCGATAAACAGCGCCAGCATCGGCAGCGCGACCAGCGGGAGCGACTTGCTTACCCGCCGCCAGCTACGTTGAAGGCATAATCCCACCAGGCCAAAGCCGAGCAGAAGCAGGCTCGAAGGTTCGGGCACCGCCCCGGCTATCAACGCGGCGAACGCCGGGACACCATTCTCGGCAATGTAATCGGCGCGGAAGAGCGCAAAGTCGAACGTATCGTTGTCGCCGTCAGAATCAAGGTCGCCTTGCAGATATCGCAAGGCGGGCGTGGCGCCGTTAACGGTTGTGCCATTGTTCATTCGAAAGATATCCCAGTCCGAGGAGTCGAGCGAGCCGTCGTGATTCAGATCGCTACGGGCCAGCATCTCGTCTCCATTTCCTTCGTAAACAACTTGTAATTCCACAATACTGCCGTTGTCGTCTCCGCCAAGCGTTATGTTCATTTCCAAGTCTTCCGTCGGGGTGGGAAACCACGCTCCCGATCCGAGACTGAGCTCGACGCTGGCACCCGGAGCGATGTGACCACCGTCGCCCCCGAATTGAAATTCGCTCAGATCCTCGTAGGTGACGTTCACCTCGTTGGTCAGCTTGGTCCAAGTGTCGTTCATGTCGACCGAGTGGTCGCCACTATCGGCGTCGTAATTGTCGGCGATCGACTTCCAACCAGCCGGGTTGAGCGCACCATAGTCAGACCTGATCGAATACCCCTGAATGTCGAGCGTCGTCGACCCATAGTTGAAGAGCGTCATTGCTCCGGTGTATCGATTTACCTTGAGAACCGGTGCAGCGAGGGCGCTGCCCGTAATCTCATCGTCGATGACAATGTTGTCGAGGAAGGCCGTCTGACGTTTAGAAGCTGTGCCGCTGGCAAATATCCCGAACTCATCGACTGACTCCAGAGCATTTCGAAAGGGAGCGTCGTCGATAGCCAAGCTCCCATTGATATACACGTCGTAAGCCGCGCCCCCAATGAACGACGTGTTACCCGGTCCATAGGAGATCGTGGCGGGCCCGAAATTGCCATACAGGTCCACGTGGACCAGGTCGGCCGCGTCGTATGTTGTACTCGGATTGCTTCCGCCAAGGGCCGTCAACGTTCCCGTTGATGCGGTGGTGTCGGCGGCTAGATTGATTTCAATCGCGCGATTATCTGCCGAAGCGGTGATGTCTCCCGAAGAAAGACCGATTCGGGCGGCGGTTTGGGTGCCGGTAGTAAAAGCCGTCGGCTCGTAATAGTCGAACGACAGTACGAAAGTCGAGTCCAAAGAGACCGGACCGCGTAGACTTGGCACAGAAAGGCCGTCGGCGTATAGCAGATAGGTACTGCCGGTAAAGGGGTTTGTGCTGTTGTTTTCGTAGACGGGAACTGATTCCGATTGTGCAGTAAACGAGCCGCCGGAAATCTCCGTCGTAAAGATAGACCCTCCGACCGTGGCGATCGACTCGTCTTCATGGGATGCGAATGATTCAAAGTCTTCCGAGAGCACGACGGTAGCATGAGTTTGTCTGACGACTGTCCACACGAGCATTGCCACGAGCAAAGACAAAAAGATCCTATTCCTCATTGTAGATCTCCCCACAGGATGGTATTCGAAAAGGTGACTCGGTTGACCACGCAAAGCAGTACGATCGATCATGAACGGGTCTTTCCAGGTTGTCATTCTTTTGATTCAAGATTCAGCACGATGTTTTGTTCCTTGCCTGCCACGACGTCGACAGACAAGCCCGAGGTGTGTGGACTGGTGTAGCGTTCTGGTATGACCAAGGTGCGTGAATCTTCAGGACCTATATCCACTGCGTCTTCTTTGTAGGCCACGACTGCCAGCAAGTGTCTTCCTTCAACAGCTCCATCGATCGATTCGTCCGTCTGCAACGCAAATGTGCCATCGCTTTGAATCGCGCCCGCCGCGCCCCGGCCCGCCGGTGAAGAGGAGAAGACGGCTCCATGCCTGAGCGGCTCGCCGTCCAACGTGACCGTGCCTCGAACCTTTCCCGCGGGCAACGCCTGGCTATTGCAACCCACAAGCAGCACCACAAGGGCCGCCAAGCTTAAACTCCCAGGCACTCTTCGGTGCATGACAGTCCTCTCTCCACACCCACAATCAGTACGGACGATGAAACGCCAAACAAGAATCGAGAAGAACGAACGATAAACGATAGTGGTCAAAACGCTTCAAACGTTTCACCTGAAGCACGACTCGCCAGTGCCCAAAGCACACCCTCCACAGGTGAGTTGTCGCTGAGAAACTGCACGGAGCCGTCTGCCATTGCCACGTGGGCGCCTCCGGGATGGTCGCTGCCGAGACTCACGTCGTTGCCTTCGGCAAACACGATCGGATCACCAACTTCATAGCGCTTGGCCATCTTCATCGTGTGATAGACGTTCTTCGAGTTATATACGTGTGTTATTGGAGAGCCGATGTGACCGACGATCCAGGTTCGGTCCGGCCCGCAGCCGCGCCACGACATCTCACCGATGATCATCGTGTGGCTCGACCCGTCGGTAATATGCCGAAAACTGATCTTGCTTTCGGGAAACATCACACCATTGTCCGCGTGGCCGCCTGCGGTGGGGCAGTTCTGAATGGTGTACGAAGAGAGTGGCGGAGGCCCCGTCGGCATGTCGGAGCATTCAGCCTTGGCGCCCATGATGCCGATATAGTGGGAGCGGAGCGGCGACTCCACCACCACGTCAAGCGGGTGGGGATAAATCCACGTCTTCAACTCGGGTCCGGTTGTTGGGCATTGGAATTGGCTTACGGGCGTGTTCCGCGCGACCTCGTTCTTGTCGTCCCGCCAAGTGACTGTTTGATCGATCAAGTCTTGAAGGTTGGCCTGCTCTAGATAGGGAAGCACTTGGGCAATCCAACTCATTTCCGTGTCGGCCGTCGCAGCCGACGGAAAATGTCCTTGCGAATCATGAAAGTTCTGACAGGCAATCGCCTGCTGACGCATGCGGTTCATGCAGTCGGACCGTCGGGCTGCTTCCCGCGCCGCCTGCACAGCCGGCAAAAGAAGAGCGACGAGAATGCCGATGATGGCGATGACGACCAATAACTCGACTAGCGTAAAACCGTGTAGGGGCCGGGAGAAGCTGTTACGCTTCTCGGAGATGACTTTTTCCCTTCGGCCCCGTACACGGAGAACCTTGTTATGTCGCAGA
>Ga0315553_10004281_pt1 | contig 10805 bp, 7 predicted proteins | sample SalMarSW160140MG_FD_203099 | JGI IMG/M metagenome (GOLD analysis project Ga0315553, IMG submission 203099) | Salt marsh sediment microbial communities from the Plum Island Ecosystem LTER, Massachusetts, United States - Salt Marsh Sediment SW1601-40 ... | reverse complement strand
AGGCCGTATGGATCAACCCGCCCCACCCGAACCAACAAAAGGAACCCGCACTCCCCGCGAGCCTACTCGCACTACACTAAATTCGCTCGGCAGGTGTCTCAAAGTCGTTGACACGTTCCGCGGCAGCACCGCGGATTCGCAATGCGTATGGTGGTCGAAGTCCTATCCGAATCTGCCCGAGCCGTAGTATGCCGCGACTTCCACTACAACGTCGACGATCGAATCTGTCGCCTCGCGGAGATTCTGGTTTCTTACAACGCGACAGGGGCGGTTTACCAGTTAACTGTGGCTGGCGAGCGCATGGTCGTGAGCGCGTACGTAAAGGCACTCCAAAGCCTGGGGCGTCGGGGAGAGCTCATCTTTCGGGAGAAGAGCACTATACGCTACCCCCAACACTGTACTCTCGGCAGGGAACTCGTCGAAAGCATCTGGGAATCGCTGCCTCCTCATCCGTGGCCAGGAGATCTTCACCGGAGGATTGCGAGGCAGTTCGGTGTCAGCAGGACGCAAGCTTGGGCAGCAATTGGCCTCTTTCTACGGGAGGGGCGCACACCGCAGACTGCCGTTGAATAGGCGCGTAACGGGTACATGTGGATTTCGGCCATGGCTGTGGCCGAAGTACGCGGTCGATCTCCGCGAGCCAACACTAACGGGACAAGTCTCATTTGCCGAGACTCGGAGCCTCATGCGCGGGGCCGCGTTCGTCGGAGCATGGCGGAACGTCAATCTCCCGCTCTCAATCAGGCCCGCGTTGCCTCTTGGCATGCGCCTACCGGGAAACGGACGGAGCGACGACTATCCCGCAATAATTATTCACAAAGTACTATTGACATGTCAACGACATCGGCGTAGCATGAAGTGGGTACGTTCGGTTCTTTGGCAATTCGATGCGGAGCTGTCAGCTGTCAGCCCCGAGTGCTCGCGCTCTCCGCCAAGCCAAAATGTTCCCGTTTCCGTGTTCGGTTTTCAGCCGGCTGGGCCGTTGCGCCAGCGCAATTTGCCGCGACGCTGAGGATCGAGCTCGGACCGTGGACCAGGCTGCTCGTGACGTGTCGGTGATCGGGTGTCGGCCGTGGCACTACCGGCATGCGCGGCGAGACCGGCGAGGTCGGTTTAGCTCGCGCGGCAATTGTCATGCGACGCGACATGGCGTGTCGCGGCCCGTCGATTGGCCGTAACTCGGCGCCAGCTCGGCACTTGCGAATGTCGCGGCCCGCGACATCGCCGCGTCGTCGCGACAGGCGAGCGAGTCGAAGTTCGAGAGCCGGGAGTCGAAATCCCGAAACCCAATCGCGACGCGACATGCGTCAAAACCGGCCCTAAATCGCAGTAACCATCGACGAGACAACTACATACAAGTGACGTCGCGGCCGACAAAACCGCGTCGTCGCGACATGCCGGTCTGGCGCTGGAGAGCTTGTCGCGCTTCGTCTTTCTGTTGATTGTCCGATGCCATGAAGATTCGATTTTGGCTGACGAACCGCTGGCTGTGGGCAATCGTGTTGCCGTTGGCTCTGCTGCTGTTGCCGTACGTTTTCAGCCGAGTGGCGAGTTCGTGGCGGTGTGTGAAGGTTTTCGTGGCGCCGGACGTTGGGGAACCGAATGCAACGGAGACCCCCGCAACGCTGCGGATTCTGACCTACAACGTCGCCCACGGCCGCGGGATGGCCAAGTCGAATTGGGAGGGGGCGACCGGGCCGAGCGGATGGCGCGGTTGGACGAGATTGCCGAGTTGCTGCGCAGCGTCGATGCCGAAGTCGTGGTGTTGAACGAAGTCGATTTCGATTCAAGCTGGAGCCATTCGGTCGATCAGGCGCGGTACCTGGCCGACAAGGCGGGCTACCCGTACTGGGTCGAGCAGCGGAACCTCGACTTTCGAGTTCTTATCTGGAAGTGGCGGTTCGGAAACGCCGTGTTGTCGAAGTACCCGATCGCCAGTGCCCGGCTCGCCGATTTCCCGGGCTATTCGCCCTGGCAAACCGTGTTGGCGGGCAAGCAGAGCGGCGTCGTTTGTGATATTCAGGCCGGCGATTGGGTGGTTCGCGTGATCGCCGCACACCTTTGTTACCGCAGCGAGCGCGTGCGCGTGCAGTCGGCCGCCATGCTGGTGGACATGGCCCGGGAGAGCGCGCTACCGACAATCGTTGTCGGCGACCTGAATTCGACCCCGCCGGGCTTTCCCAAGACATACACCGACCCCGACGGCAACAACGCGATCACGACCCTCGACCAGTCAGAACTGTTTCGGCGCTCACCAACCGATGGCCCGCTAGCCGAAAGCGACCTCACGTTTCAAGGCTCCGAACCCTACTGCGTCATCGACTGGATCCTGATCCCCCGCGCCTGGCAATTCGTGGAGTACCACGTAGAACGATCCACGTTATCCGACCACCGCCCCGTCTATGCCGACGTGACTCTCCCAACTGAAAACTGAAAACCGAAAACTGAAAACCCCCGCCCTACTTCTTCTCCCGCTCACCCTACCGCCGCACGTGCCAACAAGAAAAGCGGCATGCCCGGCGAGTGAAATGGGCTTCCGTGCCACACGTGCCCATTCCCTGGTGACTTGCATCCCGTCCTGGCGACACAGGTTCTGGGTACGTGAACGACATTTCTTCACCGGGCATAACCGCGGGAAGCAAGCGTCGCGCGATATCGCGCGGCGTTGAAGAATCTCCCTCCGTAGTTTCGGTAGTTCAGCACTCCGTCGCGCTGGGCCGTTAGTGGTGGGTTAGCGGGAGCCGGGCGAGATTCGTTCCGTCATTCTGCATTCTGCACTTGTGCCCCGCCGTCGCCGATGGCTCCGGGTTAAACGAGTGGCGGTGCGTCACGCGGAAAGATTATCCAAGAGCCTCCGAAACTCCGGCATGTTTTCTTCGACGTAGGCGAACCATGCTTCGGGCTTCCACAGTTCGACGCATACGGCGGCGCCGATAATCAATAATTCGCCGCCGGCTTCAACTCCCAGGAATTCGCGAAAGCCCTCGGGCACCAACAGCCGCCCGCGCTGCGAAAGCTCGACGGCGCGGTGCCGCGTCGACAGAAGCCGGCCTAGCGATTGCACCTCTTCGATCCGCCCGGCGAGTCGGCCCGCTTCGATCTTGGTGCGAACCAGCTCGACGTCGGCATCGAGGCGGGCTCGCCACTGGGCGTCGCCCCACAGGCTGAGGCAGCCGCGGCGCTGCTTGGCCAACGTACACGCCGCCGATGCGGCCACGAGCGGTTCGGCCAGTTGCGGCGGAATCGCCACGCGGTACCGTTCGTCGAGCAGGCGGCGAAACTCGCCCAGAAGCAGGGGAGCGGAAGGCATGATCCGGCACCGGTTCCGGCGGTCGCGGCGTCGTGCGCGAGCAGGCCGAGGGGCAAGCCATGGTTCCGTCCGAGGGTTGGAAACCCGCCAATCAGGCTAATAAAAATTCATGTATGGGCTGATTACCCACGATTCCGCCAGTTTAGCAAGCGGCCGGCGAAGTGCAAGTCGCCGGGGGGGACATTTTTCGAGCCTGGTTCGTAGGCTCCGCCTGGGAAGCCAATGTCTGGCGGGCTCTGCCCGCAATGCGAAGGGACGGCGCGCGGGAATCGAGGCGCACAACATGTACCGTATTAAGGCGTGAGTGTGGCACGCAGACACCGGCGGAGCCGGGCAGACAGTGCGTTCCCAGGCGGGAGCCTGGGAACGAGACGGGAGCCGGAGCCTGGGAACGAGGGAATCCTCATTGCCCCAGGGTCGATTTGCGGCGGATGACGTGGTGGTAGTGCTGGGCGAAGCGGTGCGATTCGTCGCGCACGTATTGCAGCAGCCGCAGAGCGTACGAATGCCGGCCCAGCCGCAGCGGGTCGTCGCGGCCCGGCACGAAAATCTCTTCCTGCCGCTTGGCCAGCGACAGGATCGGCGGCGGCGTGATCTCCTGCGCCTCGAACGCCGACAGGGCCGAGTGAAGCTGCCCCTTGCCGCCGTCGATCAGGATCAGGTTGGGGAATACTTCCGACTGGTCGTGGAGGCGGCGGTAGCGTCGGGCCACCACCTCGGCGATCGAGCGGTAATCGTCGATGCCTGCCACGTCGCGGATTTTGTAGCGGCGGTAGCCCGGCTTGAAGGGCAGCCCGTCGATGAACTGCACTACGCTAGCCACGGTCTGCGAGCCGGCGGTGTGCGAAATGTCGATCCCTTCGATGACGCGCGGCGCCTCGGGCAGCTTCAACAGCCGCCGCAGTCCTTCGAGCCCCTTTCTGGGGTGGATGTAAAACACCTCGGGCTGCACGTGCGTGTCGAGCTTGCCGCGCTCATCGAGCCGCTCGAGCATTTCGATCTCGTCGCGGAGCCGCGCGGCCTTCTCGAACTGCAGCGCTTTGGCCGCCTCCTGCATTTCCTTCTTGAGCTGCCGCAATAGCCGCGACTTTTTGCCGTCCAGAAACATTTGCAGGCGGCGGATGTCGCGGCGGTATTCCTCTTTGCTGATCCGCAGATTGCACGGGGCCGTACACTGCTTGATGCTGGCCAGCAAACACGGGCGGAACCACCGCCACCGCTCGTCGCCCTCTTCGATATCGAGCTCGCACGTGCGGAAGCGGAATACCCGCTGCAACACCTGCACGGCCCCCCGCAGCGCGCCGGCGTTGGCGAACGGGCCGTACAGCTTGACGCCGCGATCGCGAGGCTGGCGGGTGACCTCGACGCGGGGAAAATCATCGCTGGTGGTGATCATCAGGTAGGGGAACGTTTTGTCGTCTTTCAGCTCCTTGTTGTACTTGGGCTGCACGTCCTTGATGAGCCGGGCCTCGGCCAACAGCGCGTCGACCTCGCTCTCGCACGGCACGAAGTCGACGTCGTGGATTTCGTGAATCCACGTAGCGGTGCGCATCTCCTGTTCGGCCCCTTTGAGGAAATAGCTGCCGGCGCGGGACCGCAGGTTGGCCGCCTTGCCCACGTAGATCACGCGGCCGGCGGCGTCTTTCATCAGATAGAGGCCGGGCGTGGTGGGGAACGTGCGCACCTTGGCGGCGGCTCGCTCGAAGGGCGTCTGTGGCTTCGACTCCGATGCCGGCTCTTCGCGATCGGCGTTGTTTATTTTCTGTTTGCCCATAGCCAACGCACAATGGCGAAGCGCCGCGCTGCAACCGCAGTGTGCGACATTCGCTCGACCGAAGGCCAAGCAACTGGTCCGCCTCTCGCGGAACAACTGACAACGGACAACTGACAACGGACAACTGACAACGGACAACTGACAACGGACCAGGACGATCATTCCGTTGTAGCGCGACCACTGCCGACGCGCCGTTACCCGTCCTCGCCGACGCTGTCCGCCAGAGCCCGCAGGTCCGCCTCCGTGGCTGAGAGCCGCTTGTCCGTTTCCTCCTTGGTTCGCGCGAGATCACCCACACGCTCCGGCGCGACGCAGGCGAACATGTAGAATTTTACCTTGGGTTCGGTGCCGGAGGGGCGGACCGCCACCATATTCCCGGCCTGTTCGAGGTCGAGCACCACCATGTCGGCTTGGCGCGCCTGAAGCGGCTGCTTCTTCCCGTCGGGCATGGTGACGGTCAACTCGCGGTAGTCGCGCACGGCGGCGACGGACGAACCGGCCAGCGATTGCGGCGGTTTGGCGCGGAACCGCTCCATGAGCGCCTTCATGCGGGCCATTCCCTGCGAGCCGGGCATGGTCAGGTTCACCTGCTTCTCAGCGTGGTAGCCGTGCTGGCGGTACAGTGAATCGAGCTTCTGGTGCAGCGACACTCCGTCGGCCTTGGCGCGGGCTGCCGCTTCGGCCATCAGCATGCATGCCACGGCGCCGTCCTTGTCGCGGGCATATTGGCCGACGAGGTAGCCATGCGATTCCTCGCAACCCAGCACGAACAGGTCGGGTCCCGCCTGGTCAATCAGCTCGCCGATCCATTTGAAACCGACGTGCAGGTTGCCGTGCGTGATTACGCCGTACGAGTCGCCGATGCGGCGGATCAGCTCGCTGGTAACCAGCGTTTTCACGAGGTAGTGCTTCGGCGACAGCGTGCCTGCCTCGCGCCGCGCGGCGAGCACGAAGTCGGTCAATAGCGCGCCGATCTGGTTGCCTGTGAACGTGGCCCAGGCGCCTTTCGGGTCAATCGTCACTGGCGCGGCGCAGCCTAGCCGATCGCAATCGGGATCGGTCGCCAAAGCGACCTCGGCGCCGGAATCGCGGGCCCGTTCGATCATCGTGTCGAACACGGCAGGATTCTCGGGGTTCGACACGTGGCCCGGCACGTTGGGAAAATCGCCATCGGGCCGGCGATGCAGCTCGAACACCTCGAGTCGGCTGAAGCCGTCGCGTTCGAGAGTCGGGCGCACGGTGGCCTCGCCCACGCCGTGCAGAGGAGAGTACAGCACCGCCAAGTCGCGCGGACCGGGCAGCGCCTGGGCCGCCACCTGGTCGAGATACGCGCGGTCGACCTCGTCGGTACACATGACCACCTGGCCGCGAGCCAGGGCGCCATCGAAATCCACCTGCTCGATTTCCTGCACCTCGTTTACCTGGCGGATTACGCCGGCGTCGTGGGGCGGCACGAGCTGCCCACCGGTCGACCAATAGGCTTTCACCGCGTTGTCGCTGGGGGGATTGTGGCTGGCGGTGACCATGATGCCGCAGGCGCACTGTTTGTAGCGCACGAGAAACGACAGCTCGGGCGTGCTGCGGTAGCCGTCGAGGAAGTACACGGTGAAGCCCGCCGCCACCATGATCGACGCGCACAGCTCGGCGAAGTGGCGGGAGTGGTGCCGCGTGTCGTAGGCGATGCCGCAAGCGAGCGACTGACCGGCTGTCGCGTTCTGCTTTACGTACTGAGCCAGACCGGCCGCGCTTTCGCCGATGGTGCGGTCGTTGATGGCGTTGGTGCCGATGGGGTACATCCGCCCGCGCCGGCCGCCGGTGCCGAAGGGGATCACGCTCCAGAAGGCGTCGTCGAGCTCCTTCCACTTTCCTTGTGCCAGGTGCTCGGCGACTTGCGGCACATAGCGGCGGTAGGGGCGCTCGGTGAGCCACTTGCGGATGTTGGCGACGGCGCCAGATGAAAGGCGATTCTCGCGCTGGGCTGCGTCGAGGGCGGCGAGCGCGCTCTGAACGTTAGTTGAATGCGATCCAGCGGGCATGAGCGATTCCCGATTGACGTTGTCAGGTGAGGTGACCGTCGATTCTATGCCGCTCGGTCGCGTTGCTTCAACCGCAAGCGCGCCGATGTGCGTCCACTGGCGCGAATTGCAGCGAATCATGTATATTGGCGCGGTTGTTGCAATAGGGCGCCGAAGTGATGCATTTGTTGTGGCACGGTCTCCCGACCGTGCCACTTCGCGATCGCCGCCGCCAGATTCGGCGCTATTCAAGTGCCGCGGTCGGGAGACCGCGGCACAACGAGACTTTCTACATTGCGAGCCGCGTTAGCGTGAGTCAGCTTATTATCAGCGTTTCGGGACTGCGAGGCGTAGTGGGCCGGGCGCTCACGCCCGAGGTCGCCGCGCGGTTCGCCTGTGCGTTTGCGTCCGGACTTCCCGCCGGGCCCATTGTGTTGGCCCGTGACGGCCGGGCCAGCGGACCGGCATTGGCGGCGGCCGTGACCGAGGCGCTGTGTAGATTGGGCCGCGACGTGATCGACGCGCAGGTCGCCGCCACACCCACGGTCGGCGTATTGGTCCGCGATCGCGGCGCGGTGGGGGGAATCCAAATCTCCGCCAGCCACAATCCGGCCGAATACAACGGAATGAAGCTGTTTAGCAGCCAGGGTCGCGTGCTTACCGCCGAGGAGGGCGAGCGCGTTCTGAAGCGCTACAACTCGGGTGGAGTAAATACGACGGCATCCGAAACATTGAAAACGCGGCGCGGCCGATCGCTGGTCTGCGAGGACCCGCACGGCCGGCACTTGGAACTGGTGCTGGCCACGGTCGACGTGCCGCGCATCCGATCGAAGCGGTTTCGCGTTCTGCTGGACTCGAATCATGGCGCGGGCAGCTTGCTGGGTCGTCGTCTGCTCGAAGCGCTCGGCTGCCGCGCCGAGATCGCGGGGATTCCGCCCGATGGGCAGTTCGAGCATCCGCCGGAACCGGTGAACGAGAATCTTCGCGATGCGTGCCGCCTCGTGGTCAAAACGGAGGCCGACGTGGGCTTCTGCCAGGACCCCGACGCCGACCGGTTGGCGGTGATCGACGAAAACGGCCGTCCGCTGGGGGAGGAATACACGCTCGCCTTGTGCCTCGACCACGTGCTGGCCGGCAATCCCGGCGCGGTAGTGACCAACTGCGCCACGAGCCGCATCTCGCACGACGTGGCCAGGCGGCACAACTCCCCCTCGTTCACGTCGGCGGTGGGGGAGGCCAACGTGGTCGAAATGATGCTCCGCGAGAACGCCGTGTTTGGCGGCGAGGGGAACGGTGGGCCGATCGACCCCCGCGTCGGCTACGTGCGCGACAGCTTCGTGGGGATGGCACTCTTGCTCGATTTCATGGCCGTTCGCGATAAGCCGATCAGCAAGCTGGCCGATAGTCTGCCACGTTACGAAATCATCAAACAAAAGGTGTCGCTCGCGCCTGAAAAGCTCCGCCGCGCGTTCGACGAGTTAGAGCGGCACTTCGGCGACACCAAAAAAACGCGCATCGACGGCCTGCGCCTCGATTGGACCGATCGGTGGCTCCTGGTGCGAGGCAGCAACACGGAGCCGATCGTGCGTGTGATCGCCGAAGCGCCGTTGCAGGGCGACGCCGAATCGCTTTGCGCCCAAGCGAGCGAAGTGCTAGCCGGGTTGGATTGAAGCGCGGCCACGTACGCGCGGCACACGGACGCCAGGCCGGTCATTCCAACGGTTCGTCGGCACGCGACCCTGTGGTTGGGACGATGCGACGGGGAAACACGGCAGTCCACGCCAGCGCGGTCGCCAGGTGGGCCGAGATGCCCGCTATGCCTCCTGCCACGTCGGCGATCCAATCCTTGATGTCGGCGGTGCGCGACGGGATGAGCGATTGGATCCATTCGTCGGCCACACCGTACGTGGCGACAACGCCCAGCACGCAGGCGTAACCAAGGAGCGACACCTTTCGGCCCTGCAAGGCAAAGGCGAATAGGTACGCCAGCCCCGCGTACGCCGCGAAATGAGCCAGCTTGTCGCCGTGGGAAACGTGCCGAATCGGGTCGGGCATCGGTACGTGCGTGGCGACGAACAGCGCGATCCAGTAGCAAATCAGCAAGCCGGTCGCCAGACGATAGCGCGGTGCAGACGACTGGCTCATGTGTGACGGGCTGTAGGAATTGGCGGGAGGATGGTGCGCGGTCGGCGGCTTAAGTATACCATGTTCTTGCTTCCGCCGGGGCGCAGCAAACATTCTATCGTACGACCGCGAAATACGGGATGGTTTGTCTGCGTTACAATGACGAATGACGAAGCTCGAATGTCGAATGAATGGCGAATGCTCTCATGACGAAGGGCGATGTACGCATCGACATGGTGATCGCATGAATCGACTTGGAATAGGACTCGCGGCGGCGCTGGTCGTATTCGCGACGCTCAATGCTGACGAGGTCCTATCTGCCGCCCAACTCAACGTCCAAACGGCGAGTGCTGGCGCTCTCGCTTTTCGTGTTGCCGCATCGGCTTCTCAGATGGTTATTCGCAAGGCGCCGAAGCAGAGAGGGCGGATTTTCGGGCGCCGTCGGGTTCGGGGCAGTGAGCAGCCCGCGCCGGAAACGGAACAAGCGAGCGATGCGCCGAGTAAGTCGGGGCCGACGCCCGCCGGCAAGCCGCTGTTCGACGGTAAATCGCTCGAGGGCTGGAAGAGCGCGAACTTCGGCGGCGAAGGCGAAGTGACGGTCGAGGAGGGGCAGATCGTGCTGGGCCGGGGCAACACGCTCACCGGCATCACGTACCAAGGCGATCCGCCCAAGACCAACTACGAAATCAGCCTCGAAGCGATGCGCGTCGACGGCATCGACTTCTTCTGCGGGCTCACTTTTCCGGTGGCCGATTCGCATTGCAGCTTCATTGTCGGCGGTTGGGCGGGCGCGGTCGTAGGGCTCTCCAGCATCGACGGGCTTGACGCATCGGAGAACGAGACCACGCGCTACATGCGCTTTGAGAAGGGTCGCTGGTACAAAATTCGCGTCCGCGTGACGCCCGACAACATCTCCGCCTGGATCGACGGCGAGCAAGTGGTCGATCAAAAAATCACCGACCGGCGGATCACCACGCGCAACGAAGTCGACAAGTCGAAGCCGCTGGGAATCTCGGCCTGGCAGACGAAGGCGGCCCTGCGGGGCATTCGCTTGCGGAAGCTGGAGGAGTAGGCTGGGCACCGCCCACCGCACTACCTGTCGTAGCTGAATTCGCAAGAATTCAGCCGTGATGGATGCCGCTGCGCTGAACTCTTGCGAGTTCAGCTACGGGATCGCCAGCGCCACATGAATGTGGCGGCTACTTGGGCGCCGTTTCAGTTGGCTGCCGCGCAATGTCGTGTTGGGGCAATGTGCCGAGGTAGGCGAACAGATCGGCAATCTCGTCGAGCGTCAGTTGGTCCAATAGCAGCGTGGGCATGGCCGAGGTGCGGCTGGGAACGATCTCGTCTACCGCGTCGCGGGCGATGGCCACTTTCGCGCCTTGCGGCGTGATCACGATCAGCTCGCCCGCCGATCCCTGGGCCACGATGCCGGTAAACTGGCGGCCGGTTTGCGTGACGACGGTTTTGGCGGCCCATTGGTCGGAGACGACGTGCGAGGGATAGACGATCGATTCGAGCACTTCCTTGCGAGTGAAGCGGCGGCCGACGCTGGTCAGATCGGGCCCCAGCGATTCGCCCG
>Ga0315553_10004280_pt1 | contig 10807 bp, 10 predicted proteins | sample SalMarSW160140MG_FD_203099 | JGI IMG/M metagenome (GOLD analysis project Ga0315553, IMG submission 203099) | Salt marsh sediment microbial communities from the Plum Island Ecosystem LTER, Massachusetts, United States - Salt Marsh Sediment SW1601-40 ... | reverse complement strand
CGGCGATCAGAAGTTCACGATCGACCAACTGGTGCATTACATCAGCGGCTAGTTCACTCCGTGGCCGGTCATTCCGCCGCAGTCAGCACGGCCTCGCCTAGCGTCGCCCCCGGCCAGGTCGAGCCCCTGCGCGGGCTTCCGCCGCGATGCTCTAGCGAGCCGCCAGAAACCTCTCGACGAACCGTTCGACGGAATCCCAGTCCGTGTACTCCTGGTCGCTCAGTGGAGCGGCACCCTTGCCCATCTGCACGGCGATCAACCATGCCATCCAGCGCCTGAAGAAGTCGTACTCCGAAAAGCGAATAGCGCCGGCCGCGTGCAGCACCACGTTCGGATTCCACCCCGTCTCGTGGAACATATGCTGGGCGCACTCGTCGATTTCGGCCCGCACGTGCGGATCGTCGCTCGTCGCCGACAGCGACACCGAGATGAACGCAGAGGGCATGGCGTTGAGTGCCTCGCGCCAGCGCCTGACCTGATGCACGAGCGCCGTCTGGTAGCGACCCATGTGAACCGAGCCGGCCACGATCGCCGCCTGGTAGTCGGACGGGTCCGCACCGCCCGCCGAGGTCGCGTCGAAGACCGTCGCCTCGTGGCCCTTGTCGCGCACGACGCCGGCGATGTATTCGGCGATCTTCCGCGTCTGCCCGTCGGTCGTGGCATAGCAGACCATCACTCGCATAAAGGCATCTCCTCCCGGTATGGTGCAGCACCGCCCGCGCCGCATTGCCCGTACAGGCATTGTCACGCGCGACGACGGTGTCCGTTTGATATTGATCAAGTCCGTTCGGCATTGACCGATCGCGGCCAGGATGACGATGGCAATGCCGATGTACCGAGGGGTAAGCCGGTTCCGGCGAGTAGTCTAACTCACGGCGTAGCGCTCCTCTGTTGCGGAACGTGGCGAAGATTGCGCATCCTGGATGTCGACGATTTGACAAGCATCAAGGCCCTAGCCAAGGAAACGGGCGGCCATGGCAACGGCACGGGGCCATCATGCTGGCCGGCCGCCAGGATGCCGCTCGCGACGGGGACATTGGGATGGGCGTGAGCACGAGCCCACTGCTCGTCGACCTCTATCAACTCAACATGATGGAGTCGTATCTCGAATCCGGCGAGGCCGGGACTGCCGTTTTCGAGTTCTTCGTCCGCCGGCTCCCCGCCCGGCGCGGGTTCTTGATCGCCGCCGGCCTCGACCAGGCCCTTGACTACCTGGAGACTTTGCGCTTCTCGACCGGCGAACTGGACTGGCTGAAATCAACCGGCAGGTTCACCGAGCGTTTCATTGGCTACCTGCAGGGATTCCGTTTCACCGGCGACGTTCACGCCATGCCGGAGGGCACGGCCTTCTTTGGCGACGAGCCCATCCTCAGGGTCACGGCACCCCTGCCCGAGGCTCAGTTCGTCGAGACCCGGCTGATCAACCTCCTCCATTTCCAGTCGCTGATCGCTTCAAAGGCGGCGCGGGTTGTGCTGGCGGCGCCGGGCAAATCGCTGGTCGACTTCGGGCTGCGCCGCGCCCACGGCGGCGAGGCAGGACTGATGGCCGCCCGCGCCAGCTACATCGTCGGTTTTGCCGGCACCGCCACCGTGCTCGCCGAACAGGCGTTCGGCGTCCCCGCCTTCGGAACCATGGCGCATTCCTTCATCGAGGCCCACGACGACGAGACCGCCGCCTTCGAGGATTTCGCCCGTGCGCGGCCCGAGCATTTGACGCTCCTCATCGACACCTACGACACCGAGGCGGCGGCCCACGAGGTCGTCGCACTCGCCCGGCGCTTGGTGGGCAACGGCATCAAAGTTCAGGCCGTCCGCCTCGACAGCGGCGATCTCGATGTCTTGTCGCGGCGCGTGCGGCGCATCCTCAACGACGGCGGCTTCGCCGATGTCGGCATCTTCGCCAGCGGCGGCCTCGACGAAGACTCGATCGCCGCCTTGATCGAAGCCGGAGCGCCCATAGATGGATTCGGCGTGGGAACGAGCCTCACCACCTCGTCGGACGTTCCCGCGCTCGACTGCGCCTACAAGCTGCAGGAGTACAAGGACACCCCGCGGCGCAAGCGCTCCGAAGGCAAGGCGACGTGGCCGGGACGCAAGCAGGTGTGGCGCGCCTATGACGCCAGCGGCGCAATGACCGGCGACGTCCTGTCGACCGAGGACGACGATCAACCGGGCGAGCCGCTGATCGAGCCGGTGATGGCGGCCGGCCGGCGCATCCGGCCGAAACCGACGCTCGCCGAAATACGCGACCGCGCGGCCCGCGAGCTCGAACGCCTGCCCGAGCCGTTGCGGCGCCTCCGACCTGGGCCGTCCTACCCGGTGACCGTGTCGGATCGGCTGAAGCGGCTCGCCGAGGAGACGGACCGCCGTCTCGCGGCGCGCCAACCGAGCAAGGAGAAGAACCGCGATGACCGATAGCGAAGTGTTCGTCGTCGTCGACGTGCAGAACGATTTCTGCACCGACGGCGCCCTTGCCGTCCCTGGCGGGGAGGACGTCGTACCCGTGGTCAACCGCCTGGCGGAGCGCTTCCGCCACGTCGTCCTCACCCAGGACTGGCACCCGCGCGGGCATCAGTCGTTCGCCTCGGAGCACCCCGGCCGCAAGCCCATGGAGACCATCGACGTCCACTACGGCCGCCAGATCCTGTGGCCGGACCACTGCGTCCAGGGCACCGCCGGCGCGGCGTTTCACCGGGACTTCGACACCGACCGCGCCGAGCTCGTCATCCGCAAGGGATTCCGTCGGGAGATCGACTCCTATTCGGCGTTCTTCGAGAACGACCGCACCACCCCGACCGGGCTCACCGGCTATCTCCGCGAGCGCGGTTTCACCCGGGTGGTTCTCGCCGGACTCGCCTTCGACTTCTGCGTGCGTTACTCCGCCGAAGACGCCCATAAGCAGGGCTTTGACGTCGCGGTAGTCGAAGAAGCTTGCCGGGCCATCGATGTCGAGGGCTCGGCTGCCGACACCCGCAAACGCTTCGCCGAACTTGGCATCGCCATGCTCGCCGCCGAGGCGGCGTGAGGTCACGCCATGATCGCCGACGCGTCCATCACCCTGGCGCTAGTCGGCGACGTCATGACCGGCCGCGGCATCGACCAAGTCCTGCCTCATCCAAACCCACCGATCCTGTACGAGTCGTATGTTAGGTCCGCCCTCGACTACGTGGGTTTGGCCGAGGATGCGAACGGCCCGATCGAGCGACCCGTCCCGTTCGAGTACGTCTGGGGCGAGGCTCTGGGCGAACTCCGCCGCCGCCAGCCGGATGTCTTCATCATCAACCTCGAGACCGCCGTCACCCGCGCCGCCTCGCCGATGCCGAAGGGCATCAATTACCGCATGAACCCGGACAACGTCGGCGTCCTCACCGCTGCGGGCGTTGACTGCTGCGTGCTCTCGAACAACCACGTCCTCGACTGGGGCCGGGACGGGTTCCTGGAGACCCTCGAGGTTCTCCAACACGCCGGACTGAAGACTGCCGGTGCCGGTCGCGACGCCGACGAAGCGGCGGCACCCGCCGTCTTCGCACTCGCCGGCAAGGGACGGGTTCTGGTCTATGGCCTTGCCTGTCCGTCGAGCGGCGTGCCGTCCGACTGGGCAGCGACCGCGACCCGCCCCGGCGTCAACTTCCTCGCCGAGCCTTCGTCGGCCGCCGTCGCGCCGATCGCCGCCCGCGTCCGTCGCGATCGGGGGGACAGCGACATCGTCGTGGTATCGATCCATTGGGGCCCGAACTGGGGCTACGAGGTCGACCCCGACGACCGCGCCTTCGCCTGCGGCCTGATCGAGGCCGGAGTTGATGTCGTCCACGGCCACTCTTCCCATCACGCGAAGCCGTTCGAACTGCACCAAGGCAAGCCGATCTTCTATGGGTGCGGCGATTTCATCAACGACTACGAGGGGATCAGCGGACACCAGGCCTACCGTGACGACCTGCCGCTGATGGTCGTCGCCGGCTTCGACCCCACCGCCCAGCGCCTCGTCGCGCTCGACATGGCGCCGTTCCTCATCCGCAACTTTCGCCTGTGGCGGGCCGACCCCGACGACGCGGCCTGGCTCCAGCGTGAACTCGATCCCAGATGCCGGCGGCTCGGCACGGCGGTCCGCCTGAACGCCGAGGGCGTCCTACGCCCATCGCTTATCGGCGGCCGTTGACCACGAACCTGCCCGTCCGGAACGGCGGCGGCCGATTCTGCGGCGAAATTTCTAACCGCGACGGCGGGCGGGGGGCTTCCACCGACCGCGACCAATTCCCATATTTTGGTTACAGGTTTTCCAAGCTTTTTGGAGGACACGACCATGAACAAACCCATCACGAAACTGCCCGTGAAGCATGAGAAAGGTGAAGGGTGGTTGTCTGCCGGTGATTGGCGTCCGTTAGAGGGCCTGCACCGGGAGGTTGACCGTCTGTTCGAGGACTTCGGCCGCACGTCGTGGCGTTGGCCGCTTCGCCGCCGCTTCTTCGGCGTTGAGCCGTTCTGGCGCGGCGAGGTGAGTTGGGGCACGCTGCCGGCTGTTGATGTCGCCGAGGATGACAAGGCCTACGAGATCACCGCCGAACTGCCCGGCATGGAGGAGAAGGACATCGCCCTGACGGTTTCGGGCGACACGCTTTCGATCACCGGTGAGAAATCGGACGAGAAGGAAGAGCAGAAGAAGGATTATTACCTCTCGGAGCGCCGTTACGGCTCGTTCGAGCGGTCCTTCCGCCTGCCTGACGGCGTCGATGCCGACAAGATCGAGGCGACCTTCAAAAAGGGCGTTCTCACGGTGACGTTGCCGAAGCGGCCGGAGGCTCAAAAGCCGGAGAAGAAGATCACCGTCAAGGCCGCTTGACGGGTCTCCTTTCAACCGGCCGGACGTGACTGGGTCGCGTGCGAGTGGCACGCGGCCCGGTTGCTGCGCGAAAGGAAGGAGCCGTGGCCGCGCCATCCGAATCCATTGAATCTGAGGTTGGGTGGTCGCACTTTACCCACGGCGCCGACGTTGGCGTGTGCGGTCGCGGGGCAACACCGGAGGCGGCTTTCGCTGAGGCGGCATTGGCGCTGACGGCGATCGTGACCGACACCGAGGTGTTGCCGAAGGTTCGCATCGAGGTCGCCTGTGCGCGGCCCGATTTGGAATTGTTGTTCGTCGACTGGCTCGACGCCGTGATCTACGAAATGGCGGTCCGGCGCATGGTGTTCGGCCGTTTCGCGGTTAACATCGAAGGCGCGGCGCTCAGCGGCGAGTTGTGGGGCGAACCCGTCGACGTCGCCCGTCACGCGCCGGCCTGCGAGCCGAAGGGCGCGACCCTGACCGGGCTGAAAGTGGCCCGCGACGCCGGCGGCATGTGGACGGCACGCTGTGTTGTCGATGTCTAGTCGATGTCTAGGAGGCTACGATGGACCTCGCCCGTTTCGAGCGGATCGATGAGGTCACTTGGCGCATTCCGCCGGTTGACGGCATGCGCGTTCCGGTCGTCATTTACGCCGACCAGGAGCTGCTCGCCGATATGGACGACAAGGTAGGCGAGCAGGCCCGCAACGTCGCCAGGCTTCCCGGTATTGTCCAAGCCTCCTACGCCATGCCCGATGCCCACTGGGGCTATGGCTTCCCGATAGGCGGCGTTGCCGCCTTCGATCCCGACGAGGGCGGGGTCGTCTCCGCCGGCGGCGTCGGTTTCGACATCTCCTGCGGCGTCCGCACGATGCTCACCGGCCTCACCGTCGCCGAGGTCATGCCGCTTCAGAAGCCGCTCGCCGATGCGCTCGCGCGTGCGATCCCCGCTGGTGTCGGCAGTCGGAGCGGCATCGTCCTCGACGACGCCGAGATGGACGCGATGCTGACCGGCGGCGCCCGCTGGGCGGTCAGCCGCGGCTGGGGCGAGGAACGCGACCTCGAACGGATCGAGGAAGGCGGGCGGGCGGAGGGAGCGCGCCCTGACGTCGTCTCCGACCAGGCCAAGAAGCGCCAGCGCCACGAAATGGGCACGCTCGGCTCGGGCAACCACTACCTCGAGGTCCAGGCCGTCGCGGAGATCTTCGATGAAGCGGCCGCTGCGGCATACGGGCTCGTCCCCGACGAGGTCGTCGTCGCCATCCACTGCGGCTCGCGCGGCCTCGGCCACCAGATCGGCAGCGAGTTCCTGAAGGAGATGGCGGGCACGCCGCTCGGTGACGGTATCGAGGCGCCCGACCGCGAGCTCGCCTCCGCGCAGATCAACTCCGAGCTCGGCCAGCGCTATCTCGGTGCCATGCGCTCAGGCATCAACTGCGCGCTTGCCAACCGCGAAATCCTCGGCCACTTCGCACGCGGCGTATTCGACGAGCTTTTCCCGGGGAGCGATCTGTCGCTCCTGTTCGACGTCTCCCACAACACCTGTAAGGTCGAGACCCACGCGATCGACGGCTCACCGCGCGAGCTGTATGTCCATCGCAAGGGCGCCACCCGTTCGTTCGGCCCGGGTCATGCGAGCCTCGCCGGCGTGCTCAGCGCGATCGGCCAGCCAGTCCTCATCGGCGGCAGCATGGGAACCGCCTCCTACGTGCTCGCCGGCGAACCGACCAGCGAGGCGAAATCGTTCGCCTCCGCCTGCCACGGCGCCGGTCGCGCCATGTCCCGCCACGCCGCCGCCAAACGTTGGAAGGGCCGCCAAGTGGTCGACGCCCTCGCCGCCGAGGGTATCCTGATCCGCAGCCCCTCAAGCCGCGGCGTCGCCGAGGAAGCGCCGGGCGCCTACAAGCAAGTCGACGCCGTCGTCCAGGCCGCCGAACGGGCCGGCCTCGCCCGCCGCGTCGCCCGCGTCAGGCCCCTGATCTGCGTCAAGGGATGAATTCCGCCGACCAAGCCGCGGCCGTCGCCGGCCAGGACGAGGTGTTTGCCTTCCTCGCCGATCCGGCCACGCACGGTCTGTCCGAGCCGGTCAAGCGCATCGACACCCACGCTGCCGCCGTCTTCCTCGCGGGCCCCGACGTCTACAAGCTCAAGCGCGCGGTCCGCTTCCCGTTCATGGACCAGTCGACGCTCGCCCGACGCCGCACCGCCTGCGAGACCGAGCTCCGCGTCAACCGCGCATTCACGCCAGAGCTCTACCTGGGCACCGTGCCGATCACCCGCGACGGCGGCAAGCTCCGCCTCGGCGGCGAAGGGGACCCAGTCGAGTGGGCCGTTCACCTCAAGCGGTTCGACGAGAACCGCACCCTCGACCTCGTCGCCGACCGTGGCGAAATCACCCCAGCGCTGATTGCCCGCATCGCCGATCTGATCCTCGCTTCGCACCGCCGCGCCGCGGCCGGCGACGGTGCCCGCGCCACAACGGCCTTAGGCGAGGTCGTCGAGGAGACGCTGACCGAGCTTCTCGAATCGCCGGATATCTTCCCGGCCGCGGCCGCCGCCGACCTTGCCGCCGCCATGCGCCCCACCTTCGCCGGTGTGCGTTCTCTCCTTCTTGAACGCGGCGCGGACGGCCGGGTGCGTCGCTGTCACGGTGACCTGCACCTACGCAACATCGCCCTCATCGAACGTGGCCCTATCCTGTTCGACGCCATCGAGTTCGACGAGTCGATCGCCACCACCGACATTCTTTACGACCTCGCCTTCGCGCTCATGGACCTATGGGAGCGCCGCCTCGCCGCCGAAGCCAACCTCCTGCTCAACCGCTACCTGTGGGGATGCGACGACATCCTGGGCGAGCTCGCCGGCCTTGCCGCCCTGCCGCTGTTCCTCAGCCTCCGCGCCGCCGTCCACGCCAAGATCGACGCCATCCGCTTTCGCGACGTGACCCATGGACGCGCCACCCGCGACGAGGCACTCCGCTACTTCGATATCGCCGCGGGTTTCCTGAAGCCGTCGCCACCGCGGCTGATCGCGATCGGCGGCCTGGCCGGCACCGGCAAGACCTCGCTTGCCGCGCGTCTCGCCCCGTCAATCGGCCGCGCGCCTGGTGCCGTGCATCTCAGAAGCGACATCGAACGCAAGCGCCAGCACGGCGTCGCCGAGTTGGAGCGTCTGCCGCAGGCAGCGTACGCGCCCGAGGTGACCGATCGCGTCTTCGCCGCGCTGCGCGATCAGGCTGGCATCACGCTCGCCGCCGGTCACAGCGTCATCGTCGACGCCGTTCACCACACCGCCGAAGAACGCGAACTGGTCGCCGCCGTCGCCACCGCGATTGGCGTGCCCTTCATTGGCCTGTGGCTCGACGCCTCGCTCGACACGTTGGTCGAGAGGGTGACGGCACGGGGCGCCGATGCTTCCGACGCTACGGCCGCGGTCGTGCGCGACCAGGCGGGCCGCACGGTCGGCAGCGTTTCGTGGACCCGCCTCGACGCGTCGGCGTCCATCGACGCGCTCGCCGAGGCGGCGCGCGTTGCATTGTCCGGGTAACAGCCCTGGGCGGGTCAAGCTTCCTTGCGGACGAGATGTTTGGTGAACCAGTCGGCCGCGAGCCGCATCACCTCTTCGAGCGCGCCGGGTTCACTGAAGAGATGCGTTGCGCCCGGCACGATTTCGAGCGCCTTAGCTCCGGCCAACTCCATCAGAGCCGCCTCGTTAAGCTCGATCACCCCGTAGTCGGCGCCACCGACGATCAGCAGCGTAGGCGCACCCACGCGCCCCAACGCCGCGCCGGCGAGGTCCGGCCGGCCGCCGCGCGAAACGACCGCTCCGACCCGGTCGCCGAGGTCCGCCGCCGCGACCAGCGCCGCCGCCGCGCCGGTGCTGGCACCGAACAGGCCGAGCGGCAGCCGCGCCAGCTCCGGCTGGGCGTCGATCCAGGCGACTACATCGGCGAGCCGGCTGGCCAGGAGCGGGATGTCGAAGACGTTCGCCCGGTCCTGCTCCTCGACCGGCGTCAACAGGTCGAACAAGAGCGTCGCCATTCCGGCCTGGTTCAAGGCCTCGGCAACCGCCCGGTTGCGCGGGCTGAGTCGGCTGGAGCCGCTACCGTGCGCAAATACGATTAGCCCACCCGCTTCCGCGGACATGCGGAGCGTCCCGGCAAGCCCCAGCGGCGGAATCGTCACCTCACGCGTTTCGAACATCGTCTCGTGGTCCATTCGACCTGACCGTCAGATGGCCTCTGTCAACATCGCCCGCAACTCCGGCGTGACCTCCGGCATCACCCCGAACCACGCCTGGAAGGCCGGCCGCGCCTGGTGAATGAGCATGCCGAGACCGCCGACCACGCGGTTGCCACGCCTGCGAGCCGCTGCAATGAGCGGCGTTTCGCTCGGTGTATAGACGATGTCGACGACGAGCGCAGACCGCGGCAGAAGGCCGAGTGCGACCACCAGCGGCGGCTGCCCGACCATGCCCTGGTTGGTGGTGTTGACCATCATCGACGCGCCGTCGAGGGCGGCATTGCGGTTCTTCCAGGCGACGGTCATCACCGACCCGCCCATCGCGTCTCGCAGTTGCTCCGCGCGGTCCGCCGAACGATTGACCAAGCGGATTTCATTCGCCCCCCGCTCGATCAACGCATGAATCACGGCGCGGCCGCCGCCGCCGGCGCCGACTACCACGATCGGGCCAGCGTCGGCACGCCAGTTGGGTTCGGCGTCGAGGATTGACTGAACGAAGCCGAAGCCGTCGTAATTCGAGCCGGCGAGAGATCCGTCGGCGCCAACGACGACGCAATTGACCGCGCCGATGGCCCGGGCCGCGGCATCGGCCGTATCGACAATGGCCAGTGCCGCCTCCTTGTGGGGGATCGTCAGGTTGCAGCCTGAGAAACCGAGCGCCGGCAGCGCGCGCAGTGCTGCCTCGAGTCCCTCCGGCTTGATCGCCAGCGGCACGTATGTCCCCGCAAAGCCATGGTGGGCCAGCCAGTAGTTGTGCAGCTTCGGCGACAGTGAATGCATAACCGGCCAGCCTATGACGCCGGCCACCAGGAAACGGTCAGGTTGAGGCATGGCCGCACGCTCCCTCGCCGATGCTGCGCCGCTGACGGCGCCGCCTGCGCAAAACAAAACGAGCCGGCGATGGGCCGGCTCGATCTGCTGGCACGAAACCCGTCGAGGGCTTCTCTAGACCTCCGGGTGGTTGATTTCCATCCTTACGCCCAGCCGCGTATGCGGTACGCGACGAGACCCAGCCACTCCTTTATCGCCTCCGTTGTCCGTGCAAGCGCGGCAGCGTCCGGCAGGACGTCGAGCGGGCTCGTGGTCCGCACAGACCCGACGACCCGGACGTCGGTCGTAGCCGGCACCGCGTCGATCCCGCTCCGGCGGAACGCCGCCAGCGCCCGCGGCATGTGGACGCTCGAGGTAACGAGGAGGACGATCCGCCAACCGTTCGCGTCGAGGATCGCCGCGCAGTTGACCGCGTTCTCGTGCGTGTTGCGGCTTTTCGATTCGAGCACGATCGCCGAGCGCGGCACCCCGAGCTCGACCAACAAGGCGGCCATCGAATCCGCTTCCGGCACGGCCGACGTCAACCACGGGAGGTTCCCACCGCTCACCACCACGTGGCCGACCTTGCCGGCGAGGAACAGATGCGCCGCGTGGAACACGCGATCGCTTGCCTCGGTCAGGTCGACGGCGACGCGTGGCGGCAGCGCCGGACCGATCGCACCCCCGAGCACGATGGCGACGTCGGCCTGCGGCAACGTAGCCACCTGGCGCGCCGGGTATTGCGATTCCAGCGTCGCGTACATCCAGTCGGCGACGACTGGCATCGAGGCGACGTACAGGACTGCGAGTGCGACCACGAGCGCTGACGCCGCCGTTCGCCTCAATCCCGCTAGCAGGAGCGTGAGTGCGATGGCGCCAAGAACCATCGCCAGCCCGAGCGGATAGACGAACACCGGCAGCAACTTGGACAGGAAGA
>Ga0315553_10004279_pt1 | contig 10809 bp, 21 predicted proteins | sample SalMarSW160140MG_FD_203099 | JGI IMG/M metagenome (GOLD analysis project Ga0315553, IMG submission 203099) | Salt marsh sediment microbial communities from the Plum Island Ecosystem LTER, Massachusetts, United States - Salt Marsh Sediment SW1601-40 ... | reverse complement strand
CTGAGGTTCGCTCTGTCTTAGCCCTATGTAATTACTTTCTTCAAGGACAGCTCCGCCACCAACAGCTTGCCTGCACTGTGCCGCAGGCACACGTGAGCTGGTCGAGTTCTGTACGCAGTTCTTTGACTTCTTAGCTGGTAGCCTGACGCTGGGTGTTTCCGGCCAGTCGCTGCTTCCCGGCTTCCAGGAATTCCTTCGACCACTTGTAGTACGAATTCTGGTTGATTCCCTCCCGGCGACACAATTCTGCGATCGTCAGGTCACCCCGCAAACCCTCGATCACGATGCGGATTTTCTCTTCGGCGCTGTATTTCTTGCGGGTGTTACGGCGGATGTTCTTTACCGTGGCTTCTGTAGTAGATTTCTTCTCGGCCATGCGTGTCTCCTTTGTGGTGTTAACCGTCTTTTGGCCGAAAAGTCTCTATTTGTTTGAGCCCTATTTCTGTCTCACGGGTTCTGACACGCTACACTACCCTCTCTCCCTGTGCCACCCAAGCGCTCGTCCAGAGTTCCAATCAGCCGCCTGTCCCCGGCCTTGATTTGACTGAGCGCGAGGTTCTTGTCCTAATGCTTGAGGGGCTGAATAATACTCAAATTGCAGAAAAACTCACCGTAAGTCCTTCCACGATCAAATCTCACGTCAGCAGTATTCTCTCCAAACTCGGAGTTACCACCCGGACAGAAGCAGTGACCCTGGCTTTCAGACATAAACTCGTGTCCTGAGCCTCTAATAAAGATCCCCCAAGTGGCGGAGGATAAGACTCCCCAGTTATCAGATGTGGCCCGGGAGTGTTTATCGTACGATGATATTGAAGCCTAAAACACCTAAAAGGAGAGGAACATGAGCCTATTTACTGATATCTTTGACAAAATCCTTGGAAAGGTCAAAGGTCTGGTTCCCGGCGCTAATACCATATCAGATGTTGACCTTAGCGCTGAACTTGACAGGCTGGCTGAGGGTAAGGGAATTAATTGGAGAGCTTCCGTAGTTGATTTTTTGTTCCTGATCGGCGCGGATAGCAGCAGAAAAAATCGGGACGCGCTTGCAAAAGAGCTGGGTGTCGACGCCAGCTTTACAAGCGGAAGCGCGGAGAAGAACGAAGCTCTACGAAAAGCCCTCTTCAAGAAGATTGCTGAAAATGGCGGGAAAATCCCCGGTTCACTTTTAGATTGAAAACAACGTCACTTGTCACGCTTACCGCTGTTTTATCGGCCCTGTGATGCTCTCAAAATCATATTGGGCATCACAGGGCCGATAAACTGGATGGCAGGAGCCTCTTCAATCTGAAGATCGCCATGCTGTCTCTCTGATAAAACGCTCGCCTCATAAAGGCAGGCTCTTCTTGTTTTTACAGCAGATGCTTATGGACATCTATTGACTCCAACTCAGAATGAAGCAGCAGATCGTATGGAAGAACTGATTTTTTTGGATAAGAAAGAAGTTATCTAACACGTAATACCCATTTAGTGAAATGAAATTAAGTTATATAAAAAGGAGGCACGCCATGTCTGTAGCCAAGATTTCAGAAATTAGTGCGACGTCGAATGTGAGTTTTGATGATGCGATTCGGCAAGGGATTATTCGAGCAAACAAAACTCTACGGAATGTAAAAAGCGTTTGGATTAAAGAGCAACATGTACGCGTTGAGAATGAGATAATATTTGAATATCAAGTGAACATGGCGATAACTTTCATTCTTGACGATTGAACTGTGTTGAGCGAGCGTTCGGTAATCGAACGAACTTTCTGCCCCATTCAAAATAACGCCTTACCCACGGCTGAAGCGGACCAGAAAAGCGCCGAGTGCGAATCATGAAACGTGTTTTACTCGTATCGGCTAGAATCGAGGCTAGTCGTTGCTGGCTGGCCGCTTAGCCGCCACCGTTGGGCGCTATTCATCAAGTTGCAGGTAGATCTTGATCGCGAGTGAATCCCTTTATTTGAAGAATGCTGGACTTAGTTTATCGTAATGCTATGATATATCCAACCAAAGTAAAAGGAGACGAATCCCATGTTCCCTATCGGTGATGATGATAGCTCTCGAAGGATTTTTCCGATTGTCACCTATATCTTGATCGCTCTGAACGTCCTGTTCTTCTTTGCAGAGCTGAGCGGTGGGGATCCTTTTATCGAGAAATGGGCTTTCGTCCCAAGCCGCTTCCTTGCCAACCCTGAAGGTGATTTTCTAACCCTCTTCTCTTCCATGTTCATGCATGCCGGATGGGTCCACCTGGGCGGCAACATGCTGTACTTATGGATCTTTGGTGACAATGTCGAAGACCGTTTCGGACACATCAAGTTCACGTTCTTTTACGTACTCTGTGGACTTGCGGCAACTTTCGCACAACTGGCCTTCAGCGCCGGTTCAAACCTGCCTAATTTAGGGGCATCCGGGGCGATCGCGGGAGTGCTCGGCGCATACATTCTGTTGTTCCCACAGGGTCGGGTCCGGGTCTTACAGGGCCAGCGGGTGATACAAGTGCCGGCGTTGATCGTCATTGGACTCTGGATCGTCCTGCAGTTATTTGGTGGCATCGGCTCGATTGACAGCGCAGCGCAGATGGGCGGCGTCGCCTACATGGCACACATCGGCGGATTCCTTGCAGGGTTTGTGTTGACATTCCTGCTCCGGGGCAAACGCCCAGCGCAGATTATGGCCTGAACAGCCACAATGGCAGGCCCGCACCCATGAATCGGGAATGCTTGGTCAAGATCCCAGCGGCAATGTCAGGTTGTTGTCTACATCGGCCTCCCGCAGCCATTCACCTGCCCATCATCTGCAGCTGATAAGGACGAGATGGCTTGAGGGAGAAGGGGAAATATCTTTTCCATGCGGGCGGCCTGGCGGTGTGTATTCTTCTGTTCTATAAGCTCAAACGTCGTTCGTGAAGCAGGGCGTCATGTTCACGGGTCCATGGAGCGCCAATAACTCGCTGCAGCTTACCCGATACGTAAGCACGACCACCTATCAAAGGAGATCCAACATGTCCATTGCCAAGATTTCCGAAATCAGTGCGACCTCGACCAAGGGATTTGAGGATGCGGTTCAGCAGGGGATAGCGCGCTCGAACGAGACGCTGCGAAATATTAAGAGCGTCTGGATCAAAGAGCAGCATGTCCGCGTCGAGAATGGAAAGCCGTCAGAGTACCAGGTGAACATGATGGTGACGTTCGTGCTCGAGGATTAAAATTCGGCGGCCGGATGCTACGTAGTACACCCGGCCAACGGCTGTACCCGCAGATCGCTGAGCTTGCGCCGCACAGAGGTGCGCCAGGCTCAATGACCAGAGTAATTCCAAGTCTGGTTGGAGCCACCAACTCTTGCGCTCCATGCGTCTGCCGCGCCAGGTAGCACCTCCTCAACAGCTACATCCAATTGTATGGTGTCGAGTCAGGCCAAGGAGCGACGGCTCCCCTTCCGGTGCTTCGCAAGTCGAGGCGCTCAGGTGGGATCGCCTGCTGGGTGAGATCGCGGCTGCCAACCTCGATTCCAGAATGGCGATTCTGGACTTCTCAGGGCAACTTTTAAAATTCCATGCCTGCAATGACCTGCACATCAGGATGGCTCCACTCAACTTCATCAAGATCGATTGCGCCGATGCCACGCCCCCCTAACGTAGCTCTTGAGGAAAGCCGGCTTCATAATCTGATGCAATTTCATCCCGTGCATCATCCTGCCGTTGTTTTTCTTTTCGCAATCATCCTTTGATTCGTGCCGCGCGGCTTCAAGATCGTGCTGATCAAGACCGATGCTGCCAGGCTGGTCGAGTGAACTCCAGCGGGTGCGGAAAGAGTGCGAATCTTCGCAGGGCTGGAAAGAGATTCATACAAGTCAGGCGATGCTAGGGGGGACATGAGGGGCTGCACTCTCGGTACCAGCGATTCTTAATCTGGCGGAACTGAGCCCACTTTACTCAGGCGGTACGCCGTTCGATTGGCCCTGGAAGAATATATGCGCAGGAGCCTTGAACGGAAACGCCGGATAAACCCTCAAGGCGCGCGATCAACGTGGCAACGGGCTGGCGGGGGATCCAAGCCTTCAACGTTAAATATTCAATATCGGCCTGGCAAGCTCTTTGAAGGCCGTCCATGCACAGGCGGCAAACCGAACGGAAGATGCGTGGACCCCGGGGCGGCCCGGACTGTCTCCCAACCCCGGAGTCCACGCATTCGAGCGGCTAAAGATCCCTTAAGAGGGTCGCCAACACCAGTAACAACCATCCGGCTACAACCAGCCAGAAAGCGTATTCGCCCAGCGCGGCGACCGTGCCTGTGTACCCGAGAATCCCGAGGACGCCAAGACCAATGGCGATCCACCAGGTAACTACTTTTGGAGCAGAAAGGTTTCTCATTGCAACTCCTTTGATATCGATATCACTTCGAGCGGAGTCCGACATTGGGTCCGGGTGATGCAGGGTCGGACAGCCTGCGGGTGGGGTTAGATTCCGTCAGAATGACAACTGCCCGCTGCCAGTTTGAGCTATAGCTTGAAATGCTCTCGCACCCTGGCTGCAATCTGACGATCGGTCATCTTATCTACCGTTTCAACCCCCTGGATGTGCCTTTTGAGTCCCTTGATCTCAAGTCGTTTAACCAGCTCTTCTTTCGCCTCACCAGGACCGAAAATCAGGATCGCCTCTTTGTCGCGCAGGATCGTGATGATGCTGTTGTAGTAGCGGTTTAGCCGGGTACGATATTTCCGGTCACGCATGTCCTGCGTCAATCGCTCTCCAACACCCGCACCGTTCTCACCGCCAGCAGGCTTATCGATGTTCGAAGGTATTTCGTGCATCTCCTCCCCATGATCGGTCACGATGACAATCACGGCCCTGCGGTGATCGAGCCACAAACCTGCATGCATATCTTTCCAATTCTCCTATATCTACTTTGAAAACGCCTTGAGAGGGATCAACGCCGACGCCGGGGAGGACTGATCCTCGTGAAATCGATGTACCCACGCTCGACATCCAGGGAGGTCAACTGCACGCGCAACTTTTGGCCGACATCGACCCCCTCGTAACCACGAACCAGTTTCCCCTCAACCGGCATTTCGAGCAGTCGGACCCAGGTTCCCTTCTCGGAGGCACCGGTGACGACCGAATCAAACTTCTCTCCAATCCTGGATTGAAGAAGCAACGCCGCAGCTGATTTTTCAACCAGGCGCTCTACCTTTGTGGCCGCGTCTTCAGCTTTAGTGCAGTGTACAGCCAGGGCTTCCAACTCTTCCTTGCCATAAGGGATTGACTGGCCTTGGATAGCGGATTGCAGCAGGCGTTGGGTGACCAGGTCTGGATAGCGGCGGTTGGGAGCTGTCGAATGGGCATAGTCTTTAACGGCCAGGCCAAAGTGACCCGGGACGTGCCCGCCCGGATGCTCAGCGATATATTCCCCGGAACCCAGCAGCTTGATGACGGCGAGCGATAGATCTGGGAACCGCAGTGGATCCGCGGCCTTCTGCTTAACGAGAAACTCATCCAAGGCGACCGAATCAGGCTCAGCAGGCAGCCTGAAACCGTGCTCATCGGCAATGGCCACAATTCGCTCCCAGCGCTTTGGCTTCCGAACCACGCGCCGGATGGAAGGGAAATGCCTGGCTTCAAGGAAGCGAGCCGTTACGCCATTTGCAGCGATCATGAAGTCTTCAATAATCTCTTTCGCCCGGTTCCTCTCGTCCAATTCCAGTGCGAGGATCCGATCCCCGTCGAAACTCGGCCTGGCTTCAATCGTCTCCAAGCTGAGCGCCCCATGCGTGTGGCGCAGATGCTTCATCTTTTGTGCCGTCTGATCCTGCAGGCGTAGATTCTTGTCCAGCCCCTTCACTGCCGCGAGAGCCTGCGGTGGATCCCCGGTCCCATCCAGCCAGGCCGCCATGCTGTTGTAGGCGAGCTTGGCCTGATTGGTGACGCGCGCCTGGTAGATGTCAGAATCCTGAAGCGTTCCCTCCGGGGCAATCACCATCTCAACCACAATCGACCGTCGTTCCTGACCGAAATTGAGCGATGTCAGATCCGTTGAGAGCTGCTCGGGCAGCATCGGAAAGATCCGGGCGGCGGTGTAGACTGAAGTAGTGTTATGGCGAGCATGTTCGTCGATGGCCGAGCCCTTATTCACCAACGAGACCACATCCGCCACGGCAACAAAGAGCCGGACATTGCCATCCGGCATCTGCTCGGCCGCGGTGAGCTGATCCAGGTCACGCGAGTCATCATTGTCAATCGAAGCCCACAGCAGACTGCTCAGGTCACGAATCTCGGAGGCGCCTTCAGTAGGCCCGGCATCTGCTGCCACATGGGCCTGAAGCCTTCCAAGCTCGGCGAGTGCGGCCGCGGAAAATTCGGGCAGCAGCCCGCGCTCCAGCATCGCTTGATGGGCGATGCGCTCCAGAATGACACGATCGTTCCTGCTACTTGAATTCATAGTTATTTGGGCGGCTATTCCAGCTCGTTTCATCAGGTGGGGAAGGCCGCCCCCATTGACTCTCCAAAGAATTCTGCAGCGACAAATGCAAGGTCCCCCGTGTATGGAGCCGCGGCGGAAGATACCTGGCCTGTTGAATGTGGGCGGCTGCGGACTGGAAACGGTTCCTATGCGAACTTAGCATCAAGTCTGGTTTGCCGACTTGCGCACGCTCTCAAGTGATCGAGCCCTGGTAAGCCCGCTAATGTAGCGCATGTTGCAGGCGCAGCCCCAGGCCACCAATAAATAACCCGGCAGCGGCTGGAAAAGGTTTCCTCCTAGACGATTCCCAGCAGCCGCAAGACAACAAGTATGACCACGATAATGATCAGTACGTGGACCACATTGCCGGTGCGTGGGATGCTGGGGAGGTATTTCGGTCCAAAGAAGCCGAGCAACCACAGGGCGAGCAGTATTACGATAATCCAGGTAAGCATAAGGTTTCTCCTTATTGATTGATCACTCGGATGTCAACGGGTCCGTTGCCAGGGCAGCGTCGTCCTAACGGCCCAGCAGGATGAAGATGCCAGCCGCAATGGCGAGGATCGCCAGGATTACGCCGAGACCGCTAATCCCGAGCAGCTGTACCAGGCCCCAGGCGATAAGAAAGATGGCCAGCAAAAGCATGCCGATATTCCTGGTGAATCTCATGGTCGTAATCCCTTCTACAGTGAATGAGAGCGGCGGTTGTCAGGTCCAGCGACCTTTGCCTTTTACTATTCAGGCGCGGATCAAGGACTCATGCATCTTTATCGGACGATTTCCCAGCGCCGAGAACTGCGGACACGCGATCCATCTGCTCAACAAGCATTTCCTGGCCACGCTGCTTCAGTTGCCCGGCCTTCTCCCGGACGCTAGTCGTGATATCTTGCGTCTCGGAACGAACCTGCGCAAGTGCGTTGTCCACCATATCGCTTGTCCGATCACGCAATTGGATGCTTGTCTGCTGAATCCGGGCTCGCGTCTTCCTCCCCGATTGGGGTGCCAGGAGCAGCATCAATACTGCGCCGGCCAGACTCCCGATCAGCAGGCCGAACACAACGTTCTTCGTCTTCCTTCCATCGAAATCTTGCTCCTCGATAGGGTCTTCCATGGGGTCATCTCCCTAAAGGATGAACCTGGTGAATATGATTGGGTTTTCATAAGGTTGTGGATCGGGATATTCACACAGCATGGTCTATCCGTCACGCCCCTCGTCGCTTAAATGTATGCCCGCCTGCAATCGGTCTTCTTTTGTCAGGGTGAAGATCCCTACCGGCCGCCTGAAAATTCCCAGCACGGTCCGATAGAGTGCGTACGGGAAAGGACCTGTTTGATTTCTCCTTGCTTTGTATGGATCCGTAGAAATGTCCATTCGGTTACCTTCTTATTCGGGAGTATGTTGATCGGTAGTGGTTGTTTGCGTAACACCCACAACAGGCCCACGCGGGCGATAGAAGATTACCTGGACTATTTTTACAAGCGCCCAGGCGATCAGGGCATACACCAACAAGGCGATCACGGATGAGAGTTCCAGCACCATACCACCCGCTGTAGGCGTCCCCGTCAACCCCTCGAACGGAGCCAGGAAAAGACTGGTGACCCCGTAGATAAACCCGGCAATCGGGCTGGCTGCGTTGGCACCGATCAGCTTCAGCCCGATGCGCAGCGCGATCAGGGCTTCGAGTATGCCGAAGAACAGCCAGACCAGCTGGGTGGCTTTAAAGGTGAAAATACGTCGTTCTCGTTCCGGTTCGTTTTGTGTCGTCCGAACTTCTGATATTCTGTTGTCTGTCATGATGAACTCCTTAAACAATGCCCCTGCCGGAAATTGGAGGGGTTGACACTTGGGTCTACAGGGGTGCGGTTGGGCACCCCTGTAGACATCCCGCAAGGCGGCAAGAGACTGAGCCGTGGCGGCTAGATTGGTTAGACTCTCCGGCGGACGAGATGAACAAGTGCAATCACAATGACCGCGCCCAGCAGCGTGACCAGCATGGTTGGCAGGTTGACCGCATCGTTGATCGTCCCCACATTGAAGATGGGGCTGAGGAAGTAACCGGCCAGGAAAGCGCCTACCACGCCCACGATGATATTCATCAGCAGACTGGCGCGGTCCTTCATGATCTCGCTCGCAATCCAGCCAACAATTGCAGCAGCAACCAGATAGATTAGGACATTCATTTTGTCGATCTCCTTTTGGATTGTCTCAGAGCCACAGGATTTCCCCGTCTCTGGACAGGTGCTCCTCCTCTTCAGAGAAGGAAATAGTGAAAAGATACACTGATAGATCTTGCATACCTACTACGCTCGGATAATTTGTTGTCTGGCGTCTTGACATCCCTGAGTGCGATCCCTGGCGAAGGTTTGTGACACCATTTCCTGGGATAGCCGGGGTGCGCAAGTGCGCACACCATTTACTGGGCTCGATAACCGTGAGGAGAGGGAAGTGATTATCGCCCACGGCGGATGAAATGGACAATCGCCAGCAGGATGACAGCCCCCAGCAGTGTTACCAGCATGGTCGGTATGGTGATCGCATCATTGATCGTCCCGACCTTGAAGATGGGGCTCAGGAAGTAGCCCGCCAGGAATGCGCCCACGACAGCCACGATGATATTGATCAGCAGGTTCGAGCTGTCGCGCATCAGTTGGGTCGCCACGTAACCGATAATGGCTGCCACGACAAGGTAAATTAGAAGGTTCATTTTGTAACTCCTCTATAAAAGTTTGAACTGCATGAATACCTGATCTTGTTTGTTCTCTTTTTCTCCTTCTCCTATCATGGAGACTGCTGGCCTGGCATCGCTCTGGCGATCAGCCATCGGTGGTTGTGGTCTTATCTTTCAAAGTCGCTTCATACTTCGTCACGTGCTTTTCGATTTCCTTCATTGCGTGCTCGCGCGTGTAGCCATACTTTTCCTGAAGCACGCCGGCAAGGACGTCGAACTTGCCGGCGGCCCGATCCAGATCGTCATCGCTGAGCTTGCCCCACCACGATTTGGCCTCGCCTCGAATCTGTTTCCACTTGCCTTCAAATACATCCTTGTTCATCGCTTGATCCTCCCAACCCTATCTTGAAACCGGCCCGGTCTGCACCGTCACTCGGTGCAGAGTATCCACATCTATTCCCCGGTCACCTTTCATCCAAGGAACATCAGCCCCCCGGGACGCCTGCGGCTACGTTCCGCAAGCGTTCAGCCACACGGTCAGGCGTCTCATCTTTGCTGATAAAGGCATCGGCGCCGGCAGAGAGGGCAGCTTGCTGACGGGCATCAAGCTGGCTGATGAGAATAATGACCAGCGCGGCCGGACAATCCTGGCGCAGTTCTTCGAGCGCCGCACTGGAAACACCGGGGATGAGAGCCCAATCGACCAGCAACATATCAGCATGGCTGATTGGAGCTTGAGCCAGGGTGGTAGGCCAATCATAGGCCTCGCCCGCAATTTCCATCTGCAGATCCTGCAGCAGTAAACGCAGGGCAGAGCGCTCATCGGCGTTAGCATTCGCGATATAGACTCGGGTCATGGATTTAGCGTACAGCAACGAAGGCCCGGCCACATCCATCGGCCGGGCAGTCTTTGCCTCCGCTAGTTGGGGGAGGTAGAGATCAGGGTTAGCTCACGAGACCGTGCCGCAAGGCCAGGGTCACCGCTTCGGTGCGGCTGGCGACGCCGAACTTGGTTAGTATGTTGCTTACGTGGGATTTGATCGTGGATGGGCTAACGTTCAGTTGTCCTGCAATTTGTCGATTATTCAACCCCTCGACCATCAAGGCCAGCACCTCACGCTCGCGCGGCGTCAGGTCAAGGCCTGGCTCGGGCGGGTGGTTGGCGGCCTGGATGAGGACCTGACCAATCTCGGGAGAGAGCGTGCCCCGTCCGGCGTGCGCCGAGCGGATGGCCTGGGCAAGCTCTTCGGCCGTAATATCTTTGAGCAAGTAGCCAATCGCACCGGCATCGAGCGCATTCTTGATCAGGTCCAATTCTTTGAAGCTGGTCAGCGCAATGACCTGGATATGCGGATTCTGCTGGCGCAGGGTGCGGGTGGCGGTCGCTCCATCCATGTCCGGCATCAGCATGTCCATCAAGATCACGTCTGGGTTGGCCTCGGCGCAGCGTTCAAGCGCCTGCTGCCCGCTTTCGGCCTCACCCGCCAGTTCCATGTCGTCGAAGGCCATCAGGAAGGTTGCCAGGCCGCGTCGAACCATGGTGTGGTCGTCGACCAGCATGACCCGAATGGGACTGGTAGGCTTTTTCATCACAACCCCTCCTGCCTGTCCCAGCGCAGCAGGATCTGCGTCCCCTGCCCTCGGCGGCTGGTTACCGTCAGAACAGCCCCCACCGCACCAGCGCGCTCATGCATCATGTTC
>Ga0315553_10004278_pt1 | contig 10810 bp, 9 predicted proteins | sample SalMarSW160140MG_FD_203099 | JGI IMG/M metagenome (GOLD analysis project Ga0315553, IMG submission 203099) | Salt marsh sediment microbial communities from the Plum Island Ecosystem LTER, Massachusetts, United States - Salt Marsh Sediment SW1601-40 ... | reverse complement strand
GTCACTTGTGGCGGCGCCGGTGTGTCCTCTGCCAGGCACTTGAGCAGCAATTCACGCGCGGCCGCTACTTGCGCCGAGCCCGTGATATCAAACGAACCACGCACGTGCCCCGCCCGATCGATCACAATCAGGCGTTGCGAATGGGTCTTCGGCATTACCGCCAGGTGCAACATGTCCTGGCCCACACGCTGTAAGTATTCCATGTCGCCGGTGCAAAACACCCATTGCTTGGGATCTGCGCCGAATCGGTCAGCGTATTCGGCCAGCCGCTCGGGTGTGTCATTCCCTGGATCACAGGTAATGCTCACGAACCGCACGTCCTTCAAATCTTCGGAGTCGGCCAGCAATTTGATGCCCTCGTTCATGCGCAGGCAAGCACTCGCACAATCGGTAAAGAAAAAGCTTGCTGCCCAAACTTGTCCCTGCAAATCGCGCGAATGAAAGGGCTCGCCGTTCGAGGCGGTCAGCGTGAACTCGGAGACCGGCGGCAGCGACCCGCCCTGCTCGTCCGGAATGGCCATCGATAACACCTGGCCGTCCTGCTCCACTCGCCAGACTTTCCAACCGCCGTACGCCGTCACCACCAAGACAACGAACGTGAGCCAGTAAGGCAGCATCGAACCTTTCACAACAAATCTCCCGTAGTTCTTGTCTTCGCAATCCACGTGGCTAGTGCGAACATTGCCAGTGCGAACAGGCAGGTAACCATCCAGCTCATGCCCACCGAGGCGATCGGCGTCGCCTCCGGCACCTCTCCTGTATAGTGCAATAGACCCCGCAGCGCCGAGACCCCATAGGTGAGCGGGTTGAGCCGCACGATCCAACCCAGGATACCCTTTTCTCCAGCTGGAAAGAATGAACCGGAAAGCAGCCACATCGGTAACAGGAAAACACTCATAATCGCGTGAAATCCCTGGGTCGAGTCCATCCGCCAGGCAATGACGAATCCCAGGGACGTCAGCGCGAGGGCGATGATCAGCATGAGCAGTGTCACGGCAAAGAGCCCGCCCACGCTCATCGAGATACCCAAAGTCAGCCATCCCAAGGCCAGAAATGCCAGCGCCTGAACCAGAGCAATCAGCGAACCACCCAGAATTTTGCCCAAAACCATCGCCCAGCGGGCCACCGGGGCTACCAGCACGGTTTGCAGAAAGCCCTCGCGGCGGTCCTCGATAATTGAGATCGTGGCAAAAATTGCCGTGAACAACAGGATCATCACCAACGTGCCGGGAAAAAAATACCGGTATCCTAAATCTCTGGCCTTCAGGCCCTCGCTGAACAGCAGCCAGAAGATGATCGGTTGGCCCAGCGCGCCGAACACGCGGTTGCGCTGCCGGACAAATCGCACAAGTTCGCGCTGGCAGAGCGTCCACGCCGCCAGGACCGCGTTTGATCGGGGTGGTGACGCTGGCAACTGGCTATCGTTACTGAGCATCTGCTCATCCTTCATCGCTCATCACTCATCGTTTGCCGTTTCCTGCTGCTCGTTCTGGCCGTCCCAAAACTGATGCCCCGTGCGGTCAATGAAGACGTCTTCCAGCGTCGGCTTGCCCACGGTGATCGAATCGATCTGGTCGCCAAAAGTCTCAGCCAACCGGGGAATCCATTGATGGCCGTCCGGTTGTTCGAGACGAACGCCGCCGTCGACGACCATACACAGGCAGTTATGTTGTGTTCCAATCGCCTCAGCCAGTCGTTGCGGTTCATTGGTGCGAATAGTGATCGCGTCGCCGCCGACCGTCGCACGCAACGCGTCCGGCGTGTCGAGTGCCACCAACTCCCCCTGATGCATGATGCCGATCCGATCGGCCCGTTCGGCCTCGTCCAACAGGTGCGTGGTGAGCACAACGGTCACGCCGTCGCGCTCGCGCACCTCATTGAGGTACCGCCACAAATCGCTGCGGGCCCCCGGATCCAAACCGGTCGATGGTTCGTCCAACAACAGCAGTTGCGGCCGATGAAGCATCGCCTTGGCCAGTTCCACCCGACGACGCAAGCCACCCGATAAGGTCTCGACGCGATCATTCCCGCGATCGGACAAGCCCAGCCGTGCCAACATTTCGCCGCTACGCTCGCGAAGACGGCTGCCGGCAAGACCGTAGAGGTGCCCTTGATGCTTCAAGTTTTCGGCCACGGTCAGCTTGCCGTCAACACTGGGCGCCTGAAACACGACGCCGATGCGTTCGCGAATCCGCCGGGCATCGGCGGACAAATCCTCATTGAGGATTCGCACGCGACCCGCCTGCTGCGGGATCAGCGTTGAAAGCACGCGAAAGAGGGTCGTTTTGCCGCTGCCGTTGGGCCCGAGAAACGTGAACACCTCGCCCCGGTCGATACGCAGCGTCAGATCACGAACCGCCAATCTCCGACCGTATCGGTGGACAAGATGTTCCACGTAGATGGCGGGTGCCGCTGACATCGCAGTTCACTGGATACACAAAATAACGCGTCGTGCCGGAACGCAGGCTCTGTAAGGCGGGAGTTTACGTTAGGTGATGCAACCGTGATGTTCTGTACCAGCAACACGCGCGTTGTCACGATTTCGTCACGGATTGGAGCATTTTCGCCTTCTGTGTAGCAGTGGGTGGCTGGGATCGAACGAGGTGAGCTCCCAGATTCACTGGGGGTCGCTTGCGCTCCACCCCAGGCACCCGCTACATCGACTTCGAAAATGCTCTATTGACCGTCTTGCCCCGGATGCTCAACCTGGTGTTTTGTATCAGGACTGTTCGAATGGCCATCTGCAGCAGCATGTTCGCTCTTTTCCACTGCCATGTGCATCTGTCGCTCTCGCGAGACATGCTTCAACCGCATGCCGACGTCGGGAATGAGCATCAGGAGCAGGAAGATGGACATCAACGAAGCGGGAACGGTGAGCACGTACTTCCAATTCGCCTCCCATAACAAATGCATAAAAAACATGATAACCAGCATCGCCTTGGTACACGAAACGGCCATCATGAACGTTCGTTTGGTCGCTTCATTGTCCAGGAAACTGGGCCAATACCGGGAATAGGTCAGAAACGACATCCCGGTTAAGAAACACAATATGAAGAAGATGACGACGTACTTGCCCAGTCCGCCGTGTTCATCGTGTTCGGACAGGTCAGAGGCAGGATGCGTTGACATGCGATTCGCTCAAGAAATGGTTTTCAGTTTTATTCAAGACCAAACTGCTCATGCCCACGGCGAGCGGTCGTTCGCCTGCGTATCACACCGCAATATATAAGGTCGACAATCAGAGATGGGTCAGAACAGATACAACAACGGGAACAGAAAAATCCACACGAGGTCGACAAAGTGCCAGTACAACCCGATGTTCTCCAGTACGCCGGCTTTCGCCGCATCCAATCGCAAGAACAACAGTACGATCACAAAGACGATCAGCCCGACCAGCACGTGGAGGGCATGAAAACCGGTCAGCAGAAAATACGTGCTGGCCCACATGTTGCCACCGGGAATGCAAATCGGCAGCTCGAGCCAGGGATGTTTCTCATTCAAACCCACCGCGTGCAAGGTGTCCTGGGCGTCGTCGCCGATCAGCGGCGTGGTATCCTCGTACCCCGTTACGTGCGGCGGCACGATCTCGTCGGCCAGTTGTTCAAAAGCGGCATCCACGACCGCCAGATTGGTCGTCTTGCGCACGGACGCCTCGGCCTCTTTGACGGGTCCCTCCAAGAGCGTCAGACATACTTTGTCACGATCGGCACGTTCTTTAGCCCCCGCAGTCAGCGCGGCCAATCGCTCTTCGACCTCGGGTATCCGGCTCTCGATCTCAGACAGACGCTTCCGAGCGGCCTTTAAAGCTGCCTCGTCGTCTTCACTGTGATCCTTCATCGCCTCCAGTTCAGCGATGCGCTCGGTCACGCCTTGCTTTTCGTTTGGCAGACTGGTCTTTTCCTGCGCCAACAGGTCCTGTTCGGCGCCATCAGCCGCCAACTCCGCCCTCAAGTCCATGAGCCGTGTCCGTACTGCCGAAACGTAGTACAAATCGGGTTTCTCCCAGATCTGGCTGCGCGGTCGCTGCGGATAGATGCCGTGGGAAAACTTTGCGTTATATTCAAACCCCTTGATGCCAAGAAATATGGCGCCCAGCGTCAGGGTGAGCAATAGCCAGCCCTTTGCCGCGCTTGGCTGGTTCCGTTTGGCCGATTCAAACGCCAGTACGATCGTCAGACTGGAAAAGAGCAGCACAGCCGTATTGAGCGCCCCGATTTCTTCCACCAAATGAACTTCGTGCGGACTGGGCCACGCCGCAGCCCCGAATCGAAGGACGACATACGTACCGATGAGTGCTGAGAAGAACATAATCTCTGTCGAGAGAAACAACCACATGAAGGTCTTGCCCGTGGAAATCGGCAGGCCCGGGTGATAATCAAACGTCAGATGATGTTCGTGACCTTCGTGACTCATGACGCATTGTCCGATTCAAACAATGAGGGCGATCTTACCGTGCAAGCTATTTCAGACCTCGGGTGGGGCAGCCAACATCATCAATACCAACAGCATCGGCAAGTAAACAATACTGGCACGCAGCAACCAGCGAGCGCTAAGTCTGTCTCGACGAACCAGGAAAACCAGACTCGAACCGAACAGTCCAACACCCAACAGCATTGCCCAGAGAAAATAGACCGACACGTTGCCCGCCTGAGGCTGAATTACCGGCACCAGGCTGATCGGCAGCAGCGTCAGGGAGGCGATTACTGCCTGGGCGCCGGCGCGAACTCCTGTCGGGTCGACTACCGTCAACATCCGCATACCCGCGTCAGCATAATCGCGGCGATAGAGCCAGGCGATGGCCATGAAGTGTGGCAATTGCCAGAGGAAGATAATGAGAAAGAGGCTAGCCGCGTGCACGTCCAGCGACCTGCCCATGGCCGTCCAACCCATCAGGATGGGCAGTGCACCGGCGATCGCTCCCACGAGCGTGTTGGCCGTGGTGCGCGTCTTCAGCGGAGTGTAGACCGTTACGTAGAGTATCCAACTCAGCAACGCGATGCCGGTCGTCAGGGGATTAACCAGCAGGGCGAGATAACCAATGCCGGCGATGAAAGTGGCAGCCGAAAATACAACGACCGACCGGCCGGATAACCTGCCGGCCGGCAGCGGCCGTTGGCAGGTTCGCTGCATGAGCACGTCACGACGGCGTTCGAGCCACTGATTGGCGGAGCTGGCGCTGGCGGCCACCAGGGCCGTGCCAATCAATACGTGTAAAAGATCGAGCGCATTCAGACCGGCAACAACCGCCGCCGCCGTCACCGTAACGAGTTCGAGCGTGGCGATCCGCGGTTTCGTCAGTTCGACGAAATCGGCCAGGTGAACGAGCGGAACGGCTGAAAGCCGGAACCCAGCCGAACGCCGCACGGCGATCGTCGGTTCCATCAAGCCGAGAGCTTGATCATGGTCCGTCAATGAGCCGCTAGTTGTCGTCACACTCATGTTACCAAGCCCATTTTACTTGTCGCTGCGAGCTGCTGATTTGTCGACGTACTGCGCACCAGTCGCAGTCCGCGTAGCGCCAACACAACCGTCATCGCAAAGATCAGGGAGCCGACGGCCACGTGAGAGGTTACCACACCCGCCTGCAACCAACCATTGGCCTGGACGATAAAGCCGGCGTTCCACGAGTGCTCTCCGACCCAGGTGGGCCAGCCGAATTTGACAATCCACGTCGCCGCGCCCAAAGCCAACTGCAAACCCATGAGCGTCGTCAGCACCGCGGCCGGTCGCCGCAGAGCCGTTTCGCCGCGGTGATGCCGCCTGACATGCCACCACAACAGGGCCACGTGCAGCGTCAAAACGAAAGCCATCACCAGATGCACGATCACGGCCAAACGAAAGGCACGCCAACTCGCCGTGGCTGACACGTGTCTGATGATGGCGCCAAATATCAACTGTGTATAGACCAGTGCGAGCGTGACGATTGATAACCGGTGAAGTTTGGCTGCCGTCGCATCGTATTTTGGCGCGGTGACGTTCCGCCAGAGCGGTGAGAGAAAGACCGCGATCGCCGTCACCAGTCCGAAGAAAGCCGGAGCCACACAGCCGTGAATCATCGCCAGGGTCCGCTCGTTCATGCGCACCCGCATACCGCCCAGGACGCCCTGAAATGTTACCAGGAAGAGGGCGAACAACACGGTCCATAACAGCCACGTGCCAATCGTCGCCCGCCGCAGCCACACGGACACAAGCAGCGCGATGGTAATCATTCCCACCAACGCGCCGAGCAGCCGATGTCCGTGTTCCACGAACAAGTCCCACGGGCCAAACACCCACGTCTGCCAAGGATAGAGGAACAGGTTGTAACCGTATGTCGTGGGCCAATCGGGCACGGCCATGCCCGCTTTGGTGGAGGTTACCAGGCCACCGACCCAAATCAACGGAAAGGTGGCCACGACCAGCGCGATCGCCAGCCGTCGCGGCCAAGGCCCTTCGTTCTGGTGCTCGGCGTTCTGATGATCGGCTTCGGTCACGTGCTAGTCCAAATCAAAAACCGCGTTGGCGCTCGGCCACTCATCCTGGTGCTAGTGACCTTGTTCATGAGCGTCCGTCGACCGAGCCGCGTCCTTCGGCGGCGGTTGCGTCTGCGGATAGTAATCTGTCTCGACTTCCGGCGAGTTGTATTCGTAAGGACCTCGATAAATCACCGGTTGGAAATCGAAGTTGCCGTGTCCCGGCGGGCTCGGTGCCTGCCATTCCAGACCGTTAGCATGCCAGGGATTGCGCCCTGCCTTCGGTCCAAAGAACATGCTGCCGAAAAAGTTGATGACGAAAATGATTTGTGCGGCGACCATAGCAATCGCACACCACGTCATAAACTCGTTGAGCGGCTGCAAGTGTCGAAATGTCTGATAATGGTACGGATCGGCCAATCGCCGCGGAAAACCGCGGGCGCCCAAAATGTGCATGGGGAAAAATACGCAGTTGAGCAGCACGAAGGTCAGAAAGAAATGCACTTTGCCCCACGCGTCGTTCATCGTCCGGCCGAACATCTTGGGGAACCAATAATAGATGGCCCCGAACACACCCATCGCCGTACCCGCGAAAAGTACGTAATGAAAATGGGCCACGATGAAATACGTGTCGTGAATGAAGATGTCGACCGGCGTGGCCGCCATAAAAATACCCGACAGGCCGCCAATGATGAACATCGAGACAAACGACAGGGCAAATAACATCGGGGTTGTAAACAGAATCTTGGCACCCCACAACGTACCCAGCCAGTTAAATACCTTCACCGCGCTGGGTAGCGCGATCATCATGGTCGACACCATGAACGTCATGCCCAGGGCCGGGTTCATCCCCGAGACGAACATGTGGTGCCCCCACACGATAAAGCCCAGCCCCGCGATGCCGGAGATCGAATAGACCATCGGCTTGTAACCGAAAATCGGTTTGCGGGCGAAACAGGCGATCATGTCGGAGACCATTCCCATCGCCGGCAGAATCATGATGTAGACCGCCGGGTGCGAATAGAACCAGAACAGATGTTGCCACAACAGCGGCTGCCCGCCACCGGAAGCCGCCACGGAATTATTGACCACCAGCCCCTCAGGCAAGAAGAAGCCCGTGCCCGTAAGCCGATCCAAGAGCTGCATGAAACCGGCTGCCGTCAGGACGGGAAGCGCAAACGCCTGAAGCACCGCCGTGATGAACATCGCCCAAATGGTCAGCGGCAGGCGAAACATCGTCATGCCGGGCGCACGCATCTGGATAATGGTCGTCATGTAGTTGACCGAGCCGAGCATCGACGAGATACCGACAAACGTCACGGCCAGAAGCCAGAAATTCTGGGCCATGCCGCTGTTCGGCGCAGCCGTCTGCATGACCGACAAGGGCGCATACGACGTCCAGCCGGCCCCCGCACCGTGGCCGGCACAGAAAAAGCTCGCCCCCAGGCAGAGGAACGCCGGCCACATGAACCAATAGCTGAGCATATTGAGCGTGGGGAACGCCATGTCGTCGGCGCCGATCATCAGTGGGATGAGAAAGTTGCCGAATGCACCGGCCAAAATCGGAATGATCACAAAGAAGATCATTACTGTGGCGTGCATGGTGAACAGCATCGTGTAGTACTCGGGCGGTATCTGGCCGCCTTGGGCCGCAAACAATGCCTTGCCGATCACCGGCATCGGTGACCAAGGCCAGGCAACCTGCCAGCGCACGCCAAGGGCCAACAACCCGCCGATCAAAAACCAGATCAACGAAGAAAACAGAAACTGGATTCCGATGACCTTGTGATCGCGCGAGAAGACGTAGGTCGTGATAAAGTTGCCCGCGTGGCCGTGGCCCGCGCTGGCAGCGTGTGCATGTGTATCAACCGTTACCGTGCTCATTACTCTTCTTATTCCTCGTCGCCGGAGGGGTCCGTCGTGGCGGTCTGTAAAACGTGTTGTTCGGCAAGCCACCGATCGAAGTCCGCGCGGGGTTCAACCGTCAACTGCCCTTTCATTTTGTAATGTCCCCAGCCGCAAAGTTCGGCGCAAACGATGTCGTACTTGCCGGTTTCCGTGCACTTGAACCAGACGTACTGTTTCATGCCGGGCACAACGTCCTGCTTGACACGCATGACGGGCAGAAAGAAGCTGTGCAGCACGTCCTGGCTCTTGATGATTAACAGGATTTCTTCTCCCACCGGAAGATGCAGTTCGTTCACGCCGGTCACGTCGTCCTGTGTGTACAACTCGCCGTCCGGCCCCGGATAGCGGAGTCGCCACTCGAACTGTCGCCCCGTGACCTCCGCCGTCGGCGGAATGTTCGGCCGGTCCATTTTCTCGAGTGCCCAGGCGTTCATCTGATAGATGGCGATGAACAGCAGCGTCGCCGCCGGCAGGATGGTCCACACCACTTCGAGGCTGTGGCTGCCGTGAGTGAACTTTGCCGGCTCGTCATCTCGCCGTGCGTCGTATCTCCAGAGGAACAAGAACAGCACCACTTCGGTACCAACGAAGACTGCCCCGGTCAGCCACAAAATGACGTAAAACAAATGGTCGATCATACGACCGTCGGTGGATATATCTGTCGGGAGCCAAACGTTGAAGTACGGCCCGACGATGAACGTCGCGCAGCCCAAAACCGGCACCAGCAGAAACAGAATGGCCCAAAACTTATTCATGCGTCGTATAGCTCGGATCCGTTCGCCTAAAGACCGCTGGAATCATGTCCAAATCCTCGATACCAAGCTCTCGCCTCAAACCCTCGTTGCCAGGTTCCCGCTTGGCAACGCCAAATTGATGTGCCACAAAGTCGTAAAATTGGAGAGAGAAAAGCCGGTCCCAACGACTCTTTGGCTCTGCGACTTTTCCCCTCTTTCTCTTTTCACTTAGTTCCTGACCCGCAGGTTCTGTGGGATCGTTGCTCTCGGAGGCTGACTGACCGGCTCGTAAGGAAGTGACAACACGTAATCGACCAGGTGCCAGATATCTTCGTCCGAAATCGTCCCCTGCCCGCCCGGGGTTGAAGGGCCGAGCTGCGGCATCGGCGTACCATTGATCCCCGCGTAAAGTCGGCGATAAATGTCCAGGGGTCGTCCGCCGCCTCGGTAGACGCCGCTACGCAAATTGCGCGGATGAATGTTTCGCACGGGCAGCGCGCCCAACTCGGCGGCGGTTACCCCCTCGTGCTTCTCCAGGAATTCCTTGACTCCTTTGTTCCAGTCATCCAGGTCGGTGGTTTGCCCGTCGCCCAAAGCCGTCGGACCGTGACACGTGTAGCAGTTGGCCTTCGTGCCAAAGTAAAGCTCGCGGCCCTTGGCGATCGACGCGGCAATCTGTTCAGTCGTTCGATTGCGAGAGGGCGCGATCTGCGGGTCGGGACGAATGACCCGATCCTTTGCTTCCTCCCATTTGGCAACTTCTTCTGGCAATAATTCACCGACGATGTATTCGCGATCGAAATCCACGTTGCCGTCCGCGTCGACGCTCACCAAACGGTCGCCCTCGCTCGGATCCAGTTCGTTCACGATAAAGTTGACCAATTGCCGTTCCATCTGCCCCCGCAGCGTCAAATACTTCACGTACTCGACCAGTGCGTCGACTTCGTCCGGAGGATACAGCTTGAACGACGGCATGGCCGTTCCCGCAATGCCCTCGTTGACCGTATGGCGTAGGTCGTCGGTCGTGGGCATCGCGTCGCGCTCGGTCGACTTGAATTTGAACTTAGCGGCCCGGAAATCGCGTGGATAAGGATTCAGAAAAGGCGCCGTCGGCCCGTGTCCGTTGCCCGTGATGCCGTGGCAGTGAACACAATGCTGCCTGAAAAGCCCATGCTTGCCTTTTTCGTTGCTCCAAACGGGTCCAGCCGCCATGCGGATCTTCTTGATATCGAGATTCATTTCCGGCAGCACAAACGGCTCGTCCGGTGTGCCGAACATTGCCTCGAGCACCGTGGCAATGTCTTTTTGCGAACCACCATTGGGCTCATCGGAAATTGCATTGGAACGCAGGGCGACCATGTCCAACTGAAATTGTGGATGGATCGGCTCTTGGTCGCAGCCCGCCACCAGCGCAACGAGAAACGCCACCACGAAGGCGGCAGACACTCGATACCTGAATCGAACAAACTTTTTCATTCCGCTACTCGCTCGCGAGCTCAACCTGACTGCAAGTTTTCAAGCAGCACGCCTTGATTTCAACCTTATTTCGCCGGCGGCTCAACTGTTAAAAGCGCTGACCGGTACGGAGAACTTCAGATTTCGCTCCTCATCCGGTTCGAGCTTGATTTTGAATCGGCCCTTGCTCGACCAGTTCACGGCCTTTGCCTCCGGCGTGCTGAGTTGCATCACACCATTGGGGCCGGCGGCGTCTTCGTG
>Ga0315553_10004276_pt1 | contig 10813 bp, 5 predicted proteins | sample SalMarSW160140MG_FD_203099 | JGI IMG/M metagenome (GOLD analysis project Ga0315553, IMG submission 203099) | Salt marsh sediment microbial communities from the Plum Island Ecosystem LTER, Massachusetts, United States - Salt Marsh Sediment SW1601-40 ... | reverse complement strand
GAGTTCGTGTTCGGCGACGCGATAGACAAACGGGCGCGGGTCGTCCTCACGGGCGGCGGGTTGGGCTCGCACCACACGCTGGCGACGGCCGTCGTCGCCCGCCAGTTCGGTATACAGGCCGTGTGCGCCTACTACTGCCAGCCGCTCAGCGACGAGGTGCGCCATCACCTGCGGCTCGGCCCGCTGCTGGGGATCGACGCCCACCTCTGCGGCGACTATGTGGGGCTGGCGCTGTCGTTCGTCACCCAGTACGTGCGTTGGCTGCTGCGCACCGGCTGGCCACCCTACTTTATCTACCCTGGTGCGCCGGGCACGTTGGGGATCCTGGGATACGTGAACGCGGCTTTTGAGATCAAGGGACAGTTAGCGCAGATGGGGGAACCGGAGCCGGACGCGATCTTTGTGGCCGTGGGCTCCTGCGGGACGTTCGCGGGGCTGGTGCTCGGCGCGCGCCTGGTGGGATTGGGGAGCCGAATCCTGGGCGTGCGCGTCATCGAGGAGGATCAGGCCAACCGGCCCAAGATCGCGCGGATGGTGAACGGGGCCGCTCGTTATTTGCGCCGTCTCGATCCGAGCGTGCCGCCGGTGCGGGTGACGGCAGAGGAAATAGATATGCTGGATGGCTATCTCGGGCCCGGCTATGCCCACCCCACCGAGCAGGCGCGACAGGCGGTGGAGCGCACGGCGCGCGCGGAAGGGCGGGTGCTGGAGACGACCTATACGGGAAAAACGATGGCGGCGCTCCTGGACCACGCCGAAGATCATCCGGGGGCGCGGCTGCTGTTCGTGGACACGCTGGCCGAGGATCCGACGCTGGAGGAGGGCGATTGGCGCGATCTGCCAGAACCGTTCTGGCCCATCTTTGACCCCGCCCACAGGGCGCGGTGCCGGTGCCTGCGGTTGTGGCGGGGAACTGGCGTGTGTTGGAAAGAGAAGCGCGGATAATGGTGGTTCTTGCCAGAAACCAGGTTTTGTCGCTTCGCCTACACGAAAAACCTGGTTTCTGACCTTGTTGTGAAAAGCGTCAGGAGCTAGACTTGGGCGCTAGTTCCCCCTCAGGATGACCGGCATGTAAACCCAGTCAGTGGCGCAGTAGACCACGACCCTAAAGTCGCTGGCCCACGGACCGCCGCCGTTCGCCTCGACGCTCAGATGCAGGTCGGCGCGGTACGCGTGGGGCGTGTTGGGGTCGACGTCGATTTCAAAGTCGTCCAGGCTGGCGCCCGTGCCCAGGCCGGCGATATCGCTAAGGGTACTCGTCAGGTTGTGGGTAAACGTGATGTGGGGATCGGTTTCGCTGATGGTGGCGACGATGTTGGTGGCGGTGGCGGACCCCAGGTTGGAGAGCCCAACGGTGAGCTCAACCTGCTCTCCACAATCGACGCGGTTATCCCCGTTGCCGTTGCTCTGGTCGTTGGTGTCATCATCGATGGTGTGGCTGTGATAGAACAGCCCTGCGCCGGTCACCGAGACGTCATCGATTCCATACCCGTCGGACGAGGCTCCACCGGGATTGATCGGCCAGTTATCGTAGAACTGGAACTTGACCAGGAAATGGTCGTTGAGACTCATCCCGGCATCCCCGGCCCGGGCATCGAGGTCGACGGTGGCCTGGGTAAAAGTACTGGGGCCGCCGTTAAACGACACCACCTGGTACCAGGTCTGGCCATAGTCGTCGCTGATGAACACCCCGTCGTCGGCGTGGTTCTCGTCATCAAAGTCTCGCCACCAGAAGCTCAAGTCGACCTGAGACTGGCCGCTCAGGTCCAGAGAGAGGATCGCTGAGGCGTGCGAGTAGAGATCGCCGTTGGTGTCATCGTCCAGTAGTAGGCTGTAGGCGCCGGCGTGGGAAGCGGCGCTGCCCACCTGGACGCGTCCCTGGAAATCGGTCTCCACCGCCCAGGCGCTCCCCAGCGTGCCGCCTTCGAAACCATCGCTGAAGGGCAGGCCGGTGGGGTTGAAGGCATAGCCGGTGACGTCGTGGGTGGCGTCCGCCCCGCTGACCGTCACCCGATCCTGCATGGGGCTAAAGACGTATCCGCTGTGACTGACGGTGACGGTGTAGGTGGAATTGTCAAAGTTCGACTGGGCATAAAAACCGCTGCCGTTCGTGGTGACCGCCGGCTGCGCGCCACCAAAGTCGACCGTCACCCCGCTGATGCCGCTGCCGGATGAGTCGCGGACGGTGCCGTTGATGGCATAGGTCGGCGGTGGACCGCACACGCCGCTATCCCTAAAGTTGGCGACGGTGAAGGCGGTATTGTTGAGTGTCTTTCGATTGTCGGCATCACAATTGGGGTTATAAACACCCTCGCTGCAGGATGTAGACGTGCCTTCGGGCACGCCCAGTGGAAGGCCGCCATAGGTGACGTCGGGAGTTGAAAAGTACTGGAGCCTGCTGCAGTACCCTCCCTGGTCATCACATTCCGTGTTGTAGGCCATGATCGTGCGCCACGAGTTGGCCGCGTTCACGTATCCGTGGTTGTATGAATAGGGGCTATAGCTGGCATCATCAACGTACCAGTCGTGGCGAGATCCCATGTTGTGCCCCATTTCGTGGGCAAAGCTATAGTAGCCGGTGGCACAGTTGCGGGACACGACGGCAAATGCGTTGTCCTCGAAAAAAGTCGAGACGTAGGTCATCAGCCATGCGATACCACAGGAAGCGGTATCATTTACGACGAGGACGACCTCGTCGGCGCAGTAGGTATCGCGCAGGGTATGGACGTGGTCGATATAGCCGTCCGAGTCACCCGTGAGGCGAAATAACGTGGTTTCCCAATTAAAGCCTGCTTCGCTGTAGGCCACCTCCTCCGTGTGGACCAGGTTCACGCGCTGGGCGATGCCGCTGTTGGCGTAGGCTTGATTCGTCTCAAGGATGGCCTGATCGATCATCGCCTGCATCGCGGTGGCGCCGCCCTGGGCCGCGCGCGCGTCGCCAGTGTAGACGACCAATATATCAATCGTGGAGCCGTCGTCGGCCATGGGCCCCACGGGAACTCCGATCAGCGGCTCCAGCGGAGCGTCGGCGGGAATGGGCTCCAGTTCCGGCGGGAAAGCCGCCTGGTCGATTTCGGTGACGGCGTGGATCGAATCGCCGACGTAGCCTACCTGATAAAAGCTTTCAGGTGAGGCGATCGTGCCCACCACCACCCCCTCTTTGACTACCAGGTTCACCTGGCTGTACGGTACGCCCTCCAGGTGTCCGGTCCAGGCGTGGCTGCCCGACGGGTTGACCACCACCTCGTCCAGCACGGCGGTGAGGGTGACGTCCTCGAACAGGTTCAGCAGCAGGGTGTCGGCGACGCCGGACTGGGCGTCGGGGGATGGACCAGCCCCACCCAGCAGGTCGAGGTTGACCTCCACAAACCTGGAGCGGACGACGGCGAGTTCCTGGACCGTCTCGCCATCGCCCGCGACGATGGCGTTCGAAAACAGATTGGCCCCCGTCTGGCTCGCCGGGGCAGCCAGGGCTCCGGAGCCAAGACCGAGCAGCGTCACCATCAAGGCTCCCAGACTCAGATAACGCAGAACGAGCATTCGTTTTGTGTTGGCCACAATGTTCCCTCCATTCTTGATGTAGTTTACAACGAACGAAATAGGAGCGAGTGCTCCGTCCACCAAACAGGCTAAACCGCACAGCATAGGTCAGTATACGATATGCGGACTGGCTTGGCAATAGGATTTTGGAGCCATTCGATCACTGGCCCCTCAGGATGACGGGCGGTCCACTCACGCGCCAGCGGTCGCCAGCATCTGCGCCCGCCATGAGCGGAGCCGAAGGGCCTGCCCTTCGGCGTGGTAGGAGCTGCGCACCAGGGGAGCACTCTCAACCCAACGAAACCCCATGTCGTAGCCGCGTTCCCGGAATCGCTCAAACTCCTCCGGGGTGTAGTAGCGGTCGATGGGGATGTGCTGCCTGGTGGGCTGCAGGTACTGACCTATGGTGAGAATGTCCACGTCCAACTCCCGCAGGTCTCCCATGACGTCCAGTACCTCGTCCACCGTCTCGCCCAGGCCGACCATGAGGCCGCTCTTGGTGATGGCCTCCGGCCACAAGGCTTTGGCGTTGCGCAGCACGGCCAACGACCACTCGTAGCGGCACTGGGGCTGTACCGCCCGGAAAAGGCGGGGCGCGGTCTCTACGTTGTGGTTGAGAATGTCGGGCCGCTCGTCCACCACTGCCTGCAGCGGTTCGATACGTGCGCGAAAGTCGGGAATCAGTACCTCGACGGTACACTCGGGCCGTAACTCGCGGATACAGCGGATGACGGCGGCAAAGGCAGAGGCGCCGCCATCGGGCAGGTCGTCCCGGTCTACCGAGGTGATGACGGCGTGTTTCAGCCCCATTGCCTGGACGGCCTGGGCCACGTGCTGTGGTTCCTCCGGGTCGGGCGGCGCGGGACGGCCTGTATTGACGTTGCAGAAGCGGCAGTTGCGGGTACAGGTATCTCCGAGGATCAGGAAAGTGGCGGTGCGATGCCCCCAGCACTCGCCAATATTGGGGCAGTGGGCTTCCTCACATACCGTGTGCAACTGCTTGGCGCGCATCAATTGCTTGAGCCAACGATAGTCCTCGCCCGAGGGAGCGCGTACGCGCAACCATGGCGGGCGACGTTTGGGCCGTTCGGGTTGCTGGGGCCGTTTATTGTCCATCAATTGATGTTCGTCCAGAGGAGGGCGCGTTTTTCAAAGCGGGCCACACGCGTGAACTCCGCCGTTCGCGCCATCTCGATTGCCACGTCAAAATCCGCACCAACGTCATTGGCGGTATGGGCGTCGGAGCCGAAGGTGAGGATCTCGCCGCCCAACTCGCGGTACCAGCGCAGTATGTCCAACGAGGGACACGGCTCAGAGAGACCCTTGCGCAGGGGCGAGGTGTTGATCTCGATCCCTTTGCCCCGTTCGACGACGGCACGAAGCGCCGTGCGGATCAGATCCGCGTACGGTTCCGGCCCATCGTAGGGTTGGCCGAATTTGAACGCATCCCGCTTGATCAGGTCCAGGTGGCCCAGGACGTCAAAATCCCCTTCCTTGGCCAGGCGGACCACCTGTTGAAAGTAGGCCTCGTAGGCCTGCCGCAACGGCTGCTCAAAGAAGGCTGGCTTCCAACCGGCCTGCATCCCGACGGCGTAGTGGGCTGAACCTATCACAAAGTCGAATTCGCCTGCGGCCAGGATGTCCTCCAGTTGCTGCCCAAAGATGTGCGGCTCGCCCATCTCCACGCCAGCGCGGATGGTCAGGCGATCATCGAAATGGGCGCGACAGCGTTTGATCGCTGCCAGGTACTCAACCGGGTGAAAGTAGCCGGGCTGGTCGTCAGGGCCAAAGTCGGCGTGATCCGTGATCGCAATCTCGGTCAAGCCGCGGGAAGTGGCCGCCTCGCAGATCGCAGATAACTGGGCTGTGCTATCCACCGAGTTGTACGAGTGGATGTGGTAGTCAGGTGGGTGGATCAAATATGTATCGCCTCTCCAAACACCCCGTGCGCGGCCTCCATGAGCGCCTCGCTCAAGGTGGGATGGGCATGGACCGTGCGGGCGATCTCCTCTGGCGTCAGTTCCCACTCTCGGGCCAGCGCCAATTCGGGCAACAGCTCGGTGACCTCCGGGCCGACGAGATGAGCGCCCAGGATTTCGCCGCTGACCGCGTCGGCCACGATCTTGACAAAGCCGTCATAGTCGCCTAGTCCCAGGGCCTTGCCGTTGGCGCGGAATGGGAACTTGCCCACCCCGACCTCGTAACCGCGCTTGGTGGCCTGGGCCTCGGTGAGACCGAAACTGGCAACCTGGGGATGGCAGTAGGTACAGCGGGGCATCGTTTCATAGTTGAGCGTGACGGTGTCGATCCCCGCGATCGTCTCCGCAGCCACGATACCCTGGGCCGAGGCGACGTGAGCCAGCGGCAGTTTTCCCGTCACGTCACCGATCGCATAGATGCCGGGCACGTTGGTGCGCAGGGACGCATCCACGACGACGTTGCCCCGTTCCACCTGCACGCCGGCCTGCTCCAGGCCCAGGTGCTCGCTGTTGGGACGGACGCCGATGGCGATCAAGGCCCGTTCGGCCTCCAACGTCTGCTCACCCTCGTCGCCGCTCACACGCACCCGCACACCATTGGAGGTGGTCTCCACCCCCTGTACGCGTGTGGAGGTCAGCACCCGCACTTTGTGTCGCTTGAAGGCACGTTCTACCTCTTGGCTGACCTCCTCGTCCTCCAAGGGCAGCGCGTGGGGCAGCATCTCGACGACGGTGACCTCGGCGCCGTATGAGCGCCAGACGTGAGCAAACTCCATGCCGATTGGCCCCGCTCCGACGACGACCGCCGAGGCGGGCAGTGCACGCAGCACGATGGCCTCGCGATAGGTCATCACTCGCTCGCCGTCCACTTCGATGCCGGGAATGGTGCGCGCCTGGCCGCCGGTGGCGACGATGGTGTTGCGCGTCTCCAGCGTGCGCGTCCCACCTTCGGCGAGCGTCACCTCGACGGTGTTGGCCGACGTGAGGACGCCGTTTCCCTCGATCACCTCCACCTGGTTCTTGCGCATCAGCGCGCCGACGCCCTTGACCAGCCGCTCGGATACCTTGCGGCTGCGGTCCACAGCCGCGCCAAAGTCGGCCTCGAACCCCGTGAGGGTAAAACCGAACTCTTTGCCGCGTCCCAGCAGGGAGATGACCTCGGCGTTTCGCAGCAGCGCTTTGGTGGGAATGCAGCCCCAGTTGAGGCACACACCGCCCAGGTGTTCCTTTTCGATCAGGGCGACCTTGAGCCCTAGTTGCGCGGCGCGGATTCCGGCCACATAGCCACCCGGTCCCGCGCCGATGATCGTGACATCGTAGGTTTGTTCCACCGTCTCACTCCTTCAATCGATATGCTCTTGCCGAGGTAATGCCGGTTGAGTCTACCACGAGTGTGCGAAGGGGGCAAGGGTGTATCCAGTTGCCGTCCCTACCACAGCCGCGCCGGGTCGATCGCGCTGATAGACGTCGCGCCGGCGGCCCAAATGATCCCGTCTGTATCCTCGGCCAGGGCAAAGATGGCTGCCTGTCCCAGGCCCTCTGAGCGCCCAACGGAGTGCCACGCGCCTTCTCGATAGTGCCACAGCGCTGCTTCGTCCGGCGGTGCCTGCCAATGGTAGAAACTATTCCTGCCCGAAAAGCCGCCCAGGATGAGGCCAACCCATAGCCCTCCCTCCCGATCAACCAGCAGTGCTCCCACGGCTCCCTGTACCGGAAGGGACACCTGTTCCCGCCCTACGTCGGTGACGTGCTTCAAGGTCCCATCGAACTCGCCGGTCTCGGTAGGGCCGTGGTAGGTGCCTACCCACAAGCTCCCATCCTCCGCCACGGCGAGCGCGTTGATCAATAACCCCCTGTCGGTATCGAAGCCATCCAACAAGCGCCATGCTTGGCCGTCAAATGCCGCCAGACCTCCGTGTGTGCCGACGTAGAGGCGGTGACGACCCGCGTCCACCGCCATTGCCGTGACGAGGTTGCTGGGCAGCGCGCCCCCGGCGGTGTCGAAGCGGGTCCACGTACTTCCATCCCAACGGGCCACGCCCCCCCAAACGAGCCCTGCCCAGATGTATCCTTCCCAATCCTGAACCAGACTGGCGACGGAGCCAACCTCCGCCGTCGTCCTCACCTGCCCTTCACGCCAGCGACAGGCTCCTCCCTCGGAACCTATCCAAAGGTATCCAGCGGCATCCTGGCATATCGTGCTGGCGCGCTCGCAGGGGGCCTCAACCGTGAATGAGGACCACTGCCCTTGCTCGAAGGCGATCAGTCCGCCGGGAGACGATGCCCCGTCCGCCCACACGGTTCCGTGGTGATCGACCATCAGCGTCCTGTGGATATCGCCAAGGGAGGAAGGGGGCAGGAGAGGCAGGTCGTTCTCCTCGCTCTCTACCCAACGTTCGACATCGGACAGCGCCGGTGCGGGGTGAGGCGCGTCCGGGCACATGGCGGCGGGGGAAACCCAGGCCCACCGGTGGCAGTGATCGGGCAGCGTGATCGCGGCGGGTACTGAGATGACGCCGGTCCGTCCGGCCCAGGACTGCCACGCGCCGTCGCCCACGTAGTGGTACAGGACGCTGGCGGTTGGCGGAGTCGGGCCCGAATGGCCGGGAGGGCGATTGAAGTATCTACAACCCCTCATACCATAACCTGTGGCATACCACTCGGGCAAAACGTGTGTGACGACCCATAGGTCGCCGTCCAAATCGACGGCCAACTGACATACGGAGTGATCGGTGGCCAGAAGCTGCGTCCACTGATCGTCGTGCAGCCACCAAACACCATCGTGACTGCTAATCCAGACGCCACCATTCCCATCCGATGCCAGCGCCAGCATACCCCAATCCACGGGGCCGCGACCAGGACGGGCATAGGTAGATAGGAGCTTGCCGGTCAGATCGAAGCGCAGCAGCCCTGCTTCGGTCAGGACCCAGTAGGAATGGACATCCTGGAGGACATCCCGGACGTTGTGATACAGACCTGACCAACTCGTACCACCCGCCGATGTTGGGGACAGCGCTGGGGTGGATTCCAGCACAGTACGAAACCGTTGGTAGGTGGTGTTTGGGAGATCGCGGGGGAGAAAACCTGTTGGGGCCCTTATCTCGATCGCGCAAAGGCTGACGTGGTCGCCACCAGCCGTGGTCGCCAGGCGTTCGCCAGTGGCGATGTGGTAGAGGCCGACGATCAGCGTATAGCGACCTGCTGGCAAGTCGTGCGGCAAGGGGACGCCGTGCCGGTCCGTGATAACGTCGCCTGGTATCCAGCCGCTGGTCGGGGATAGCCCGTCGGCCGGTTCGGAATCGTGCTGGGCAACGAGCTGGCCTGCACTGTCGAGCACCTGGACGGTGAACTTGTAACGCTCAGGGATGGGACCCTCGGCTCGCCAGAATAGCGTCACCGGCAGGATGTCGCCCGGGGCGAACCAGGCTTCCGGCTGTGCATATCCCGTCAGCCGGATACTTTTGCCGAACCGGGCATCGAGCGTGGCGTCGGGCTTCTCTGGCAGCGGGGCCACCGCATACGTTGCCAGCCGGACGCGGCCATACCAACGGTCACCCGCCTTGTAGGCCCGGTTCGCCAGGTCCATCTCGACAAGACGCTGGGGATCGGATTCGGCGTCGCCCCAATAGAGCACAAAGAGCCGCCGCTCCCGCTCCAAAAGAGGCGCTAGAAAACGCTCAACGCCACCCGATTCAGGGCGATAGGGGGCTGGATAAACCCCCTGCTCTGGATAGTAGTAGGTAAAGACCTCCCACTGATTGGGGGCATTGAGGACAATCGCGTCGCCAGGACGGGCGGATGCCGTGATGTCGGCGGCGATCTGTCGATAGTCATCCCGGGCATAGGCTGGGTCGAGGTAGAGGTTGTGGAGGGAGGAAGCAAGAGGCAAGAGGCAGGAGGCAAGGAGCAGGATGCAGGAAACAAGGAGCAGGAGGCGAGCGGGAATTGCGAATTGCGAATTGTGAATTGCGAATTGGGACAGGGTTTGGATGCCGTGGGCGAAAAGGATGTGGAACGGCGGGAGGACGACGAGGAGGAATTTGAGCCATTCCGGTTTGTAGAGATCGAAGGCAAAGATGAGGATGATAGGAACCGATAGGTAGAGAGCCAGGCTGACGACGCCAAACCAACCTGTGCGGTCCGTTCGTCGAGGCCTTTCGGCGCGGCTCAGGCCAGGCCAGAGACCCGCGAGCAACAGTATCCCTGTGCCGACAAGCGTCGGCGTGGACTTTCCAACCGGCAGCGTGATGCCGACACACAGCACGCGCAACACATCCAAAAGGGCCGGTCCCAGTTCATGTGCCCGCCCGGCGGGCGACCAGCCGGTGACACTATGTAGGGCGATAGGCAGCCAGGGCAGGAAAAGGGCGACGAGCGCTGTCTGCATTCCGGCCCATAGCGCCAGCCACTGCCAGCGCTGTTCCGTTTGGCGTGTTGTGTTCAGCCACCACATGCCAAAAACAACGTTGTGGACGATCAGAATGAATGGGAAGGCATAGTGAGTGTAGAGGCCGGCAGCACTGATACCAGTATACAGGGCAACGGCGCCAAGGTTAGCGTCCTCGATGGTTGGATGTTGGGGCCTGGATGTTGGATAATGCAGACCGGGGAGGATGCGAAAAACGAGATAGGTGGAGACGGCGGAGAGAGCGGCCAGAAGGGCGTACATACGCGCCTCTTGCGAATAGTAGATGGCGAAGGGCGAGATTGACCCCAGGAAGGCTCCAATCAGGCCGACGCTCTCCCCAAAGAGGTGGCGGCCTAGCAGGTAGGTGAAGGCGACGAGGGTCAACCCTGCGAGGGCCGAGAGAGCGCGCAACGCAAACTCGCTCTCGCCGAACAACCCCCGCCAGTAATGGAGCAGCAGGTAATACCCAGGCGGGTGGATGTCGCCAGCCGCTCCCTCCAGGATCAGATCGAGTGTCCGCTCGGCGATGCGGGCCGAGTTTCCCTCGTCGTTCCAGAAGGACTGCACGTCTAGACGGTAGAAGCGCAGCCCGGCGGCCAGGAGCAGGATGGCAAGGAGTAAAGCGGTGGAGACAGCCAGCGGGATGCGGAAAGCAGAACGTCTCACCGTCCTCACCGTCCGCGCAATGTCAGGGAGAGGCTCCAGATCGCGGCAACACACAGGGCGAGATAGATCAAAGATGGGAGATTGGGGAGGGGGGATCCTATGGCAGAACGGCGGACGGTTACCTGATCGATGTCGACGTCTCCCCCGACGGTGGTCAGCGTGACTCGGTGGTGTGCCCTGCGCCAGCCTCCGGCCAGCCGGATGGCTTGCCCGTTGAGCG
>Ga0315553_10004275_pt1 | contig 10816 bp, 10 predicted proteins | sample SalMarSW160140MG_FD_203099 | JGI IMG/M metagenome (GOLD analysis project Ga0315553, IMG submission 203099) | Salt marsh sediment microbial communities from the Plum Island Ecosystem LTER, Massachusetts, United States - Salt Marsh Sediment SW1601-40 ... | reverse complement strand
TCTTCACTTTGTCGCGCGCGTAATCCAATTAAACTGAGCATCACCCCTCCGCCGATCCAAATCATAGCGCCAAGGATGTGTGCAAATTTAAGCCAGGGAAGTAAGGTCATCGCTACACCTTCTTAAAATTCAAAACCGCAGGTCCCGTCGCTTAGATCGGAGCAGTGAAGCTGATCTTCGATGGGCTTTCAACGGTCACCTCTCGGGCGCTGGCCGTCTCCCGGCGATTGAGGCAGTACCACTAGACCGCGTAGCTACCCGCAACGAGGCTCATGCTGAAGGTCTGAAGTGGGTGGCGGCAGGTTGCTCTTTGGCGGCAAATTCTTATGCAACCGATTCGGTTTGAACTTCTCCCGCGCGTTCATACTTAGCAGCGATAATCCCTTTTGGCGAAATTTTGCCGTCTGATAATTTGAAAGCCGCTGGAATCGTACCCTCAACAAAGAGACGCTTGCCGGTGCCAAGAGTGATGGGAAATATCTTGAGCCAGAGCTCATCAACAAAGTCGTGCTTCAACAGGGTTTGAATTAAGTTGCTGCTGCCCCAAACTTGCAGGTCGGTACCGTCCTCACTTTTAAGCTTCTTCACCTCTTCGACAACATTGCCAGCAAGAAGCACGGAATTCTCCCAGTCAAGTTTGAGTGTTGAGTCGTGAGCGGCAACATACTTTTTTACTTCGTTAATGCCAGACCAACCATCGGCGTGTTTGGGCCAGTATCCCGCGAAGATTTCATAAGTTTTGTGGCCAAGCAGCAAATCAGATCTTCCGGACATCTGTTCTTCCATAACGTCGCCGAGAAAGTCGTCCATGTAGGGTCCCATCCACCCGCCGTACTTGAAGCCTTCCATAGTATCTTCCTCGGAGCCTCCAGGCGCCTGTATCACGCCATCTAGGGTTATGAATTCGATAACAATTAGTTTTCTCATGCGCTCCTCGATTGATTTTGATCTTTTAACCGAAGGTAATATCGCCACCGTCGGCCTCTTTTATCTCTTTGATCTGCTCTTCAATGTTGGTGCCGGTCAGCTGCGTTGACCGATTCGATTGTAAAGTGGTGTGGGTTTGCCTCCGAAACCACAAGCAGTCCCATCGCGACGTCGGTTTTTTGGTTCTGCCTAACAGCCATATCTTGCTCCTATAAAGTCACCGGCGTCCTGCGATCCGGTGAAGCGTGCGGATCGAGCACCCAATGCTCCAACGCTACGGCGCGATATAGGCGATAAAGACCAGGTGGGCACACTTCCTCTAATCTGGTGTCCTGCACACCATGCCCGGCGGTGTCTGGAAACCGTCCATTATAGATAACGAGACAGCGCTCAAGGTCACTGCCGTTCAAATCCTCAGCCGCGGCTGACATGTAAACGGCCTGCGCTTTGCCAACAGGAGTCTGCGAGTTGAATATTACGATGCTTATCTGTGAACGCTGCGCAATGTTGCGCGAATGCCTGGCCTCCGGAGATGAAATCCAGTAGAACTCCTTGTATTGTGAAGCTGTGAAGTAGACCGGCGAAACCCAGGGTCCCCCAGACTCATCGGCCGTGCCAAGCATCATGTAAAGCGTGGAGTCGATGCTGGCCTTTGCCATGGCTGCAAAATCCTCCTGCTGATCCATCCGGCAACTCCTCTGCCTACTTGACGATGCGGAGCCACAGGTGGATGGCTTCGGGGGTCTCAATCGTTTGAACGGGTTCGAATGATGAGACACGACGTACACCGGCAGTCGGACAGCGCCGGTCGGGCCATCTGCGCCCCAACCAGGGAGCGAGTCATCATATGTGCGCCGACCGCAAATAACCGCTCCGGTGGTACTCACGCTCTGAGAAATCAGATTGCGGTTGTATTCGTCCATGCTGTTGAACGCCCAATCATGAAGGTGTTCGCCCCCCTCTCCCAATGGTTTTTCGGGGGTTCTGTTTGCCCAGTGATGAACCCATCCAGGGACATACTGATATCGAAAAAGACTTTACCCATCGTTGCTCTCCCTTGATGTACACCAGGGATGCTAATGCGATCCCGCAACCCGGCAATGGGATTTCGTGACGAGCATTGCATCACTGGTAAGAACTGCAATCGCAGATCATGGATATTTTAGACACAAGAAAGATTATAAAGAACCACTTCACACTGGCAAGCACCAGTTTGTGATCAAACTATGGTACCACTTTGGTGATTACCCCCGAAAAATCAGATGGAACGCATCGCTGCACCAAGCCGCCGGACCCCATCCTGGATCTGCTCCACGGTGTATTCGCTGTAACCCAGGAGGATCCCCTTGCGCTCCATCGGCTCCATGCTGTAGTTGGCAACTGGCACGAGATCGACATCCTGGGAGGCAGCCGCACGAACCAGCGACCGATCATCCATCCCGGCAGGCAGCCAACCAACACAATGCATTCCCGCCTCTGCGGAAAAGATTTCCAGAGGCAGTTCTCGGGCAGCTTCTAGTAAGGCCGCTCTTCGTTCTGCGTACAATTTGCGCATTCTGCGCAGATGGCGTCCAAAATAGCCGTCGACAATGAAATCCGTTAACACAGCCTGTTCCAGGATCGGTGGATGTGTATCGATAAGTTTGCGCACGGTCTGGAAAGCATCGACCAGATTTGGCGGCAGGATCAGGTAGCCAAGGCGCAAAGCCGGATAGAGGATTTTGCTGAACGTGCCGATATAAATCACACGACCGGCATCGTCCAGTCCTTGCAAAGCCGGCAGGGGACGTTCGGTGTAGTGATACTCGCTGTCGTAATCATCCTCGATCAGATAGGCGTTGGCTCGTTTTGCCCAGTCGAGAAGGGCGAGCCGGCGCGGTAGGCTGAGGGTTACTCCCAATGGGAACTGGTGCGAGGGGGTCAGGTAGGCCAGGCGCGCCTGTGGCGCACGGTCAATGCCCGCCTCGATGACCAGACCTTCGTGATCCACGGGAACTGGAATAATCCTTGCTCCCGACCCGAGGAAAGCGCCGCGCGCTTTGAGATAACCGGGATTTTCCATCCAGACCGGATCGCCGGCATTGATCAACAGGCGCGCCGCCAGATCGAGGCCCCCTTGCGCACCCGAAATAATGATGATTTGTTCTGGTGTACAACGGACTCCGCGGGAAGCGATTGCATGGACGGCAACAGCTTCCCGCAAGGGGAGATAACCTGCCGCATTCTGATAGGTAAACGCGCTGGCGGGCAGCCGCCTTGCCCGGCGAATGACCAGCCGTGTCCAGATTTTGTACGGAAAGTTCTTCAAAGCCGGTATACCAAAACGGAACGGGCGTCTTGAGACTTCGATTGGCGAAGGCGAAAGTTCTGACATTTGAGGGGCTGCCAGCTGCAGCCTGGCATGGTCTGAAAAACGTGGTTTGAGGGGCTCTGGTGCAGCTGCATCCGTGGAAGTTTCCTTAACCTGAGCGGTCAATAAATGGTCCGGTGAAATCCGGGCAACATAGGTGCCGCTGCCCTGGACGCTTTCGATATAACCTTCCGCCTGCAACTGCCGGTAAGCATTGAGGATGGTGTTGCGTGAAACATTGAGCTCCTCCGCCAGGGCACGCGTTGAGGGCAGTTTCATCCCCCCTTTTAGCTCTCCAGAGAGTATAGATGATCGCAGGTTAGTGTACACTTGCTGGTAGAGTGGGGTATCAAATAATGAACTGAGACGAGCATCTTTAAAAATTGACATCTTTCCTCGGTATGATTTGGAAGTAAGCGTTGAAGTGACGATCGAACGTGTCCTATAGGTGATGGCTCGACCAGATTATAAGACGCTCATCTCCTCCTGGATGGGATGCACCTAAATACCGACAACATTTGCGTACATCCGTTCGCAATAACAGCTGGGGGAGGGGCAGGTTCGTGGTATATATGGGCTCGTGAAGTGGATCTATCTCTCGCCTCATCTGGACGACGCGGCGCTGTCTTGCGGGGGGCTGCTGTGGGAGCAATCGCAGGCCGGATACGACGTCGCGATCTGGTCGATCTGCGCAGGGGATCCGCCGCCGGGGCGGCTGTCTCCGTTTGCGCAGTCGCTGCACGAGCGCTGGGGTACCGGGCCGCGCAGCGCGGCGGACCGGCGGGCCGAGGACCGCGCGGCGTGCCGGATCCTGGGCGCAAGCCCGCGCCACTTCCCCAATCCCGACTGCATCTACCGGCGCGACCCGCAGAGCGGCGAGCCGCTTTACACGACGGAGCAGGCGCTGTTCGGGCCGATCGACCCGGGTGAGACGGGGCTGGTCGAGGAGCTCAGCCGGACCCTGGCCCGGGAATTGGGCAGCGCGGACAACCTGGTCTGCCCGCTGGGGCTGGGCGGGCACGTAGACCACCGGCTGACGCGGGCGGCGGTGGAGCGGCTGTACGCCCGGAAGGAGGCAGAGACCCCCGACAGCCCGGCGCTGTGGTACTACGCCGATTTCCCTTACGTGCAGCGCGAAGGCGCCGACCAGAGGCCGGACGCCGGCCTGGAGGCGGTGGTCTTCCCAGTCTCCCCAACGGGGCTGCGCGCCTGGCAGACGGCGGTGGCGGCGCACAGCTCGCAGATCAGCACCTTCTGGAAAAACAGGGAGGCGATGCGGGCGGAGATGAGCGCGTACTGCGAAGAAATGGGCGGAGTGCGTTTGTGGCGGCGGGTCTGACAAAAGTGATAATTCAAGTGGACTGACCGGCGATCAGCTTGCCTTCCCTCCTGATTTATGCTAAAATCACGGCGCGGCGATGGAAAAGTAAAGACTTTTTCGGGTCGCCGCTCGTCATTTTGAAGATGGATGATCGCAGGCTGACAAATCGCTCCCCGGGAGTGGTTTTTTATCTATAAAGCACGGATCTCGTAACGGGTCGCCAGCGGAACTTCTTCCGCGGCCTCGAGACGAGATTATGTTAAATAAAAGAAGGAAAGCGGGATGCCACCATCATTTTTGACCCAAGAAGGCTACGAGCGACTACAAGAAGAGTTGGAACACCTGAGGACGGTGAAACGCCAGGAGGTTGCCCAACGCCTGCGTGAGGCGATGGAAGACGGCGGCGATATGGGGGTCGATTCCGACGCGGAATACGAAGCGGCTAAAAACGAGCAGGCCTTTGTCGAAGGCCGCATCCAGGAGCTGGAGATTTTGCTGGCCAATGCAAGGGTCATCCAGGATACCGGCAACCGCGAGGTGGTCGAGGTCGGCGCGCACGTGACCATCCAGGAAGACGGAGTCGATCCGGAAAAGTACATCGTCGTCGGACGAGCGGAGGCCAACCCGCGCGAGGGGCGCATCTCCAACGAGTCGCCATTGGGGAAAGCCCTGATAGGACACCGCGAAGGGGACGAGGTGAAGGTCGACGCGCCGGGCGGGTCGTTCAAAGTCAATATCATCAAGGTGGCATAACCCTGGGGCCAGGAAGTTCAGCCCCGCGCAGATCGACTTTGCGCGGGGTTTTTGTTTAACGGAGCGAGAGCCATGCCGACGGAATACTCACAACTGGAGAAGAACCGCCTGGAAAAAGTGGAGCGCCTGCGGGAGCAGGGCATCGAGCCTTACCCGACCCAGGCGCACAGGACGCACACCAGCCAGGAAGCGATCCAGGCTTTCGAAGCCGCTGAGACCGCCGGGGACGCGGCGGCGGTGCCCGCCACGCTGGTCGGACGTTTGCGGGCCATGCGCCCGATGGGCAAGATCACGTTCGCCCACATCGAGGACGGGGCCGGGCGGGTGCAGCTGTTCCTGCGGGCCAACGACGTCGGCAAGGAACAGCTCGAGCTGTTCAACCACGAGTTCGACCTGGGCGACTTCGTGCAGGCCAGCGGCGAGATGTTCCGCACCCGCTCGGGCGAGGTCACCCTGCGGGTGGAGGACTTCCGGATGCTGTCCAAGGCGGTCACCCCGCTGCCGGCCGCCAAGGATGAAGTGGTTGATGGGGAGGTGGTGCGCCACGCCACGCTGGAAGACCCGGAGACACGCTACCGCCAGCGCTACGCCGACCTGGCGATCAACCCGGAGGTGCGCGAGATCTTCCGCACCCGCACGGCGGTCGTGCGGGCGCTGCAGGAGTTTTTGGACGGGCGCGGCTTTTTGGAGGTCGAGACGCCCATCCTGCAGCCGATCTACGGCGGGGCCGCGGCGCGACCCTTCGTGACTCACCACAACCAGCTCAAGCAGGACCTGTACCTGCGCATCTCCTTCGAGCTCTATTTAAAACGCCTGCTGGTGGGCGGCTTCGAGCGCGTGTACGAGATCGGGCGCGACTTCCGCAACGAGGGCGTGGACCGCACCCACAACCCTGAATTCACCATGCTCGAGTTCTACTGGGCTTACGCCGATTACCGCGAGGTGATGGACCTGACCGAGGCGATGATCGTGCACGCCGCCGACCGGGTGCTGGGCCGGCGGACGCTGACCTACCAGGGGCAGGAGATCGTGCTGGAGCCGCCCTGGGCGCGCATCCCGCTCAACGAGGCGATCCTGGAGCTGGCCGGGATCGACCTGAGCGAACACCCCACCGCCGAGAGTCTGGCGGGGGCCATGCAGGCCCGCGACCTGCAGCCCGACCCGCAGGCGACGCGCGGCAAGCTGGTCGACGCGCTGCTGGGCGACTTCGTCGAGCCCAATTTGATCCAGCCGACCTTCGTCTACGACTACCCGCGGGATATCTCGCCGCTGACCAAGAGCAAGCCCGGTGACCCGCAGACCGTCGAGCGCTTCGAGGGTTTCCTGGCGGGCATGGAGCTGTGCAACGCGTTCACCGAGCTGAACGACCCGGTGGACCAGGAGGCGCGCTTCCGCGAGATGGGCCGTGATTACGCGGCCGAAGACGAAGAGCGCCATCCCATGGACGAGGACTACCTGCGGGCCATGCGCTACGGCATGCCGCCCAACGGGGGCTTCGGCATGGGCATCGACCGGCTGACGATGCTGTTCACCGACGCGCCGAATATCCGCGAGGTGATCCTGTTCCCCCACCTGCGGTCAAGGTTGGAGTAGGGGTTTTTTGTTGCAATAATATACCATTAATGGTATATTATTCGTATGAAATTTGAAGAGCTTTTGACGATCGTCCGGGACGAACCGGTGTTCGAAAGCGGTCTCTTGCTGGTCGGGGATGTCGATGCGGTGGATGTGCGCCGGCAGTTATCCCGCTGGACGCAAAGCGGAAAAATTTACCAGCTGCGCAGGGGATTTTACGCGCTGGCGCCGCCGTTTCAAAAGCGCGCCCCCCACCCTTTCCTGGTGGCTAACCGCCTGGTAATAGGTTCGTACGTCAGCTGCCAATCGGCGCTGGCTTACTATGGCCTCATCCCGGAATATACGCCAGTGGTGGTCAGCGTAACGCATCACCGCCCGGCCGCCTGGGAAACGCCGCTGGGGAGCTTTGCCTTTCGCCACGTCAAACTCGATCTTTTTTTCGGCTACGAGCAGGTGGATTTACCAGGCGGCGGGTCCGCCTTGATCGCCCTCCCGGAAAAAGCTCTACTCGACCTGATTTACCTGCAGCCGGGGGGAGATGAACCGGCTTATTTAACCGAACTGCGCCTGCATAACCTGGAACGGATGGACGCAGAAAGGTTGGAACGCCTGGCGAGCCAGACCGATCAGCCGAAATTGAAACGCGCTGCGGACTACCTGAGACCGCTAATCGGACAACAAGCGGGAGAGTACAGCCGTTTATGAAAGATCACCTGCGCGCCTTCCTGCGCGAAAGCGCCTCAGCGCTGCAGGGGCGCAACCTGGCCCGTGAATACCTGCAAGCCAGGATTCTGGGAGTCTTGCAGCGCACGGGCGCGATGATCCCGCTGGCTTTTCACGGGGGCACGACGCTGCGGTTCCTGTACCAGATGCCGCGCTACTCGGAAGACCTGGATTTTGCGCTCGAACGCAAGGAGGCAGGATATGATTTTCGCGCCTATCTGGACGCCGTCCAAAAGCAATTTGCCAGGGAGGGCTATGCAGTAGAAGTGAGCGTGAACGACCGCAAGGTGGTCCACAGCGCTTGGGTTCGCTTTCGCGGCCTGCTCTTCGAGCTCGATCTCTCCGCGCAGGTGGAAGAGACTTTAGCGGTGAAGATCGAGGTCGATACGAGCCCACCGCGAGAGGCCGGATTGGAGACCACGGTGGTCCGGCGCTACGTGATCTTGAACCTGCAGCATCACGACCGCGCCTCGCTCTTAGCCGGCAAGCTGCACGCTATCTTGGATCGGCCTTTTATCAAAGGGCGCGATGTCTACGACCTGCTGTGGTATCTGAGCGACCCGGGATGGCCGGAGCCGAACCTGGCCATGCTGCGCAGCGCCCTGGAACAGACGGGATGGCCCGGCGAACACCCGACTGAAGAAAACTGGCGCGAGCTGATCTGGGCACGGCTGCGCCAGGCAGAATGGAGACAGGTCGCCGCCGACGTGAGCCCCTTCTTGGAGATCCCCGGAGAGGTTGACTTGCTGACCCGCGAAAACCTGGCCGCGGTGCTGTTTCCAAAGTCGGGTCCTACGGAGGCCTAGGGGCAGACTTCGTCTTTCGTGTGAGGCTAAATCCAACACAAAGAACTCGAAGGGCACGAAGGAAAAAAACACTGGTGTTTTTTGGGTCCGTTTTCGATTAGAATCGATGACACATGTGTACGGGGATAAAAAACCAAAACTTGATTTCAGCAACGAAGAAGCGAAAAATCAAGCAAGATGAGCGCAGGAACTGATTTCCACGACGACAACTCCCAGGAATCCCAGATTGAGGACGAGCACTTCGTTCCAGAATTCGGGCTCGATCTGGATCGCTACCTGAACGCTGGGCACATCGGCGGCGTGCACCATCTGATCCGCTACCTGTGGGCGTTGGAGGTATTGAAAGATGCGCCTCACATACACAGCTTGCTTGACATCGCCTGCGGCTCCGGTTACGGCAGTTATCTCTTAGCTACCTAAGTTTCGCCCAAAGTAACGGCGACATGCTCCCGGGCGAGTAAGGAAGCCAGGCCGGTAGCCAACTCCTTAGCGAAAGGGTCGGCCTTGTTGAGCGTCATGTGCAGGAGATCGAAGGTTTGATCAAAGATCAGGAAGCCATCCATGCGGAATACGTCCCGCACCAAGCGTTTGATGCCCAGCCGAGCGATTTTCGGGCAGGTAGGCGCCAACCAATGGCGCGCCCAGACCAGGACGTTGTGGGCCAGGGCTTCCAGTTGGATCAAGATCTGCTGGGCTTCGAAGCGTTTCTTGTTGCGTTTGCTGGAGTTCAAGCCCTGCTTATCTTCTTTGATCTCGATTTCCACTCCACCGCCGCGTTGATCGTAGAAGTTGACATAAGCCAGCAGAACTGCCTTGGGATCATCGCACTCCTGCAGGTACCCACCGCTGAGGAACAACACGTCTTGGGGAGCCAGGGTCGAGAGGATCACGCCATAGCCCCATTGACCGTTTCTTTTGCGACAACGCACGGCAATCCGCCTGACCGGACGACCATACGGCTCGGCTGGGGCCGTCACCCAGCCCATTTGTCGACTGCCATCGCCTGGATCGGTGACCCACTGGCTCACACTGGCGGCCAACGCCTTGGCTCGGACACCCGAGTAATCTTTGCCATGCACCTGATAGCCTCTGCTCAACAGCCAATTGAGGTCCTCGACACTGCCGCCACCCGAGTCGATGCGCACAATCGTGCGCTGGCGTTTGCGCTCATCCAACTCCAGAACGCTCTCGCTGGCTTCGATCAGGGGGCGCAAGGCTTTATTCAACTGGGTTTTGCCATCAAACACGCGCTCCACCACGATTTCTTCGTACCAGGTGCCAATCACATAGCCTTCCTGACGGCCGCGGCGATTGCGCTGTTTGGCGAAATAGCCTTTACTGGCGAATTTAGCCTTTTTGCCACAGGGTCGCCCGGTCATATCTGCATCCAATACCTGCCAGTTCAAGCGGTAATCATGGCGATACGTCTGACTATGACGCCGGAAGATGGCTGCCATGGCCTGGTGCATTTGAGCCACGTTTTCGGCTGTGCAGGCATCCAATGTGTCTTGCACTACCGATTGCTCGGCGCAACCCAACCGTCCAAAGGCTCGTTGCAAGCCGGGATCGGCTTTCAAGCGTTTGTTGATTTCAACCATCCCTTGTGCGCCGGCCAAGAGCGTGATGAAAGCGTCCATCAGTTTCTCCGCTGGGCTGTACTTGACCGTCTTCTGCGCAATCTTCACCTTTTGGGTGATCGGAGCGAACAACTTGAGCTGGTTCACCTTTCTGCCCAGCGCCGCCAGGGAGGCGTGGCTGGAAAAATAGGCTTTGACACCTTCGCTGATAATGATAGACTCGTTCATGGTGATGGGTCTCCTGTATTTGAGTGTGGTAACTTTTTTACAGGTATACCCATCACTTTTCTTTTTGTCCACGCCCTATTTTGGCGGACGCATGGATCCGCTTGTTCGGGCGAAATTTAGGTAGCTAAGGAAATCCCCCGGCTACACGTGATGGGCGCCGATTACGACCAGCGCGCCATCGAACAGGCGCGCCAGCTTTATAACCTCCCCAACTTGGCGTATAAGGTTGGAGACGTCACATATTGGGAAGAGACCTTGGGAAGGGATAAATTTGATTGCATCGTCAGCTTTGATACCCTGGAGCACGTCTCCCATCGCGAGATAATGCTTCAGAACGTTGTGTACCATCTGCAGGAAGACGGCTGCATGCTCCTCTCGACCCCGTGTACCGAGACGATCAATCTCAATCCGACGTGGGAGCACCACCACATCGAATATTCCTTTGCCAGCCTGCATGATTTCTTGCGGCGGTATTTTCTAAACATCCAACGACCAGATAACCTGTCGCTGCCCCATACGGAAGTGTTCGACCGTCTGGAGGGGAGCAGCGTTTCCT
>Ga0315553_10004273_pt1 | contig 10818 bp, 7 predicted proteins | sample SalMarSW160140MG_FD_203099 | JGI IMG/M metagenome (GOLD analysis project Ga0315553, IMG submission 203099) | Salt marsh sediment microbial communities from the Plum Island Ecosystem LTER, Massachusetts, United States - Salt Marsh Sediment SW1601-40 ... | reverse complement strand
TTTCCTTCGAAGAATTCGAGGGCCGCATCGGCCAGGTGATCTACACCTCCGCAACGCCTGGACCGTACGAATTGGAGCATGCGACCCAGGTCGTGGATCAGATCATCCGGCCGACGGGATTGGTCGATCCTGAAGTGGAGGTTCGGCCGGTTGAAGGGCAGGTTGACAATCTGGTCGGGGAGATCAACCAGCGCATCGAGCGCGGCGAGCGCACGCTCGTCACGACCCTGACCAAGCGTATGGCGGAAGACCTCTCCGAATACATCCGCGAACTCGGTATCAAAGTCCACTACCTGCACTCGGAGATTGACACCATTGAGCGGGTTGAAATCCTGCGCGATCTCCGGCTAGGGGTCTACGATGTCGTGGTGGGTATCAACTTGTTGAGAGAAGGGCTTGATCTACCCGAAGTCTCCCTCGTCGCCATCCTTGATGCCGATAAGGAAGGTTTCCTGCGCTCTGGCACGGCATTGATCCAGACTATTGGTCGGGCTGCCCGTCATGTGCGCGGCCGGGTGATCATGTATGCCGACAAGGTCACCGACTCGATGCAGCGGGCGCTCGATGAGACCGACCGCCGGCGTTCGAAGCAGATCGCGTACAACGAGGAACACGGTATCAAACCGATGAGCATCATGAAGGAAGTTCGAGACCTCACCGATCAGGTTACATCCCACGCCGTCGCGGAGGAACAAGGCCGTTACCGGCCACATTCCTTCATGGACTTGCCCAAGGACGAGCTCCACCGGCTGATCAAGGAGCTTGAGAAGCAGATGCGGGCGGCAGCCGAGGGATTGGAGTTTGAGATGGCAGCTGCCCTGCGCGATCAAATCTTTGAAGCGCGCGAGACTCTAGCTGAGAAGGAAGATTTACCGCCCTGGAAACGAGCCCGTCTGCTAGCAGGTGAGAACGGGAATTAGATCTTTGGGAAGACCGTACGCTGACTACGCAGACCAACCTACAAGGGTAGCTCGAAGGTAAAACGCGCTCCACCTTCGCTGCCAGGCTCGACCCAGATCCTTCCACCATGTGCCTCTACCAACTTGCGGGCTACCGACAAACCAAGTCCTGACCCACCACGGTCTCGTGAGCGGGAATCGTCGAGCCGGTAGAAGCGTTCAAAGATACGCTCACGTGCGTGCTCGGGGATGCCTTCCCCGGTATCCTCCACGGAAATCTGGACTGTCCGGCTCTCCCCCATGTCCTTCAAGTTGAGTGTGATCATGCCACCGGCCGGTGTATGCCGCAGGGCATTGCTTACCAGATTGCCCAGGACCTGCTCGATCCTGGCTGCATCCACCAGCGCTTCGAGCGAACCCTCCACCCCCTCACCGCGCAAATCTACTCCCTGCCTGCTGGCAGCCGAGCCAAAAGATTGGAGCACCTTCTGTGCGATATAAGCCAGATCCGTTCGGGTCTTGATCAGCGATAGGACGCCCGAGTCTGCCATGCTGAGGGTATTTAAATCTTCTACCAGGCGATTCATCAAGTGGGTCTGATTCAATATCGGTTTTAGATGTTCCTCAGATGGGGGGTGGACACCATCCAGGATCGCTTCCAGCCTGGCCTGGATTACGGTAAGGGGGGTGCGCAGCTCATGGGCGATATCCGCGGATGTTTCGCGCCGCCGCTGTTCCAACTGCTGCAATGAATCGGCCATTAAATTGAATGCCTGAGATAGTTGACCGACCTCATCGCCGGTGCGGACTTGAACACGCCGATCCCACTCGCCGAGTGCGAAGGCCTGGGCGGCCGAAGTTAGCTCACGTACAGGACGCAGCAGGCCTACGACAAGAACTCCGCCCACCAGCAAGGCCGCCAGTATAGCCAGCGCGGCAGCTACAAGGAAGCTGCGCGTGATCCGGTCGGCAAACTCGGATTCAGGACTAAAGAATGACCTGGCTGGGTCGGACAGGTATCCAATGACTTCAGCTTCAAGTGTGATCGGGGTCGAGGACTTGAGCTCGGTTTTCTGCAGACTCGTACCGATGCGGTTGGGTGGTCCCACGATCACCTGCCCATCAGCTCCTGCAAGCATGATCCCCGTCAGCCCCATCATGCTACCCCGGCCGCCGAACCCCGGGATCCGGGCAGGATCGGTTTGGCGAGCGATCAACGCCGGGAGTACCTCCCCCACCCCATCCCAGCTGCCGCGGCCACGGTAGTATCCGGCCAACTCCTGGGCCAGGCTCTCGAGGCCATTGATCCCACCACGCACCATCAAACCCCGCACCTCCACCTGTGCACGCTGCAGAGTAACAACGGCCATCGTCCCGACACCGATCAGCGAGACGACCAGCAAGGCCAGGAAAAGCTTCCAGGCCAGGCTTATGCCCCGCACAGGTTTGGATTCAGGATTCATTCAAACGGTATCCAACACCGAATACGGTTTCAATGTAGACCGGCTCTTTGGGTTCAGGCTCGATTTTCGCCCTGAGATTCTTGATGTGGGCATCGATCGTTCTCTCATACCCCTCGTAGGCTTCGCCCTGTGTAGCCTCCAGCAGCTGCATGCGCGTGAATGCTCGCCCCGGCTGGCCGGCCAACACGAGCAGCAGCTCGAATTCGGTAGGCGTAAGGCTAATCTCTACACCGGCGACTTCCACCTTATGCCGCACGCGATCGATGAGCACCTCGCCAGCCCGGATCGTCTCCTGCTGACCGAGCTCTCTCTGTGATCGCCGCAAGACTGCCCTCACCCGGGCGACGACCTCGCGCGGGCTAAACGGCTTCGTGATGTAATCGTCGGCACCAAGTTCGAGGCCGATCAGCTTATCGGTCTCGTCGACGCGAGCCGTGATCATGATGACCGGTACCTCCGAGAAGCGCCGCAGCTCACGGGCTACATCCAGTCCATCCATGCCCGGTAGGTTTAAATCGAGCAAGATCAGGTCAGGGCTGCGGTGCTGGATGGTTGAGAGGGCTGCCGTGCCGTTGCTGACTGCATCGACCTGAAATCCTGCTTTCTCCAGGTAATCACGCAGGACCTGGACCAGGTCAAGCTCATCCTCGACGATCAGGATCATCTGTGCCATAGGTGTGATTATAGCCTTTCAAGCCGGATCGCATGCCCGGCTTAGCAGTGCGGGCGGTGCGCGATCGTTAAGGACCGGATCGCGCATCATCGCGCCTCGTTTGAACTACACACCAGGGTTGCTGGTGTGAGGCCCATGCATGCGGCCACCACCAAGGGGTATCCCGGTTCCATCGAAGTTACGATCACCAGCCTGAAATCCCGGTCCCATCGTTCCCGGGCGACCATCGTTGGAGGGAAGTTCTAATCCATCAGCCACAGCTGCATCGAGGGCAGCCTGGTGGGCATCCTTCATCATGACCCAGAAATCGGTTGGGTCGATCCCAAGGCTTGTGGCGACATCGAGCATCGTCTCGCCTTCGGTCAGCCTGATCTCCAGTTCTTCGACTGGCAGCCCGAGCAAGTCTGCATACGATTCAAGCATGTAGGGATGAAGAGGGTTGTCAACATCAGCCAGCATGCGCCCACCGTCATACGGGAAACTTCGACCCGGCCCGAAGGTCGGATCCTGTCCTTCGATTGGGGCCCGTTCGGGGAGATCAACGCCATCAGCCTGCGCTGCTTCGCAAGCCGCTTGCTGCGCTTCCTGGATCAGGGTTCTAGCTTCTGTTTGCTCGAAGCCCTGTGCAAGCACGATCTGCATGATCGTCTCGCCCTCGCTCAACCGGTTCTCAAGCTCGGTCAGATCGATCCCCAATTCAGCAGCGAACGCCTCGAGCAGGTAGCCGTGCATGGGGTTATCTCCATCGGGGAGGAAACCAGAACCCATCGGACCACCACGACCGGTGAATGACCAGGGCGGACCATCGTTCTGTGCATAGACCACACTGAGTGTCAGACCGCCTACGACAATCCCGGCAACGAGAAGAACGGACACAACTTTCAACGCTTTCATCGGAAATCCTCCTGTTTCTGTATGAGTTGGAATGACGCGTTCGATCCATAACCTGATAGAAGGATAGAGTGCACGTGTGAAGAAGCTATGAAAGGGATTTGTGGAACCAGCGAAAATGCTCTGGGGGGATTAAACGCACATGGCCGCCCGAAGGCGACCAAGGCGGAGGGATGTACGGGCGGAGGTCGCCCGTGTTAAGGTACGCCCGCATTATGCCATGCATAACGGGGCTTGTGGAGAACTTGAAAGGTTGCTGTAAGGTTGGGGTAGGACTCGTGAAAGAGTGTGAAAATGATGCGGTGGATGCCGACCGGCATCCACCGCATCTTCATGGATTCGATTTAGATCCGTCCGTAGCTCTGCAGCAATTTTATATAACCAGCACGTTCAAAGGCCGTTGGTTCGACCTGCTCAAGCAAACTCAGGGACCCGCGCACATCAGACAGCGAGTTTATACCAAGCTCATCCAGCTCCTGCCCTAATCCCTTGATGATCTCACTCAGGAACGGGATTCCCTTCGCGAGCAGGACGGAACAAACCTGGGCGATATCGGCGCCGGCCATGATCGCTTTCAGCGCGTTGGTCGGGGAGTGTACTCCCGTCGTTAACGCAAGCGAAGCTTCAATCTGGCCGTAGAGGATGGCGATCCAGCGCAGCGGCAGCAAGATGTCTTCCTCCCTGCTAAGTGTGAGGAGCGGGACCAGCTGACGTGATTTCACATCGATATCAGGTTGGTAGAAGCGGTTGAATAACACCAGACCATCAGCGCCTGAATCGACCAATCTGCTAGCGAATTCAGGCAGCGCGCTGAAGAAGGGACTGAGTTTTACAGCAATCGGGATATCTACCGAGCCCTTTACTGATTTCAGTATGTCGAAATAAAGGTTTTCGATATCCATCCCCATAAACGTATCTGAAGCCGGCAAGAAGTAGAGATTGAGTTCGAGCCCGTCGGCCCCGGCTTCCGAGATCATACGCGCATATTTCAGCCAGCCGCCCTTGCTCGTACCATTCATGCTTGCGATGATCGGTATGTCGAGCGACTCCTTCGCCTTGCGCACATGCTCTACATAGGCATCCGGATCACGCGGGTACTCATTTTTCTCGGGAAAGTAAGCGCTGATCTCCGCCGTGCTAAGCTTCCCGCTCTGGAAAAGTTCGGAAAACTCACCGGTCTCAATCGCAACCTGCTCTTCAAAGAGCGAATAGAGGACAATCGCGGACGCCCCTGCGTCTTCCAAGGCCTTAAGGCTATCAAGGTCGCGCGAGAGTGGGGAGGCCGAAGGAACGATCGGGTGTTTTAGCTCCAGCCCCATATAAGTGGTTCGAAGATTTGCCATGAATGCCTCCATTGAATCGGAAATCCAACATGTTACCGTGCCAGGTCAATCTACATCTTGATTGTAGCTTGTGCGGAATGTTGGTCGCAATCTGAAGAATGTCACCTTACATCCCTTACAGGGAGCGAATAATGAGCAAGGGATACAAGCGACAATCAGGGCACTGCAGAGGTGAGAGGCACCCGTGGCGCGCCTCGAACGCACAAGAGTCGGAAAAGTATTCCGGTGCTCTATCAATTGAGCCACTAAGCAGCATGAAACACTAGGATTCAACTTTCCGGCAGAACATGGCCTAAAGCATTAAGCTCTCATAAGAGCTCATGACAAAGCCACATATTAAACCTAGTTGATATCACAAATTTATCAGCCGCCACCACTCGTGGTGCAATCCGTGTCGAGTGGCTCGACATCGAACGTGCTCTCGGGAGTCCATTCGCCCCACACGCCGTTTTGCATGGCTCGCACTTTCCATCGCCATCCCAATCGATTCTGTTCGGCAATGTAGCCAAGCGATTCATTTAAATAGTTCGTGCTGGATATGTGATCATCGATGATTGGTATCGTCGCTTTCGCACCCATGACGAACAGATCGTAGTTTTGGCTACCGGGGCATGCCGACCACTCGAATTCCCATGTAATCGGATCCGTCTTGTTCGTGCAACCGTTGTCTAATGTCGCTCCTTCGAGCGGTGAAAGCAATACAGGCACGCAACCTTCCGTTGGCGGGAGGGTCGGTTCGGGGACAAGGGTCGGCGTCGGCTCATCTTCACCACCCAAGGAAAAACTGAATGATCCATCCCCGTCTTCGTCCACCATGTAAAACGACTCGGGCAGCCGGTCGAATACCGTTCCACCAAGACTCCCCAGTTTTTCAAACGCGGCCGCCATATCGCCGCCGATTTGCGTTATTGAGACATACTCATCCCCACGCACCAGGATCAGCATCCCTTGGGAATAGAACTCGTTCGCATAAACCAACCAGATTGCATGCTCTCCTGGCCCATCTGCCTCGATCAAATCTACCCCCGTACCCCGGAAGAGCTCAGCCAGACGGGTTACGGTTTCTAACAATGTCAGATCAGGGATCTGGCTGTTCACATCCTCAAATTTAGCTTGGATATTTGGATCCCCGCTGAACCCGGCCAGGAATCCCATGCTCAGCACGGTGAAAGCCTTGGCCTCATTTCCCTGCGCTGCGCTGAGAGCCAGCTGCACCATCACGCTCGGATCTTCGGATTGCAGCACGTATATACAGCCGCCGGTGCCCATCGGGGGCTGCATCTCGACCGGCCCACCTAAGACGGCACCGACTTCCTCCTCAGTGAGCAAGGTGCAGGGATCGAGTTGGACCCTTTCAGCGGGCTGCTCGATGGCCGTAGGTTCTGGTGCTTCCGTTGCAGCTGACGGTTCCGTCGGCAGCACGTCCTCACTCGCTGGAAGCCCCGACGGCGCGTTGCACGCGGAGGTGAAAGCGAGGGTCAGGATGACCATCAGCGCAAAGGGCATTGATTTGTTTGATTTCATCGTGGATCCACTCCATTTCGCTCGAAAGAACTGGACGGGGAAAACGACCAGGAAAAGCCAAGTACGAATACCCGCGGAAGCATAACCTTGCCGGAAACCCACAGCAGAAACCTATAATCTCGACCCATGAACGGGCTGGGGCCATATTTCGCCTGGCTGCTCGAGTTTATCTTTGATAGGGAATTATCGCGAATAGTGATGCTTGGCGCAATCTTGGGTTATGTGTCTTGCGGTACAGATGGGTCCCCAGCATTTGGAGCTGTTGCGTCGTACCACATGGCTGAATCATGAACACTTCACCCACCCATGGCCAGCGCTCTTGCGCGTGCTATGATATTCCTCCTCCGCATAACCTGCGCCATTCACTTCTGATTGAGGTATACACCCTCTTAATTAACTTGAAAGTGAAGTATGGTGCATTGTTCGGTCTATCTATCTGTTTGGTAGACCCTGTCAGGCGGATTCGGCCCAAGAATATCAAGTAGAAGGAGGCTTCCCCGTCTGAATAGAGGGTCATCACGGTACCGTGCCAGGCTCGATAGCTGGAATCTCATAGACTAGATAAGAGTATGCGATTTGATCAACGGGATCATACTTGGATCGCAGCCAGCGATAAGTCTCCGGACCACCTCTGACTCCAACGAGGCGATTGATGGACACGATGATTGTCCCATTTGTAGGCTGCTGGGGGTCGACAATCGCATCCGGATTGCGCTCCAGATATTCAGCCAGATATCCCTCGGATTGACCCCAATCTACATTCGAATCTCCAAGATACTTGTAAATGTGTGTGCGGTTAAGGATGATTTCGTTCACATAGGGAATATATGTTGGGTAGAAGGAAAGTACTGATGATAAGAGGTACACGATTCCAGCATACACCAGGAAGGGCTGTCTCAAGCTTGCGATCACGCGATTGTTGAAGGTCGATCCTGCGAAGATCAACAGAACGGGGAAAATGATCAGGTAATAACGAATGCCGATCTGAGCTTTATAAAAGAAGTTGAAATAGATTGAGAAGAATGCGATCGGCGCAGCTAGGTACCACTCGCGAATGAAGAATTCCGATAGCCGCAGTTTCCTGACGTACTGAATCAGCGCACCCAAGAGTAACAGCTGAGTAACGATCGGCATTTTAATCAAGGTTGCAACGAAAAAGTATCCAGGGAACAACCTATTTTTCCTGATATTTCCCAGTAAATAGATACTTCCGAACCCATATCCGGTGCGCTCACGAAAACGAACCAGGTCCAAACCTTCAACATAGGAATAAGGCAGAGGCACCGGAAGCTTGGCCATCGAGCGCAGGCTCTCCTGAATCTGATTGAACAAATCGGATTGGAACACGTAGGCGCCAAAGGGGGTAAGTGTTCGATCGAACAGAAATCCAACATTGATGATCACCAAGCCGACCGCCGCAAAGAGCAGAAAGTAGATAGAAAATCTTCCAAAGCCTAGGAGAAATTCCCTCCATCGGTGAAGCCTGATCCTCTGATACGCGACCGGACCGAATCTGGCTATCGCTATGACTAACAACAATGGGTACAGGAAAATCGAAGTGTACTTTGTGATCTGTGCCAGACCCAAAACCAACGCGCTCATCAAACCTGAAGAGAAGCTGATCCGATTAGAGAACTTCCAGAAGCAGTAGACTGATAAAGTTGCGAATAAGGTTGCGTAGATATCAGTTGTTATAAGATGTGCATGGGCTATCAGATTGGGTTCAAGCGAGAAGAGAAAGAGTGAGATCAATCCAGCCAGCGTTCCGTACAATTCCTTTGACCATCGATAGATAAGCACACCCAGGAGCAGCCCCGCCACAATCGAAGATATCCGCCCCACGCGTTCAATTTGCCATTTCCCCGCAAGAACGCTTGGAAATACGGCCTTCGTAAACTCAACCGGGAGTACATTTAATGACGTGACAGGCATTTTGCTGTCATCAAACCGAGTTGCATCACCCGAGAGAATTTGCTTGCCATAACGGAAGTGTGCGGGTTCATCATAAGTGAGAGAATCAGATACTGCACCCGATCCACTCAAAATCGCGAACAGTACAAGTAGTAAAACTACCAAGATAAGCTCTTTGGACTTCAAGATCAACCTCTCGGATTTATCCTGGCATGTGACCCACCATCGCTGGTACGGCCGCTGCTCCGCAGGCTATCTAATGTTCGGTTCCTGCCGTGGAAATGCTTTTGGTTTCTTGATTTTCGCAATACCATTTGTGCAGATTCGACCATTTGCTGTCCAATCATCGAAAGTGTATAGCTCTTCAAATAGATCTGTCAACGCACGCTTGAATGGGACGATCTCTGCATATCGACCCACAGCAGATACCCCCTATCGTGGTTGATTTACAGCCGCCCTACCCCGAGTCTCACTCCAAAACAAGACCCGGGAGTGGGAAAATATCAAAACCAGGGTTTACCCTGAATTGTCAGGAGAGCAGACGTCCGGGCTCAAGGAGGGCTTGTGCGGGAGTCCATTTCGAATATTAAGCTTCCAAGCTTGGAGTCATGTGTTCAAGGGGTGAAGATGCGGAAGCTAGCCTTGGCTCCAATTAATCATCAGCACACATCAAATGTGTGCGGAGCGGTTTTCGAAATGGCATACGTGATGGATGGCGCCCCTGGTGCGATTCGAACGCACAACCGTCGGATTAGAAGTTCAGAAAAGTTCCGTCTCCCCTGTATATAGAGAGTTATGGTGTCTACCCACTCCTATCTATAGGGGTAAAAATGTCCAAGCTGTCCATCGTTTCTATGACGTTATAAGAATTCTGCACCAGAACTGCACCAGAAGCGGAAGAAATGTACGGTATATCCATCAAGCCGAAATAAGGAAAGGCGGCTCGAATGCCCCTGTCTGATTAGAATCCCTCACATGCAGAACTAAAGTTATGTGAGTTTCATGAACAGGTTCTTCTCCTGCAATGGGTGGATCGAATGTGTCAGCGAGGAGGCAAGTCCTTGTGATGGTTAAGTCGTTGCACAATTGTATCCTTGGTTCAGGAAGCCAGTAGGAGGAAACATGAGTGAAGGATTCATTCGAGATTTTTTGGATAAGATCAAATCACAGTCTGCCTATCCTGATAGGAATTCAAGACCGTGATTGTAGCGCTCATTGTGTGTCCAAGCACATTTTATAGAACGGATGTCCTTTTTCGGCCACTACACCGGCGGTGGGCCGGGCGAGTGCTGCTATTCACTAAATTCGCAATGTGACTCAGATTGGGGCTTGACTCTCCAACTCATCGGTATCCAGCAGCTATGTCAATGACCCGATCATGGCTGATTTCAAGCAGTGGGGCCCAGGACCGTTGCCTTCAAATCATAACCAATCAATTCACGAAAATAGGCACTGTAAAATCTCCTTATAGCTTGAGTTTTTTGTGGAACTCTGATTGTCGATACGAGGCACAGGCCTCAATCAGTTTTCAAACCCCGGATAATTTCTGCTAAACTCGGTCTTTTACCGTACATTATCATAAACGTCCTGAATATTTTTATTGAGAAAGATAGCCCCACGATGACGGAAAGCCCTAACACGGCAATACTCGTCAGGATCTGCCATGTCGGAACATCCGACACGCCCAACCTCAGCATGATTTGGATAGGCGCGGTGAAGGGGAATATCGAGAGCACAACCCATATGGGATTGTTCGGGAAGCTTATCATCAGCCCTGCAAACCAAAGCGGTACAAATAACATCATGATGTAGAACATGGCAATGGTTTGCGCTTCCGAGGCATTGGAACTGATGCCGCCGACCGTGACAGATAGTATGGCGAACAACAGATAGCCTAATACGAAGTAAAAAACCCCCAGGACAATGAAGTTGGCAGGCAACTGAATGTCACTCAGAAATCCGCCGAAGGTGGAGGAAGCCAGGTGCAGTAGGAGAGGCGCCGAGATCAACCATACGATGACTTGCAGCAGCCCGGCGGCACCAAGCGCCAATATTTTGGCGATGAGCAATTGGCGAACGGAAACCGATGAGAACAACACCTCGATGAGGCGGCT
>Ga0315553_10004270_pt1 | contig 10821 bp, 16 predicted proteins | sample SalMarSW160140MG_FD_203099 | JGI IMG/M metagenome (GOLD analysis project Ga0315553, IMG submission 203099) | Salt marsh sediment microbial communities from the Plum Island Ecosystem LTER, Massachusetts, United States - Salt Marsh Sediment SW1601-40 ... | reverse complement strand
TGCGCTATACATTAGACTGAGAGAGGCAGAGGTCTGTGACTCTATGGATATTGAGGAAGGCGTAACGGTTGATCTTGATGAAAAAGGCCATATCGTCGGTATAGAAATCTTGGATGTAAGTGAAAAAATGGACATATCAGACCTTGTTAACATTAATATTGAGAACATACCTCTTGAGAAAGTAGCTTAATACTTCCATCCCCAAATTGATTGAGGTTCTAATAATGACTAACCTAACCATTTTATTTATCGTCCTTGTAATTATTGGTTTTACCGGGGCAATCTGGACTTATCTGCGGCAACGGAAATCCAGGCGTTAAGGTTTCATTTTCAATTTCTCTACGAGCTAGCAGCCCCTTATCTTCCAGTCGCTGTATCAAAACCTCAGCAACCCGGTTCAATTTGTCACTCCCCACAAGTCATACTCCTGGCTACTTATGACCCTTGATACTCATGATCGTGAAGGCTTAGTTAGCAGTGCGTTAGGCATCCAGTTTCAAGTTTCTCTCCGAGCCGTAGGCTCTCCAAGCCGGAGGCCAGTATCCCCGCCTGCCGTCCGGCGGGCAGGCAGTATCAAGCAACTAACCCAGGACCTCTTCCACCTTTCTTGCTAGAGCCAGGGGACTGAAGGGTTTGGTGAAATACTCGTCTGCGCCAACCTGATGGCCTTTTACCAGGTCTTCCTCCTGGCCCTTGGCGCTTAGGATAATTATGGTGCTGCCGCGAGTTTTCGGGTCATTCTTCAAGATGCGGGTAGCTTCAAACCCATCTATGTCCCCGGGCATCATGATGTCCATGAAGATGAGGTTTGGATTCTCCTCCCTCGCAATATCGACGGCCATTTGTCCATCTTCGGCCTGGAGGATTTGGTAGTCTTCTGATTTCAGGGTGGACTTCACCAGCTTCCTGATCCCTGGCTCATCATCTACAATGAGGATTTTCTTCATTTTTTTCTCCTCGCATCCAGGTTCTGGACATTGGATTCTGGATCCAACCCTTTTCATTCTCCCGGAGAACGGAATTCTCCCTCTTTAACCTCGTGGGGACAAACTCCCACGTTGGGACTCGGATCCTTAACCCTTAGAGTGAGCATTAATCATGCCATTACTTGGGAGTAGCTCCGTTTTCGAAAACAAAAGCTATCAGGAGTGGACTTGTGGCAAGGGATTGCAATTGGGAGGAGAAAAGAAAAAGGATATGCAGAAATTATACATTATCTCAAATACTTGCAGATTGCCTCGACTGTATTTAGGGCAGGTACCCTCGGCGTTCATTATGGCTCTGTCAGGCATAGTGAGGCATCAAATTGGCGTTCACGATCAATTTCCCACGTCATCCTGCTTTTAGATTGAATATTATGGGGGTGATGAAGCAATTCAATAACTCAATTTCCATACTTTTATGGCAGAAATTCCCCAGTGAGCAGCACTCATGCTGTCGATTTGGGACTCAATCAGGTTGTATGCGTTGACCACCACGGGAACGAGTATTAATGTTTTCTCAAGAAAGTGTGCTTGTTCCAGGGCCTCGTCAACGCTCCTTTCCAGTTTCTCGACACTCCTTTGTAACTCGGCAATGATTCGGCTATTCTCCGAGGCCATTACGATGGCTGCCAAGGAAAGCTTGTTCTCGTCTCGACTTGCCGCGAGGAACCAGCAGGGTAGGGCAATGGCGACCGCCACTTACCTTACATCTCATGTTCTTCTGTTGCCCCTTTTCATGGTGTGGCGATGGCGGATACCTTGTTTATCGCCATGCTATTTCGCAACGGTGCTCTCCAGCCGTGCAAGCCTCTCCTCGATCCCTGTAAGGGAATCATCCCGCTGCGCTCGTTGGGTTTGTGAGCTGAGGAGGGGGTTGTTTACCCACCAATCCATACCCATCTCCTTTGCCTTGTCCACAGAACAGATCACCAGGCGAAGCTGGATTGTCAGAAGCTCCACGTCCACCAGGCTGATCCTGATGTCCCCCGCGATCACAATGCCCTTATCCAGCACACGTTCGAGAAGGTCCGCCAGGTTGGTAGTCTGGATTGAATGCTGTGCGGCGCGTTGAATAGCCATGCTGTTACCCATTTAAAATTGTTGATTGTATCCTTGATGCTTGAAATTGGATATTTGAAACTGGAAATTGGATACTAGAAACTCGATACTGGAAAAAGCCTTTACATGTGATACCTTGCTTTGTACTTTAATGAACGCATTTAATCTAGGATCCAATCCATCAACTATAGCTGAATATTTTTTAATTTCATTCTCTTGAATCACTTTTCCGCAAAGGAGCTTTCATAGATGTATTTCATTGTTTACCCCAGTATCAAGTATCCAGTTTCAAGTTTCAATTCACAAAAGTTTCCCCAGCGGTCCGAGGTCCAGGTTGAGATCCTCTTCCTCTAGGTTGAATTCCTTCCTGAGCCTTTCAATCTCCTGGGCCTGGTTCATCAAGGTTACTCCGAGCCTCTCGATCTGCTCATCAGTCAGGGAGCCGGCCTCGATGCGCCGGATTGCCTGACGCTCCAGGAGCTCGTGAAGGAGTTTCACCAGTGTGAGGACCAGCTGCCCAAGCCCGTTCTTCACGTTTTCCCGATCAAGGTTCAATCGCCCTCGCTGCCAGGCTTGAGTTGCAGCGGGGAGTTCTCCAGGGGAACCCATGGGCACCGTATCGGCGCCTGCCCGCATCACTCTGGCGAAGTCGCTAAGCTCCTGTGCTTCTATTGTGGGTTCTTCGATCGAGTTCATTCGTAAAATTCCCTTTCCACCGGGTTCATTGCCTCGCGGGCCGTCTCTATGGAGCTGAGCACGAGCTGAAGGCCCAGGTAGATTAGATCGACATCGGCCACCGAGATCGTTACCTCTCCCACCACCACGGCACCCTTATTGAGGACACGATCGAGCGCCTCACACAGTGAGACGTGTTCCCTGTCATCAAGTGAAATATCAGGCATAGCAATTCAATTCCTCAATCCCTACTTTCCCTTTAGGCCGGTACAAAGCCTCTCCCAATTCTCCAAGTTGACCCATGCCGTGGGGCTCGCCGTGGCGATACACTAAGGTTTGATGGATGCCGGGAAAGGTCTGATGAAATTTGTCCTTAAGGCGCGACTCCCTTTGGTGCAGAGCAGAGCAAAGGGGGCACATGCTCAACGGCGTGGCAAGATTGACAAACAGTGCCGGCACATTGACCCCCATTCGATCACAGGTTTCAAGCAGGTCCTTGGTTTCCTGAAAGGCCATCTCCGTCAGGATAGTAACGGCATATAATCCGGACCTGTTCGGGTCATGTAACATTGTTCTCAGGTACTTTAGCTCTTTGGACATCTGTACCAATCTCTGTGAGACCTTGGGGAGTCGAAAAATGTTCTTATATTTCAGAAAGAGCCCAAAGAGGACCTTGAGCCACTGATCAATGAGTTCGGGAAGCTCCAGGAGCCGGATCAGATGCCCGGTTGGCGCCGAGTCAAGTATGAAGACGTCATATGTCCCTTGAGCCAGAAACTCCATCGCCAATGTGAGTGCCATCACCTCATCCAGTCCTGGAGGCGAGAGGTCCATGAGCCGTTCCATAACCTCCCGGTCGAATGCCAGATCTAGATGGGGAGAGATAGCACCCAGAAATCCCTCCAGTTCTTCCGCATACTGGTCTTTCAAGGTTTGGAACTCTGCCTGGGAGTCAATCTCCATGGCTGTGAGCTCAGGGATTATCCTCGTAGGCGTGGGTCCTATCTGTGCATCCAGGCAGGCCGACAGGGAATGGGCTGGATCCGTGGAGAAGAGGAAAACCTCCTTGCCCGCGAGATCACAGGCAAGGCGCAGAGCGGTGGCACAGGCGAGAGTGGTCTTTCCCACACCACCTTTGCCGGCAAAAAGCAAGAGCGTCATCTCAGGGGAGGGGAGATCAGGGGGATCTTCGACATTGATGATTGAGGATTGAGGATTGAGGATTTTGGAATGGGGAATGGGGAATGCGGATTTGTCTTGATTAAGAGGGTATATCCCATCCCAGAATGTGTCAAGGGTTCCAAAACCCCGAACCTCCTCAGGATACAGAGGGAGTCCCCAGAGAGAATACTCCGTGAGTTTTTCTGGGAGATTTCCTAGTTTCCTCATCTGGCGGAGGCGCTGATCTTCACACACCGGGCAGGTGCTCTGCGGATACAGCTTATTGACCACGATATCGGTGATCGGCACTGATAATCGTTCCAATTCATTCACCAATGCCAGGGTCTCATGAATGCTCAGGACCTCGGCAAGCATAACAGGCACAAAGAGGCATCGGGCGGGATCCTTGAGCAGGGCCTCCATCTGTTTGACTGATCCTGATAACTCCAGGAGGAATGTATCGAGTTCATCGTGATGATATATTCCTCCGAAAAGTTTCTTCATGTAGCGGTGCTTTGCCAACAAGGCGTCCAGGGCATCCAGCCACTTCCGGATGAACTGCGGCATGGCAAGCAGCCTCAGCGTATGGCCTGTGGGTGCGGTGTCCGCTACGATACAGTCGTAGCTCCCTTCTTCCACCCACCGCGAGATCTCCAGAAAGGCCATAAGCTCATCCAGGCCCGGCAAGGAGAGATCGAGGAACCGGCTGATGTCCTCATCATCAAGGAATGTCCCGCGGGATGCGATCTCCCTGAGCTTCTCATTATGTTTCTCCTTGAAAGAAGCTAGACACGCCTGGGCATCCAGTTCGAGCATCTTTAGATTGGCAGGAAGGGAAGAGCCTCCCACGCTGTCAGCCAATGAGTGGGCCGGATCGGTTGAGACAAGGAGGAATGACGACTGGGGATAAGCGTGTGATCGGCAAAGGGCGTTTGCTGTTGCGCAGGTGGTCTTGCCCACACCGCCCTTTCCCCCGAACAGCAGCAGTTTTCTGTGAGAAATATCAGATAAGAAATGCGGCAAGCTCCCCGTATCATTGGGTCCCAATTTTTGTCTGCCGTCCACCCCTTTTCTCACCATGGGCGTGTGTTGGAGGGAATGTATACCCATGTTCCTCTTCTTCCTTTAGGCCTTCGCTTCCCCTCTGAGGGTTCCGCGCTCCTGAATAACATCCAGGCGATCAAGGAGTTCCTTTTCTCTGGTGTCGAATTCATCCTCGGTAATTCGTCCGGTCTCCAGCATCATGTAGAGCTCGCTGAGTTCGGCGGTGATAGACTCGGCCTCGGTGGCGAGTTCCTGCTGTGCGGCATTGTGTATTTCGTGAAATATCCAGAATATACTTTTGATCGGAAACAGTAAGATGTCGTCAAGGATAAACATATCATCGCCTTACAGTAATACTACGGCTTTGCTGTATACCCAGGAATACCTAAATCCCTAGCCAAAGATATTTGAAATTTGAAACTCGAAACTTGAGGTAAGGAAAGACTAAAGGGGCTTTTTCCAGTTTCAAGTTTCCAGTTTCAAGTTTCTCTCCGAGCCGTAGGCTCTACGAGCCGGAGGCCAGTTTCAAATCAACATCCACGAAGTTGTGAGGCGCCCAGGGGCCGTTATAGTCAAAGGAGAAGTTGTTGTCGAATAACTCAGCGGCTTTGAATATGGCGGATTCAAACTTCCCCTGGTCTTCCCTTGCGACAAGACCGGCGAGGTTCATCACCTCTCGTTCGTTGCGGCACTTGTTCCTTTTGATCTCAGAGCAATACGGGGAAAGGATCTCCTCAACCCTTTCGGTATGGCTTTCCCTGTCCTCATTGAGGATTCTGTCGAACATCCTGCCGAGCTCTATCTTATCCTCCTGGGCCGGCTCCCGTTTTGAGCCGAAAAACTGATCGCGGAGCTCCCTCAATTCCTTATGGGTATGGACGAAGTACTCGAAGATGTTCGGAACGTCCCACGTGACGCGCAAGCCCATTTCCACCTTGCCTGAGACTCGATGAAGTTGATCGACTAACACCTCTTGATTGCGGGAGAGGATTCTCTGGATTGCTTTGGGGCCGTCTGCGATGATGCCGAAGCTCATGGGCAAGGGAGTGATGCTCTCCATGATCCGTTTGAGCACCTCCTGATGGGCGGAAAGATGACGCCGTTCAGGACGGATTTTCTTGTTGGGAACGTCGCTGACAACGGCTGCCACCCTGCCATCGGAGATCGTGTAGACGGTAGCTCCGTCAATGCCAAAATCGCCGTATGTTCGTTCATCGGGACTGGAAATGACGGCATAGAGGTATCTTCCATCCCTCTTTGAAGTCGTTTCAGGCATGTTCACACCTCTGTTTGATTCACGCTCGATGCATTGGTAGAAGAATCCAACATCCTGGGATCTGATCCTGGATGCTGGATGCTGGATGCTGGATAAAACAATGAATGGTTCTTGTCTATCTATCAGGTTTCCTGTATCAAACATCCATCTAGCAGCAAGAATTTCTACCGTTCGTGCACAAGGGCCTTGTGCGTGGAAACTTGCGGCTCACCTGTGAGTAACTTGACTGACTTGAGGCTGCCCTCTTCAGTTCTGATTTCCAGCAATGTATTGCAAATGAAGCATTTGACCAGACCCTTGTAGTCATCATAGGCATCACCCAAATCTATCTTGTGGCCGCAGGAAAGGCAGTTGATTTTCATTCCTTCTTCCTCCTCTCAGTACCTGATTTTAAAGACGCCTTTGCCAGGCCCAAGACCGGGCTTTGCCTCAACATTTCGTCCCTTGCCGGGATGATTGCCGCTATTCCTGTGGCCCAACGCATCAAGAAGCGAATCTTTCTCGGCTTCAATCTCCTTGAAGCGTGCCTCGATATTCCGCACTCGATGCAGGGCGCTTTCCCTCTCTTTGCTCTTTCGGGCTTTCTCCATCTCCATCGCGGTAATCCTCATGTACGCCCGGTAGGGTTCATTGATGATATCAGGCTTTCCCGATATAGTCCTAATATCTTGTACGCCTCGAATGGTTCTTTTTGCAGTAGCCATGGTTTCACACCTTACCTTTCCCTCTTTTTGTCATCTGGCTCCTGGAGGAGTTGATCCCCTCTTTGCCGCCCACAGATCTTCTTAATCGCTTCATCCGCTTTCAGAGGCATCAGTGACTCACCTCCCCTGGTGACCTTTGCCGTATCTGTATTCAGTACATCGCGGCACACCTTCCGGAAGATAGGATCGTTTAATCGTGCGTGACACGAGCGGTGGGCCAGGATTCGAGTGATTACGATACTGGCCCGGATCGTGGGCCGCTGGTTATTGACGCCGATGCCTCGTAATTCCCTCACGATATCCACAACGGTCTCGGCATCCGGCCGCTGGATGCCCGACTTGGCAATGGTCACTTGAATCTCGGTGTCTCGGTCGAAATTGCCGAGGTTGATAGTAATCAGCCGGTCCATGAGGGCATCCTGGGTCTTGTGGGTGCCCGCGTATTCCTCCGGGTTTGAGGTGAAGATAGCTCGGAAGAGCGGATGCACATTGAGGTAGCCTTCTCCGGTTCTCGCTAAACCAGGTAGATTGAGGATCTTCTCCTCCAGCACGCTGAGGAGCACATTGTTCGCTTCCGGCCTTGATCGGGTAAACTCGTCATAGATAAGCGTATATCCGTTTTGACAGGCTGTGGTGAGCCGATTATCCATCCATAGGGAATTCATGTGCTCTTCGGTCTTCATGACAGAATGGATGTAGTTATCAACGAGTTTATACCTTCGGTACCCCGTATCTCGTCCAATTAAATCTGAGCTGCCGAATTCGTCATCCCCATGGATAAGAATGACCGGCCTTCCGAGTTGAGAGGCAACGTGAAAGGCAAGAGTCGTCTTTCCCGTTCCCGCAGGGCCGGCAAAGTGGACCGGATATCCCACTTCAAGATAGGCGAGCGCGCGCTCCGTCAGATCCTGGACATACGATGTGAGGACGAATTGCTCGCTTGCCTCAGGCAGGATGTTGTCATTGGTGCTCTGGAGCTTTGTGGTGGATGCTGATACGATTTTTAGGCCTTTACCTTTCATATGCTTTTACTCCTTACATTGAGTTGTAAGATCGATCTCCGGACACAGGCATGGTTCCCCATTCCGTGAAGGCCCGCCCAGCGAGTAGATGATAGAAAGGCGCTAGGATAGGTTCCTTGCCTCCCCTCTCCAATCGTATGCGTCATCAAGTTGGGCGAACTTCCCTAATGCGCTGCGCAACTGTTCATGAGTGCTTCGGGCCAGTTGGGCATAGGTAGAGATCCCCGCCTGGTTCAGGCGCATCTGTATCCCGGATCCGATACCCGGGATCTTCGTTAGGTCATCGGGACCCGTCTCCTGGGATTGCTCCTCCGCAGCCTCTTCTTTTGCAACTGGCTGAACAGGTGCAGAGCCGGACCACATTTTGCGAACCGCGCCTAAGTCAGAGAGGAGCTCTCCTCTCAAGCGGCCCACGGAGTTTCTCAAGTCGGCCACGAACGCGCCGCGCTCGGATCTTCCCGTGCGCGCCATGGCATTGAAGGAACTCCGAAAACCATCCTGCATCCTGGATGCATCGGATCTGAGATCTGAGACAAAGTTCCTTACTTCCTCGGTAGATGCCTTAAGATCGCGCATTGTTCTTTCCGCCATCTCCGTGCGCGACTGGAAAAAGGCATTCTTCATCCGTGATATATCAGATCTCAAGTCAGCCACAAACGCGCCGCGCTCGGATCTCCCCGTGCGTGCCATGTCATTGAAGGAGCTGCGAAAGCCCTCCTGCATCCGGGATGCATCGGATCTGAGATCTGAGACAAAGCTCCTCACATCTGCGGTACATGCCGTGAGATCGTGCCTTGTCTTTTCCGCTACTTCCTCTCTCTCTTGCCGAAAGCCTTTCTTCATCTGTGATACCTCGGACTGTATCCCCGCAACGGTATCCTTCAAGTCATTAAGGAACACAGCATGATCAGTATGCAGATCACGTATCTCCCCGCATAACCGGCTCATATCGTCAGGTAAGCTGCTCATTGTTTCTCCTTTCTTCAGCCCTTTTTCACCCCCTCCCAAACCTTTGAAGGGGAAGGGTAGGGAATGGTGATAACTTCCATCATTATCGAGGGCTTATTGGTAGTGAAATGTTAAGACAAGGCATCTTACCATGAGGGACTGTTGTGCTGGCCCTCACGGTAAGAACACCCCGTTTTCCCGAGTCCAGCTTATGCAGGGGCAGCCGCAGTGGCTGTCAAACCGATGGCCTCGGCGTACTTCAGGTAGGTCTCTACTGAGGCGATTACCACCCTTGCCTCTATGGACAGAAGCTCGATTCCAACCAGAGACACTTTGGCCCAAGCATCGATTACTATGCCCTTGTCAAGTATCCGGTCTACAACTTCTGCCAGACTCGAAGAATCTGTTGACTTCTGGATCTTTGCCATCACAAACCTCCTTTCTTATAGGATAATTGATTACCAGTACTGGTAGTACTTAAGGCAGCCTTATTTTTCTAGTTTGCGAGATCCATGCCATATGCAGAGCAATCATTACCTTTACCCTATTAAATCCCCCACAGGGGGCCGCCTGAGGCGGCATTTAACAGGGCAAGCCCTCTCTCCTGCCCGCTCGTGCCTCGCCGTGGCAGGCCTGTCTGCGTACACCGCACAGGCAGGCGGGCATCGAGGGAGAGGGATTTTTTCGACTTTTTACGAGACCATCGGTATTGATATTTCAAAGAAACATAAAGAAGCCAGTGAGCGAGGAGTATGATTAGGAATAATCAGGGTACGGGCTCTATGGAGATGCCTCCCTATTTTTAGAGATCCAATTCCTTGCTTGAAAGGGTCGGGAGGTGTGCCGTACTGTGTACCTAGATACGGATTCACAGGGCAATACGTCCAATTATGTCACGATAAGGACTGATAACCTAGGTCTAGGATAGGGATTTCGGATTTTCGATTTTGGATTTGCGAAACGTTCTCTTGCTTTGTTAATCTTTAGTTGAAATCATTATCCAGGAAGATATTCCAACTAGATTGATAGCCGTTGTGGCAGAGAGAACAGGAGGATTCGATTTTCTGAACGATATTGATGTTGGTGTTGCTTTTATTTCCTCTATAATCCCCGAAGAACCTAACCCAGTTGATTTTGTGTTATCGGAATTACATCCTGATTTTTCAGTGACAGGATTAAAAAGAGCATCGGTATTCAAGATGAACAAGCTTTTGACTCTCCAGCGGTCAAAGATACTACTCCGAGATTGAAGATCCGATATAAAGAAAGTAAGTTGAACAGTGGTGTGCTCTAAGCAGCCTGTTCGACGCGAACGCGGTAAACGCGCCGGTTAACCGTAGAGCCGACGTAAACGTCGTAAGCAAACATCATGAAAGGTTTGCAATTTCTATTGCCTTCAAGATTTCATCATGGTCGAAGGGCTTTCCAATAAAACCATTGATCAACCCTTCTGTTACGGCTTTCTGTATAGCATCATCGTCCCGGTAAAAGTAACCTGAAATCATCATGATACGGACAGCGGGATCTCGATTTCGTATCTGCCTTGCCAATTCCATTCCTTCAATATCCGGTAGCTTGGCGTCCAGAAATGCCACACGGAAACGATTAACTTCCATCAAGTCGAGGGCCTCCCTGCCGGTGAACGCCTTCTTTGATTCAAGCCCGTTTTTTTCGAGTATATGCTCCAGGGCCCAGCACATATCCGGCTCATCGTCCACGATGAGAAATAAGTCCTTTTTTTTATCCATACGTGCTCCTCGTGATTTGATATTTGAAAACTTGAAACTTGAAACTCGAAACTTGAAATTGGATATTGCTTAGTTTCCATTCTTTGCTCTTTTTATAGATCCAGTGCAATCATTCAATCCTTGGGCATTACTTTACGGAGTAATGGATTGATGGAGTACTGGAGTACTGGATTACTCGCTGCCATATATCGCATTGCTTTC
>Ga0315553_10004268_pt1 | contig 10823 bp, 10 predicted proteins | sample SalMarSW160140MG_FD_203099 | JGI IMG/M metagenome (GOLD analysis project Ga0315553, IMG submission 203099) | Salt marsh sediment microbial communities from the Plum Island Ecosystem LTER, Massachusetts, United States - Salt Marsh Sediment SW1601-40 ... | reverse complement strand
AAGTCATCCGTCACTTCGTCAGCAAATGCACTTAACTTTGCCATTTTTAGCTACTCCACAACACGAGAAATAAAGCAATATGGGAACCAAAGTCGTTTTTCAGAGCTCACGCCTTCTGCAGTCGATATTGTGCCGACGCACAGGAGACCACAGAGGATTTCGTATCAGGAACCAAGCTCAACTATCTCTGTAAAATGCACCAGAGCACCCACAGTCGGCGGATGCGGCTCAATCGTCCCGACCAGGCCAACCTTGTGATCCATAAATCTGCTCAAGTCCATTGTCGAGGCCGGACCGCTCGGCACAACATAACAGATTGTCCTGTCGGATTCGTTAACTATACGATAACGCTTCTGTTCCGGCTCGGCATCGTAGATCATCGAACTTTTAAGTTGCCCTATGACCGTAAATCTACCCAGGTCTTCCACTTGCGCCAGTCTTGCAACGCGGGCTTTGTCTATCTGATGCTTAATAGCCTGCAACTGCTCATCCTGAAGCTGGAGCGCTTTGGCTACCTCCGCAGCCAACTCGAAACGCTCTATTTGCCCAAGTGCAAACTCAGTGTAGCGTGCGGCTTTACCGGCGTCTTTGCTATTGGCGATTTCAGTGAGTACCTCTTTTATATCCTCATAGTCCTGCTGGGTTATCGGTTTGGCCTGCTCGGCCCCGATTCGCTTTTCAAGGGCATAATAGGCCTTGAGCATCTCAGACTCGACGGTAACGTTCGCCGAGGCAGTCATGCCGGTATCAGTGGCGGTGGAGACTACGGCAGTAGGCATAGACCAATCGAGCGATTCGACGAGCCTGGTATATTTGCTGCTAACCCAGAGATAGGCACCGGTTGGCGGGGCAATTTTATAGTAATCGTCCTGCTCCTCGCCCAGTAACTTGACCTTATCCCCACGGTTGAGCTTCAGCTGAAGGGCTGTAGAGTGCATCGGCTTTACGTGCTCAGAGCCGGCATAGACACGAACCTCGTCGCCGGTAACAGTACCAAAAGAAGGATCATCCATGTTAACGCTTACGTACTGCATTGAAATCCAGGAAAAACTGCCGAGCGGGGGCATAATGCGAGACCAGCCGAACTGACTGCTGACAACTTCTACTCTTTCACCTTCGTTGAGTTTGCCACATCGATAATAGTTCGTACCGGGGCCGGAGCGAATGTTGACATCGTTGCCGATTATCTCAGCCAGATAAGGAAATGAGGGGACATTTACAGTGTTGACGTCGTTAGCCGGAGCAGGGACCTGCGGCAAAGCGGGCAGCTGCTGGGCGTAGCTGATGGGTGCCGAACCGGCTAAAATGACAAGAAAAAAGGTAATTATGGTTTTTGGGGTTTGGGGTTGCATCTTCTGCCTCCTTTATAAAAAGATTTTTCCAAAGGTCCAAAAGCGACTTAATCGCCATGTGAAAATCGCTGCTTTGAGATTAACACCTGGCTAGGTGATTGTCAAATCTTTATCATTGCAAATATGGGTGTTGTACCAACTAAAGGTGCAGTCTAAGCCTGTAGTTGAGCAAGCTCGTCTTTGCACATTTTCAATTGTCCGGGGTCGGAGAGCTTTTCAGCCGCCGCCTGTAAATGTTTTACCGCCTTTTGGGGCTCATGGAGATAGCGTGAATACAAAATGCCGAGCATCAGCTCTACCTGTTCGACATATTCGTAGCTGCTATAGCGGCTCAGGAACTGCTCGTAGGCCCGGGCTGACTCGGTCGGTCTTTTGTCGCTGGCAAGCTGGTTGGCAATATCCAGCAGATGTTGACGCGGCAGAATCTGCTTACTATCCAGCCTCATGAGCTCCATGTACAAATCGGATGCGGCCGGAAAGCTGCGCTCCGATATCCGGCTTGTGATATCATTGCGAAGCTTTATTATCTCTTCATCCTGCTGCATTTGGGCGGCTGTTTTTTTGACTTCTCCTGCCTTTACAGGTTTAGCTGCTGTTTGGCCGGCAAACGGGTCGTAACCGCCGGAAACAACATCACGATACTGACGACGCTGATTCCATCGTTTTATCATCGCCCATAAGTCAAAACTGCTACCGCTAAGTAAACCGACCGCCAGAAGTACCAATGTTATCACAATTCCGAAGGCATATCCTGCCAGATGTGCGTCGTACGCAATGCTACCGTGACCCCGAGCGAGAATGTTGTCAATCAGAATCATCTTAAAGACGATGAAGTACAATGCCAACACTTCAATTGTCCCGATGAAGAAGAACCAATATATAACGGTTACCAAAGTTTGTGGAAATAAGACTAGGTAAGCACCAATTACCGCTGCAACCGCACCACTAGCTCCAAGCGTTGGTACAAGTGAAGACAAATGCAGGACCGTATGACCAACGCCACTAAATACCGCCCCTCCCAAATAGAAACCGAGATACCCCAAATTACCGAGCCTATCGTTGACATTATTGCCGAACAGATATAAAAAGAACATATTAAATCCGACGTGCCAAATATCACCGTGCAAAAAGGCGTAACTTAAGAACTGCCACAGATACGGTCGATTTGGTATTAGCTGAAATTGTTGCGCCCATGGTCGAAGTATCTCTACAGGCCCGGTGAACGGATTTCTGTGAGGCCAATACGAGAGCAGGAAAATAACAACGTTAACGGCAATCAAGGCGTAATTTGCGTATGGTGTACGTCTTGGCTGAATGTTTGTACGAATAGGTAATATCATAGCGTAATTTACTCAAAATGGAAGTTCTATAGAAACAAAAACTTATTGTACTGCGAAGAAGTTATTTGGACAATATAAAAAAAAGGACGGCTGTCGCCGTCCTTCCCGAAAAAAGTAAGCTGTCAAAAAAGTTTCCCCCCATGGAAAACATCAAGAGCCAGCCAGATTGCTGATGTCAACCGGTTTCCCCCAGCCGGTCTCACTCCAACCAAAGTATAGAAATAAAGTGGCGTAAATCCAAATGAGCCGGAGAAAAAACTTTATTTTTTGCTAAAGTATTACTAAATAGTATCTATAAAAGGCATAAATCGTGAATTGCGAGAGTAGAAATGAATAAAGAGATAATAAAAAGACGCATCAAGACAATTCGGTACCGGCTGACCAAAGAGAAGATAAGTTTTTTTATAGTAACGAAGCCAGCGAACGTGAGTTATACAACCGGCTTTTCGGGCGATGACAGCTGGACGGTAATTACTAAAAGTCGAGTTTATCTTTTAACCGACAGCAGATATACCGAACAGGCACAAAAGGAATGCCCGAACTGTATGATAATCGAACGTACGGGGCCGATGGCCGAAGAGGCAGCTAAACTGGTAAAGAAACTAAAATCGGTGCGGACGATTACCGTTGAAGAGTCTACCTCGCTTGCCAACTCCAAGCGGTTAAAAAAAGTTGTGAAGGCCCGTTTTAAGTCGGCTGCGAAAATTATCGAATCCGTGCGCAGCATTAAGGACAACAGTGAAATCTCAGCTATCAAAACCGCGGCCTCGATAGCAACGAAAGCCCTTAGACAAACGCTGCGGCATGTAAAAGCGGGAATAACCGAAAATGAACTGGCCGGCATGTTTGATTTTCAGATTCGCAGGTTGGGCGCGATAAGCAGCTTCGATACAATTGTTGCTTTCGGCCCCAATGCTTCGCGTCCCCATCATCAACCAGGTACAAGGAAACTTAAAAAAAGGGACACTATACTGATAGACTTCGGTGCCAAATACAAGGGCTATTGCAGCGATATCACCAGATGTTTTGCGATTGGTAAGCCAAGCACCTTGTACCAAAAGGTCTATGATGTTGTGCAAGCAGCTCAGGTTGCAGCGCTGAAGACAGTTAAAGCCAGCGCTAAAATCGCTGAGGTCGACGCCGCCGCCCGCGAGGTCATTAGCAAAAGCTCTCTGCCAGTTTACGGCCACGGCAGCGGGCACGGTATAGGGCTGGAGATACACGAATTGCCTTTGCTGGCACCTAAGAGCAAAGGCAGACTCGAATCCGGCCAGGTTATTACAATTGAGCCAGCTATCTATATGCCCGGCAAGCTCGGCGTACGAATAGAGGATGATATCCTTGTAACCAAGTCCGGGTATGAAGTATTAACCCGCAACTGCCCACGGAGTTTTTTGCTATCTACCCGGCAGCGTTAGGCTTTAAATATTTACTGTTCACTAATAGCAGCTAGGTGGCGCAGGGCTTTTTATTCCAGGTCGTATGCACTGTTATCCGCAGACAAGAATCCCGTACCTTCCGCAATATTCTCTACTTCCGCTGGGTCCGTCTCTTTATACAGCTCACGCACCGACCTTGCGCTGCCATCGCAATAAGTAACATTGGTTCTTCCTAAATGCCGATACCCCTGCGTCCCCGCAGACCTTCCAAACCAGCCCGCATCAGCCTCACTTGGCCAGGGTGAACGCATAAATTTATTGGCTCCAGCGCTATACTGCCCATCACCAAACAACGCACACTGCCCAGGCCGCTTAACCTGGGCGGCTTTAGCTGGCATCACTATCGTTTCGCCACTGCCGTGACCAATATAGCTCGTATTATAATTGTAACCAGTATACGGGTCATCAAACCAATTATTCGCACCTCTAAACGCCGGACACTGTTGAATCTTCTCAATCATACTCCCTTGCCACAACAACCCAGGCACCACCTTCTGCTCACCTTCGCTAAAATCCTTTATCGTCGTAAAGTCCCACGCATAGGATAAAAACACAGAACCTTTCACCTTATACATGTATGCTATCGGGTAGTAACCGTCATTATTACTGGTGTATAACTCTGCAACAATCGCCAATTGCCTGAGGTTACTCAGACACCCAACCGACTTGCCCTGCTCCCGTGCAGAACCAAGTACTGGCAAAAGGATCGCCATTAACAACGAGATAATGGCAATGACCACAAGTAATTCCACCAATGTAAATGCTTTTTTAGCCGTCATTTCTATCGGCAATCCCACGTACAATCGAGCCAGTGGTTAGCCATCATAGCAAAATCTATCATATCTACTCTGCAGTCCTTATTAATGTCGCCTGTCGGATACGGGTGCTTATAATCACCACAGCAGCTCACATCAGCAACAGCGTCTATCTCTGTTGTTGCGATGCTGGCTGGGTTGTCCCCTATACGCACATATTGAATCCACTTCCTGCCGTTATCAGGGTCAACAGCCAGAGCTGCATAATCACTCGCCTCAAGCCATCGAAGGTCAAAGCCAGTACCACCAGCCGAACCATCATACGCACTTGTCATCTCCGCAATTGTCATTCCATCCACATCGGATGCCGTCAAATTCGGGTCGACCGGCCTGGTGGGGTTAAGCTCCTGTGCCCACACATCATTGACATCATCCCACTCATAGCTCGCAGTCGGTGCAAAGTCATCCGCATAAGGCCCAGATGAAAAATAATACCAATCATTGCCATCCTGGCTGACTGCGACGATACCCGGCTCTGCAAGGATAATCCCCCCAACTGACATACCCTCAGGATTGCCATTGTCCCACATTTGCCCCCCGCTCGTTAACTGAATGGCGTCCCCGAATATTATAAAATCTATCCCATAAGGATTATTCTCGTCATCTGCCACACGATGATTAAATTTAAGCGTCAAATGCCCGCCATTACCAATTGTCACTACCTCAAATGCCCTGAACGGCTGGTAAACCGGCACAACTGGCACATTCGCTTCCAGCGGTATGGACCAGCCATCGCCCGTAGTCTCCAAAGTCGGCCTGCCCAATGCTGTATTAGCATCATTATACGGCTCACCTGAAATCCAGTCATTGCCAACATCGTTGCCCCCAATATATTCCACAACATCCACTGCAAAATCATTCGAGTCATAATCCAAACCGAGTGCACTCATTGCCAAACTGAGCAAAGCCATAACAACAGCTATTTTTTTTCTTTTATCAAACATAATATCTCTCCTGATGACTCACAAGATTCACCATTAAATTTCGAATTTACCTAATCAACACATCAAATGTCCTATTCCCCTGCATTCTGGTATTCTGATCTCCCGATTCCCTTACGTTTGTCATCATCTCCTTTCGCACTTGGCCCTTATCGCGAGGGCACAACAAGAACAATAAAAAAAGCCGTAGTTCCCGTGAAAGGAACGACGGCTTGATTATCGACAACTAACCCTCAACTGGCTTTTTGCTATATACAGAGAACGAATCCGCTCAGATGGGTAAGCTGCACCATGGTTCCAAATCGCGAGAACACCATATATGTGCAACTAACAGCAGGCAGGTTTTCTGACTTGCGTCTTACCTCGAGACTCCTTCCCATCCGCCTATTGCGAACAGTGGATAAATGCCTCTCGGATTTCTGATTTTGTAATCGGAAGAGACGCTTACAGCGGCGCGACCGTCGCGGCTTTCAACCGCGTTCCCGTTTGGTTATCCTAAAGCACTGAGCTTCAGGACCTGTAGTTAGATTATATTCTTGTCAGAGAGCTAACGGCAGATGCTATTGGAACATCCAGTAACAGTCAAGCAAAAATACAAGACTTTTATCTCATCAGGTAAATAACGATACCAGTTAGAATCAGGATAACCGCGGCGCAAACACCGATGGCAGCAACAAATATCCACATAAAACGTCTATTCTGCCTGGAGATGATGTATTTGAGGTATCTGTCGCTGGCGGCAAAAGTCCTGCTCATCTGCATAATACCATCAGTCTGGCTAAGGGTGCTCTGATTTAATTTGTTCAGCGTCTCATTGAATTTGTTGAAGCCCTCCGCCATTTGCACATCGATGTCGGCAGCGGCAGCAAGCTGATGGTCGATATCAACAAGGGCATCTGTTTGTTTGGCGGTCTCAGAGGGGATTTTTTCAACAGCATCTGTAAACTGCTGGTCCTTGACAGCAGCGGCCTTTAGCTGCTCAATCAGCTGCTCTGTGATTCGCTTTTGATTCTCTACAACAGAAGGGAAGCTTTCAAGTAATTGCGGCAATTGTTCAACTCTGCTCATCAAATCTTTGTGCTGGGTGATTTGATGGTTCAAATGTTCGTTAATACCCTGTAATTGCTCAATAAGCTTATCGAAGCCGATTTGCAGTTTTTCGAGCGACTCAGATTTACTCACCGGCTGAAGCGTTTTTACCACAACCTTATCACCCGGTGGGACAGCGCCGGTCTGATCACTATCCGGCTCAGCCAGGCCAGTATCCTGGCTGATCAGGCCATTGTCATCTATCTGGGGCTGAGAATCTGCGGCCCTGCCCAACTTGTGAGACCGAAGCCAGTTACTTGTTCTGGCCCATAAATCCTTTAGAGCCATTTTGAAGTTCCCACGAAAACATGTTTTCTTTTCGCTCAAAGTACGTCACAGTATGGAAGTCAGACGCTCGATTCCTAACATCCACCAGTACCAAAACCTATTAAAAAAGTTTCCCACTACAAATTCAAGTTATTTTTGTTACCATTAGCAGTATAAATCCAGAGGATACAACGGGGACAAACAAATGAAATTAGTTACATATTCCAAAGAAGGGGCAACTTCCTGTGCAATACTTACCAATGACGAGCTCATTGATATTCCATCAGCCTGGCAGGGACCGAGTCCACCTCAGAGTGTAAAGGAAATCCTGCAGAGAGGCTCATCATGTCTTGCAGAACTTTCTCGTTTGGCCGGTTCGGCTAAGGCTTCTATAGCTGCGGAGTCAGTAAAGCTTCTTGCGCCTATTCCCCGTCCGGGTAAAGTAATTGCACTTGCCGGGAACTACAGCGAGCACATTAAAGAAGCCGCTCATGAGCGAGGTTTTAAGCTCGGCCTATCGGATTCACCACGTCAAAGGACTGTACCAAGACCATTTCTCATGCCAACGACGGTTGTAATCGGTCCGGGTGAGCAGATTCCCTGGCCGGTATATTCAGAACAAATCGATTACGAAATAGAGCTAGCTGTTGTAATCGGCAAGCAAACCAAAGCCATTATGCCAAGCGATGCCCCTGACGTAATTGTCGGGTACACCATCGCCAATGATGTATCGGCCCGTAGCGTAACTTTTGTGAAGAACAGAACTGAGCGTCCGTGGGACGAATTCTACGACTGGTTAAACGGCAAATGGGCTGACGGCTTTTGCCCGATGGGGCCCTACCTGATTACCCGGGACGAAGTTGAAGAGGTACAGAATCTTCAAATGGAACTCAAAGTCAATGGCCAGGTTCGTCAAAAGGCCAATACGGCACAAATGATTTACCCCGTATCGGAGATTGTTTCGTTTCTAAGCCATATAATGACTCTTGAGCCGGGGGATGTTATAGCTACCGGTACACCTGCGGGAGTAGGTGTAGCTACAGGTAATTTCCTGCAGGCGAGCGATTGTATCGAGTGTACTATTGAAAAACTTGGGACACTCACTAATATACTGGGGCAGAGGCCGAAAAAGTTTTATGAACCACTAAAACAAAATTAACGTACAAAAACAAAATGGCAAGTAAGATAGGAAGGTGTAAACATGGCAAAGGGAATAGTTGTGTATTATTCAAGGAGTGGTAATACGAAAGAGATGGCAGAGATTATAGCCGAGGCAATGAACGATGCAGAGCTGAAGACCGAATGTAAATCTGTTGACAAAGTCAAGACTGACGATTTGTTCGGCTACGATGCGATAGTCATCGGCTCTCCAACTTATTACGGCCAAATGGCCGGGGCAATAAAGCAGCTGATAGATGATTTAGTAAGCAGACACGGCCAACTCAACAACAAAGTAGGCGGGGCATTTACCAGCTCAGCAAACATCGGCGGCGGCAACGAAACTACAATTATGGGCATTATAGAGGGGATGCTCATCGCGGGCATGGTGGTCCAGGGCGATCCACAGGGCGACCACTACGGGCCTGTATCTATCGGCAAGCCTGATGAAAGAGTCAGGCAACAATGCAAACGCCGGGGCCAGAGAATCGCAGAATTGACCAAAAAGCTCGTGTCCTATTGAGCTTTAAGTTGAATGAACAGCCTCGTATCATGCAAAAGGGGATTATCAGGCCAAATTAGCCGTTTTTAGCCTGTTTTTCAAGATATTCCAGCTCATGCTTCATATTGGGCAAATCTCATTTTTGACGTTTTGGCGGTGCTTGGACTGGTGATTGTATGAGTTATTCTGTCGAGCTGAGGCGTTAAAAGGTGAAAAATACGCGTTTAAGTGGTATTGTGAGGGTTTGTTTTTATTGTATATTCCTAAGAGCTTGTGTATAAAAGGTTTATGTTTTTGATTGTTATGTTGAATTAAAATTAGGCAGCAGAAATAAAAAAAAAGTCCTTGACGACATGATAGGTAATTTGGTATAAATAGACAATCAGGCTATAGGCTAATTAATTCCATCTTTAACTTTGCCATATATTTGTTGTTTTCGGTGAATCCAACTGGAGAATTGGATTTTCGAGTCAAGGACAAGGCTGGAGTGAAGGGTGGTGGTGTGCATTCAATCTATCAGCATTTCATCCGGCGGCTCAGGCGGAACCTCCCACAAGGAAGAGGGGTACAGGCAAGTCTTAATTTACTGGAGACGGGCACAGGATTTGGTGAAGATCCTTTAGTAAGTTTTTCTACTGTTGTGTTGAGACAAGCAATAGAAGCACGAAGTGGCTGTATGCTTGTCGAAGACAACGTTTGCTTTGGCTCGTAGCCAAAAAAGATAGATATTACGTCTGTCTCTTGTGAAATGAGGAGAAAGTGTAAGATGAAATACGTATCAATTTTTGTTTTGTTTGTGTTCGCAGCGACTGCGACTGCCGCGGTGGATATAGGCGGTTCCCTGGAAAACCCCAGCTTTGAACAACCTAGCTTCGTCAATATTTCAGATGGCTTTGACGGCGCCACAGACGTTCCGGGCTGGAATTCAGACCCAGCAGAAGACTCTGGTGTCGAGATGAGTTGGGTAGCACCGATTCCGGATGGCCTATGGGCGGCATATCTGATGGGAACCGATGGCCCTGTCTGGCAGACATCAAGTGCTGTGATAGCTGATGGTAAGACCTATTCGCTGGATTACCATCTCGCAAACACGGGTACGTGTTGGTCTGTTGCACCCCCGGCTGGCGCTGATACGCCAATACCAATGGTACCGGCATCGGCAGCACTCCCCCTTGGGAGAATAACAGCTTGATGGGTGTTGACATCGTTCCCGAGCCAGCAACGATAGCTTTGCTTGGTCTCGGCGGACTGGCTATGCTTCGTGTTCGTAAGAAGCGTTAATTCTTGCACGAAACTATTGGCCAATGTTTTTGAGCAAGTACGGGGCCTATACCGGTTGGTATAGGCCCCGATTGTTCTTGCATATCCTTTGGGGTATACAACATTCCATGAGCGAATTGTTTAGGTCACGCGTAAAACGTCTATATCCATAGCGACACCGATAGTGAGGCAAATCAGTCAACAAAGCCAATTCTGATGGTTTGCCCTGATAGAATGCTAAAGCCGTCGTCTCGGCGCTCTATTACGGCTAAGTGGCCAGCCTAATAAAGGAGCTGATTTGTCGGCCTAGTGGTATCTTGCCGGGGCAGTAAAATGCGTGGTAAAGGGAGAAAAAAGTGCCATAACGAGATTTCCAGGGCGAATTAGAGCCAAATATCTGTAAATGCTTGTATATACAGTATTTAAGGATTTTGTTGCATTATTATATGGCGAATAGGTGGTAAAAACAATAATTTCCTTGGCGTTAACACAGGAAGTATGGTATAAATAGACAATCAGGCTATAGGCCAATTAATTCCATCTTTAACTTTGCCATATATTTGTTGTTTTCGGTGAATCCAACTGGAGAATTGGATTTTCGAGTCAAGGACAAGGCTGGAGTGAAGGGTGATGGTGTGCATTCAATCTATCAGTATTTCA
>Ga0315553_10004264_pt1 | contig 10833 bp, 6 predicted proteins | sample SalMarSW160140MG_FD_203099 | JGI IMG/M metagenome (GOLD analysis project Ga0315553, IMG submission 203099) | Salt marsh sediment microbial communities from the Plum Island Ecosystem LTER, Massachusetts, United States - Salt Marsh Sediment SW1601-40 ... | reverse complement strand
ATGACATTTCCATACAAGGGATATGCAGGATTCTACCTTGATGTAGACCTGACAAAAGGGAAAGTTCACAAGAAGGAGCTTGAGAAGGAATGGGTAAGGCTCTATCTTGGAGGAACCGGAGTTGCAGCCAAGATTCTATGGGACCGTACTGGTCCTGATACAGATCCTCTTGGCCCCGATAATGTTCTGGTTGTTGGAACTGGCCCCCTCACGGGCGCTATGTTCTCACCCTCTGGAAGAATGATGTTTGCGGCAAAAGGACCACTCACTGGGGTATGGGCTGAGAGCCATGTTGGTGGATTCCTTGGACCGGAGATCAAGTATGCGGGTTTTGACTTTGTCGTGTTCAATGGACGCTCAGAGAAACCCGTCTATCTCTCGCTTCGGGACGGTAAAGCAGAGCTTCTCGACGCATCACACCTCTGGGGTAAAGAAACAGATGTTACCACCAAGATGATGCGTGAGGACCATAAGGACCCTACATTGGAAACAGGAGTAATTGGTCCAGCAGGTGAGAATAAAGTACTGTATGGTTCCATTATTGTCGACTTTTATCGAGCTGCAGGTAGAGCTGGGTTGGGGGCTGTTCTCGGATCAAAGAATGTCAAGGGAATTACAGCAAGTGGTTCACAGGGGTTAGAGGCTTATGACATGGACAAATTCCTTGAGGCCAATAAAAAAGAAATGGAGAAACTACAAGACCCCCTCTGGACAGACTCACTATCATCACTGAGAAAATATGGAACAACTGACCTCGTTGCCATCATTAATGAGATTGGTAGATTGCCAACTAAGAATCATTGGACAGGATTCTATGAAGATGCTGATGACATAGGTCCTGAGATAATTGCTGAGAACTACAGAATTGCACAAGAAGCGTGCTACGGTTGCGCTATTGGATGTAAGTACATTATTCGTGTCAATGAAGGCAAGTATTCTACTGGACCGGTTGGAGGACCAGAATATGAAACGCTCATGGCTTTCGGTTCAAATTGTCTCAATAATAATGTCGAATCTATTTTCCATCTTGGGAAGCGATGTGACCTTCTTGGAATGGACACTATAAGTTGTGGAAAGACAATCGGTTTTGCAATGGATCTCTATGAACAGGGAATTATATCAGCCAAGACCACTGACGGACTGGACCTTAGCTGGGGCAATGCTGAATCACAGGTTGCACTAGTTGAGAAAATAGCCAAGCGTGAAGGATTCGGAGACATGCTTGCCAACGGGGTCAGAAATGCTGCAGAAGTGATTGGAGGCGATGCTTGGAGGTACGCAGTTCATGTTAAGGGTCTCGAAGCATCCGGACAAGATCCCCGAGCCCATCAGAGTATCGGATTGACTTACGCAACCAATGTGAGAGGAGCAGACCATCTACGAAGTCTCTCGAGTCTGGAAGAACTGGGTTATCCTGACATTGTCATTGAACGGTTTGGCAAGGAGAAGGCAGAAGCCATCTTGGATATTATGTCACCAGTTCACAAGGGACAGGTTGTCTGGGACATGGAAGATTTGTACGCAATTGTTGACTCAGCTGTAATCTGCAAGTACGGAACGATGTGGCCACCAGTCTATTACTATGACACGTTTGTGAACGTGATACCGCATCTCACAGGAATGACTGAGTGGGGAGACCCGAAGTTTGTCAAGAGAGCTGGAGAGAGAATCAGTCATTTGAGAAGAGCCTATAATCACAGACTCGGTGTGACTCGTAAAGAAGAAACTCTGCCACCAAGGCTGTTGGAAGACCCAATGCCTACAGGACCTTCAAAGGGCGGTCTCCCAGACCTTGACTATATGCTTGATGACTACTACAAGTTTCGAGGCTGTGATCGTGAAACGGGTTATCCAAAAGAAGCTAAGCTGAAAGAACTTGATCTTGATTTTGTAATCGAGGATCTCAAACCCCGCGGAATGACAAGGTAATGACAGAGGGATTTATTCAGTGGGAGTACCTTTAAGTAACATATCAGAAAGCCGGTATTTGTTAATGGATTGCCTGTTTCAAGCATAGAAGGCGAATAGCGAGTATGATGCAAGGGAATGCAATGCGGCGTCAGGTGTTTCTTTACACGTTAGGGGCATTCATTGGAGTCGTTTCAGGTTTCACGGCAGTTCTGTTCAGACTACTTATTCTCAGTATTAGTCAAGTTTTTGTCATCATCCCGCAGGTTCTGGGTATTGCCGGTTGGATAATTGTTCCTGCTCTAGGCGGCTTGATTGTTGGGTTTATTGTTGTTAGATATGCACCCGAGGCAAAGGGACATGGTGTACCAGAGGTCATCGAAGCATACGCAATTCATGGTGGGAAGATCCGTTTTCGTGTTCCGCTTCTGAAAAGTTTTGCTTCTGCTATCTGCATAGGTTCAGGAGGCTCATGCGGTAGAGAAGGACCCATTGCACAGATTGGTGCAGGTGCAGGTTCTGTAGTTGCAACCATATTCAATCTTGATAAAAAGGAGCGAAAGACTCTACTTGTGTGCGGACTTTCATCAGGGATAGCTGCTACTTTCAACGCACCTTTGGGTGGAGCTCTCTTTGGAATCGAGGTTTTAGCGGCAGGTATAATCGGGTTCTCAATTCTACCAGTAATTCTAGCATCAGTTGTTGCTACAGCAATAGCAGATTTGATACTTGGAACTGCTGTTTCCTTCCAAGCACCACTTTTTGTGATGGGACATCCACTTGAGCTTGTTTTCTATCTTATTCTAGGAATCGCATTCGGTGGTATTAGTGTCATCTGGATGAGAGGGTTCTACTCCATAGAGGACCTACTAGAAAAACTCCGAGCTTCAAAGTACATACTTCCAGCAATTGGAGGCATACTGACGGGCTTTCTCGCATTTGGAGCCATCTACTTGGAGAACGTTTTTGCATACTCAGGAGAATTCGCTACCAACCAACCTTATTATCCAGCGATAATGGGAGTGGGCTATGCTTTCATAGATGCAACGCTGATTGGAAATGTAGCAATAGGAGCTCTATTTCTCTTTGGTATAATGAAAATTCTTGCGACCAGCTTCACTCTAGGGTCTGGCGGCTCTGGTGGTGTATTTGCGCCAACTCTTTTCATAGGGGCGGCGTTTGGCGGTGCATTTGGTTTGGCCTTTTCCGCGCTCGTGCCTTGGGCTGTCCCGCATCCTATGGCATTTGCACTAGTTGGTATGGCTGCGCTCTTTGCTGGGTCTGGACGCGCTCCTATCACGTGTATTGTGATGTTGATGGAAATGACAGCAGATTATTCATTGATACTACCATTGATGATTGCAGTGTCCGCATCGTTCTTTGTTTCTTCACTTATTGAGCCTGAAAGCATTTACACAATGAAACTGTCCAGAAGAGGGGTGACAATCCGTAGTGGGCATCATGTTTCAGCCCTCAAGATAATAACAGTCAACGAAGCGATGACCACAGATCCTACAGTATTACATCCAACACAGACCACATCTGAAGTCTTTGAAATCATAGACAGGACACATCACACAAAGTTCCCTGTTCTAGATGACTTTGGTAACGTCATTGGTATATTGATAGCTGAGGACCTTTTCCATGACCCCAAGGAAGATGGTAGTGAATATCAAGTTAGAGAACTCATGAATCCAGACTTCTTGCGCCTTTCACCAGGATGTACTGTTGACAGCGCACTTCAAGCAATGATGAAACGAGATGAGGGACATGCGGTAATAGCTAATCCGAAGGATCCGCACCGGATGATTGGCTACATTACCAAAGCAGACGTTCTCAAGGCTTACGAAATTGCAATCATCAGGCTTCAAAAATCTGGTATCGATGTGGAGGATATTGATCCCGCAGATGTCATAAATGTGGGTGAATAAGTCTATCAACGGATACCCGGAGAACTCTTTATGTTGATAATATCATAGGTCACAGTATGGTCGACATAAGAACTGAGTTCGCAGGACTCAAACTCAAGAATCCGATCATGACTGCGGCAGGTCCAACCTCAAGAGATGGTATGACTCTACTGAACGCAACTGCAGGTGGTGTTGGAGGTCTTGTTGCAAAGACCGTCAGTGTCAGACCTGCAGATGTTCCTCGACCGAATATGGCTGCACTCAAAGAGGGCAGGGTTGGGTCTCGAAGAGGCATTCTCAATGCAGAGCTCTGGAGTGAACTTCCTGTTGAGCAATGGCTTGAGAAAGAGTACGCCATAGCCCTCAGTTCTGGTCTCCCTTTAATCGCTAGCGTGGGATACACACCAGAGGAAGTCTCACAGCTCGGACCTAAACTTGAGAAAGCAGGGGTCCATGCCATTGAGTTCAGTACTCATTACGTGGGAGGACACACTGAGATTGCCAAGGCATTGAAAGAGGTCGTCGAGATTCCTATCTTTGCAAAAATCAGTCCAAAGGTTGATGTCGCTGCGGTGGCAAAGTCACTCGAACCCCATGTTGACGGTATCGTAGGTATCAACACCTACGGTCCATGTTTGAGGATAGATATCGAAACCGGAAAACCAATGCTGGGAAGCAGTGATGGTTTCGGTTGGATGAGTGGAGTGTCCTTAAAGCCAATTGCACTGCGGTGCATCGCAGATATTGCTAGAGCTGTCAAGGTTCCAGTCATTGGAGTAGGTGGTGTGGCATCAGGAGAAGACGTCATAGAGTTCTCGATGGCGGGTGCTTCTGCAGTACAGGTGTGCACAGCAGCAATCCTAGAGGGAGATACAATCTACGGAAAGATAGCTGCTGAAACTTCCGAGTGGCTCAAGAGTCACGGATATGACTCACTGGAAGATATCAAGGGGATTGCCTTGCGGCACATGGATGGGAGTGCTACCTTGTCAACTCCACCAGAGGTTGACATGGAGAAGTGTACACTGTGCGGGCTCTGTCCAAAATCATGTGTTTATAGGGCGATAACTGTGGACAAGGAAAATGGCATCTTTGAGATCAACAAGGACCTCTGTGAAGCCTGTGGAATGTGTATCTCGGTATGCCCATATCATGCGTTGAGTGCAAGCTAAACCCACAAGATGGTGTCAAGATTCTTGGTCAGTAACTCAGCTGTTCCCTTTGTCACAGCGTAGTCATTCTCAATCCGAACCCCACCAATACCTTCCAAGTAAACACCGGGTTCGATAGCCATGACATGTCCAGCCGCGAAATAGTCATCTCGCTTGTACATACTTGGTTGTTCATGCACCTCTAGTCCAATACCATGTCCGAGGCCATGGGTCATCCCATCCTTTGCATCTGGATTGAGCCGCTTGGAGTCAAAACCATGCTGATTTAGAGTGTTGAAACATGCAAGGTTTACATCATCAATTTTGGCACCTGCAGTAAGGGCATCCACTGATGCATCTGCCGCAGCTTGAACAGCTTCAAACATCTCTTTCACTCTCGCGGAGGGTTTCCCTTTGACAATAGTACGAGTGACATCTGCAACATACCGTTCCTGCTTAAGACGGGGGTAGACATCAAGGATGATTGGGGTCTCTGCTTTTAGCTCATCCTCTGGATTACCAAGATAGTGCCAGTCAAACGCTTTTTCACCTACCGCAAGAATGGTATCCTCAGCAGCCTCGGTATTCTGGTCCAGTAAGAAATGTTCGAGAGCTCGTTTTGCTTGTCCAACGGTTAGTGGAGAACCTTCATACATCAGAGTTTTATTTGCCCCTACATCTGAGTCCTTTATCATCTCGATAATTTTTGAAACCGCCCCAACAGTCGCTGCTCCGGCTTTCTTGATTGTCCTTATCTCGTTGGGGGTTTTTGTGGCTCTTGCGTCAGAAATCAGGTCACTGACAACTTTGGTTTCGTATCCCAATTTCTGAATCAAAACAAGTATACTTGCGGGTATCTCATCAGGGACACCAATTATCTCCCCAGTGAAGAGTTCCTTTATCATGGGACCAAACAGAGCTTCTCTGTGATCCATGACGGCCTTGTTCTCTTTTAGAAGCTGGATAACTGTATCACTCATGTCAAAGGTCCTTTTGACAAAACTCTCCTTCTTCACGCGTTCCAGTGTTTTGAATGGAGTGCCAATGATACCTTGTTCACCTTTATTCTGAAGATAGTAGATACTGTCTCCTGAACGAAATCCGGTAAGCCATAGAAGATTTGGTGAGTTGAACGGACTACCATATGTGAATAATCCGTCAATCTCATACTTCTCCATGAGGGCATCCATCTCATCTAGCATAATGTTCCCCTTGTTGAACATGATAAGCGGGGAGCTGATGAAAAAAGCTTCTATTCATGCCTGAAGATATGGACGCATTCGAGTCTCAATCATAACTCGATTGGGCATGTCATAAGGACCTATGGTTTCAACATTGAACGAAGAGCAAGTCGCGGCAAAGAGACCCGCACGTTTCACATCTGTGGATCGCATGTACTCTAGGAGAAAACCAATGGAGTATGTGTCTCCGCAGCCCGTTGTGTCAACCTGAGCATTTGCCAGGACTAGGGGGATGTCCACCTGCGTTTTACGCGTGTAGATTGTGGACCCTCTAAGGTCTCGTGTGACAATCACAATTCTTGGCCCAATATCTAGAATATGCGAAACTGCGGATAACTCTGATTCATCTGTGTTGATGGTCTTCAATTCAGAGTCATGTAGCTTGACAACATCGACCAATCCTAGTATCTTATCACTCTCAGGCCATTTCTTAGGAGTGACAAGACGGTCATCCGTTATCGACCGCAAGTAACCCTGTACATCCAGTGAAACTAATGCACCATGCTCACGTGCAATGTAATAGCAATCCTCATCGATATCATTACAAGTGAGAGGAGCGAAATGAATTATATTCGCTTGAGCGTGGTCATCAGTGAAGTCATATGGGCATATTTGTGGTGCAAGTGCTTCAACCCTCTGTGTACGTTCTCCACTTGCGTTATACTCATTGACAAAACGAGTTGTGTGGGCACCGTCATAATAGAGTCCTGTTAGGTTTAGTCCTGATGTAATCAGTATTGCTTTGTATGATTCGTCAAAGTCTAAACCTACTTTGGAAATGATGCCAGTGCCAAACGCACCAATTGCAGGAGCAAGCATTGCATACGCTGCACCACCCCCGAGAGCCTCTCTTGTATATTCAGGCGTGATTATCAGGTCCCTACTCAGGTGTCCAACTACAAGAAGTTCCATTCTGATACCATTGACACAGTCTACGAACCACTCCTATAACTTCTATGCTCAAGCGAGAACAGAAGGCAACGGTTTTAATCTCACACACCTTCTCAGTACCTTGGGTGTCTCATCTTGGCTCGAGTCTTGGTAAAATTCTTCGCCACTGTCAGAGAAGTTACGGGAGTCAAAAGTGTAGAACTTGAGGCGGAGAACATCAGAGAACTTCTTCAATCTCTGGTTCAGACTTATGGCAACAAGTTCAGAGAAACTGTCCTTGACACAGAGACTGATGAACTCAAGCAGTTCTTCTCATGCATGATTAATGGCAAGCGCATCGAGCTCCTAGACGGATATGAAACAGTTCTAAAAGACAATGATGCTGTGGCTATCTTTCCACCCGTTGGAGGGGGATGAATGAGCAGCACTCTCACATCAACCTTCAGAAAACAGACAAGAGGGCCCGTTGATCTTGTGGTGAAAAATGCTAAACTCCTCCTTGAGTCAGGAATAGCTTGGGGAGGAATAGGAGTCATAGACGGGATAATAGCTGTTATCGCAGGCGATGAACACCTTCCTGAAGCTGGTACAGTAATCAATGCTGAGGGCAAGATTCTGATGCCTGGTTTGATTGATGCTCATGCGCACATCCATGACCCTACGATGTTGGAGCACGAAACCTTCACTACAGGCTCAAAATCAGCGGTTGCTGGTGGTGTTACTACTTTTGTTGATATGCCCCTAACAAATCAAGTTGACACAATCAAAGCTGTTGAGGAGAAGATTGCTCAAGGAGAGGAGATGAGTGTCACTGACTTCACATTCTATGCAGGGATGATGAATTCGGAGAATCATGTGGCAATCCCAATGCTTGTGGATAAGGGTATAGCAGCGTTCAAGGCATTCACCTGTGAACCTTATCAGACAAACAACGGAGTCATTGTGAAGTGCTTGAGTGCTATATCTGAAGTTGGAGGTCATCTCACCGTACACTCTGAGGATCAAGGGATTCTAGATGAGTTTCTTTTCGAGATGGATGATGATTGGGATGCGCCTATCAGTCATTCACTTTCGAGACCAAACATAGCAGAGCAACTAGCAATTCGCCAGAATATTGAGATAGCATCTCAAACCGGAGGACATCTCCATATCGCGCATGTCACAACCAGAGAGGGTGTTCAAGAGGTGGAGAGGGGCAAGCTACGAGGAGTCATGGTGTCAACTGAAGTATGCCCACACCACCTCATGTTCTATCGTGATGATATGAACCGTCTAGGTCCCAAGAGTAAAATGAATCCGCCTCTCAGAGCCCGAGAGGACAGAGCTGCACTCTGGTCAGCTTTACTTCGTGGTGCTATTGATACTGTTGTAAGTGATCATGCACCTTGTCCAATTGAGATGAAGGAATCAGGAGCTGAGGACATTCGTGAAGCATGGTCTGGTGTTGATGGCATTCAGATGATTCTCAGAGTCCTCCTGTCAGAAGGCATTAACAAAGCAAGAATGACATACTCGAGACTCCTGCGGATATGCTCGCGAAATCCTGCGAGGATATTTGGTCTTTATCCCAAGAAGGGAGTACTTCGAATTGGGGCTGATGCAGATTTCGTGATAATTGACCCGAACAAGGAAGAGAAGATCACTGCGGATATAATGGAAACAAAGTGTGGATGGACACTCTATGAGGGAATGATGATGAAGGGAGTGCCTGTCATGACGTTTATCAGAGGCGCACAGGCTTTCAATGAGGGTAGCGTGACCTTAAAACCAGGTTATGGAAAATTCCAAGCAATGGGTAGTGGAAACAGACCTATTGGAGATTGAACCTTGACAGAACTCAAGTTTGTATTTGGTGATCCAAGAGTGTGTTCGGGGTGTATGACATGCTCAAACACATGCAGCATGTTCTACTTCAAAGTGATCAGTCCTGCACGTGCACGAAACAGAGTAGTGAGAGTTGAACCAGCCCTTGACTTTCCTCTCTTTTGTAGAAATTGTGAGGATGCTCCATGTATCGCAGCCTGTCCAGAACAAGCACTTTCGCGCACGTCAAAAGGTATTGTGATCGTCAACAACAAGAAGTGTGTGGGTCATGGTGAGTGTGTCAAGGCATGTCCCTACTATGCAATCCGCATCCATCCAGACACTGGTAAGGCATTCAAGTGTATTCAGTGTGGTCAGTGCGTGGAACGTTGTCCAGCTGATGCAATATTCATGACGACTGAGAGTGAGCTCGCAGAGAAAGATAAGGATGGGAGCATGAGGGAGTTTTACGAGAAGCACAAGGATGAGCTCTATGACAAGGAGGAGGATTCTCAATGATACACGGAGTAGGAGGCCATATCCTCTGGGTGGACCTGACAAAGGGTTCCATTGAGAAACGACCCCTGGATGAAGAGATTATCAAGGACTACCTCCTTGGTGCAGGTTATCTTTCAAGAACTCTCTTCGACCACATCCCAAAGGGAATCGATCCTCTCAGTGAGAAGAATGTCCTGGGAATGGCAACCGGACTTCTCACAGGGTCCATGTTTCCACAGGCCTCTAGGCATGTTATTGCAGGCTTATCCCCACTTACGGATGTCTGGGGTGAAAGTCACGCTGCGGGGTTCTGGGGAGCTGAACTGAAGTTTGCAGGTTACGATGCCATTGTCTTCACTGGGGCGTCGAAGAGTCCCGTCTATCTCAATATCAGGGATGAAGACGTTCAACTCATAGATGCTGAGGCTGCAGGAGTATGGGGGAAGGATGTCTTTGAGACTGACGACATCCTCAAAGCAAAGCATGGAAAGAGAATCAGGACCCTGTCAATCGGACAAGCTGGTGAGAACCTTGTTAGATTTGCAGCTATCATGAACGACAGAGACCGAGCGTCCGCACGTTCTGGATTGGGAGCCGTCATGGGAGCAAAGAGATTGAAGGCTGTCGCGGTGAGGGGCACAGGGAAGCTTGACGTTGCAGACCCTGAAAACTACCTGAAGCAGATTGACGTATTTCACAAACGGATGATGGCAAATCCATTCACACCGGGTCGTATCAAGTATGGTACAACGAGTCTTGTTGAACTGATGCAGCACATCGGTCGATTACCTAGCTACAACATGAGGCAGGGAGTCTTTGATGGTTTTGAGAAGATAAGCGGTGATGCCATCAACGCGAAGTACCTTGTGAAAGCAAGGGCAGACTTTTCGTGTCTGCAGCGCTGTGGTCGCTACACTGCTGTGAGAACAGGACCCTATGCCTTCGAGGGTGGGGCTCCAGAGTTCGAAACTCAGTCATCTATGGGATCTCGCTGTGGAAATGATAACCTGGAATCAGTCCTCTTTGGACACCATCTTTCAAATCAATATGGAATGGACACCATCTCACTGGGTGCTACAATATCCTGGGCAATGGAGGCTTGGGATGAGGGTCTTCTGACTACTGAAGACACAGGTGGTGTTGACCTCAGCTGGGGTAATCATGAGAGCATTGTGAATCTGACTAGGATGATAGCCCTGAGAGAGGGCTTTGGTGATGTACTCGCAGAGGGTAGCGCCAGAGCTGCTCAGAAAATTGGCAGGGGAACAGAGAAATTCGTCATGACAGTGAAAAAACAAGAGATTGCTGGACAGGAACCACGAGCACAGAAGTCGATGGGACTTGCAGCAGTCACTGCAGCTCGCGGCGCGGACCACCTCTATTCATTCCCAGTTCTCGACGAGGCCGGCTTCGATGAGGAGATCAGGGAGC
>Ga0315553_10004262_pt1 | contig 10839 bp, 9 predicted proteins | sample SalMarSW160140MG_FD_203099 | JGI IMG/M metagenome (GOLD analysis project Ga0315553, IMG submission 203099) | Salt marsh sediment microbial communities from the Plum Island Ecosystem LTER, Massachusetts, United States - Salt Marsh Sediment SW1601-40 ... | reverse complement strand
TCATCTTGTATGAGCGCTTCCAGGCCACCAACTCCACGTTTCGCGAGCACACTCTGCGCAACGAAGCGCAGCTCATCAGCAAATTCTTGAGTCATGCCCCCGGCCAGCAAGCGATCCACTTGCCTCCAGAGATTCTGGAATCGTTTCATGAGGGCAAGGGCAAGTACGCGATCGTCGACGGTGCGGGAAAGCTCTTGGCGGGCTCTCCTGGAGTGGCGGCACCCTTGAACCCGCCTGCCGGGGCATCGCCGCTCGACTACTTCATTCTGGAGCCCAGTGAGGGCCCTCCCTTCTACGGCGTCTCGGTTGCTTCGGAATTCAACGGGAAGCCGGCATGGGTGCAGGTCGCCTTTGTGGCAAGCAACATCGTCTTCGATTCGGTGTTGCAAGAGTTCCTCGTGGACATCGCCTGGATCTGGATCCCCTTCGTCCTGGCTTTGCTCCTCGTGAATCTCGTGGTCGCCCGTATTGGCCTGCGGCCGCTGCGCTCGGCGGCACGGCAGGCCGCCGCTATCGGACCCGACAACTTCTCCGCACGACTTCCCGCAGACGGCATGCCCAGCGAGGTGCTGGCGCTCGTCAAGGCCGTCAACAGGGCGCTCGACCGGCTGGAAACTGAGTTCGACGTGCAACGGGCTTTCATCGCCGACGCGGCGCACGAGCTGCGCACGCCTGTCGCGGTGCTCAAGGCGCACGTCGGCATTCTGCCGCAGTTTGCCGGGCTCGACGCCCTCAAGGAAGAGGTCGGCGCGCTCGAGCGTCTGGTCAACCAGCTGCTCGACAGCGCCCGTCTCGACAGTCTGAAGGTGGGGCCGCACGACACCGCCGATCTCAACACCGTCGCCGCCGACGTGGCCTCCTATCTGGCGCCCTTGGCCATACAACAAAACCGTTCCATCGAGGTCGTGTCGAATGGGAGCCCGGTGTTGATCCGCGGCGCAGCGGACTTCCTGTTCCGCGCTCTGCGCAACCTCGTCGAGAACGCGATCAACCACACGCCCGAGGGCACGACGGTCAAGATCATCGTCGACGATCCGCCTGTTGTTCGCGTCGTCGACCAGGGACCGGGCGTTCCCGAAGGCGAGCGCGAATCAATCTTCCAGCGGTTCTGGCAGGGCCGGCGCGACAGAGGAGGCGGCGCCGGTCTCGGCATGGATATCGCCGCACGCACGGTTTTGGCCCACGGCGGCAGCATCTCGGTCGAAGATGCCGCAGAGGGCGGAGCCGTCTTCTTCATGCGCTTTCCGCGCTATGCGACTGCGAGCAACGCTGCCCGCGCCGAAAGTTAGCGATTATGACCTCTTGGAGGCTGTAAGCGTCCTGTAAGCGGCACACCGGAACGTCCCTCCATCCGCAACATGGGGGACACGGGACAGTGCAAATCCTTGTAGTTCCGAGGGAACATGCGCTCAGGGCACAGATCGAGCGCTTCATCGCCGACGTCTACCGCGAGCACTACCAGGCTTCACTGACGGTCTTCCCGCCCGACCTCATCGCGATGGTCGGAGAGGGCGGCCAATGCATCTGCGCTTCCGCCCTGCGTTACGCCGATACGGGTTTCTTCTCCGAATGCTACCTCGACGTGCCCGTCGAGCAGGCGCTGTCGCAGGCCGCCGGCAGGGCGGTTCCGCGCGAGAGGATTTTCGAGGTCACGGGGCTTGCGAGCCGAGCCCCCCGCGCGGCCACGCGCTTCCTGCACCACGTCGTCGCCTACGGGGAGCGGGCGGGATTCGACTGGGCTTTTTTCACCGCGACGCGGCGTCTGCGCGAGCTTCTCGAGCGCATCAACCTGTCGCCTCTTCCGTTGGCCGTCGCCGATCCCGCGCGCGTGGCCAATCCCGAGGCGTGGGGCAGCTACTATGCCGCGGCCCCCCTGGTCTGCGCCGTCAACCGCAGCGTCGCGTCAGCTTTTCTCTCTCCGCAGGTGCCAAGGCTGGCCCCAAGGATGGCGCATGTCTGACATCATGCTGGCCCTGAAGCGTTGCGCGGCAGTTTATGACGGCGCCACCGCAATCAGCGACGACGCCAATACGCTGACGCGCGCCGGCCTCGCGGCCCGCGTCTCGGGCTTTGCCGAGGAGCTGCGAGAGCTGCCGCAGACGGTGGGCCTGCTGGGCGAGAACGGTGTCGAGTGGGCCATCGCCCAGCTTGCCGGCTGGCTCGCCGGCAAGACGGTCGTTCCGCTTCCGACCTTCTTCAGCAGCGCGCAACTCGGTCATATCGTCAGCGACACCGGGATCACGCACGTGATCACGACCGCCGGCACCCAGGAGATCGCCTCCAAGCTTGGCATTGCGACGCTTCGCGTATCACCGGCGCGGCGTGCGCCTTTTCCCGAGCCCACACCCGGCGGCGGCCAAATCATCTACACCTCTGGCAGCACCGGGCGACCGAAGGGCGTGCGCCTAGCGCTGGCTCAGATCAACAACTCGGCGCTGCGATTGGCAGAGGCAACGAGTGCGTCAAGGTCCGACGCGTATCTTTCGGTCCTGCCGCTGCCGCTGCTCTTAGAAACCATATGCGCGATCTGCGTGCCGCTCCTCGCAGGCGCCCGCACCCATTTCGACGGCGCCGTCGCGGCGTCGGTAGCGCAAGGGCGCACCGATGGGATTGCCGCGGCGTTCGTCCGGCATCGTCCGACGACGTCCGTGCTTGTTCCGCAAGTCCTGGCGGCCTGGGTGGAGCAGCTCATTGCCGACGCCAAGCGGGCGCCACGCAGCTTGCGCTTCGTGGCGGTCGGAGGCGCACCCGTCGGCGCCCAGCTGGCGGAAGGTGCGTGGTCGCTCGGCATACCGGTACATGAGGGCTATGGGCTCTCCGAGTGCTGCTCGGTCGTTGCCGTCAATCGCCCCGGGGAGCGCAAGTCCGGCACCGTCGGGCGGCCCCTTTCTGGCCTTAACGTGCAAATAGAGGACGGAGAGATCCTCGCCGACGGCCCGACGGTGATGGAAGGCTATTTGCACGGCCCCCCGGCGGCGCGGCCGTGGCGCACCGGCGACCTCGGCGCACTCGACAGCGGTGGTTTTCTCACCGTCTACGGCCGCAAGGACAACCTGATTGTGACGTCCTACGGCCGCAACGTGAGTCCGGAGTGGGTCGAGGCAATGCTACTCACCGACCACCGGTTTGCCGCCTGCGCCGTGCTTGGACACGGAGCGCCGCACCTATCCGCTCTCCTCATTCCAGCGCCGCATGGCGCCGCATGGCTCGCCGACGCGCCGAGAGCCCACGTGTTGATGGCGATGGCGCAGGCCTGTCGCGACGCGCCTTCCTATGCGGTGCCGCGCGACTTCGTCGTGGTGAGCCCGGAGGAGGCCATCCGTCGCAACCTGCTCACGTCCAATGGGCGCTTCCGGCGCGCAGGGCTCGCCGCGGCCTACGCCGAGATCAAATCGTCGGCCGCAGCTCTGCGCCAAGGCCACCCGCAAGAAGAGGAGATGATGGCATGAGCTTTTATGAAGAGCTGCAAACTGCGACCGCGCCCGATCGCAGCGGGTTCCTGTCGATCCCGCTCATCCAGAACACGGTGCAGAAGGGCGCTTCACGCGAGCTCTACATCGACTTTCTCACACAAGCCTATCATCACGTGAAGCACACCTATCCGCTTTTGGCGCTCGCCTCCGTTCATACCCAGGATGAGGCCTACCAGGACGCCCTCGTCGAATACATGGACGAGGAACGCGGCCACGAGAAGTGGATCCTCGACGATATCCGCGCCATGGGCGGCGATGCGGAGGCAGTGCGCACCGGCAAGCCGGGGCAAGCCTGCCAGATCATGGTTGGCTACACTTACTATGCGATCGAATGGATCAACCCTTACGCCATGCTCGGCAGCGTGCACGTGCTGGAAGGCATGTCGACCATGCTCGCCGACAAGGCCGCCGATGCCATCCAATATTCGCTCGCCGTGCCGGGGAAAGATGGCTTTTCTTATCTTCGCTCGCATGGCGCGCTCGACATCGAGCACGTGGCCTTCTTCAAGGAGCTCGCGAACAAGATCCCCAGCGACGCCCACGCGGTCATCATCGAGACGTCCAAGATCATCTATCGCCTCTATGGCGATATCTTCCGCGAGCTTGCCATTCGTCATCCCGGCCAGCGCGATGCAGCTTAGGGGCAAGATCGCCCTCATAACCGGCGCCGGCTCCGGGATCGGCCGCCAGCTCGCCATCGAGGGCGCGCGGCGCGGTATGACGGTTGCGCTGATGGGCCGGCGCGCGGACGCCTTGCATGAGACCCTGTCGATGATGGGTCCGCGCCGCAACCACGTCGCGCTTCCCGGCGACATCACCGATCCCCAGATCCGCGTTGCGCTGAAGCACTACATCGCCCACTGGTGGGGACGGCTCGATGTGCTCGTCAACAATGCCGGCGTGGTATCTGTCGGACCGCTTGCGCGCACGAGCGATGCCGAGCTCGAGCGGCTGATGGCGACCAACGTGATTGCCCCGGCCGCCCTCATCCGCGAGCTGCTGCCGCTCTTGCATCGCGCCGCGCCTTCGCGCGTCGTCAACGTCGGCTCCATGTTCGGTGACATCGCCTATCCGCTGTTTGGCGCCTACTCGGCCTCCAAGTTCGGACTGCGCGGACTTTCAATTGCGCTGCGGCGCGAGCTGAAGGAATTCGGGGTCGGCATCACCTATGCGGCGCCGCGGGCGACGAACACCGACGCGGCCGGTGCGTTCGCGCGCCTCGTTGATCCCATGCAGATGCGCGTCGATGATCCCGCAAAGGTCGCTCGCGACATCTGGGCCGCGGTCGCGCGCGACGCCGATAGCGTCTATGCCAAGGGGCCTGAGCGCCTTTTCGTGCTGGTGCAGAGGCTGTTTCCCCAGCTCGTCGACCGATCGGTGGAGAGCCAGATGGCCGACACGCGTGTGCGCGCCTATCTGGTCAGCCAAGGCGTCTGGCCCACTGCGCCGGGAGCTGGGCTCAAGCGAGGTCGGGCCTGAATTGAAAGGCGCCCGCTGGCGCGACACCGCTCCCGATCAGCGCCGACAAGACGCGCCGTTTTGGTAAGCGCGGGACTGCTCGGCGACTTTGTCCGTGCGCAGGTCTCGCAAGCTCGACTTCGATGGCGTGTTCGAGTGCGGCGGCCAGTTGACGGGCAGCCGCCCGTTCTTGTGACAGCGGACTCGCCGAGGCATGTTGTGGCAATGGTAGTAGCCGCGTGAATCGGCAAGCTGAAGCAGGTGTCCCTGCGGCGCGGTGTCCGCCGTCGGCACCCCCGCATAGAGCCCTGCCATGGCAGGCCGGCTCGTCGGCAGCGCAAGGCCGGCCGTGAGTAAGAGTGCTACTGATAGGAAGACGCGCATCACCATTTTTATTCCTTCCTGTGAGGTCCTGGTTTGTGCCCCGCCTCCGGAGCTCATGCGCCAACGCGCTACTCGTCGGTGCATTTGCCCCGGCGCTGCGTCAGCCGCTTGAGCAGCACCGACTCTTGGTCAGGCTGCCGCGTCGCCCACACGGCCAAGGCGCAGGCACCGGCGAGAAGAAGCGCGAGGCGGGTGATCGTCAGAACGGTCGAGAGATCGTCGAGCATGGGCGTCCCTCAGGCCGCGGCCGGCGCGGTTGCAGGCGCGAGCGGCATGAGGCGGCCGAACGCCTCGACCGGCTCGACCCAATAGGCGAGGTTCGCGATCGCCGCCTTGGTGCGGATGTCCTCCAACAGCGAAGGCAGGCGCGCGCGCGGAAGAACCACCGACAACACGCCACGCATCACGCGGCCGCGCACGCGCTCACGGACGCTTGCGTTGGCGAAGTCGTGACCATGACCTTCCACCTTCCAGGTCGTGAAACCGGTGAGTGGAGGCTCGGCGTTCAGCATCAGCTCGACGATGCAGTCCTCCGCGCTCGGCGGATAGACGAGCGTCAGCTTGCAAGCGGATTGATCCATTGAAGGCTCCGTTCTTCGGTTTGCAACGTGCGCTCTGCGACGCCGAAGCGGCGGAACAGGATGGGCAGCAGCACGAGCGTGAGCGCCGTCGACGTGATGAGTCCGCCGATGACGACGATGGCGAGGGGTTTCTGGATCTCGGATCCGGGGCCGCTGGCGTAGAGCAGCGGGACGAGGCCGAAGGCGGCGATACTCGCCGTCATCAACACGGGCCGCAGCCGGCGCAGCGAGCCTTCGAACACCACCTGCGAAAGCGGTGCGCCGGCAGCAAGCAGCTGGTTGAAGTAGCTGACGAGCACCAAGCCGTTGAGAACGGCAATGCCGAGCAAGGCGATGAAGCCGACGGACGCGGGCACCGACAGGTATTCGCCAGACGCCCACAGCGCCAGGATGCCACCCACAAGCGCGAACGGAATGTTGGCGAGGATCAGCAGAGACTGGCGAGCCGACCTGAGCGTCGCGAACAGCACCAGGAAGATGAGCCCCAGCGCGATCGGCACCACGACGGCGAGCCGCGCGGCTGCGCGCCGCTGGTTCTCGAACTCACCGCCCCATACCAGGCGATACCCCGACGGCAGAGTCACCTTGTTGGCAACCGCCTTCTGGGCCTCCTCGACGAAGCCGACGAGGTCGCGCCCCGACACGTAGGCCTGCACGATGGCAAAGCGCGAGGCGTTCTCGCGGTCGACCTTGACGGCGCCGGCGGTGCGGCGCAGCCGGGCGACGTCGCCAATGCGCACGAGTCCGCCGTCGCCTGCCGCCAGCTGGCTCTGGGTGAAGAGCTCCGGCGCCTCGCGCAGCGTCTCGGGGCCGCGGATCACAATGTTGGTGCGCCGCTGCCCCTCCGAGACGACGCCGGCCGGCGCGCCTTCGAGCAGCGCACGCAGCTCGTCCTCGATGCGCGTGACCGACAGGCCAGTGCGCCCCGCGGTCAGGCGGTCCATATCGATCTGCAGGTAGTCGACCGTATCGTTGGAGGCAGTGAACACCTCGGCGGCACCGGGAACGGACGCAATTGCGCTCTGGACGCGGCCGGAGAGATCAGCAAGCACCTTGAGATCGGGCCCGAAGATCTTGACCGCGAGATCGCCGCGCGCGCCGGTCAGCATCTCGGAGGTGCGCATCTCGATCGGCTGCGTGAAGGCGAACTCGATGCCCGGCATATCCGCCATCGCCTCGCGTAGCTGCTGTAAGAGCCACTCCTTATCGGGAACGCGCCACTGATCCTTTGGCTTCAACACCAAGAAGGCGTCCGTGTCGTTGGGGCTCATGGGGTCGAGCCCGAGCTCGTCGGAGCCGACGCGCGCGATGACGTCTTTGACCTCGGGAACCTTCTTGAGCAGCGCCTTTTGGATGCGCAAATCGGTTGCCACGCTCTCATTGAGATTGATGGAGGGACGCTTGGTCGTCTGCATGATGACCGAGCCCTCATCCATCGTCGGCATGAAGGCCTTGCCGACGGCGAGATAGGCGAACACCATCGCGGCCGCACCGCCAATTGCGACGACGTAGACGGGAGACGGATGCCGCAGGCAGAAGCGCAGAAGCGGGCGGTAGCCGGCCTCCAACACGCGCATCAGGATCGGGTTCTTGTGCGCCTTCCCGCGCAGCGTGAACGACGACAGCACCGGGATCAGCGTCAAAGACAGCGCCAGCGAGCCGGCCAGCGCGAACACGATGGTCAGCGCGACGGGAGCGAACAGCTTTCCTTCGAGCCCCTGCAGCGACAACAGCGGCAGGAACACAAGGCAGATGATGAAAATTCCGGAGGCCACCGGTACCGCCACCTCGGCGGCCGCCTGGTAGACCTGATGCAGAAGCGGAATACGCTTGTCCTCTGCGTGATGGTTGAGACGCTCGACCGTGTTCTCAACGACCACGACGGCGGCATCGACGATGAGGCCGATGGCGATGGCAAGTCCGCCGAGGCTCATCAGGTTGGCCGACATGCCGAACACGCTCATCATCGAGAAGGTGACGAGGGCCGCCATCGGCAGCGTGATCGCCACCACGAGGGAAGCGCGCAAGTTGCCGAGGAAGAGGAGGAGCAGGATGACGACCAGAACGGTGGCTTCGAGCAGCGCCTTCTTGACCGTGCCGACGGCGCGCTGGATGAGATCGGAGCGGTCGTAGAACGTCTTCAGCGTAACGCCATCGGGCAGGCTCGGCTTCAGGCTGTCGAGCCGGGCGCGCACCTGCTTGACGATGGCGCTCGCATCGGCGCCGCGCAGCGACAGCACGAGGCCTTCCACCGCCTCGCCTTTCCCGTCCTTGGTGACGGCGCCGTAGCGCGTGAGGTTGCCGATGCCGACCTTGGCCACGTCGCGGATGCGCAGAACCTTGCCGCCCTCCGACTTGATGACCACCTGCTCGAGATCGCTGGGCGTGCGGATGGCGCCCTCGGCGCGCACCACGAGCGCCTTCTCGCCGTCGGACAAACGGCCGGCACCGTCGTTGCGGTTGGTGGCAGCGATCGCTTCCTTGAGGTCGGCGATCCCGAGGCCCGCGCCCGCGAGCGCATCGCTGTTGGGCACGACCTCGAAGGTGCGCACGAGGCCGCCGAGCGCATTGACGTCGGCGACGCCAGGAATGGTGCGCAGCGCCGGGCGGATGGTCCAATCGAGCAGACTGCGGCGTTCCTCGAGCGAGAGGTTGCCGCCCTCGATGGTGAACATGAATACGTCGGAAAGAGGCGTCGAGATCGGCGCGAGGCCGCCAGAGACGTTGGGGGGAAGCTCGCTGACCGCGTTCGCCAGCCGCTCGGTGACCTGCTGGCGCGCCCAGTAGATGTCGGTGCCGTCCTCGAAGTCGATGGTGATGTCGGCGATGGCGTACTTGGCGGAGGAGCGCAGGATCGACTGGCGCGGGATGCCGAGCAGCTCCAGCTCCAGGGGCGTGATGACGCGCGTCTCGACCTCCTCCGGCGTCATCCCCGGCGCCTTCATGATGATCTTGACCTGCACCGACGAGATGTCGGGGAAGGCATCGATGGGGATGCGCAGGAAGGCGTAGACGCCGCCCGCGGCGATCAGCAGGGTGCAAAGCAGGACAAAGGCCCGCTGCGTGAGTGAGAACTCGACGATCCGGCGCAGCATTGCCTACTGCGCTCCCATCATGTTCTCGAGCTCCGCCAGGCCCGAGACGGCAACCTGCTGGCCGGGGCTCAGAGCGCCCTCGATCGTGGCGGCGTGCAGCGTCTTGCCTTTGAGCGTCACCGGCAGCGCCGAGAAACCGGCTTTGGTGCGCACGAACACGCTCGGCTGGCCGGCGAGCCAGATGACCGATTGCGCCGGCACGGCAAAGCCGCCCACTTTGGCCTCGCGGTGGATGCTGAGCGTCACCATCTGGCCGGTGACGTGGCCAGCCGTGTCTGGGATTGAGCCAATCAGGCTGGCGGAGCGCGTCTTGGGATCGAGCGTATGGCCGACAGAGAGCACCTTGCCGATCGCACCGTCTTCGAGGTGAATGCTGTCGCCGGGGCGCACCTTTCCCATCAGGGACGCGGGAAGCTGCGCCTTCACCCACAGCTCGTCGCTGGTATCGAGAAGGACGGCGGGCGCCATCGCCTCGATGCTGGCGCCGGGCGCGACGTTGGCTTCGACGATGCGGCCCGCCCTCTGCGCCACCAACGTGTAGCTGCCGTCGGGATTGGTCTTTATGTTGCCGAGCGACACGAGCCGCTTGTGCTCCTCGACGACGGCGCGCAGGCCCTGCTCCTGCGCCTTGGTCTCGGCGGCGCGCGTCGGCGAAGCGATTTTCTTGTCGACGAGTGAGCGGTAACGCTCCGCGACCGCGGTGGCGGCGTCGAGATTGGCCTCGGCCTGGCGCAACTGCGACAACGTCTCGACGAGCTCGCGGCTCGAGATGGTCATGAGGGACTGACCCTTCTTGACCATCTGGCCCGGCAGGACGTCGACCGCGACCACGGTGCCTGCGAACGGCGCCGGCACGGCGATGCGGCTGTTCATCGGCGGGATGATCGTCCCGGGCAGCAGCGCGATGGCCTCGTCCGTTGCCGGACGCACCTCCTGGAGCTTGATCTCGAGGCCGTCGATCTGCGCTTGCGTGACGGCGACTTCCGCGGCAACCAGCCGTTGTGGCGCCAGTCCACAAAGACTGAACGCCATTGTCGCCGCGAGAACCCTGCTTAAAGACATCTCCCGTAACCTCCTTTGCGGTCACGGGGCTGTCGCACGCTCACCTGAAACCAACCTGAAAAGGTCCTGCGACCAGATGGCTTCTGCCCTGCGGCTGCGGGCTTTCGGCCTTTCAGGCGGCGTTCAGGTTGGGGTCCTAGGCGTGTGCCCGGGGTAGCTTTGGAGATGCGCCATTCGCATTCTGCTGGTCGAGGACGACGACGATATTGCCGCGCGGCTCATCTCGGGACTGCGCCCGGCAGGCTTCATCGTGGACCGCGCCAGCGACGGCGAGGACGGCTACGCAATGGGGGCGCACGACCTGTTCGACGCGGTGATCCTCGACCTAGGGTTGCCGAACATGGAAGGGCTCGGCGTCCTGCGCAAATGGCGCGCTGAGGAGCGCGACATGCCCGTCCTCATCCTGACCGCGCGCGGAACCTGGACGGAAAAGGTGGAAGGTCTCAACGCGGGGGCCGACGACTACATCACCAAGCCGTTCCACATCCCGGAGGTGGTCGCGCGCTTGCGTGCCCTCATCCGCCGCAAGTCGGGGGCCGCAAACCCCGTCCTCACGCACAAGGACATCACTCTCGATACCGTCGCCGGCAAGGCGACCGTCGGCGGCAAAGCTGTGGAGTTGACCGCCCTGGAGCTCCGCATGCTCAGCTACTTCATGCACCGGCTGGGCCGCGTCATTTCGCAAAACGAGCTGATGGAGCATCTCTACGCGTTGGAGGAGAGTGCCGAATCGAACACGATCGAGGTCTACGTCAGCCGCCTGAGGCGCAAGCTGGGGCGCGACAT
>Ga0315553_10004261_pt1 | contig 10841 bp, 7 predicted proteins | sample SalMarSW160140MG_FD_203099 | JGI IMG/M metagenome (GOLD analysis project Ga0315553, IMG submission 203099) | Salt marsh sediment microbial communities from the Plum Island Ecosystem LTER, Massachusetts, United States - Salt Marsh Sediment SW1601-40 ... | reverse complement strand
TGGTTATTGGTTACTCTTTAACTGTTTAACCAATCACGATTGAAACAAGTATTGCATTTTGCAGAATCCTTTTAATATTCACCTTTTGATATTTAGTTTTTAATTTTCATCCTCATAAGATACCACTGGAAGTAGTTCTAATGCCCTTTAGCGCCATTTTTAATTCATCCTTGTTCGGAGCGTATCTATACGCGTCCTTTGGGTCTATAGAACCGTCTTTAACGAGTTGGCACAGATTATCAGTAAGGTCCTGCATTCCTTCCTGTTGAGCACTTCGTATAACGTTAGGCAATTCATTTTCTCGACCGTCAGAGATTAGTTTTCTGACGGACGGGTTTGCAAGAAGTATCTCAACAGCGGGCATTCTGTCTATGCCTTCCCTGATGCACGGCAGCAATACCTGGCTAACGACCGCCGCCAATGCCAGGCTCAAGGTCTGTCTTGTAAGGTCTCTTTCTGATTGAGGAAACAGGTCGAGGAGCCGATGAATGGCCTGTGAGGCATTTGTCGAATGCATTGTTCCGAAAACAAGATGTCCGGTTTCAGCGGCTCTCATACCTGCGGTAACGGTTTTGGCATCTCGCATTTCGCCGACAAAGACAACATCGGGGTCCTGTCGCATAAGGTATCTCAATGCTTGCTCAAAATCCTCAACGTCGATGCCGATTTCCCTTTGTGAAACGATTGCCTTTGCGTCTTTAAACAGATATTCAATTGGGTCTTCTATAGTAACTATGTGGCAGGAGCGAGTGTTGTTTATGTGGTTAATCATTGAGGCGATAGTTGTAGTTTTTCCACAGCCGGTAGGGCCCACAACAAGTACGAGGCCCTGAGCACGTTCACATATCGTTTCCAGTGTCTTTGGCAGATGAAGTTCTTCAAAGGGTGGAATGTTTGCGCTGACGCGTCTTGCGGCAAGACTAATCATACCTCTCTGGCGGAAAATGTTTATTCTGAAACGGTCTTCATCGCCGATTTCGTAGGCGAAATCGAGAGTACCATGTTTGAGGAAAATCTCCTTCTGGGCGGGACTTAGAATCTCGAATACGAACTGTTCCATTCTCTCTTCGGTCATAACTTTGCCGGTAGTATCTTTCAGTCGCCCGTAGAGTCTTAATTTTGGCGGCTGTCCGACTTTCATGTGAAGGTCGTTTGCCTGAGTTTTGATGGCAGCGCGGAAGAACTTGTTCAGCTCCGGCTCGTTGTCAGCATTGTTATTAGAAGTAATAGGTTGTTCTCCGGCCATAATCAGTACCAATTATAAGGTCTATATTGCAGTAAATCGGCGGTAATCTGTGAATGCTGTGGTTGTACCTTTCTTCCTTATTCTTCTGTAATATCAGACTGATATGCAAGCACACGGGCAAAATGCGCTTTGCGATATTGTAACATTTGTAAAAGCAAGCCCTTACACCGTTATATTATAGAGATTTGCATCGATTTGTCAACCTTGATGCCAAGACAAATATCGCGTTTTTTTCATCATATTTCGTTGAGCAGGTTCGTGAAAGCCCTATAATTAGTATGGCGGATTGGATGTGAAGGGGCCATCGAACTTTGTGTAGTTATGCCTTGGAGGGCGGCCAATTAGTCTGGCAGGAGACGCTGGAACCTCTGAAATTAAGTATCGCTGAGAATCAAAAGATTAACGGATTGTGCGAAATTTATTCGGTTTTAATATGCCGGCCGAGTCTGTGATTCGGCTTTGGCTTACTGCTTTGGAGCGTTGGGTGTTAACGGCGGGGGCATTGCAGATTTGATGAATGTAACGAAATTACTGAAAATGCAGCCGGGAGCGACCACGATTTTACCGCCTGGCTCCGGCTCGATTATACAAAGAATAAAACGCTAAAATCGGGGCTTTGGCCTAATTTTTCCCCGCTTTTTTATTTAGAGATTGCAAAAAAGTCATATTTTAAGTAAAATAAAATTAAGGAAGATTGTATATACTGTTGCTTAAAATATAACATTATTGGAACATAACGTTGATTTTGCACATCTTATGGGCGGCTGACAGAAAGGAGCTTTGCAGCAGGATGGATAGAAGACGAGGATTTACGTTAATAGAACTTTTGGTGGTGATAGCCATTATCGCATTATTGATGGCGCTGCTGATACCCGCTCTTGACGCAGCCAGGGAAAGAGCGCGAGGTATTGTATGTAGATCAAACGAAAGAAATATTATGATTGGTTTGATGTGCTATATCGAGGACGCTGATGGTGTAATGGCCTGGGTAGGTGATGACAGACTTGACAGGCATTGTAATGGGTATTTTTGGTTCGAACCCGGAACAACTCAGTATAGGTCAGCAACTGATGTGGAAGCCTATTGGGGTGTTTGTTATATAAATCACGTGAAGAGCAGGAAGGTTTTTGGCTGTCCCGGTTTCAAAGATGTTCTTACTGAGCTTGTAGATACGGGTGGTGGCGGTGGGGCCGACCCTACCTTAATCAACGAGGCAGCGTATGGTCTAAATGCATATTGTACCAATAGAAGGATAACTGAGATACGAACACCAGCTAAGTTTATTTTTTGTACGGACCATGTTGAGCCGAGAGATGACGATGATACCCAGGACATGTTTCATAACGATGATGTTCTCGGCGCTATGAATTTAACGGGTTATCGAGAAGGAGGTTTTCGTGAAGAGTGGTACAGGGGGATTTTCAGACATGGAATAACATCTAGCGATGATTTCCGGACCGGTGGTTACGCTAATGTTCTGTGGCTGGATGGTCACGTTGACTATATTCGGGAAACTACAGGGGATAATGTGCGTAAATACTGGTATACGGGCGACTAATATATTGAGAGTTTATGAGAAGGACAAACGATTTGGGAGTTTCCACATTTCGGACAGGTGTAATTGTGAGACCTTGCATAAATTTATCTCCTTACTGTACAAGAAGCAGTGTGAGAGTCATATATATAGCGACGCTAATGGAATCGTTTGCGGTTGTAACGAGCGGGCCTGAACTTATAGCGGGGTCGATGCCGATTCGTCGGAACAAAAAGGGCAGAAATAATCCGAGTGTAGTGGCGACCATAATTGCCGAGAACATAGCGATTCCAAATGCAAGGATAAGGCGTAATGGTTGTACGGTGTCTGCTGAGGGCTTGAAATGAAGTAAAAGGGTACAGGCAATGCCGCCTATGATGCCGCAGCTCAATGCGACAAGCAGTGCGATTCGTACTTCGCGGGTAAAGACCTGGCTTAGTTTCAGGGCGGCCAGGTGACCCGTAGCCATGCCTGAGACAACGATGGCGGAGGTTTGGAGGCCTGCATTTCCGCTGATGGCGGCAATCATGGGGACAAAGGCGACGGCGGCTGTGAAGATGCGGGCGAGATTTTCAAAGCTGAATTTGTCATGGTAGAACATCAATACCAGGGCGGTGATACCGGTGCCGAGGAGGCAGGGCAGCAGCCAGGTCATTCTGACGCGTGCTGCGTGGAAGACTGAGGGATTGTCAAGCTCGTCGGGGTCGGTACCGGCCATTGTGTATAAGTCTTCCGCGGCCTCTTCATCTGCAACTTCAATGATTCGGTCGGCTGTGATTCGTCCTATGAGTTTGTGGTTTTTGTCAAGAACGGGAACAACGATGAGGTCGTTATTTCTGAAAACGTTGCGCACCTCTTCCTGGTCGGCGTCGGCGTACACATAAATAGTGTCGGTGTCTATAAGGCTTTTTAGTTTCGTGTCTTCCGGTCGTGTCAGGAGAAAGCGGATGCGGACATCACCGAGAAATTTTCCCTCTTTGTCAATGACAAAAACGGAATAGAAGTCTTCGTCGATTTCGGCGGCTCGTATTTTGTTGACGGCCTCAGCAACGGTAGCATCTTCGGAGGCGCTGATTAAGACGGGGTACATAATCCCGCCTGCGGAATCTTCGGAGTAGCTCATAAGCTTTTTTATGAGCAGTGAATCTGCGGGCTCGAGACTTTTTAACATCTCATCGCGTTTTTCCCGGGGGAACTCAGCAAGTAGGTCGGCGGCGTCGTCGAGGTCGAGTTCTGAGATAATACTTTTTATTTCACTTGCAGCGAGTAATTCAAAAAGAGTGCCCCGAGTTGCCTCGTCAACCTTTTCCAGGACTTCGGCGGCGGTTGGTTTGTCCAGGACATCGAAGATGATGTGTCTTTGCTCGTTGTCGAGGAGCTCGACGACCTCCGCGATGTCACTGCTTCGATGTTCTTTGAGCAATTGTTCGAGGTCCGGGCGGTTGTCCGATTCAAACAGAATCTCGATCTGCCGTAATAGAATCTGCTGCCTTAATCGTTTTTGTTCGTCCGCCATTGGATTCTGCCTTTTAATTCTTTGTTTGCTGTTTTTGCTCTGTCCGACATACCCCTTATAGTGGACGACACTCTAAGTAATGGGGCGGGCGACGAGAAACAAATTTGCCCTGTCACGGGATAAAATACCTCAATTTTTTGTATGGAGCAACGCTTTTCCGTATTTAGGGGGCAATTAGACAAAAAGTGATGAGGGGAAAGGACAGAAAAATGCGAAAAATTGCCAAAACAACAAGGATAAGAGGTCGATTATTATGAAGGAAAGACTGTTTGAAAAAGAAAGAATATCCTTGGAAATCCGGCGGTTTTAGTGTACAATATAAAAGAGCATAAGGCATAAGGCATAAGAGCATAAGGCATAAGAGCACAGGGGCATAATGAGGATAAGGGGTAATACGATGAAGGGTATTATTTATGGGACGTTTTTGGTTTTGGCTGTGATGGCGTTTGTGTGTGTGGCAGCGCCGGAGCCTGCTATCGTTCCGGGGCCGAGAGACTGGACGATGGATGTAGCGTTTGAGCATCCGCAGCAGATTATGGTTCGGATGGAAAAGGGCGGACAGATACGTTTCTGGTACACCATCGTAACGCTGACCAACCAGAGCGGTCAGGATGTAGATTTTTACCCCAATTGCGACCTGATGACGGATACATTTAATGTAATACCGGCTAACAAGAGTACGCCGGCAGGTGTCTTTGAACAAATAAAGAGGCGTCACCAGCGTAAGTATCCGTTTCTGGAGGCATTGGAGAAGGCCGATAACAAGATGCTCGAGGGGGAAGATAACGCAAAGGATATCGCTGTTATCTGGCCTGATTTTGATGCCCAAGTAAAGAATATGAAAATTTTTGTAACAGGTCTGAGCAACGAGACGGCTGTTATTAACCATCCAATAGCGAAAAATGCGGCGGGTGAGCCGGTCAAGGTTTATCTTCGAAAGACGCTTGAAATCAGTTACTCGCTGAGCGGTGATGCGGCGTTAAGGTCTTATGCCAAGGTGAGTTATAAGGGCCAACGCTGGATAATGAGGTAGTTATTCGTATTGCATGGGCTTTTAGGCGGGTGCGGAGCGGATAATTTCGCGGCATATCTTTATTCAAATCCGTGGTCAATTGAGCACGAATGGGGAAAGTACGTAAAAATTTGTAAAAAAGATAGTGAAAGTTCGTAGAAATGCGTACTTTTTCTCTACTTTTGGGCGTAAATGTACGAAATATATAAGGTGATGTTTTGCTGAAGACGGGTAAAAGTGAGTCGGCTGTAAAACAAGATATTTGTAGAAGTATATAACATAGAAAAAGGAGAGACAAAGAATGGCCGCAACAAAAGTTGCACAGAGACGTATCGGTATGCCTGAAATAAAACAGAAGGCAAAAGAACTCGGGATAACGCCCGGCAAGATGAAGAAGACAGACCTTATCCATGCTATCCAGACGGCTGAGGGATGCACACCGTGTTATGGATGGTCCAATGGTGAATGTACCAACACGGACTGCTGCTTTATGCCGGATTGCCTAAAGATTAGGTTATAAATCGCACATTCGATTGTGTGCGCTGCCTATTGCGTATTTTTTAGGCGGATTTCGGGGATTAATCAGGTCTATCCATGTCCCGCCAGAGGAATCTTAGATTTTTAGGGCGGGATATTTTTTGACGGGCTTTTGTGTTTTGAGCATTGTGTTGATTGAGCCTCGGCTGCGGGATTTATGGAGTCAGGGTGCCAATAAAAAATAAAACTTATTGTGATTGCCATACAGGTAACAAGGTAGATTTTAGAATTGGAGGTGCAGTATGAACTGTCCGGTATGTGAGAAGCCGATGGTCGAGGAAGACTTCGGCGGTGTTCAGGTTGATGTATGCAGGGACGGCTGCAAGGGGATATGGTTTGACTGGCTGGAGCTGGTGCGTCTGGATGAGAATCACGAAGGGCTTGGCGTGTCACTCGAGGAGGCGCTGAAAAGTCCGCGTGTCAATGACGGCGAACGGGAGCAGTTGAATTGCCCGAAGTGCGGGATGGCGATGCAGACGCACAAGTACAAAAGCGCGAAAGAAGTGAACGTGGATGAGTGCTACGGATGCGGAGGATTCTTCCTCGACAGCGGAGAGCTGCAAGAGATAAGGGGCAACTATATGACCGAAGAGGAGGAGCAGGCTTACGTGGATAAGCTTCTGGAAGAGTTCCATGAAATACAGGCGATGAAGGAAGAGATGACGGCGGAGAAGATGGAAGTGCGGGAAGTGGCGGGCAGAAAGCTCGGAAGTATTCTTAGAGGAAAGTTATTCTCGCTGATTCGTTAGACTCAAGACCCAGGACTCAAGACTATAAGGAGGATGGGCGGGATTGTTGGCACCTTGCACCGCAGGGTGGTTTTCCCATCCCCTCAACGTCAAACTGTCAAACGTTTCTCCCTTCTAAATTCCTTCTTACTCCTTACTCCTTCCTTCTTACTCCTTACTTCTTACTCCTTACTTCTTACTCCTTACTTCTTATTTCTGGCTTCTCCCTCTTTTCCCCCTTTTTTCTTTCACTTCTCCCTTTCTTATGCTATTCTGTTCCCACTTACTATGAGAAGGCACCTGGGAAAGGAAAATCGATGCCTTGTACTCTTATGCCTTATGCTCTTACGAACTATGAACTACGAACTAAAAACTAATTGTGGCGTGGTGTATCTTTGAGCGGATTCTTTCATTGATTCGCCTGTTTGTCATTCCTGCGAAGGCAGGAATCCAGATTATTTAGGTTCACTTTCTAACTGGGCCGAACTATGAGCCACGAACTACGAACTATATCCGCCTTGTGGAATTTAATTGTTTGGCGGTAATTGCGGGTTTTGAGGTAATATAAGCGACAAGGCCTACACTTGAAGGTAACGCCAAAAGGAAATAGCAGAATAAGAAAAAACTGAAAGAGAATTTTGTGATGGGCTTACAAGAGAGCTTTCTGTTTAAACAGTTAAAAGAAAAAAGTACACAATATTCAGGTTCTGTTGAGAACTGCTGGGATGTAGCACAAAAACTCTTACTGACGGTGGCGGCTACACATCCTACGTATACCTCGCACGGACCAGATCATGCGTTAGCAGTATTGCACATTTTAGATCTTGCCATTGAGCCATTGAAATTAGATTTCAACGAAGAGGAGTTGTATATCCTGATATCGGCGACGTTGCTACATGATATTGGTATGGCCGGGGAAGTGGATGCTGATGAGAGAAGAAGGAGTTATATTCGAAATACGCACCATATAAGAACGAAGGAATATATAAAAAGCCATAAGACGGAACTAAGGATTGAAAGGAAGTTTTCTCAATCAATAGCGGAAGTTGCATCTGCGCATAGAAAATTGAATATTGAGGATTATATCATTGAAAGAAAGATTGGTACCACTAATTACAGACCTCCACGAACGAAGCTCTGTGCTGCATTACTTCGAATGGCAGATGAGTGTCATCTAGGTGAGGACAGGGTGGCCGAGGACTACGGTATCCTTGATTTACCCGAGGAAAGCTTGAAACATTTCCAGACGCATTTCAATAATCTCGGAACTCATTTTGACAAAGACACAGGAGAGGTCAAATTCACTGTTGAGATATGTAGAAGAGAGATTGACACTCTATATAAATCCGCAAAAGAAAAAATACAATCGGTACTAGACGAGTTGCAGCCTATTTTTCAGAAACACCATGTGCCGTATTCAAGAATTGTAATGGTCGAGATTAGGGAAGATCTCATAAAGCAGAAAATAATTGAGGTACTTTTGAGAAATGGTCAGCTTGACCAAATAACTTTAGTTAAAAAGCTTAAGCAAGAGGGAGAGAATAAAAATGACATTATGACATATCTTGAGGTTAATGGAGAAGCCGAACCATTTGAATACGCCCAAGGACAAAAATATAAGCTTCATTATTCTGAAAGTGTATTTTATAAACTAGCGGAGGAGTTCTTATTCAATACTAAAGATATAAATGACTGGATGCTTTTCACAAAGAGTGAACTTGCTCAAACTACTCTCAGCGATAATTATCTTAACAAGTTGCTAAAACAATCTATAAGTATAAGCGATCCGAAAGATTTAATTTTTAGAATCATAAGGGAGTCACCCTCAGCGCTTCGCTACATAATCCAAAGGCGCACAGAATTACCTAGGAAAAGAGCCAGTGGACAGAGTGGTATAATAGATTCCTTAAAAGGGGAGCTTCAGAACGATTTTCTCGAATATCCCGATTTGCTATTGGAACCGGGTTTGTTAGATGACGTATTTGGTAAAAATAGTAATTCCGATGTTTGGAAGAAATTAAAAGTCAGGCAGATAGCGGAATATCATAAGGCGTTCGACACAAATAAACTTTTTACGCAGTGGTGTGCGCCGAATGAGTTGGAAAGAAAAGCACATCCTCAGTATAGAAAGAATGTTGCGTCAGTGAGGACAACTTTTAAGATGCGCAGATACGAGATTGATAATCCAATGCATCTGATGATTGCTTCGCATAGAATGAAGCTTCCATGTAGATTTGAAGAGACAGAAGATTTCAAGATAGAAGGAACTTTTGGTGGAAAAGAAAAACCGAGTGATAAACGTATCAGTATGATCGAAATAAAATTTGGCAATAGACTTCCAAAACTAGCTTTTCCTGCACCTGCAAGAATGATAAGAGAGAAGCAAGGAGAATACGTAATTGAATTAAAGACAGAAGAGAATCCTCCTGAAACTGTCAAGATGGATTATCCTTTTCTCTTTTGGATGTATGTAAAAGATGTGCCAAGGAAGAAAAATAAACGTGTTGAATTTAGTTGCTCTATGAAGATGATCTTAAATTATGATCTATTAGATTGTGAGCAAGCATCTTTACTGCTGAAATTGAAGAAAGAAGTAAATGCTAAGATGAGCTTAAAAATACTTTCTAAAAAATATGAATGTAACATATCAAAAGACGATATCTTAAGTATTAGAGAATTGTACTGTTTACCTAATAGAAAAGCTGAAAGATCGCTTATAAAATTAGGGTATTTACAGCGTTTGATGAAGCGTAGAATACCTGTTCCGTTGTATATTTCGCCAGAAGTTGAGATTATTATCTTAGATTCACAAGTAAGAAGTCGTGTGGATGCTGAACGAACTTGGCAAGAAATAATAAAGGCATTAGGAAAGGAAAAGAAATACTACTCGCCAATTAGTGCCGAAAACATACGAGAAGATGGCAGTAAAGTACATAAGTATTATGACGTTGTTGAGGGAGTACATCAACCTGGATTTAAGTCTGGGCGGAATGAATCAGATGTGGAGAATGCACAGGAACAAATTGACGAGGCTTTAAGTGATCCTAAGAAGGATTTTGAGATCATATTGGGTTATCTCCCTTTGTCGGCAGAGGCAACCATTGAATACTTGGACGAAAAAACACCAGAATCAAGTAGACCATATATACCTAATATTGAATCCTTGAAAGAGATCATTACTGAATCACCGGAAGAGTACAATACGAGAATAAGACTTAAATGGCTACCCGAAGAAGACCGGTTTTGGCACAAAGTAACACCCTTTATAATTTGCCTTGATCAGTTGACTTGGGAGCGGTGGTTAATCGAAGCGGAATTTTTGAATAGAGTAAAAAAGGATAATAAACGTGATTACATAGCATATAGAGAGGCCTTTAGAGTAAAGCCAGATGATTCAAATGTTGTAATTGGCTACGGATGGTCAGCATATCGGTGCAGACGATTAAAAGAAGCGATAGAAGTTACTAAACTTTCACTTAATGATGAAAGAAATTACATACAATTTCTGGCTAACATAAATATGGGCTTATATTATCTCGATATGGCAGCAAGTAAAGGTGATGAAGAAGCTGTCAATCTTGATGTGGCGAAAGCGCATTATGAAAAAGCAATACAGCTATTGAATTCATTTGAAATAAAAGAAAAAACTATTGGTGTACATGCGGCAATTGAGGATCTTTTGGAATACAGAATGCAACTGCATATAAAAGCAGAGTATTATTTGAAAAAGTTCCAAGAATATGAACAAAGTAATTAGAGGGCAAGTCCGGCCATAATTCTTTCAACTAACGACTACCCAACCCCTACCTTGGCGTCAAAAACAATTTCTGTTTTCCGCCGCCTGTAATCCGTAATAAAAAGTCCGCGTTATTCTGTGGTAAAAAGTCTGTGTTAGTCAGTGCCCAAATAAAGCACTTTTTTGGTCATTTTTTGTTCTCTTTTGTGCATTTTTTGCTTTTTCGTGGCTATAAATCCGTGAAATCAGTGAAATCCGTGGTTAATAAAGAATCCCTCTTTTGCCGGCCTGCATATTCTTATGCGGGCCATCCCCGATGGCCCAGCGGACGCTGGCCGCAGGCTTCACAGATACTTGTATCGAGAAAGCCGCTGCCAAGTCCGCATCGGCTGGCAAAACAAAATCCGCCCAATCTGTGTTAATCTGCGAAATCTGCGTCTAAAAAATTCGTGTAATTCGTTGCAAAATTAATTCGTGTCTTCGTGGTTAAATTTAATAAACTCTGCGTTCTCTGTGCTCTCCGTGGCAAAAA
>Ga0315553_10004259_pt1 | contig 10844 bp, 11 predicted proteins | sample SalMarSW160140MG_FD_203099 | JGI IMG/M metagenome (GOLD analysis project Ga0315553, IMG submission 203099) | Salt marsh sediment microbial communities from the Plum Island Ecosystem LTER, Massachusetts, United States - Salt Marsh Sediment SW1601-40 ... | reverse complement strand
ATTCACCAAATATGGAGCGTGATCTATGAGTGGACGCATGCCGATCATCGCCGGTAACTGGAAGATGTACACCACCGCTCGCAGCGCCACAGAGCTCTGCCGCTCGCTGAAGGAGCGCATCGACGGCTTGGCGGGAGTGGAGAAGCTGGTCTGCCCGCCGTTCGTCTTCCTGGCGCACGCGAAGCAGGAACTGGCGGGCTCGTCCATCAAGGTGGGGGCGCAGAACGTCTACTGGGAGGAGGAGGGTGCCTACACGGCCGAGGTGAGCCCCCCCATGCTGGCCGACCTGTGCGAGTACGTGATCATCGGCCACTCTGAACGGCGCAAGTACTTCGGCGAGACCGACGAGACGGTGAACCGTCGTCTGAAGGCAGCCCTGGCTCACGGCCTACGACCCATCATGTGCGTGGGCGAGACGCTGGAGGAGCGCGAGGCCGGCCGCATGGAAGAGGTGCTGCTGAGGCAGGTGCGGGGAGGGCTGGCGGACGTGAATATGCCGATAGGCTTTGTGCTCGCCTATGAGCCGGTGTGGGCCATCGGCACAGGCGTCCCCGCCAACGGGCCGATGGCCAACGAAGCCATCGGCGTCATCCGCCAGGAGTTGACCTCCCTGTATGGCCGCGAGCTGGCGGAGGCCGCTCGCATTCAGTACGGCGGCAGCGTCACCCCCGACAACATCGTCGAGTTCATGAGCCAGTCTCAGATCGACGGCGCTCTGGTGGGTGGGGCCAGCCTCAAGGCAGACGTCTTCGCTGCCATCGTGGAGCAGGCAGTTCAGAACAACGAGGCGGCGTGACGCGAGGGCTCATCGCCATCGTCGGCCCTACGGCCACGGGGAAGACAGCCCTTGCCATCGCCCTCGCTCAACGTCTGGGCGGCGAGATCGTGGGCGCCGACTCACGCCAGGTCTATCGCCACATGGACATCGGCACTGCCAAGCCCACGGCGGAGGAGCGCGCGCTGGCACCTCACCACCTTATCGATGTGATCGACCCCGACCAGGAGTTCAGCCTGGCCCAGTACCTGGAGCAGGCCATCGCTGCTCTGGAGGACGTATGGTCGGGGGGCAAGCAGCCGCTGCTGGTGGGGGGCAGCGGCCAGTACGTCTGGGCCCTGCTGGAGGGATGGCGGGTGCCGCGACTGCCGCCTCAGCGGGAGTTGCGGCGAGAGCTCGAGGAGCGGGCGGCTCATCAGGGAGCAGAAGCCTTGCATCGGGAGCTGGCGCAGGTAGACCCCACGGCGGCGGCCCGCATCGACCCGCGCAACGTGCGGCGGGTCATTCGGGCGCTGGAGGTACACAAAGCGACTGGCCGGCCCATATCCTACTGGCAGGAGAAGGGCCCGCCGCCGTGGGAGGTGCTCATCCTGGGGCTGACCTGCCCGCGGCGGGAGCTCTATGAGCGCATCGATGCTCGCGTGGACGGTATGATGGAGGTGGGGCTGATGGATGAGGTGAGGGGTCTGCTGGCCATGGGCTACGATCACTCGCTTGCCTCCATGTCCGGCATCGGTTACAAACAGATCTGTCAGCATCTGGCGGGAGAGCTGGACCTGGCGACGGCCGTGGCGCGGATCAAGACGGCCACCCATCGTCTGGCTCGTCACCAGTACACCTGGTTCCGTCTGGACGACCAGCGCATCCGCTGGCTGGAGGGCGACGGCGCCGTGGATGAGGCGGTGGCGCTGGCCGAGCAGTTTCTGGAGAGGGGCGCTCATACAGCGGCCAGGTAGGGATTGTTCATGAAGTTCGTCAAGATGCACGGCACGGGCAACGACTTCGTCCTCCTGAGGGCGCAGGGGGACGAGCAGGACTGGTCGCGTCTGGCCCAGACGATGTGCGAGCGCCACTACGGCATCGGCGCCGACGGCCTGATCCTGGTGCTGCCGTCGTCTCGGGCCGACGTCAGGATGCGCATGTTCAACCCCGACGGCTCGGAGGCGGAGATGTGCGGCAACGGCCTCCGCTGCGTCGTCAAGCACGCCGTGGACGAGGGCCTTGCGCGGCCTCGCGACGGACGGATCAGCGTGGAGACGGCGGTGGGCGTTCTTGCCGCGCAGGTCTTCGGCGAGAAGGGGGTGGTGGAGCGAGTACGGGTGAGCATGGGCGTGCCTCGCTTTGCGCCTCAGGAGATCCCCGTGCTGGCGGACGCTGAGCCGCCGGTGAAAGACCTGCCGCTGGACATCGAGGGGGAACGTTTGGCGGTGACCTGCGTCTCGATGGGCAATCCCCACGCCGTCCACTTCGTCGAGCAGCCGGTCGCGGAGTTCCCCCTGGAGGGCATCGGGTCGAAGGTGGAGCACCATCCTCTATTCCCCCAGCGGGTGAACTTCGAGGTGGCGCGGGTGCTTGGGCGTGAGCGGATGGAGGCGCGGGTGTGGGAGCGGGGAGCAGGCATCACCTTGGCCTGCGGCAGCGGCGCCTGCGCGGCGGTAGTGGCGGCTCAGATTCAGGGATTAGTTGGGGAACGAGTCGACATAACACTACCGGGCGGTGTGCTGACCGTCGAGTGGGATGGGGCAGGGGAGTGCTACCTGACAGGCCCGGCGGAGATCGTGTTCGTCGGTGAGTGGAGGAAGTAGTGGTAGTGGCTGGCGGAGGCGGATTGTCTAGGCAAGGGAGATGCCCTTAGTGTAGGATAGTTGCACTATGGAGCCACGCATTCAGTACGCGCAGACGGCCGACGGCGTGAGCATTGCCTTCTGGGCGCTCGGCGAGGGCACGCCCCTTGTGGAGATGCCAACGATTCCGGTCAGTCATATCCAGATGGAGTGGCAGTTCCCCCAGTGGCGCCGCTGGTATGAGTCGCTGGCGCGAACAAGAATGCTGGTGCGCTACGATTGCAGGGGGGCCGGGCTGTCGGATCGGGACGTGAGCGACTTCTCGCTCGACGCCTATGCGCTGGACCTGGAGGCGGTGGTAGACCGCCTGGGCCTGGAGAGATTTGCTCTGGTGTGCCCTATCCATTCGGGGCCGGTGGGAATTGCCTACGCGGTGCGCCATCCGGAGCGCATCTCGCACCTTATTCTGTGGAACTCCTGGGCAGTGACGCGCGAAGCGGCATCGCCGCAGCTTCGGGCGTTGGCCCAAATGAGAGATACGGATTGGCATGTGTACAGCGAGGCGGTGGCGCATACCCTGCTGGGGTGGTCGGAAGGCGAGCCAGCGCATCGCTATGCTGACCTGATGCGCGAATGCATCACGCACGAGACGATGAAGACGGCGCTTGCTGCGGCTGCGGAGTTCGACGTTTCGGCTATGTTGCCGCAGGTGAAGGCGCCGACCCTGGTGCTTCACCGTCGACAGCTCTCTTGGCTTAGCGCGGACATCGCCCGCGGCCTTGCCTCTCGGATACCGGACGCCCGCTTGGCCCTCCTGGAAGGGGAATCGGGTGCGATCTTCCTGGGCGACACTGCGGCGGCGCTACGGGCCATCAACCAGTTCATGGGCGAGGGTGAGGATGCCGCAGTGTGGGCCGAGCCGTCAGCGGCAGGCACCGTTCATACCATCCTGTTCACGGATGTGGAGGGCTCTGCGGCGCTGACCCAGCGCTTGGGCGACGCGAAGGCTCGTGAGGTGCTGCGGGCCCACGAGCGCATCGTGCGGGAGGCGCTGAAGTCGCACGGGGGCTCAGAGGTGAAGACGTTGGGGGACGGGTTCATGGCCTCCTTCGCTTCGGGGACGCGGGCGCTGGAGTGCGCCATCGCCATGCAGCGGGCCTTCGCTGAGCACAACGAGTCGGACGAGGAGCCGCTGCGAGTGCGCATCGGCCTCAATGCTGGGGAGCCGATCGAGGAGGAGAGGGATCTGTACGGGACGACGGTCATTGTGGCGGCGCGTATCGCTGCGAAGGCGGAAGGGGGAGAGATACTCGCCGCCAATGTCGTGCGAGAGCTTGCGGCGGGCAAGGGCTTCCTGTTCGCCGACCGGGGCGAGGTAGCCCTGCGGGGGTTCGAGGACCCCGTGCGTCTGTACGAGCTGCGCTGGAGGGAAACCTAGCGGCTGGCTGCCGTACCGAAGGATGAAAGCTGATGGAAGTGCTGCGCACCCCTGACGAGCGTTTCGCCGGTTTACTTGGCTTCCCGTTTCAACCTCATTACATGGAGGTCGCGGCCGGCGACGGAGGCACCCTGCGTATCCATTACTTGGACGAGGGGCCGAGGGACGTTGATCCAGTGCTTCTCATACACGGTGAACCCTCCTGGTGCTACCTGTACCGAAGGATGATCCCTGTCATCGTCGAGGCTGGGCACCGCGCTATCGCCCCCGACCTCGTGGGTTTCGGCCGCTCCGATAAGCCGACCCGGCGCGAGGACTACACCTACCAGCGGCACGTCGACTGGATGCGCGCCCTAATTGAGGCCCTGGACCTCCGCAACATCACCCTCGTCGTCCAGGACTGGGGCGGGCTCATCGGGCTGCGCCTGGCGGCTGAGCACGAGGACCGCTTTGCCCGCATCGTCGCCGCCAACACGTTTCTTCCCACCGGTGATCGGCCTCCTGGGGAGGCATTCCTCCGCTGGCAGCGCTTCTCCCAGGAGGTGCCGGAGTTCCACGTCGGTGGGATCGTCAACAACGGCTGTGTGACGGAGCTGTCCCCTGAAGTGATCGCCGCCTACGATGCGCCGTTCCCCGATGACCGCTACAAGACGGGGGCGCGCATGTTCCCGATGCTCGTGCCTACGTCGCCCGATGACCCCGCCGCTGAACCGAACCGCAAGGCGTGGGAGATCCTCCGGCGTTGGGAGAAGCCCTTCCTCACCGCCTTCAGCGACTCCGACCCCATCACCCGCAGCAGCGACCGCGCTTTGCAGTCGATGGTTCCGGGTACCAAGGGCCAGCCGCACACGACGATCGAGGGTGCTGGCCACTTCCTTCAAGAGGACAAGGGGGAAGAGCTTGCCAAAGTGATCGTCGATTTCATCGCTGGCCAGGAACGGGCGTAATGCAGCTAGCAAAACGCATCGAGAAGCTGCCGCCCTATCTCTTCGCCGAGATCAGCCGCAAGATCGCTGAGAAGCGGGCCCAGGGGGTGGACGTCGTCAGCTTCGCCATCGGCGACCCCGACATTCCCACGCCAGCTCATGTTGTCGACGCCCTTTGCCAGGCCGCTCGCGACCCCGCCAACCATCGCTATCCTGAGAGCGACGGCCTGCCCGACCTGCGGCGGGTCATCGCCCGCTGGTACGAGCAGCGGTTCGACATTTCCCTGGACCCCGATAGGGAGGTGCTGCCTCTCATCGGCTCCAAGGAGGGCATCGGCCATATCGCCCTCTGCTTCATCGACCCCGGCGACCTGGCCCTCGTGTCCGACCCCGGCTACCCCGTCTACTCCGTGGGCACCATGTTCGCCGGCGGCGAGTGCTACTTCATGCCTCTCACCGAGGAGAACGACTTCCTGCCTGACCTGGATGCCATCCCCGAGACAGTGGCCCGGCGGGCCAAGCTGATGTGGATCAGCTACCCGAACAACCCCACCGGCGCAGTGGCCGACCTCGACTTCTTCGAGGGGGTAGTGCGTTTCGCCCAGAAGCACGACATCGCCGTGTGCCACGACGCCCCCTATACCGAGGTGGCCTTCGACGGCTACCGACCGGTTAGCTTCCTCCAGGCGGCGGGCGCCAGGGAAGTGGGGGTGGAGTTCCACTCCTTCTCCAAGAGCTACAACATGAGCGGCTGGCGCATCGGCATGGTGGTGGGCAACGCCAAGATGGTCGACGCCCTCATGCGGGTGAAGTCGAACCTCGACTCCGGGATCCCCCAGGCCATCCAGCGCATGGCCATCGCGGCCTTCGAGGGGCCGCAGGACTGCATCGCCGAGCACAACGCCGTCTATCAGCGACGGCGCGACCGCCTGGTGGAGGCCCTGGCCAGGATGGGGTTGGGGGTGCGCGCACCGAAGGCCAGCCTCTACATCTGGGCGCGTCTGCCCCAGGGTCAGACGTCCATAGAGTTCGCCAGCCGCCTCCTGGATGACATCGGCGTCGTGGTGACGCCGGGCATCGGCTACGGGCCGCACGGTGAGGGCTACGTCCGCCTGTCGCTCACCATCCCCGACGAGCGGCTGGAGGAGGGCCTGCGGCGGCTGGACAGATTGGCCGCAGGTTGGACGGGGTAGATATTGGCTGCGAACGTGCCTGGGCGCTAGTTATAGGGGTTTGGTGGGAGGCCCATCTCAGCTATGCGCTTCTCTAGGGACGAGATAGCCGCCTCCGCGGCTCTTTCGACAGAGGAATGAGAAACTGCGAGAATGATTCCCGGCCTGTCATCTTTGGGCTCAGCGAAGAGGACCAAAGCCTCGCGCGGGAAGTTCATGATCTGGCCAGGGATAGGGTGCTCAATCAGGGCTGGATATCCGTCTATCTCCCCGAGCTCGGTGCGGTCGGCGGGGGTGTCCCACTCGGCGCGGAAAGGCAGGTGGCTGATGAGGAGGACACCTACGCCGACCGATTCCTCGAAACCGTATTCGTCGCGCATGTCCCAGTCACCGCTACCGTTGACGGAGATCACCACGCCGTCGCAGGCACCAGCCATAAGGCTATCGGGGTCGTTCGAGAGCTCAGGGATGGCCAGAGGGGACGAGAGGACATCTGCCAGAGGTAAGCCGCCGCGGCCTATGTTGTAGGACGTTTGCACGTCGCAGCGGTCAGGGCTCGGCGACTCGCTAACATCCCCCGGCCCGACCAGCAGGAAGGGTCCATACGCTCCCCTGGCCCTGGGCTTGAGCAGGTCCTGGTCGGCCAGGGTATTATCGTGCTCGACGGCGTCCATAAGGGCCTGCTGGTCAGTCATCCACTTTGGAAGGTGGTTCTCCGCGGTGAGGGCCCTGGCCGCCCAGACGCCGGCCACTATCGCACCGACTACGAATACAACGCCAATGGCACCAAGGAGCACAAAGGAGTTCCTAGAGAGTCCTCGGTCAGAGGAAGCGTTCACGTCCGTTGGTCCTACGGGTTGAATGCGAGATTCCCCTCTTCACCAATTTACTCCTCCCACGCTGATTGTCAACAGTTGTAGTGTTTCAGTTCACCTGGGGCAAGCCCCTCCCCTTTTGCGGTATACTTGTGAGGGAAACCGCATTCTGTAAAGGAGGGCGAGGGGCATAGCTACGACCGGCCACGCCACCGCTGAGCCCATCGAGCGGGCCTATCTGGTGGCGGTGGAGATAAAGAGGCGAGGCGATAGTCGCTGGACCAGCCAGAGCTCGCTGGAGGAACTGGCCCAGTTGGCCCTGACCGCCGGCGCCAGCGTGGTCGGCAGGTCCGTTCAGCGGCTGGCGCGGCCGACGCCCGCCTACTACGTGGGCCGCGGCAAGGTGCAAGAGCTGGCCTCTCTGCGTCATCGTCTGGGCTACGGCACGATAATCTTCGACGACGAGCTCTCGCCCTCTCAGCAGCGGAATCTGGAAGACGCGCTCCAAATCAAGGTTCTCGACCGCACTGCTCTCATCCTCGACATCTTCGCTCAGCACGCCCACACCCGCGAGGGGGCGCTCCAGGTGGAGTTGGCCCAGCACGAGTACCTGCTGCCTCGCCTGGCGGGCCAGTGGACTCACCTGGAGCGGCTGGAGGGGGCCATCGGCACTCGCGGCCCTGGCGAGACCCAGTTGGAGACCGACCGCCGCCTGATCCGGCGCAAGATTCAGCGCTTGAAGCGCCAACTCGAGGAAGTGCGGCAGCAGCGTGCCCTCTACCGGCGGCGACGGGCGCGCCAGGGGGTGTCGGTGGTCTCGCTGGTGGGCTACACCAACGCTGGCAAGAGCACCCTCATGCGGGCCCTGTCGGGGGCGGACGTGCTGGTGGAGGACAAGCTGTTCGCCACGCTCGATCCCGTCACCCGGCGGATAGCCCTGCCGCAGGGCGGAGCGTTCCTCCTCACCGATACCGTCGGGTTCATCCAGAAGCTGCCCACCCAACTGGTGGCCGCCTTCCGCGCTACCCTGGAGGAACTGTCCGAGGCCAATCTCCTGCTGCATGTGGTGGACATAACCCACCCCGATGCTGCCGAGCAGGCTCAGACGGTGGAGGACACTCTGACCGACCTGGGCCTGGCCGACAAGCCTCGCATTACCGTCTTCAACAAGGTGGACCTCATCTGCGGGCCCGACGGGTTGCCGATCGAGGGGCTGGAAAGTGTGACCGAGGCGCGGGCGTCCCTGCGATACTGGCGGCCGGATGCGCTGCTGGTGTCGGCGGTCAAAGGGTGGGGCCTGACGGACCTCCTGGGGCGTATCGAAGCTGCGCTGGATCTGGAGGAGGAAGGCGAGACCACCTCCTGGGGCTATCGGGCGCGACCGGCAGGGTAGGGCGCACACAGGAGAAGAGAAGTCGGCGTTTTGTGGGCGGACTATATTGACAACTTTCGATATAAGCTTTATGCTATTGGTGTCATGGCTCAAGTGAAGCAAATGCCGAGGACTTCCATCGCCAAGGGCTGCTGCCCCGGCCTGACAGCGAAGGTCACCTGTGCTGCCGAGAGGGAGGCCAAGCGCTGGGCGGCTGTCTTCAAGGCCCTTTCTGACTCCACCCGCCTGCAAATTCTGAGCCTGGTGGCCAGGAACCCGGGCGGCGTGTGCGAGTGCAACATCGTTGCCTGCACGCCCCTGAGTCAGCCCACCATCTCCTATCACGTTAAGGTGCTCAAGGAGGCGGGCCTGCTCCACGTTGAGAAGCACGGGCTATGGTGCTACTACCGCCTGCGCAAGGATGCGTTGGGTCAGGTGGTCGCTGCCCTGAGCGGTCTGGGCCAGTAGTCCTCGGAAACGGTGCTATATTGGCAGTTTGGATGCAAGGAGGTGGCTGGTGGTCGAGGAGAAGGAGATCAAGGAAAAAGTAGGCGAGCATTACGCGCAGCTCGCTCGCCAAGCCGCACAGCGGGCCAGTGCTAGTTGCTGCTCGCCCCAGCCGAGCTGTTGCCCGCCGGCCGAGTCTCAGGTTGTCAACCCGATCAGCGGCCAGATCTACGCGTCGGAGGACCTGAAGGACCTTCCCTTGGAGGCGGTACTGGCCTCGGCGGGCTGCGGCAACCCGGTGGCTCTGGCTGAGCTGCATCCGGGCGAGGTGGTGCTGGACCTGGGCAGCGGCGGAGGCATCGACGTTCTCCTCTCCGCGCGGCGAGTCGGCCCCACGGGCAAGGCCTACGGCCTGGACATGGTCGACGAGATGCTGGAGCTAGCCCGCCAGAACCAGCAGAAGGCGGGCATCGAGAACGTGGAGTTCCTCAAGGGGGAGATGGAGAATATTCCTCTGCCTGACAGTTCGGTGGACGTGATCATCAGCAACTGCGTGGTGAACCTATCGCCCGATAAGGACAGCGTGCTCCGCGAGGCCTATCGCGTGCTCAAGCCCGGCGGGCGTCTCGCCGTCTCTGACATCGTCTACAGGGGCGGCATGCCGGAGGAGTTGCGGCGCAATCTGGAGATGTGGTCGGGCTGTCTGGCAGGCTCTCTGGAGGAAAGCGAGTACGTAGTCAAGCTGAAGACCGTTGGCTTCGAGGCCGTCAGCGTCGAGGTCACGCGAGTCTGGAAAGAGGAAGATCTTCGGGGGACTCAGATCGAGGGGGCTGTTGACAGCCTTTCGTCTGAAGCAAGGCAGGCCCTTCCGAACTTTGTCAGTGCCTTCATTCGGGCGCGGAAGCCCGTTCTCAGCACGCACCGCTGCTATGGCTAGGTGGTTCGTCTAGCCGGTGCCCGGACGGGCCGCCTTTGCGATAAGGTTAGCCTGAACGCAACTGCTGGGCTACCTGGGTGGCCCTCTGGCTCAGCTCTTGTGCCTGGTGACGATCGTCGTTCGTGGCGTCGCTAGTCGCCCAGCAGAGTCTCGTAGCCCAAGACGACGATCTCTTCTACGTACTCGGAGCGCCAGGCGGCATTGGGGATGCGCAGACCGCGCTCGCGGAACCAGCGGTGGAACTTTAGGTACTGCTCCTCCAGGTGGTGGCGCCAGTCGTTCTCATGTGCGAAGACCTGAGGGTCGACCTGTTCCAGCCGCTTGTCCATATCTGCTGGGTCGATGTCTAGGTCTTCCCGCCAGTATTCAGCCAGGTAATCGAGGCTCTCCTCCAGGTTGCGCTGGCACTCCTCGAAGAGGGCGACCATCATCCCATCCTGATCCACCTTGCGCCCGCGCAGGCGCAACTCGCGGCCGCAGGACTCGCACAGCAGCACCAGCTTGCGGGCGTCGCAGCCCTCGCGGTGGTCGCAGCCCTGGCAGAGAGGGGCGAACTGGCTGGCCGAGGGAGCGCGTGAGTAGCCCACCATCACCTCCACGACGAGGGCGCCGCAACGGGGGCAGCAGATCTCGGTGGAGAGGATCTCGTCGATGGCCTTTCGCCAGTCTATCTGCATGAAGGAGACCTTTCTTGAGCCTTTTCCATTCTCATCATAATACCTCTGGCCGCCTTGTCAACGGTTGCTCAGGCTGAGGGTGCACCAGCCGGCCTGACCGGGCGCCTCCTCCACGCCGACGGTGATGGAGGTGATATTGCCTCGCTCGGCCAGTGCCTCCGCCAGGCGGTGGCAGAACCATTCGGCCAGGCGCTCGGCGGTGGAGTTGTCCAGGGGCAGAGCACACACATCGCTCTTGGGTATGACATAACGTCGATTATCAGCCGCGATCTGCCAAGCATCACCCAGATCGCTGACCTCAAGAGCCGGGTTATCGCGTGCCAAGAGGAAGCGGTGGTCGAGCTGTTGGCACAGAGCCCCGACGATCCTCTTCAACTCGCCGAAGTCTAGCACCCAGGCGTCCTCAGTGAGGTCGCCCTCTACCTCCACCAGTAGGTCGTAGTTGTGGCCGTGCAGCGGCTCGGCCTGGCCCTGCGAAGTGGTGAGATGGGCGGCGGCGAA
>Ga0315553_10004258_pt1 | contig 10846 bp, 10 predicted proteins | sample SalMarSW160140MG_FD_203099 | JGI IMG/M metagenome (GOLD analysis project Ga0315553, IMG submission 203099) | Salt marsh sediment microbial communities from the Plum Island Ecosystem LTER, Massachusetts, United States - Salt Marsh Sediment SW1601-40 ... | reverse complement strand
CCATTTCTTGCCCATTATCCGCAGTCGGGAATGGAATGGGGCGAAGCCGCAGGAGTGACTTGAACCAATCCAGGACACTGGGGTCAAAGATCTCATCACTTGATTCGTTACCTGGAAGCCCGTTTGGATGCTCTGTCATATGCGCTGCGCCAGATAGAAGCTGTAGGTACCATCTTCGCTTCTTGGTGCCTCATAGTATCGTCGCACCAAGCGATCCGTCAACCCGAGGTTCCATCGCGTCGGGGCGATGATCCAACGTCTAATGACTTTGCGTGGAAGGAGGCAAGGCGCCCCGAAATAGTGCCCCCACTCTAAAACGCTCAGGGCCCGTGGAGAGAAATAGCGGAAAGTATCGATGATTTCAAATCCAGCACGGTCTAATCGAGCCGCCCAACCCTGTTCGTAGTCCATATTCCAGGTACGCGACATGCGCATGAACCACTCTCGATAGGCCGACGAAGCCCGCTTCATTCCAATACGTCGAAGCCAGTTCGGGAAGCTAAGTTCAGTCTTGTAGCCCGGGTTGGGAACCGTAAACACAAAGGGAGCGCCAGAACGCATGACACGTCCAATTTCGGGCAGGACCTGATCCAGGTGGGGGATGTGCTCGAGCACAGAATTACTGAACGCCGAACCGATCGACGAGTCGGGAAAAGGCAGGAATGCTCCATCGGATTGAAGAAGCTGTTTATAAACACCCCTCGAGTTAGCCTCCTGAAGGGAGCGAAAATCTGGATCAACCCCGTATTCGATCGGCCTGTCAAACGCGACCTGTGCAAAATGACCATCGCCACAGCCGAGGTCGATCACCGGTCCGGGAAACTCGAGGCCCTGGTAGAATGTCGCCTCGATCGCCCGGAGCAAAGCTCGGAAATAGGGAAGTTCACGCAGGTGGAGCCAGAGGTAATCCTTATCCATGATGCCCTTGCTCCGGTTCAAGCAGTGATTGAAAGAGCTGCTCATATTGATCCGTAATGACCGGGGTTCCATAGCGTTCACGTATCATCGTCTGATCGCGCAGGTAAGTCTCCGGCGACTTGATGATCTGCAACACCTTGCTGGCCAGTGCGTTATGATCACCCGCCGGGAAGAGCTCCCCCATTCCGGTTGTCCTCGTCGCTTCACGCACCCCTGGAAGATCGCTGGCAACGACCGGTGTCCCACAGAACATCGATTCAACCTGCACCATACCAAAACTTTCGGTGCTGTTCAGGCTGGGCAAGATCGTTACATCGCACAGGTTGAAGAAAGCCGCCAAGTCGCTTGAGTGGAGGATGCCCAGGAAAGTCCAATGATCCTGCAGAGGCCTGAGCAGTCCCTGAATTCGTTTTCCGTAGTTCTGTTCCCCGAGCACATTTTCGTACTGGCCCACGTACAACACCCGGGCTGCGGGATAACTTTCGAGAATCAGTGGGAGTGCCCGTGCCAGGATTTCCGCCCCTTTTTCACTTGCCAGGCGCGCCACCATACCAATCACCGGTCCCGGACCGGAGATTCCTAATCGTTTTCGCAGCTGCTCAACCCGCCTTGACTCAATGGGGTGGATCTCGATCGGGGGTGGGATGGGTATCACTTTGTCCAGTCGTCTTGAGAGCAAGTGTGAGCCCTTTGCGTAGTCCAGCGTGTTGACAACCACTCGATCGGCGGCGGCGATGGTGATCCGATTCGCAGCCCGCGAAAGGATGTTCGCAATGCTGTTCAATGGTGTGGGCGGCAGGCTCAAATCACAGTGATATGTCACAACTACCGGTTTCCCTATGCGTCGGGCGAGCAGTGCAAGAGGGGCTGCATCTAACTGCGGTACGTGCAGGTGCAGGAGATCGTGGTCCTTGATCATTCTCCAGCCGGCCGGCAGCAGGCCGGGCATGATCGGTCCCTTGCTGACTCTAAGCGCAACGTCGATCCGCCGAACGTTCACTCCTTCCAACATCTCCAGACTTGGAAGTGCTGGGTCATAGCGGGAAGTCAGAACCGAGACGGTATGACCTCGCTCTGCCAGCTCGCGCGCTAGCCGTTCGGTGTAGACCGTCAGCCCGGAGTAATGGGGGCGGTAGTAGTAAAGAGAGTTAAGGACTTTCATTCAGCCTGCCTGCGGGTGCTGTTAGTGATCCAGGCCTGTACCGATTGATAAAGACTCTTCAGCGTCTCCCCTTCATTCATGAGCGCAATCGCACCGATGATGGATGAGATGGCATAGTTGATGGCATGCAAGATGAGGGCCGCCGCCAGCGCATCCGCCTGCCGTACGCCAAATGCCGAAAGTGCGAGCACTGCACCAGCTTCAAAGACCCCGATTGATCCCGGAGAGGAAGGGATTGCACCTCCCAACAATGAAACCGGCAGCATGAAATAAGCCCACAGTAGGGCAGCGTCGGGGACAATAGCACGCACGACGAGCCAGTACTGGATCCCGGCGAGTGCCCAACTGAGCATGATCCAGCCTGCACTAACCCGGAATACTCGCCAATCTTCAAGCGCACGTACGCCCTCACGGAATTGGCGCACAAGCGGCAGCCAGCGAGCTTCTCCGCCCGGAAGACGTGAAGCAATGGCGTGATGCCAGGCCGGCTTATCGAGAGCAACCCTGATAACGATGATCACGATGCCGATTCCGATACCGAGGATGATGGCCACGGTCACTGCGCCTGGCAGGCGGACGGCAAAGGGAAAGAGGATCAGCAGGAGGGAGGCTGCGAGCAGCAGATCGTACATGCGTTCGATGAAAATGCTTGAAAGGACGGTCAGGACGGAGTCATCTTTCCCCTGCCCGAGCAGCACCGCCCGCCCAATCTCACCTAGCCTCCACGGCAAGACGTTGTTGAGCAGGTAGCCTTCATTCAGGACTTTGAAGACCCGTTTGAATGTGAACCTCCAATCGAGGAGCGCACGCCAGGCGAACACGCGGGCAAACATTGAGAGCAGGAAGAGGAGAATCGCAAGACCGACCAGGCGCAGATCGACCCGGGACAAGGCGTCCCGCAGTGCATCCCAACCACTCCAGTGTACGGCCAGGAGCAGTGCAGCCGCACTCACCAGGATACCGATCGCAATCCCTATTCTGCTGCGTGAAAGGGGTCTCAGCATGGCGGGGGGATTATACACTTCGTGGGGTTCGCAGGCAGGTGGAAGAGGTGCGGGTATGGATTAAGGCATCATGCCAGGAATAAGTTCTCATCTTCGTTGTAATTCTCAGATCGATTCTGTGCCCGGCTCAGGAGATGGAAGGCCGAATACGGCGTCGAGCAGCATACCGCTGCTTTCGGGGTACCCCGTATCCCGCAGCCAGAGCAAGTATTCCACGTTCCCTTTCGGGCCAATCAGTGGCGAGCGGATCAGGCCATGCGCCCAATAACCGATGGAGGCTGCCGTTCCGATCACATCCGCGACCGTTTTTCGCCTCACCTGATCATCCTTCACGACCCCACCCCGGCGCACGAATTGTCGACCTGCCTCAAATTGAGGTTTTACGAGTGTGATCAGATCCCCACCAGGCTTCATCCAGGGTGCGACGACAGGAAGTACCAGGCCGAGTGAAATGAAGGAGACGTCAACCACAGCCATTCCCACCTGCTCAGGCAGTGATTCCAGGTAGCGCACGTTTTGACCTTCCATGGAAATCACGCGTGGATCTTGCCGAAGTTTCCAATGGAGTTGACCCCTACCGACATCAACCGCATACACTTTCTCGGCACCGTGCTGGAGCAGGCAGTCCGTAAACCCGCCGGTCGACGCGCCAACATCGGCACAAACCAAACCCATTACGGATAGTTCGAAGGTCGAGAGCGCGGCTTTGAGCTTTTCACCACCCCGCGAGACAAACTCGGGGCCGTGCTTTAGCTCAAGTTTTGACCCCGGTTCGACCCGCTGGGAGGCTTGATGGACCAGTTCCCCGTTGATCCGCACTTGCCCGGCCATGATTAATTTCTGCGCCAGTGAGCGTGATTCGGCGAGACCGGCCTCCACCAGGGCTTGATCAATCCGTTTCTTGTCCATATCAAACGTTGATTGTACCTGAAGGTGTGCGCCAGCACTTGATCGAGCAGAACAACGCCATTCCTTGCCGCATGGTTCCATCCCTGCTATCATCCGCTCTATGCCTAAAAACTTTCTGCGGGCCGTGCGCCCCAAGCAGTGGATCAAGAATGGGATCATCTTCTCTGCGCTGGTATTCGACCAGCAGCTCTTCAAGGTCGGACCTCTCCTGCGGACGATCGGCGGATTCGTCTTGCTCTGTATGGCGGCCAGTGCAGTCTATTTAATTAATGACCTTGCGGATCTCGAACAAGACCGTCAGCATCCGACGAAGAGGCTTCGGCCGCTTGCCTCCGGTGCCCTCTCGATGGCAGTTGGCCGGGCAGCCGCGATCATACTCGGTGTGGGATCGTTGGGCCTGGGGTTCGCCCTCGGTCCCGGTTTTGGTCTGATCCTTCTGACCTACCTCGGTACGAACTTGCTCTACTCTTTCTACTTGAAACACATCCCCATCATCGACGTCCTCGTGTTGGCTTCAGGTTTTGTGCTTCGTGTCGCTGCAGGCGTCGTATTGATCACAGTGCAGCGCTTCTCACCGTGGATGTATGTGTGCGTGACGCTCCTGGCGCTCTTCATTGGACTTGGAAAACGACGGGCAGAAATGGTACTCCTGGCCGATTCAGCCAATTCTCATCGCCGTGTTCTTGATGGCTACACCCTGCCCTACATCGACCACCTGCTCACAATTGTGTCGAGCACAACAATCGTTGCCTACTCCCTGTATACATTTTCAGCGGATAACCTTCCGGCCAATCATTTGATGATGCTTACCATCCCATTTGTGATCTACGGAATCTTCCGCTACCTGTACCTGATCCACGTTGAAGGTGAGGGTGGTGCACCCGAAGATCTGCTCCTACGAGATCGTTCCCTGATGGCCACAGCCGCATTGTGGGCGATAAGCGTCGTGGTTGTTCTGTATTTACCTTTATGACGCGTGCCGACGCCCCTGCCAAGATGATCCTATTCGGGGAACATGCCGTAGTATACGGACGCCCGGCCATTGCTGTCCCTATCCCAGAGCTGCGTGCCTCAGCCGTCGTTGAAGAACATCATCTTGGAGCAGCAGGGCAAATCGAGCTCATCAGTCCGCTTACGGAGATCCGTATATGGCTACACGAAGCGCCCCCAGGTAATCCACTTGCAGCTATCACATCGAATACTCTTGCAAAAATCGAGTGCACCTCCCCAAGCCCTCTGAAGATCACGATCGATTCGACGATCCCGGTCGCCGCTGGACTCGGCTCAGGTGCAGCCGTCTCGGTGGCAGTTGCACGTGCGCTTGGCCGCCATTTCGGCGTTGAGCTTGACCCGCAGACCCTTTCAGCCCTGGCATATGAAGTCGAAGTCATCCACCACGGCTCACCCTCTGGCGTGGACAACACCGTCATCGCGTTTGAGAGCCCGGTCTTCTTTATCCGGGGGCAAACCTTGGAGTTGTTTACCCTTAGGCAGCCCATTACGGTAATCCTGGCCCATAGCGGCCAAGCGACGCCAACAGCAATCGCAGTTGAAGAAGTCCGCAAACTCCGGGAACGCGATCCTGTCCTCGCCAATGCATGCTTCGATGAGATCGGCGAGATTACACTCGCCGCCTACCAGGCCCTTATGAAGGGTGGCCTGGAGCAGCTCGGTGAGTTGATGAACCGGAACCATGACCTGCTTAAAGTCCTGGGTGTGAGCTCTCCACAGTTAGATCAGCTCGTGGAGACTGCGCTTGTGGCAGGGGCAAACGGAGCAAAACTCTCCGGTGCAGGTTTAGGGGGGTACATCATCGCTCTTGTCAACGCGGATGATGCGGAAGCTGTCTTCCATGCGCTAGCAGAGTCCGGAGCCAGCCAGCTCCATAAGGTATCGGTCCACGCATGATTTTCCTGAAACTTGGTGGCTCGCTCATAACTGAGAAAAGTAAACCTCTCACCCCGCGTTTGGACACCATCGAACGTCTTGCAGGGGAGATCGCTGATGCAGTGCAGTCCAGACCCGACCTGCAGATGGTCATCGGTCACGGGTCTGGTTCCTTCGGCCACCACACCGCCGCTCGCTTCGGCACCCAAAATGGGGCAATATCCAGCGAGGATTGGTGGGGCTTTTGCATAGTCGCTGATGCGGCCCGCCAGCTTCATCGCCTTGTGATGCAAGCCCTGCTGGTGCGCGATCTGCCGGTGATGTCGTTCTCACCCTCGTCCATGATCATCACCCACGAAGGGAAGCTTGCCTCCGACTTTTCTGAACCTATCCAGCTCGCCCTCGACGCTGGGCTCATCCCGGTTGTCCATGGCGACGCTGTGCTCGATACGGTAAAAGGCGCATCGATCGTCTCGACCGAACAGGTCTTTATTGCACTGGGCCGGCGGATGGAGCCGGAACGTATGCTTTTAGCAGGGATCGAACCGGGCGTGCTCACCCCGGACGGCGAGATCCTGGACGTCATTAAACCCGTTGACTTCGGTCAACTCGAGTTCAGCCCACCGGGAGGAGAGGATGTAACCGGCGGCATGCGCTCGAAGGTCGAGCAGGCAAGCCTCTTCGCACACCAACATCCAGCAACAGAGGTCATCATCTTCGCGCCCAGCTCAGTTGGCAGCCTGACCCGGGTGCTGTTAGGGGAGCGATCTGGCACCCAAATTATGAGTTAAAAGACCGCCGTTGGGAGCCATGCAGAAAGTGGGTTCCGGTCTCCTCAACATGGATAGACGTAACTTGTCCAGGTTTGGTGTTTGGCCTAGACTGTACCCGGATCCAGCACACGTTCGGGGTGCGTATTCATGTCCACGTACGCCACATATCCAATTACATCACTCCTACACCTATCGAACGAAGATTATCTCGAATAAGCCAGGAGGCTTCGCATGAGCGAGCGATCTAAAGTTACGCTGCCAGCACTCTTCAAAAAGGTTGAACAGGGCAAACCCATCACGATGCTGACCTGCTATGACTACCCTACGGCCTACTTCCAGGAGCAAGCCGGGGTGGACATGATCCTAGTGGGGGACAGCCTCGGCATGACCATGCTCGGCTATGATTCGACGCTGCCCGTCACGATGGAAGACATGATACGCCACACCCAGGCCGTCCGGCGTGGAACGCCCAGCGCCTGGCTGATTGGCGACATGCCCTATATGAGCTACCAGGCTAGCACCGAGAGTGCGATTCGCAATGCCGGGCGCTTCATGGCGGAAGCAAGCTGCGATGCGATCAAGCTAGAAGGGGGTGTTGAAATCATCGAGCGGGTGCGGGGCATCGTCTCAGCCGGGATTCCAGTCATGGGCCACCTCGGGTTGACACCCCAGAGCGTGAGTGCACTGGGCGGGTTCCGGGTCCAGGGAAAGGGCGCGCTCCAAGCGAAGAAGATCATCGATAATGCGCTGCACCTGGAAGAGGCCGGTGTGTTTGCCATCTTGTTCGAGATGATCCCCGAAAGGCTCTGCAAATTGATCACCGAGCGAGTCCGCAGCTGTTTTGTCATCAGCCTCGGATCGGGTCCTCATGCTCACGGCCAACTCCTGATCTACCATGACATGTTCGGCCTCTACCCGAAATTCAAGCCACGCATGGCGAAGGTTTTCGGTGAGGCAGGCAAGGTGATCCTGGAAGGATTGCAGAAATACGTCGAAGAAGTGGAAGATGGATCGTTTCCGCAGCCTGAGAATTGGTTCGGTATGTCAGATGAAGAATACGACGAACTGATCAAGCTGCTCGGCTGAACATAGCATTCCTATATCAAGAACGAGCCTGAAGGGAGTTTAATAAAATGACCTCCGACCTGCGCAGCTTGCTCGAAATCCCATATTCCCGGCTGGATGCCATCAACAAGATTCTTCTCGATCCCAAAACCCGGGTGATTGATGACTTCTTCAAGGTTGTAGAAAAATACGGGACCCCACAGGCCATCAACGCAAAGGCTAAGGCAGCACTCGAACCCGGAGTGCTCCGGGAACGGCTCGAGCAGATCAAACCTGAATACATCGAACATCTGGATTGGTTGACGGAACAACGCGATCAGGCGGCATTTATCACTGTGGCGGACTACCGCGAACGGGTCCTTGGTGATCGCGCCGCCGCGATGACATTCGCTGAAGATTTCGCCGTCACGCTCGAGATCAGCGCGTTTCAGTATTTTCCATGGATCGTGGACATTGCACAACGAGCCATCTCAGACGGCATGCTCATGCCCGGGCGTTTTATCAGGGTTCGCAAGATGAAGGAGCAGGAGGAAGACGGTGATCTCCTGGCCACCGCCGTAGCCATGCAAATCATCGGCGCCAGCTATGTGGAAACCCTCGACACGAAGGGTACCGATGGTTCGAACGTCCATCTCGGAGGGCCCGAAACGATAACCGGGTATTTTGGCGGTGTCGGCCAACCCAATGAATACGCATTGAAGTGGCTCGATGAATACCTGTACTACTACACAAACTATGGCGTCCGCCAGGTCCTGAATGTCAACCCGGGGACCGTACTGCTCAGTTATCTGCTGCACAGGATTGGGGTTGATATTGAATTCAAGATTTCGGTCTACATGGGGAACGATAACCCCTATGCTGCGCTCTGGACCTTGCTCGGGGCCAAGCTCTTCAGCCGGGACGACGGCAGTTCCCCGCTAATCGGCTTCAACTGGAGCAACTCGGTCAACAACGAATCGATGGAGATCACTGCGCAATTCCGGCACGATCTTGGTTTCGAGGATATCGTCCGTTTCGAGCACCATATCACGGAAACGTACAAGAGCATCGTTCGGCAGCCCTATAACCGGCGAACGGAGCTGGTTGAAATCGCCGACCATGTTGCCAACATCTCTGCCAAGCACGAAGGCGCTGATCCCGAAATCGACAGCACGCGTGAACACCCAAGTGACATCCTGGATTACTTCCGTGACAAGTCCGAGATCATCGAGGCCGGCGATTTGGACTACCTCACCTCGAACTTCATGGATAAATTCGATGCTCTGAATAAAACGGCCTGGGCACTAACAGAAAAGGGATTAGCCTTTATTGCTGCCCGTAAACTGCATCACCGGTAGGGTCAACGGCCAAGAGGATGTGAATCGATCTACTTGAAAGAGCCGCGTCAGCCAGATCCCAGACCATAGGGGATGGTTGCACTTACCAAAAAGGGGGAATGGGGCTTTTTCCGAGCCCGAGCTCCCACCCGGCGAGTGAAATTTCGGGCAAAGGCGCCTAGATCCGCGACCCTTATATTCGGAAATGGCTGAAGGGTCAAGGGCAGGTATACACACTTCACCACGAGGAGAGGAATTATGAAATCCTTGCTCAGGAAGCTCAACCTTGAAGATGTCAACGCCGGGGCATGTACCGGCCCAGACCGTTGGATCCGAGATCCGAAAGGCAAGGAGCTCATCTCCTACAACCCGACATCGGGCGAGCCGCTGGCGAGCATCATTCAAGCCACACCGGCGACCTACGAGACCGTATCGACACATGCCCACGAAGCTTTCCTCAAGTTGCGGGAGATACCAGCCCCCAAGCGCGGGTTGTTGATCCGGGATCTAGGGGATGCTCTGCGTGACTACAAGGAACCACTGGGGGACCTGGTCACGCTCGAGATGGGCAAGATTAAGGCCGAAGGGCATGGCGAGGTCCAGGAAATGATCGACATCGCCGATTTTGCGGTTGGGCTATCGCGTCAGTTGTACGGCCTCACAATGCACTCCGAACGCAGCGAACACCGCATGTTTGAACAGTGGCATCCACTCGGGGTGGTGGGAGTCATCACCTCCTTCAATTTTCCGGTAGCGGTCTGGTCGTGGAATACGACCATCGCGGCCGTCTGCGGGGATCCAGTGATCTGGAAACCATCCTCCGATACACCGCTCACCGCCATCGCTGTCCAGCACATCGCCAATCGGATTATGGCCGATCACAAACTCGATGGGATTTTCAACCTGGTCATTGGGTCGGGGCGTGATGTCGGCGAGCTCATGTTAAACGATCCTCGCGTCCCGTTGATCTCCTTCACGGGATCGACCAGGATCGGCCGGCATGTATCTCAAGCCGTCGCTACTCGTTTCGGTCGAGCCATTCTCGAGCTTGGTGGGAACAACGCCATCGTCGTAGCTGACGATGCAGACCTGGATATGGCCACACGCGCGATCCTTTTCGGAGCCGTTGGCACTGCCGGACAGCGCTGTACGAGTACACGCCGGATCATCATGCAAAAATCGATCGCCGCTGATCTCACCCAACGCTTGAAAAACGCCTATGCGCAGGTGCAGATCGGCGATCCGCTTGAGGATGACACCCTCATGGGTCCACTGGTGACCTCCTCAGCTGTGGAGGAAATGTTTGAAGCGCTGAAACAGGCACGGAAAGACGGAGGCGAGATCGTATCTGGCGGTAAGATGCTGCCGGAACTTGGACCTAATTTTGTCGAGCCCACGATTGTGAAAATGCCCTCACAAACGGAGATCGTAAAGCAAGAAACATTCGCTCCCATCCTTTACCTGCTTGAGTACGATACCATCGAGGATGCAATCGCAATCCATAACGGCGTCCCGCAAGGTCTATCCAGTGCGATCTTCAGCCTCAACATGCGTACTATCGAGAAATTCCTCTCGGTGGGCGGTTCGGATTGCGGTATCGCGAACGTCAACATCGGCACATCCGGTGCTGAGATCGGCGGTGCTTTTGGCGGGGAAAAGGAAACCGGCGGCGGACGTGAGTCGGGTTCGGACGCCTGGAAAGCCTATATGCGCCGGCAGACGAACACGGTTAACTGGTCCGATGAACTACCGCTGGCTCAGGGCATCCATTTTGGCGATTGAGCCAGTTGAACCAGGATCAGGATTAACAAA
>Ga0315553_10004257_pt1 | contig 10846 bp, 12 predicted proteins | sample SalMarSW160140MG_FD_203099 | JGI IMG/M metagenome (GOLD analysis project Ga0315553, IMG submission 203099) | Salt marsh sediment microbial communities from the Plum Island Ecosystem LTER, Massachusetts, United States - Salt Marsh Sediment SW1601-40 ... | reverse complement strand
CCTATCCTGCCCCCCGGTCGATCCACTGGAGCCCGGAGGCGTCTCCTCGCGCCTCCGGGCTCCTCCTTTCCGGCGCGGAGGCCCTCCGGAAGCGGTAGTCTGGCCCTCCTGACGGGAGAAGCCCCTTGCCGGAATTCCAGGGTCTCGACTTCCTGAAGCTCGACCAGCTCCTCTCCGACGAGGAGCGCCTCGCGCGCGACACGGTGCGCGACTGGGTGACCCGGGAGTTCCTGCCCGTCATCCAGGAGCACGTGCGCCGAGACGGCTCCTTCCCGATGGAGCTCGTGCCCGCGATCGCCGAGCTGGGTCTGTTCGGCGCGAATCTGTCCGGCTACGGCTGCGCGGGCATGAACAACGTCGCCTACGGCCTGGTCATGCAAGAGCTCGAGCGCGGCGACTCGGGGCTGCGCTCCTTCGCGTCGGTCCAGGGGTCGCTGGTGATGTACCCGATCCACGCCTACGGCTCCGACGCCCAGAAGGAGCGCTGGCTGCCGGAGCTGGCCGCCGGCCGCGCGATCGGCTGCTTCGGTCTGACCGAGCCCGACGCGGGCAGCCACGTGGGCGCGATGCGCACGCGCGCCGAGCGCCGCGGTGGGAGCTGGGTGCTGAACGGCACCAAGCGCTGGATCACCAACGGCAGCCTGGCCGACGTGTCGGTCGTGTGGGCGAAGACCGAGGACGGGGTGCGCGGCTTCCTGGTGGAGAAGGAGCGCAAGGGGTTCGAGAGCCGCGATATCAAGGGCAAGTTCTCCCTGCGCGGCTCGGTGACCTCGGAGCTCTTCCTCTCCGACGTCGAGGTGCCCGACGAGAACCGCCTGCCCAAGGTGGAGGGCCTGCGCGGCCCGCTCTCCTGCCTGACCCAGGCCCGCTACGGGATCGCCTGGGGCGCGATCGGCGCCGCCATGGCCTGCTACGACGAGGCGCTCCACTACTGCCGCGAGCGCGACGTGCAGGGCGGGAAGCTGGCGGCGAAGCAGATCACCCAGGAGAAGCTCGTCTTCATGCTCACCGAGATCACCAAGTCCCAGCTCCTGGCGCTGCGTGTCGGCCGGATCAAGGACGAGGGTGCTCTCGACCACACGATGGTGTCGCTGATCAAGCGCAACAACGTCGACACCGCGCTCCAGATCGCGCGCCTCGCGCGCGATCTGCTCGGCGCCAACGGCATCGTCGACGACTATCAGTCGATGCGCCACATGGTGAACCTCGAGACAGTGCGCACCTACGAGGGCACCCACGACGTCCACACGCTGATCCTCGGCGAGGCGATCACTGGGCACCGTGCGCTGTAGCGGGCGCGACGGGGCTCGGGATCCCGATCGGAGTCGGCCCCGGCGGCGAACAGGGATCCTGCCGCAGCGCCGGACTTTGCCGCTCTGTTCGAGCTAGACCCGGCGACCGCTGCGGGCTCCCCCGTTCAGGGCTGGCCGCGCTCTCCTGAAGCGACATCTCCGGTCGCGCGGGAGACGCCTCCGGTGTGTACAGCCTCGCGTCCACCGGCTCGACCTTCGAGAACCGGGTCGCGCGGCTTCTGTCGATCGGCCTGATCGCCCTCGGCGCGCGACGGCGTCGCGGGTGCCGAGTCGGATCTCAGTAGCGCTCCAGCATCGCGCGCAGGACGTCGCGGCGGCTGATCTGGCCGACGAGCTGGGGGCCCTGCACGACCGGGAAGCGGCGGTAGGGGCCGCGGAAGAACTTCTCGGCGGCCTCGGAGAGGAGCATGTCCGCCGGCACGGTCTGCACCTCCCGGCTCATGTACTCGGCGACGCGCCCGGCCGGCTGCTGGTAGTAGAGCGACGGGTAGGCCACGCGCAGGCAGTCGCGCTCGGAGAGCAGGCCCACCAGGTTGCCGCTCTCGTCCACCACCGGGGCGCCGGCGATTTCGTGCTCGACGAGCAGCCGCATCGCACTGAGCACGTCCATCTCGGGGGTGAAGGCCACCAGCTCTCGGCTCATGTAGCGCTCGACCCGGGGCTCCTGGTCCATTCGTTCCTCCCGACTAGCGCTGCCCGCTCGGGCGCTCCGCGGCGCGCGCCTCGCGCAGCGGACACTCGACACAGGAGAGCGACACTTCCTCGCCGTCGCAGCGGCAGCTGCGCAGGGGCCGCGCGCCCCAAAGACGACCCACGGCGAGCCCTGCCACCGCGAGGAGCGTGAGCGCGAAGCAGAGAGCGAAGAGTGCCATGGCGGAGTCCTCACCCTCCCGCTCGCGCCAGCGGGGGGCGGTCGATACGCGTCAGCCGATCGAAGGCGGTGCTGGTGTGCTCGACCAGTCTGCCGTCGCGGCGCTCGATCAAGAGTACGGCCCAGCCTTCCTCCTCGGCCAGGCGCAGACCCGCGCGCGAGCCCAGCACCAGGAGCGCCGTGGCCAGGGCGTCGGCCTGCATCGCGGTGTCGGCGACCACCGAGGCCGAGGCCAGGTCGTGTCCGACGGGCTCGCCGACGCGCGGGTCGAGGATGTGGGAGCGGAGCACGCCGTCCTGCTCCAGGGTGCGGCGGTAGTCGCCCGAGGTGGCGAGGGCGGCGTCGGCGAGCGCCAGCACGGCCCAGGCCCGCGGCTCCGCGCCGTCCTCTTCGGGCGCCTCCACCGCCACCCGCCAGGGTCGGCCGTCCGGCCGGCCGCTGCGGGCCCGCAGCTCGCCGCCGATCTCGACCAGGAAGTGGCGGGCGCCCTGGTCCGCGAGGAACTCGGCCAGCGCGTCGACGGCGCGGCCCTTGGCGATCGCCGAGAGGTCGAGCTCCAGGTCCGCGCGCGCCTTGCGCAGGGCGGGCGGCACCTCCCGGGCCGTGAGCGCCGCGTAGCCGACGCGCGCGCGGGTGCGGGCCAGCGCCTCGGGGTCGGGCTCCGCCAGCGACGGCCGGCGGCCGAAGCCCCAGAGCTCCACCAGCGGGGCGACGGTGGGATCGAAGGCGCCGCCGGTGCGGCGGCTGACCGAGAGCGCCGCCACTGCCACGGCGGCGGTCTCGGGCGACACGGAGATCCAGCCGGTCGAGCGCGCGGCGTTGAAGCGGGCGAGCTCCGAGTCGTCGCGCCAGGTCGAGAGCTCCGCGTCGATCCGGGCGAGGATCGCCTCGACGCCACGCGCGAGGTCAGCCCGGGGCGGCAGCCCGGCCTCGGCGCACACCAGCACCGAGTAGCCCGTACCCATCGTCCGGCCCTCGAGCTCGACCAGCGGGTCGCCGGCGCAAGGGACCGGCCACAGCGCGAGGAGTCCCCACGCCACCGCGAGCGCCGCTCGAATCGCGCCTAGCACACTGTGCATCTCACGCCTCGAAATCATCGAGATGGACATGATCTTCCGGCACTCCCAGCCGGTCGAGCATCGCCAGCGTGGCCCGCGCCATCAGCGGCGGGCCGCACAGGTAGTACTCGCAGGTCTCCGGGTGCGGGTGCGACGCCAGATAGCGCCGCTCGAGCACGGCGTGCACGAAGCCCACCTCGCCGCTCCACTCGTCTCCGGGCTCGGGCTCCGACAGCGCGGGCACGAAGCGGAAGCTTGGGTGCTCGGCGGCGAGCCGCTCGAAGAGATCGGCGTAGATCAGCTCGCGGCGGTTGCGGGCGCCGTACCAGAAGCTGATCGGGCGGCTCGCGCGCAGCCGGATCAGCTGGTCGAGGATGTGCGAGCGCATCGGCGCCATGCCCGCGCCGCCGCCGACGAAGACCATCTCGGCGTCGCCCTCGCTCGCGGTGAAGTACCCGTAGGGCCCGGCGACCTCGAGCGCGTCGCCGGGGCGGAGTCCGAAAAGATACGAAGAGACGATGCCCGGGGGCACCGCTTCGGGGGACCCGGCCGGCGGCGTCGCGAGGCGTACCAGCAGCATCACCACGCCGTCCTCCAGCGGCTGATTGGCGAGGGAGTAGGCGCGGGTAGCAGGTGCGGCGCTGCGGACTTCGTAGCGCGTCAGGTTCAGGCACTCCCACTCCGCGCGCACGTCGGGGTCGAGCTCGAAGTCGCGGAACGCGACCGCATAGGCGGGAGCCGTCACCTGCACGTAGCTCCCGGCGCGGAACACCAGGCGCTCACCCTCGGGCAGCTCGGCCACGATCTCACGCAGCAGGGTGCCGACGCTGCGCGCCGAGCGGACCCGGCAGCGCCAGTGGCGCACACCGAAGATCTCCTCGGGGATCCGGATCGCCAGGTCCCCGCGCAGGGTGAGCTGGCAGGCGAGCCGCTCGCCGGCGGCGACGCCGCGGCGCGGGATCCGCTCCAGGTCGGTGGGCCGCGCTGGCGGCGCGTCGCCGAGCACGCGCACGCGGCATTGGCCGCAGGTGCCCTTCCCCCCGCACGCCGCGGGGAGCGAGAGGCCCGCCGCGCGCAGCGCCTCGAGCAGCCGCTCGCCGGCCGACGCCGACACGCTGCGCGTCTCGTTCACGCGGATCTCCACCCGTCCGTGCGGCTGGAGCCAGCGGCTCGCCAGCAGGATCACCGCGACGAGAGCCAGCACGATCCCGACGAACACCGCCACCGCAAGTCCCATCTCGATCATCGCAGCTCGATCCCCGCGAAGCCGAGGAAGGCCAGCGAGAGCAGGCCCGCCACCATGAAGGTGATGCCGATCCCGCGCAGGCCCTCGGGCACGTCGCTGTAGGCGAGCTTCTCGCGAAGCGCGGCCAGCAGGCACAACGCCAGCGCCCAGCCGAAGCCACTGCCCGCCCCGTAGACGACGCTCTGGGCGAGGTCGTAGTGGCGCTCGACCATGAACAGCGAGCCGCCCAAGAGCGCGCAGTTCACCGTGACGAGCGGCAGGTAGACGCCAAAGGACGAGGCGAGCACCGGGAAATAGCGGTCGAGCACCAGCTCGAGCACCTGTACGAAGGCGGCGATCACCCCGACGAAGGTGAGCAGGCGGAGAAAGCCGAGGTCGACCTCGGGCAGCCCCGCCCAGGACCAGGCGCCGGAGCGCAGCAGCGCGGTGAAGATCAGGTGGTTGAGCGGCACCGTGACCGCCTGGACGATGAACACGACGAGCCCGAAGCCGAAGGCCGTCCCCAGGCGCCGCGACACCGCCAGGAACATGCACATGCCCAGGAAGTAGGCGAGCGCCAGGTTCTCGACGAGCGAGGCGCGCAGGAACAGGGCGAAGGCGTCGCTCACGGACCTTCCCCCTTCTCCGGCGGCCGCGCGCTGCGCAGCGCCCAGACCAGGGTGCCGATCAGGAAGAAGGCGCTCGGCGGCAGCAGCATCAGTCCCACGGGCTGGAACCACCCACCGCTGTCGGCGGTCGCGAGCACGGTGTGGCCGAGCAGCTCTCCGCGGCCGAGCAGCTCGCGCACGGAGCCGACGAGCACCAGCACCGCCGCATAGCCCAAACCGTTTCCGATCCCGTCGAGGACGCTCAGGTGGACCGGCTGCGCCAGCGCGAAGCTCTCCGCCCGCCCGAGCAGGATGCAGTTGGTGACGATCAGCCCGACGAAGACCGAGAGCTCGCGCGAGAGATCCCAGAAGAAGGCCGCCAGCACCTGGTCCACGACGGTGACGAGCGAGGCGATGATCGTGATCTCGAGGATCAGCCGGACCTGGCGCGGGATCCAGTGGCGCAGCGCGCTGATCAGCGCGCTCGAGCCCGCGAGCACCGCAATCACCGCCGCCGACATCAGGAGCGCCGTAGCCAGGCTGCGCGTCACCGCCAGGGCCGAGCACACGCCCAGGACCTGGAGCGCGACCGGGTTCTCGTCGACCAGCGGCCGCCAGAGCGCGCGCAGCGGCGTCGGCGCGGCGGGGCCCGGGCTCACGACTCCTCCTCCCGGATCCGCGCCAGGAAGGGGCCGAAGCCCAGGGGCCCGGTCCAGAAGCGCACGATGCGCGTCACGCCGGCGCCGGTGCGGGTGGCGCCCGAGATCCCCTCCACCGCGAAGGACGCCTCGGGATCCCTTGGATCGATCCGCTCCTTCGCGACGCGGATGCGCAGGGCGCCGGTCTCGTCGCGCAGGAGCTTCCCGGGCCAGTGTGCGAGCCACGCCGGGTCCTGCACCTGGTCGCCGATGCCGGGCGTCTCGCCCTGTTCGTAGATGCCGATCCCGCGGATCGTGTTGGTGTCGGCCGCCAGGGCCAGGAAGCCGCGCAGCGTGGAGGCGTACCCCGCGCCGTAGACCGGCAGCACGATCAGGCGCAGATCGCCGCGCTCCCGGACCATATACACCGTGGCGTGTCGAGGACGGCGCCCGATCCGCGCGAGGTCCACCTCCGGGTCGAGCTCCCGGCTGCGCTCCGGGTCGCGGGCCTCCTCCTGGGCGTCGAAGGTGTCCGGGTCGATCCCCTCGGCGGCTCGCCCGGTGTCGAGGTCGACCACCCGGGCGGTGACCTCGGCCTCGCCGAGCCCGGAGACCATTCCTTCGAGGCCCGGCACCGCGGCGGCGAGGGCGAGCAGGCGCGCCTCGCGCTCGCGCTCGCGGTGCGCGAGCTGATGGGGGCGCAGCCACACCACGCTGCCCGCGACCAGTGCCGAACAGAACAGGCACACCGCCAGTGTCACGATCACCGTCTTGCGCGGTGAGTCGTCGGGGAGGTCGCGCAGGCGCCGCCACCCCGTCCGCGGACCGGTCGGCTCAGCCACGTCGGCGCGCCCTCCGCGCGGCGTGCAGGCGCAGCACCGCCTCGTCGAGCAGCGGAGCCAGCAGGTTGCCCATCAGCACCGCCAGCACGACGACCTCCCGCTGGGCGGGATTCGCGACCCGGATCACCACGAAGAGCGCCCCGATTGCAGCCCCGTAGAGCCAGCGCGCGGGGTTCGTGAGCGGCGCCGTCACCGGATCGGTGGCGAGGAAGACCAGCGCGAAGGTGACGGCACCGGTCGCCTGTGCGGCAAGCGCGGCGATCGCCGAGCCGCTCGCGGGCTGGGCGATCGCGGCGGCGGCCAGCCCCGCGATCCCACCGAGCACCACCCGCCAGGAGCCGGCCCCGGTTGCCACGAGCAGCGCGGCGCCGAGCGCGCAGGCCGCGAGCGAGCCGTGGCCGAGCGCGACGCGGCCCGAGATCGCCTCGGGCCAGGCGAGGTGCAGGAAGACCAGACCGACCACCGCGGGGTGGGCGACGTTGCGGCCGAAGCCGCCGAAGATCTCCTTGCCCACCACGACGCCGAAGGAGATGCCGACGGCCGCCTGCCACAGCGGCAGCGCCGCCGGCAGACCGAGCGTGAAGAGCAGCGCCACCACGACCAGCGCCCGGTGATCCGGCTCGCGTCCGCGCAGCGCGGCGAACAGCCGCTCCCAGAAGGCCGCGACGGCGACCGCCGTCGCCAGCAGCGGCAGCACGAGCGAGGCGCCGACGTGGTGCAGCGCCCAGAGGAAGGTCGGGGCCAGGGCGAGCGCGAAGGCGCCCATCACCCGGCGGTCGTCGAGGCGCGAGCGCAGGTGCGGGGCGCGCGGCGTGCGCACCAGGCTCACACGCGCGGACGCCTCCGCGAGCGCGAGGACCGGATCGGCGATGCGCGCGTCCGACGCGGGGGCGGGCCCGAGAACGGCGCTCAAGCGCCCGCCTCCAGCGCATCCAGGCTTGCGCGCAGCAGCGGACCGTAGTCGAGCTTTCCGGGGCAGACATAGCTCGCCAGGGCGACGTCCTCCTCCTCGAGCTCCAGGGCCCCGAGCGTCGCCGCCCGCTCGGCGTCGCCGACGGCCAGCGCGCGCAGCAGGGCGGCGACGTGGAGGTCGAGCGGGGCGACGCGCTCGAAGCGCTCGATCGGCAGCATCGGGCCCGGCGTCCCGTGCAGCGCGGTGGTGAAGCGCCGGCGCCGCGGGAGCGGCGGGAGCCAGCGTGTCGCCGCGCGAAGCCAGCGCGCAACGCGGCGCTCCGCGTGCGCGGTCGGCTCGGGCAGCGCGCACACCTGATCGTGGTAGCGGCCCAGGTACGCCTCGTCCGGGGCGGCGGCGCGCCCCGAGAGCGGCGACCCGGAGATCACCCGACACGGGCCGCGGCTCAGCTCGCCCGCCACCAGCTCGTCGATCGCGGCGCCCAGCCGCGTGCGCAGGCACCGGGGCCGAAGCACCGCCGGCCCTCCCAACGCCACCACCCGCTCGGGATCGAGTCGGCCGCGCCGCAGCAGCGCGCCGACGGCGAGCACGTCCTGGTAGCCCACGTACCAGGCGGTCCGGCCCTCGCCCACCGGCGCGAGGTGGTGGATGTGGGTTCCCACCAGTCCGGCGGGATGCGGGCCGGCGAACTCGACGACGCGCACGCCCAGCCCGTCGACCGGTGGGCGATCGCCCGCGGCCACGCACACGAAGGGCGGCGCCTCGCACAGCTGCGCCAGCGCGGCGAGTCCGGCCCGGAAGTCCTGCGGTCGATCGGCGACCACCGGCGCCACGGACGCCGAGAGCGGCTCGCTGTCGATCGCGCGGACGAAGAGCGCGTGCGGCCGCTCGGCGGGAGACGGGATGCGCCCGTAGGGGCGCGTGCGCAGCGCCACCCACAGCCCGGCCTCGAGCAGCGCCTGCACGACGCCCTCGCGCCCGAGGTCGCGAATGGCGCCCTCGTCGCGGCGCGGGTACTCGCGCTCGGCGCCGTCCTCCACCTCGATCACCAGCGAGTGCAGCCGGCGCGCCTCGGTCAGCGTCGCGCTGCGCACCACACCGGCCGCCGGCGCGACCCAGCGGATCTCGGGGCGCCGCCGGTCCGTGAAGAGCGTCTGCCCGAGATGCACCCGGTCGTGGGCGGTGACCGCGAGCACCGGCCGCAGACCGGGGTGGTCGTCGCCGAGCAGGGCGACGCGCTGCGCCGACGCAGCCGGCTCGATCGCCCCCGCCGGCGCCCCTGGAATCCGCAGGTCGAGCCCCCGGCGCAGCCGGATGCGACTCGGCGCGCCGCTCTCGTTCCCGTGCGACACCATCCCGCGGCTCCGGTCGCAAGTCCCGTGCCGCGCGGGGGAGTCCAGCGACACGGCCAGCGCGCCCAGCAGGGGCAGAACTCCCACGCGGGCCCTGGTGGCGGGTCAGGATGCCGCGCGACGGGGCCCCGCGCCCCTGCGCCTCGGTTCGAGCTCGGGCGCGCTGCGCCCGATCGGGGCGTGGTGAAGCTCACGACCCTGGATCGCGACGCCTGCCTCGAGCTGGTCTTCGAGCGCGGGGACGAGTTCCTCCGCCGCATCGAGGCGGTCGAGGTCTTCGTCGCCAGGCGCTTCGTCGATCCCGACGCGATCGCTTCGGTCCGCAACCGGTCCTTTGAGATCGGCCGGCGCAGCGAGCCCTCCTGGCATCCCCTGATCGAGGGCTGTCCGGACTGTCACCGGCTCCACGCTGACTACCCGAAGGCGCACGTGAAGGCCCGGATGCACGCCTTCTACTACCACGGCTACTACGAGCACAACGCCGAGGTCTTCGCGCTGAAGAACCGGCTCGGCGGATTCCCCGGCGACGCCCACCTGCGCAACACGCCCGGGTGCGGACAGGTGGCGCGCGTGCTGCTCCACCACTATCCGCGAGGCAGCGGCTATCAGGCCGAGCACGTCGACCCCGTGTCCCCCTTCGCGAAGGTCCAGACGATCGTGCAGGGTCGCGCTTCGGCGAGGACTTCACCCGGGGCGGCGTCTACGCGCGGGAGCCGGAGACGGGGCAGGCTTCCACGTCGATCCGCACACGGAGCCCGGCGACCTGATCCTGATGTCGCCGGGCATCCGACACGGGGTCAGCGCGATCGACGAAGCCGCCGACTACTCCTGGGGGACCAATGACGGCCGCTGGATGGTGATGCCGATCGTCGTGGCCTCGGACGGGGTCGTGAGCGAGCGCCCGCGGCAGGTCTCTTCCGGCCGCGTCGCGACGCACCGCGTCCGGTAGGCTTCCGCCATGACCCTGGTGCTCGCCGCGCTCACCGGCCTCGCCCTGGCGGCCTGCGCGGGGCTGCGGGTCTTCCTGCCGCTGTTCGCCGCCGGCGCCGCCGCGCGTTTCTTCGACTGGCCCCTCGCGTCGAACGTGGCGTGGCTCGCAGGCGACGCGGCGCTGGTCACCTTCGGCGTGGCGAGCGCGGTGGAGATCGCGGCCGACAAGATTCCGGCCCTCGACCACGCCCTCGACATCGCCCAGACCTTCCTCGCCCCGGCCGCCGGCGCGATCGTCGCCATGAGCGCGCTCTCCGACCTGCCCCCCAGCACCGCCCTCGCCCTCGGCATCGTCACCGGCGCGCCGATCGCCGGCGGGGTCCACCTGCTCGCCGCGGCGACGCGGGTCAAGAGCTCGATCCTCACCCTGGGTGCGGGCAACCCGGTGCTCTCCGTGATCGAGGACGTGCTCGCGGGCCTGGGCGTGGTCCTCGCCTTCGCGGTGCCGGCGGTCGTCGTGATCGGCATCGTCCTGGTCGCGCTCGGAATCCGCCGCTGGCGGCGCTCGCACGCCGCGGCGGCGGCAGGGGCGGATCAGCGGGAGTGATCGGCGGGGCGCTGAGCGCGCGACCGCGCGCGTGGCCCGTTCACGCGTTCGCGAGCGCCGCGACGCGGCGCAGGAGCCGCCACAGGCCCTCCTCGAAGACGACCGGGTGGGGGAGCAGACTGAGGACGGCGAACGGGCCCGCCGGGAGGTCGTAGAAGTAGCCGGGCTGCACGAGCACGGAGTCGCGCTCCAGTAGCTCCAGGGCCCAGCTCTCGTCGTCGCGAAGCGCCGGCAGGCGCAGGATCGCGTAGTAGCCGCCCTCGACGTGCAGCGGGGTCGCCGCGCTGCCCGGCGTCCGCGCGCGAAGCTGCGCCAGGTTTTCCAGGAGCCGCGCGCGGATCGGCGCAGACAGCTCGGCGTGCCGGGCCAGCAGCCGGGGCAGCGCGAGCTGCACCGGTGTGGCGACGGAGAGATAGGTGTCGGCGATCCACTCGAGTCGCTCGCAGGCCTCGCGGGCGCGCGCCTCGGGACCGCCCACGCACAGCCGGG
>Ga0315553_10004255_pt1 | contig 10850 bp, 11 predicted proteins | sample SalMarSW160140MG_FD_203099 | JGI IMG/M metagenome (GOLD analysis project Ga0315553, IMG submission 203099) | Salt marsh sediment microbial communities from the Plum Island Ecosystem LTER, Massachusetts, United States - Salt Marsh Sediment SW1601-40 ... | reverse complement strand
AAACACCATGGCCCAGGACACGTTGGCCGGGCGGCCCCACAGCTCGCCATTGATGAAATTGGCAATGCGCCCAAGAAACAGGCCGATCGGGCCCGCCGCGCAGGTGAGGTCGCCGAGCGAGAGGAATGAGATTCCGCGATTCCACGCAAACAGCGCCGAGGCCGTGACACAGCCGAGAAAGCCGCCATGGAAGGACATGCCGCCCTTCCATAGCTGCGGGATTTCAAGTGGATGGGCGGCGAAATACGCCGGATTGTAGAACACCACATAGCCGATGCGCCCGCCGAGCACGATCCCGAGGGTGATCCAGAGGACGAAATCGTCGTAGTCGACAAGCGTCAGCGGCGGGTCGCCGCCCCACAGCCGCGGTGTCGCGATGAGCTGGCGGGCATAGAACCAGCCCAGCAGAATGCCGGTGATATAGGCAAGGGCATACCAGCGGATCACGAACGGGCCGACACTGACCAGCACCGGGTCGATGGCAGGGAAGGGCAGGACGAACAGCGGCATGGACCATTCCCCAAATGCAGGACCCCAAGCGAATCGGCGACCCTCGGGTGATGGGGCGCCGTAGCCAATGCGTCAAGCTGCGCCGGGAAACCCCGGGTCTTGCGCCGGTTCACGCGGATCGCCATTGTGTTCCGCGAAACGCGGGACGCCGGAGCGCAGCCATGACCCAGACCAGCAACAAGTTCTTTGACGAGATCGCGCGACTGATGAATGACGCCGCCGGCGTCGCGCAGGGGGTGCGGCGCGAATTCGAGACGCTGATGCGCAGCCAGGGCGAGAAAATCCTGCACGAAATGGACCTCGTGAAGCGCGAGGAGCTGGAGGCGGTGAAGGAAATGGCCCAGCTCGCCCGCGAGGAGAACGAGGCGCTGAAGGTGCGAATCGAGGCTTTGGAGGCGAAGGTCGGCGGCGGAGGCTGAGAAACAGGTCATTGAGCCGGCTGCGCCCTTGATCGCCCGGCCGCGCTCGCCACCGCTTCGCAAAGCCGAATCGGGCGAATCGGGCGGCCTTCCTTGTCAATCGGTGCATTCCTGGTCTATAAGCCGCCGCCTGCACCAGCGTTCGGCCTTATCGTCGAGGATACGCGGTGCGGGTCTCATGTGAGATCAGAGAACGGGGCCGCATGGCGGCCATTTCGTTTTTGGAAAGGGTGCGACATGGCGAGCGTCAAAGAACTGCAGGCGACAGCCCGGCCGGGCTCCGGCAAAGGGGCTGCCCGTGCGGTGCGCCGCGAGGGTCGCGTGCCCGGTATCATCTATGGCGACAAGCAGCCGCCGCTGAGCATCTCGCTCGACCACGAGGCCTTGCGCCAGCGTATTCTCGGCGGCCGCTTTCTCACCAGCATTTTCGATATCGAGATCGACGGGACGAAGCAGCGCGTCATTCCCCGTGACTACCAGCTCGATCCGCTCCGCGATCGGCCGCTGCATGTCGATTTCATGCGGCTCGGCGAAGGGGCGACGATCCGCGTGCGGGTGCCAGTGCGGGTGCGCAATGCCGAACTTTCGCCCGGCGTCAAGCGCGGGGGCACGGTGAACATCGTGGCTCATGCGATCGAGCTGCAGTGTCCGGCCGAGGCCATCCCGGAGGCGATCGATGTCGATCTCGCCGGGCTCGAAATCAGCTATTCGAAGCATTTAAGCGATATCGATCTGCCGCCGAATGTGCGGATCATCGGTCAGGTCAATCCGACCCTGGTCACGATCGTGCCGCCGTCTGGTTACGCCGAAGAGATGAAGGCGGCGCAAGAGGCTGCTGCTGCCGCTGCCGTTCCTGCCGCGGGCGCCGCGGCGGCTCCTGCAGCGGGTGCCGCGCCGGCGGCTGCTGGCGGAGCGGCCGAGAAGAAAGAAGAAAAGAAGTAGCACGCGGACGGCGGGTGACGGTCCCGCACGGGGTTGGCCATGCGGCTTCTCGTCGGGCTCGGCAATCCGGGACCGCGCTATGCGGGCAACCGGCACAATATCGGCTTCATGATCGTCGACGCGATCGCCCGTCGCCATGGCGTCGGACCGTGGCGGCGCCGGTTCCAGGGCTATATTGCCGAGGGCCAGATCGGCGGCGAGCGCGTGCTCTTGCTCAAGCCCGACACCTATATGAACGAATCCGGCCGCGCGGTCGCCGCGGCTGCGCAATTCTACAAGATCAATCTAGATAATATCATTGTTTTTCATGACGAAATCGAACTCCCGCCAGGCAAGGTTCGGGTTAAGATTGGTGGTGGTGCTGCGGGGCACAATGGAATTCGCTCTATCGATGAGTGTATCGGTAACAATTATCGAAGGGTGCGTATTGGCGTCGACCATCCGCGCGTACGTGAACTCGTTGAATACTACGTGCTTCAGGATTTTGCTAAAGCGGAGCGCCCTTTGGTCGAGGCCCTGTGCGAGGTGGTGGCCGACAATGCCGACCTGATCGCCAAGGGCCAGGACTCTAGTTTTCAGAACAAGGTGCTTCTCGCGCTCCAGGCGAAGGGCTTCCTGGAGCTAGACAAGCAAGGGCGGGACACGAAGGCTGGGAAAGAACGAGGAGACATCACCGGGCGGCCGCGCAAGCGGCGCCGCAATCTGCCCCGCGGTATTCAAGCTTGGCTAGACCATCCCGGGTGGCAATCGACTGATGAGTTGTTGCCCGGCCGCGCTGAACTCTACGAGAGTCGTTATGACCGCCTTGGTATTCCTGGATACGAAAATAGCCCTCTATTTGATAGACGAACGCGATCTGAATAAGAGGCGCCGCGCGCATGAATGGATCGAGTGGCTACTCGAACAGAAGAACTTAGTGGTGAGCCCTCAAGTCCTGAATGAATTGTACTGGATCGGGCGAAAAAAGTTTCCTCAGGTGCCAGCAGACGAGCTTCAGCGCTTCGTTGCCGATTTCGTCCCGCGCTGTACGGCGCCGCTTGATGCGACCGTGACCCAGGAGGCTTTTGTGATCGAGCAGCGCTATCGCCTGTCCTGGTGGGATTGCCTCATCGTCGCTTCGGCCCTTGCCGCGCAGTGTCGTGTCCTTCTCACCGAAGACATGCAGCATGGGCTTAAGATCGATACGCTCACCATCCTCAGTCCCTTTCTCACAACCCCCGCGCAAGCGGTGACCGAACTCTGATCAGCAGGACCTCATGGGCTTCAAATGCGGCATTGTCGGCTTGCCCAATGTCGGCAAGTCGACGCTGTTCAATGCGCTGACCGCGACCGCGGCGGCGCAGGCGGCGAACTATCCCTTCTGCACCATCGAGCCCAATGTCGGCGAGGTGGCGGTGCCCGATCCGCGCCTGGACAAGCTCGCGGCGCTCGCCAAATCGGCGGTGATCGTCCCGACCCGGCTCGCCTTCGTCGATATTGCCGGGCTGGTGCGCGGCGCCTCCAAGGGGGAGGGGCTGGGCAACCAGTTTCTCGGCCATATCCGCGAGGTCGACGCCATCGCCCATGTCGTGCGCTGCTTCGAGGACACCGATGTCACCCATGTCGAGGGCCGCATCGATCCGGTTGCCGATATCGAGACGGTCGAGACCGAGCTGATGCTGGCCGACCTCGACGGGCTCGAACGGCGCGTTGATCTCTTGGAGAAGAAGGCCAAGGTCGGCGACAAGGAGGCCAAGGAAACGCTCAGCCTCGTCAACCGGGCGCTCGCCCTCCTGCGGGCAGGAAAGTCGGCGCGGCTTACCGAGCGCCGGCCGCAGGAGGAGCGGGCGTTTCGCCAGCTTGGTCTGATCACCGCCAAGCCCGTCGTCTATGTCGCCAATGTCGACGAGGCCTCGGCCGCGACCGGCAGCGCGTTTTCCCGCGCGGTCGAAGCGCGCGCTAGAGCCGAAGGGGAGGGGGTGGTTGTCATCTCGGCACAGATCGAGGCCGAGGTCGCCCTCCTCGCACCCGCCGAGCGTTCTGAGTATCTCGAGGCGATCGGCCTGAAAGAACCCGGCCTCAACCGCCTCATCCGTGCCGGATACGCGCTGCTCGACCTCGTCACCTTCTTTACTGCCGGTCCAAAGGAGGCGCGTGCCTGGACGGTTACCCGCGGCACCAGGGCGCCGCTGGCGGCGGGCACGATTCACACCGATTTTGAGCGCGGCTTCATTCGCGCCGAGACCATCGCCTATGACGATTATGTGTCACTTGGCGGCGAAGCGGCGGCGCGCGATGCCGGAAAGCTACGGCTCGAGGGCAAGGACTATATGGTCGCCGACGGCGATGTCATGCATTTCCGCTTCGCGACCTGACAGTATTACTGTCGCAACTGGACGGTATTCGTCCGGATATTCCTATCAAAAAAAATTATGCCTCCCTGTATTCTGCAACGCGCAATCAAGCCTTGTAACGCGCGTGCCTGCTGCCTAATTACGGCAAAAGCAGGAGGCTGCCCCGATGGACCAGTTGAAGCTGATCGCCGTTGACCGCGAGGACCTCGAAGTGGTCGCGACGCACCTTCAGGACGCCCTCGTCAAGATCGGTGATATCCATTGGCGCCCGTGGGAAAAGCGGCTGGTCATGGGGTTGAACCGCTTCGACTGGGAGTGCGCGCTTTGCGGTGACCCGCATTTCAAGCGGCGGCGGACGGCGTTGCGCTTTGAGCGCGTCAATGCCTGCAAATGCCGCAATATGCATGCCGAAGACCGCCACGCAGTGCTCAATCTGCTGACGATCGAGTTTGATGAAAACGATCCCCCGGGCGGCAGCATTCTTCTGGTTTTTTCCGGCGGGGCCGAATTGAGGCTCGATGTCGAGTGCCTGGAGGCGGAGCTTGCCGACCTCGGCCCGGTATGGGATACGACCTGCTGCCCGGCGCATGGCAATGAGCCCACCATCGTGACGAATAAGCGATACGCCGCCGACGCATCGTGAAGCTGCAGGCGTCGCCCGGATTTATCCCGCCAAGGCGTCTTCCCAGCGATTTTGTTTTTTGTTTCTTGCTGCGCCGAAGAGGCCATGCCGATCCGACTGGACAGCCGCGACGCTGACTTCGAACCGCGTTTCCGCGCCTTGCTCGCCACCAAGCGCGAGACCTCGCAAGATGTCGAGGCAGCGGTCCGCGAGATTATCGCGGACGTTGTCACCCGGGGCGACCGGGCGCTGGTCGATCTCACCTCGAGATTCGATCGCGTCGAGCTTGAGGCCAGCCGGCTCCGCGCTACGCCGGCAGAGGTCGAGCAGGCCTTTGCCGCCTGCGAAGGTGAGGCGCTCGACGCCCTCAAATTGGCGCGCGATCGCATCGAGGCCTATCATCGCCATCAACTGCCCGCCGATCTACGGTTCACCGATCCGATCGGCGTCGAGCTCGGTTACCGCTGGCGTCCGCTCGCCGCGGTCGGTCTCTATGTGCCGGGCGGCACCGCCGCCTATCCCTCTTCGGTGTTGATGAATGCGGTGCCGGCGACGGTCGCGGGCGTCGATCGCCTGGTGATGGTCGTGCCGGCACCCGGCGGCAAGCTCAATCCGCTGGTTCTTGCGGCTGCCAAACTCGCCGGCGTCGACGAGGTCTATCGCGTCGGCGGTGCCCAGGCGATTGCGGCGCTCGCCTATGGCACGCCGACGATCGCGCCGGTCGACAAGATCGTCGGACCCGGCAATGCCTATGTGGCGGCGGCAAAACGCATGGTCTTCGGTCGGGTCGGCATCGACATGATCGCCGGTCCCTCGGAAGTGCTGATCATCGCCGATGGCGACGCCAATCCCGATTGGATCGCCGCTGATCTCCTCGCCCAGGCCGAGCACGACGAGGCCGCGCAATCGATCCTCATCACCGATGATGACGGCCTCGCCGCCGCGGTCGCGCGCGCGGTCGAGAGCCAGCTTGTGACGCTGCCGCGCCATCGGATCGCGGGGGCGTCATGGAAAAACTTCGGGGCCATCATTCGCGTGCGAACGCTGGAGGAGGCGCCGCGGCTTGCCAATGCGCTTGCCGCCGAGCACCTCGAAATCATGGCCCGCGACGCGGAGCGGCTCGCCGGTTTGGTGCGCCATGCCGGCGCGATCTTTATCGGTCAGCACACGCCCGAGGCGATTGGCGATTATGTTGCCGGTTCGAACCATGTCCTGCCAACGGCACGCTCCGCGCGGTTTTCTTCCGGGCTCGGCGTGCTCGATTTCATGAAACGCACGTCGATCCTCAAATGCGGTGCCGAGCAACTTGCGCAACTCGCGCCGTCGGCGATTGCGCTTGCCCAGGCCGAGGGCCTCGACGCCCATGCGCGCTCGGTCGCGATTCGGTTGAATGCGTGATGACGACGGCCCAGCAGCAGGAAAAGTCCCCCAAGCGCCTCATCGGCGTCACCCTCGATGACGAGTCACTCGATCCCGGTGGCCGCGATGTCGAACACGAGCGCGAGGTCGCGATCTACGATCTGCTCGAAGACAATAAATTTGCGCCGAAGGGTCACGACGGCGGACCGTATCGGCTGCACCTGCTGCACGCCCATGACCGGCTGGTCTTCGATATCCGGCTCGAAGACGATACTCCGCTCATTGCCCATTTCCTCTCGCTGACTCCGTTTCGCCGCATCGTGAAGGACTACTTCCTCATGTGCGACAGCTATAATCAGGCCATTCGTACGGCGAGCCCAAGTCAGATCGAGGCGATCGATATGGGCCGGCGCGGGCTGCACAATGAGGGGTCGGAGCTGGTCATGGAGCGGCTGAAGGACAAGATCGATTTGGATTTTGATACCGCCCGGCGGCTGTTTACGCTGATCACCGTTTTGCACTTGAAGGGCTGAGCCGCCATGAACGCGCCGATCCGCGCCGGGCCGCCCCAGGCGCTGCTCTTCGCGTGTTCGCACAATGCGGTGCGCTCGCCGATGGCGGCCGCGATGTTTCGGCAGTTGTTCGGCCGGGTGAGCTACGCCCGCTCGGCTGGTGCCCGCAAAGGCGAGACGGATCCATTCGCCGTCGCCGTCATGGACGAAATCGGCATCGACCTTACGAAGCATCGGCCACGAACCTTCGAAGAGCTGGAAGACCTCGACGGCCTGAACTTCGACCTCATCATCACGCTGTCGCCGGAGGCGCATCACCGCGCCCTGGAGCTCACCCGCACGCTTGCCGCCGATGTGGAATACTGGCCGACCGTGGACCCCACCATTGCCGAAGGCAGCCGGGCGCAGCGGCTCGAAGGCTATCGTGAAGTGCGGGATCAGTTGATGGCAAGGATAAAGAAGCGGTTTGGTTGGCGTCCGCGGGTGAACGAGTAGAAGCGGCAAATAAAGCGCCCGGCCGGTTGTCGACACCGATGGTTTCCGGTAGGGTCCGCGCCCAATCCTTGAAGGGGGTGCCCGTGACGGATGCGAGGCCCATTGGCGGCCGCACTTCGGTCCGGTCTGTGCAATGGACATCGAATGGCGAAAGAAGAACTGCTGGAATTCCCCGGCGTCGTCACTGAATTGCTGCCGAACGCAACCTTTCGCGTGAAGCTCGAGAACGACCATGAAATCATCGCTCACACCGCGGGCCGCATGCGCAAGAACCGCATTCGCGTGCTTGCCGGCGACAAGGTTCTCGTCGAGATGACCCCCTATGACCTCACCAAGGGACGCATTACCTACCGCTTCAAATGATGCTGCCGGGCGCCGGTGATGAAACAACTTTATTGATGACGAACGGCACATCCCGCCATGGCCATATCGCCGCGCGCCCGGCGACATGGTTCCCCACCGGGCTCCGCGCGCAATCTCTCCATACACTTCAGGGGCGTTTGAACCACACGTCATGATTGGCCGGCCAAAACTGGTACTCGCGTCGGGCTCGCCCCGGCGGCTGACGCTCATCAATCAAGCCGGCATCGAGCCGGATGCCTTGCGGCCGATGGACCTCGACGAGGTGCCGAAGCGCGGCGAGCTTCCGCGCGCCTGCGCCAATCGCCTGGCGCGGGAAAAAGCGCAGGCCGCGCTCGCCGCCGTCCGCGATGACCCGGACCTGCAGGGGGCTTATATCCTTGCCGCCGACACCGTGGTTGCGGTCGGCCGCCGCATTCTGCCGAAGGCGGAACTGCTCGACGAAGCGGCGCAATGCCTGCGCCTCCTCTCGGGTCGCAATCATCGCGTTTATACCGCGATCTGCTTGGTGACGCCGAAGGAGGCCTTTCGCCAGCGGCTGGTGGAAACGCGCGTCCGCTTCAAGCGACTGGCGACGGAGGACATCGAGTCCTATCTCGCCTCCGGCGAGTGGCGCGGCAAGGCCGGCGGTTACGCCGCGCAAGGGCTTGCCGGCTCGTTCATCGTGAAAATCGTCGGCTCCTATACCGCCGTGGTCGGGCTGCCGCTCTACGAGACGACGATCATGCTCGCCGGCGAGGGCTTTCCCGTGCATCATTCCTGGGTCAACCCGCTCTGACGGCTGGCTCGCGCGGTCGACCCCGATACCCTCGCGCGCCCGGCTGCACGGCCCTATATCGACCGCATGGCGCCCCCAGTTCCGAGCTCCAAGTCGTCCGCCCGTGGACGATGCCCGATCTGCCGCAAGCCGGCGGTGGAAGGGTACCGCCCGTTTTGCTCGCAGCGCTGCAAGGATGTCGATCTCAACCGTTGGCTGAGCGGGATCTATGCGGTGCCCGCTGTCGAGGCAGAGGACGAGGAGTTGGAGAACGAGCCACCAGCTCTGGCACCGCGACGCGAGCCCTGAGCGCTGTTCGCGGTGCGGTTCTCCGCCAATCGCTCGCGTTTCTTCATTCACTGCGGCGGCGGCCGCTCTTCCCTCTGCCGGCATAATGGGCTAAAGCATCGCGACCGCGCCAAGCTCAAGGCGCGCATGGGCTCGACAGGCGGCGCGTCCACGACGCCTTTTTTTGTGCCCGAAGTCCGGAACGGAATGCCCAAACGAACCGACATTTCCTCGATCCTGATCATTGGTGCGGGGCCGATCGTCATCGGGCAGGCCTGTGAGTTCGACTATTCCGGCACCCAGGCGGTGAAGGCGCTCAAGGCCGAGGGCTACCGGGTCATCCTCGTCAATTCCAATCCGGCGACGATCATGACCGATCCGGAGATGGCGGACGCGACCTATATCGAGCCGATCACCCCGTACATCGTGGCCAAGATCATCGAGAAGGAGCGCTATGCGGTGCCCGGTGGTTTCGCGCTGCTGCCGACCATGGGCGGACAGACTGCGCTCAACACCGCGCTGTCGCTGCGCCGCATGGGGGTGCTCAAGCGCTTCGGCGTCGAGATGATCGGGGCGACGGCGGAGGCGATCGACAAGGCCGAGGATCGCGAGCTGTTCCGCGAGGCGATGAAGCGCATCGGCCTCGAAGTGCCGAAATCCTCGCTCGCCAATGCCTCCGACCTGAAGAAGGCCGACCGCGATTTATTTGCCGCCGAACTGGAGAAGATTACGGCGCTGGGCCTGCCGCCCGAGCAGGAGGCGCGCCGGCGCGATGCCTTCACCATTGCCTGGACGACAGGCGAGGGCGATCGCAAGCGCCGCTACATCGCCAAGGGCTTGCTGGAAGCGCTGGAGGCGCTGGAGGACATCGGGCTGCCCGCGATCATCCGGCCGTCCTTCACACTGGCCGGCACCGGCGGCGGCGTCGCCTACAACAAAGCGGAGTTCATCGAGATCGTCGAGCGCGGGCTCGATGCCTCGCCCACCACCGAGGTTTTGATCGAGGAAAGCGTTCTCGGCTGGAAAGAATTCGAGATGGAGGTCGTTCGCGACAAGAACGACAACTGCATCATCATCTGCTCGATCGAGAACCTTGATCCGATGGGCGTGCATACCGGCGATTCGATCACGATCGCGCCGGCGCTCACCTTGACCGACAAGGAATACCAGGTGATGCGCGACGCCGCGATCGCGGTGCTGCGCGAGATCGGGGTGGAGACCGGCGGCTCGAATGTGCAGTTCGCCGTCAATCCCGACGACGGGCGGCTTTTCATCATCGAGATGAATCCGCGGGTCTCGCGCTCCTCCGCGCTCGCCTCCAAGGCGACCGGCTTCCCCATTGCCAAGGTCGCGGCGCGGCTTGCCGTCGGCTACACGCTCGACGAGATCGCCAACGACATTACCGGCGGTGCGACGCCGGCCTCGTTCGAGCCGACCATCGACTATGTCGTCACCAAAGTGCCGCGCTTTGCCTTCGAGAAATTTCCCGGCGCAGTCCCCGTGCTCACCACCTCAATGAAATCGGTGGGCGAGGCGATGGCGATCGGCCGCACCTTTCAGGAATCGCTGCAGAAGGCGTTGCGCTCGTTGGAGACCGGCCTGACCGGTCTGGACGAGATTGCGATCGAGGGTCTCGGCGAGGGCGACGACAAGAACGCGATCCGCGCCGCACTTGGCCGGCCGACTCCGGATCGGATTCTCACCGTGGCGCAGGCGATGCGCGCCGGCGCCTCCGACGTGGACATTTATCGCTCCTGCAAAATCGACCCGTGGTTTCTCGCGGAAATCCGCGGCATCGTCGACATGGAGGCCGAGATCCGGGCGAAAGGCCTGCCGCAGACGCCGCTCGCGCTGCGTCGGCTCAAGGCGATGGGCTTTTCCGACGCAAGGCTGGCGCGGCTCACCGGCCTCCCGACCGAGGAGGTGACGCAGCGCCGGCATGCGCTCGACGTGCGGCCGGTGTTCAAGCGCATCGATACCTGCGCCGCCGAGTTCGCCTCGCCCACGGCCTATATGTATTCGACCTATGAGGCGCCCTTCGCCGGCGTCCCGGTCGACGAAGCCGCGCCCAGCGACCGCACCAAGGTCGTGATCCTCGGCGGCGGTCCCAATCGGATCGGGCAGGGCATCGAGTTCGACTATTGCTGTTGCCATGCCTCCTTCGCGCTGCATGATGCCGGCTACGAGACCATCATGGTCAACTGCAATCCGGAGACGGTCTCGACCGACTATGACACCTCCGACCGGCTCTAT
>Ga0315553_10004254_pt1 | contig 10853 bp, 7 predicted proteins | sample SalMarSW160140MG_FD_203099 | JGI IMG/M metagenome (GOLD analysis project Ga0315553, IMG submission 203099) | Salt marsh sediment microbial communities from the Plum Island Ecosystem LTER, Massachusetts, United States - Salt Marsh Sediment SW1601-40 ... | reverse complement strand
TTCCCAGAATGCCTGATATAATCAACATTTCATGTGAACCTAAGAACATGTTAAATTTCTCCGGTTCAGTTAATCCCATCCCTGTATCAACCCTGTAGGGTGCACTTCCGAACATAACAACCATCCACCCGAAATGCAATGCCCAGGAGTATCCTATATGTCGAAATATTATAATAAGGTTATTGCGCACAAAACCGACCAGGAAAAGCACTGTAAGCGACTCAACCTTAATTATTCCTGTTTCCAGGAAGATCCACCTATAAAATACGAAGTGTATTAGCGAAAATGCAAGAGCCAGTGCGGCAGATGCGACCAGCGGAGAGAGATTATATTTGTTTAATAAGATATAAATGGCGATACCACCCAGTATTATTTCTTCATTAAGTATGTAAAATACATCATGGTAATAGTTGCCAAAATCAGTATAGGAAACAGTGACCCCGTATTTGGAACCTATATATTTAATTATTATGACCGAAAAGAATATAATTATAACAGCCAGTATGAAAGTTATTAAAATATTTTTTCCCTTAAGCCTTAAGCCTGTAACGACAAGGAATCTATTTCCCCATATCAAATAACTGAAAAACAGTATCACAACCGTTCCAATAGATGAATACCACCATCCCTTAAATACGTAATATGTAAATACCAGGTATGAGGATAAAAGCAGGACTGTAAGTACCCTGTTACGCAATGATCTCATTTTTACATTATCTTTTTTTGTTATCTTTCAGCAATGACCAGCATTTAAAAGTCTCATGTGGTCAATTTGTCATTTCTCTCACCTCAGTATTCAAGATGTGATTCGTACCAGTATATATTCATATATTTTTGTATTTTCTATGTTTATCTCTCAGGTTGCTGGATCAATATTGTCGCACCAGGCAATGCAATTTAAGCAATTTAGAGTATCAGGCAATCACTTTCTTGTTCTGTAATTGGTACCCTTTCTGAATCTTACTTACATGGCATGGTTCGCAAACGAACTGGGCAAATATGCTGCAAGCATGTGAGCTCAGTGGGCTCGGCGACATTCGGGTACTGGTCTGGAGACCTGCGCCAGCAGCAAGCCAGATCGTCGCCAGCGGAGAAGAGGCCTCTGTCTCAGCCTTTTCACAACTTCCCGAAAATCCGTGGTAACCATAGGCTTAGATCAGGCAGGTAGGTTACGAGAAGCAATACAAGAATCATTGCTATAAACATTGGGATGAGTGGTTTAATAACCTTCTCAATGCCTATATCGGCGACAGAGCAGCCAATAAATAGGAGGGAGCCTACAGGTGGCGTTGTAAGCCCCACACATAGGTTCAGGACCATTATTATACCAAAATGTATGGGATCAAGCCCTATTTCAGGGCCTGTTACTATTGGCAGAAAGATAGGTGTGAAAATAAGTACAGCAGGTGTCATATCCATGAAGGTGCCGACTATAAGCAGTATAATATTAATAATCAGGAGTATAACATACTTATTGGAAGAAAGCCCGAGGAGTGCATGGCTTACTTCCTGTGGTATATTTTCATATGACATCACCCATGACAGACCAATTGATGTTGCAACGAGAAAAAGTACCACAGAACTTGTCTGAACTGATTTGAGGACAAGGGAGGGCAGCTCCTTTATCTTTATCTCACGATATATGGCTCCAAGGATAAATGTATACAAAACAGCCACTGCCGAAGCTTCAGTGGCAGTGAAAATTCCACTGGTAATGCCTCCAATGACTATTACCAGAAGAAGGAGGCTTGGTATAGCATCCAGGAATATGAGTATGGCCCGTTTCAGGCTGGTTCGTTCGCCTGCTGGATAATTTTTCCTGTAGGCCATTGCTGCGGCCAGGCCCATTAAAAACAAACCGGTTAATATGCCAGGGATATAACCAGCCAGGAATAGGGCAGCAACAGAAAGTCCTCCGCTGGCAAGCGAATATACTATAAGTATATTACTGGGGGGAATTGTCAGGCCGGTGGAGGAGGAGCTGATATTGACGGCAGCAGCAAAAGCACGGTCATATCCTTCCTCAGCCATTTTCGGAGTCATTATGGTTCCGATAGCACTGGCCGAGGCTGCTGCCGAACCCGAGATTGCACCGAAAAGCATGTTGGCCATTATATTAACAAAGGCCAGACCACCCGGTAAACGACCGACAAGGACCTTGGCGAACTCTATCAGCCTGTGGGCGATGCCACCACGATTCATTAACTGCCCTGCAAGTATGAAAAAGGGTATGGCCAGCAATGGAAAACTCTGAAGTCCTGTCGACATTCTCTGAGCCAGCGTGGTGAAGGCTGGTATGGGTAATATGCTGACAAGCATAGTAAGCATGGCACTTATGCCAATGCTGTAAGCAATGGGAACACCTATTGCCAGCAGCAGGAAAAAACTTATAACCAGTATTAATATGCTCGCCAGTTCCATATTGTATATGTTAAACTTATTCTTATCGTTTCCGCCGTAGTCCAGAGTACTCGGGACGAAGGCGGAACTCATTCTCACCATGCCAGCTGATTTGACTCATCCAGAGACGCATGATTTTGCGTCTCTACTCAACCAGCGAAGCGACCCAACTTTCTCAACTCAACAATATCATCCATTGCATAATAAATAATAAACATACCGCTCAGCGGCAGTCCCAGGTATACATACCACATTGGCAGCTGCATGGCAGCCGATAATTGCTCCAGTTTAATATTTATAATAACAAACCTGATACCTCCAACTGCAAGGATCAAAGCCGCAAACATTATTATAAGAACGTTTATAAATATTTTCAGTCTAAGCAAATTTCTTTCTGATAATTTGTTGTTAATAAGCTCGATAGCGAGATGTTGTTTCTGACCCGACACATATGCGGCTCCCAGCAGACCCACCCATATTAGAAGGAATTCGGCCAGCTCATCGGTAAACGAGAATGGATTGGATTCGCTAATGAAAATACCTGCCACTACCTGTAGCAGGACATCAATAACGAGTACTGTCATAACGATTATGACGAGCCTGCTTAGAATAAGATCAATTATTTTCCTCATGCTTGCTGCTAAGATTAATCCTTTCTATAAGCTTACCGATAAGGGTATCGGCTGAAGCTTTTTTATACATTTCGCTAACCGCATCCCGGAAAGCTTCCCTGTCAATTTCTTCAGTTGGTATAATAGTCACACCTGCTGCTTTTATCAGCCGCATCGATTCTTCCTCATCTTCTACCCATAATATACGCTGGTATAAAGCCGAACGGACAGCTGCATCTTCGAGCCATTTCTTTTCATTATCATTAAGCTTTTCCCAGGTTATTGTGCTTATCAGCAGCACATCAGGCACTGATGTATGCTCATCAAGGCAATAATATTTACACACTTCATAATGATGAGAGTGATAAAAACTTGGAGGATTATTTTCGGCAGCATCAACACGGCCTGTTTGAAGGGATGTATATAATTCTCCCCATGATATAGGCGTTGGGTTTCCGCCGAAACTGCTTATCATTTCCATGGCTGTGGGGCTTTTCATTACCCTGATGCTCAGTCCCCTCAGGTCATCAGGGTTTTTTATGGGCCTGTCTTTGGTATAGAAGCTCCTGCTGCCTGCATCGTAAAAGGTAAGACCCCTGAGCCAAAATTTCTCGGATGACAGTAAAATATCACGGCCAACTGGCCCATCGAGTATATTATATGAATGTTCTCTGTTATTGAAGATAAAGGGTAAACTCAGTATCTTGTATGCTGGGGCGAAACCCTCCATTGCAGATGCAGACACCTTGGTCATATCCAGGCTCCCTATCTGCAGTAGCTCAATACATTGCCTTTCAGAGCCCAGCTGTGCCGAGGGATATATATTTATTTTCAGTCTGCCCCCGGATTCCTGCTCAATAATTTCTGCCATGTAAACCATGCTTAGATGGACAGGATGCTCTGTGTCAAGCCCATGTGCGAGTTTCAATACCATTGAACTGTTGTCATGTTTACAGGACCAGGGCATTGTAATAATAAATACAAAGACAGAAAATCTCAGGATCTTCATTCAGCTTGCATAATATTTATTTACATCATGCAAGAAACAAAAATATGCTGAAAAATACTAAATTGTAAATTCAAGGTTTAGCTCCCTGAGAATATCATTTTCAGGTCGTGAGGTGGTTTTATTCCACCCTCTTGATTCATAATATTTATCAAGATTATCAATGAAATCATCACGTTCAACAATAGCTCCTTTATGTTCACCATAAGTGAATTCGTTATTGAAGAATTTTTCCGGTATTGCATCGTCGGCACGTCTGAATCCTTCACGGTAGTTAAACATTTTCTCCATGGTGAATATTCTTGTACCGGCCTTATTAAATTCTTCTTCTGTCCATTCAAGGCCTGTTATTGCTGAGAGTATATGCCTGTAATGTACATCACCCCTATACCATGAGGAAGCAAAGCTGCACGCACCCAGCGAATCGCGATGACAGGCTCCATCCTGCCTGCTGGCGTTACCACCGTTCATATGGCATGCTCCCCTGTTTGATGTTGCGTATGTTATTGACCATGAAGATGAGTTAACAGGAACATTCCATGCTGCCAGTTCATGTCCCTTCACATGTATGGCGTATTCATCTGAGCCTTTACCTATGATTTTCGCCAGCTCTTTTACTCCCCGGCATGCGAGCTCACCCACACCTTCCCTGTAGGTGATCTTTCTCATAAGTTCGAGTGATGCTTCGACATTACTCCAACTCAGCTCTATCCCATCCAGGAAGTCGGTATCGATGTGTCCTCTTTCCTTTGCTTCCATAAGAAAGCCGATGGTATTGCCAACAGAGATAATGTCAATCCCATAATCGTCACCATCATAGATTAGTTTATGCAGGCCATTCAGGTCAGAGATCAGAAGGTTTGCTCCAAGCATGGTCCCTGTTTCGTATTCAGGTCCGTCATGAACCTGTACACCGTAAGCTCCTTTGGCAAAACCACTCTTCTTACATGCCAGCTGGCAGGAATAACATGCAAAATCCCTTTTCCATATTTTTTTCCTGTTTGCTTCAGTTCCTATTTTTTCGATCTCGCTGAAGGTTCCCTCGCTATAATTCTTTACCGCCTGGGTACCATTGCGGGATGAAGATGATAGTGCATTGGCTGTGCCTCCATGTCGCCAGTTGATCACACTTTCATTTTTCTCCATAAATGAGCCCCTGATTTTTTCAAGTAATTCATTATACTTTTTAAGATCAGCCACTTCCGGTATACTGGAACCTTTTACTGCTACAGCTTTAAGGTTTTTTGAGCCCATTACACATCCCGTTCCTCCACGTCCTGCAGCCCTTGCAGCGGTGTTTATGATACATGCCATCGGAACCAGGTTCTCACCGGCAGGTCCTATATAACATGATTCATACCTGCCATCACCAAGGGTGGAATGAAAGACCTTGTCAAATTCATCGGTACCCATACCCCAGAATTCGCTCGCATCTTCAATACTTACGTTATCATCTTCAATAAGTATGTACACGGGTTTATCAGCTTTTCCCGTAACCAGCAGTCCATCGTAGCCTGCATATTTCAATTCGGGTCCAAAGAAACCTCCCATATTGGCATAGCTAAGTGTTGAAGAATGTTTGTATTTTTTCTCTACCGGGCTTGTACGGGTTGATTTGGTAACCACACATGTCCTCGAGGAAGAGGGGATAGGGTAACCCACAAAGGGACCCGTCATGAACATTAAAATATTTTCAGATGACATCGGGTCGGTACCCGGTTTCAGCCTGTCAAAGAGTATTTTGGCGCCAAGGCCGCGACCGCCCAGAAAATTTTTTATATCACTGTCGGGTATCCGTGTTTTTTCTATTTTACCTGTGCTGAGATTTACCTCAAGCAATTTTCCGTAATATCCTTTAGTACTCATATCTGGTGTTCCCCTTTTTTATACGTTGTAAAATTTATCAATCATTATCTCAGCAATCTGTTCGGGAGCAAGCTTATCAAGATCCCTGTCTGGAGGCATTTCAATGTATTTCAGTGCATCATATGGGCAATATTTGACACACTGTGGATCACCACCGCACAGGGTACACATGAATCTCGGGTTACCCGTTTCCGGGTCGGGATGTATTACACCTGCCCTTTTCTGGGCACAGGCAATTGCACAACTCTGGCAGCCAATACATCTTTCGGGATCATTTACTATTGTTTTCAGCTTTTCGTCCCTGTACAGTGCTTTTCTTCCTGTTTCAGGATGTGGTTCCACCGGGCACGCTTCAATACAGGGTGCATCATCACATAAGGCACAGGTTGATGGGATATCAACATCCGGGTTAAAGCGGTAAACCCTGATATTTGACAGTGCCGGATTACCCAGTCCTTTTATTAATTCACCATTTACCATCACCTGGTTGTTATATTCCGCACAGACCGATTCGCAAGTGCGGCATCCCGAACATTTTTCGAAATCAACCGCTATTGCTCTTATAACACCTGTTTTGCTGTCTCTCGTTAAAGTGAACCCGTAGTTCCCCAGAAGTATCAAACCTCCAGCACCATATGTTATGCGCGAAAGAAAGTGCCTTCTGCTTTGTTTTTTGGTGGTAAAAATATCTTCCATGTAAGTTAAAATTTTTGAAAATTAACCGGTATTTTACAATTATATAATAAAACATCCTTTTTATCATCTTAATGGATTAGCATATTTTTGCATATCAACACGATGTTTGTAAGCGGTTTAAATGTTAATATCTTTGTATTTAATGAAAAAGAAAGTAGTCATTGGTTTATCCGGAGGCGTTGATTCAAGTGTAGCAGCCTGGGTATTAAAGGAAAAGGGTTATGATGTTACAGGCCTTTTCATGAAGAACTGGCATGACAATACCGGTGTGCTTGAAGGAGATTGCACTTATGAGGATGATGTTATGTTTGCAGAAATGGTGGCGGAGAAGATTGGGATACCCTTTCACACTGTTGATCTAAGCGAGCCCTATAGAAGGCGAGTAGTTGACTATATGTTTTCTGAATACGAGGCCGGCAGGACTCCCAACCCTGATATATTGTGTAACCGTGAAATAAAGTTTGACTCTTTTGTAAAAGAAGCACATAGTATGGGGGTGAAGCTTGTAGCTACAGGTCATTATTGCCGTAAGGAAACAATATTATCAGGCAAAGAGCAGATACATCGACTGCTTGCAGGAGAGGATCGTAATAAAGACCAGAGTTATTTCCTTTGCCAGATCACACAGGATCAACTGGCCGGAGCTGTTTTCCCGATAGGGAATATGACCAAACCTGTGGTACGGAAGATGGCTGCTACACTTAAGCTGCCCACAGCTACACGAAAGGACTCACAGGGTATATGTTTCATAGGCAAGGTTGACCTTCCAACATTCTTGCAGCAACAACTTAAGCCCAGAACAGGACGGATAGTAATAATCCCTGCTGATTGGGATTTTCATACCTGTGATCAGGGACTGCCGACAGATGATATAAGTGATGAGAAACTGGAGGAAATGACTTCTCCTTACCGCTACAACCCTTCAAGCGGACCAACAATTGGTAAGCATAATGGTGCTTATTATTTCACCGTCGGACAGAGAAAGGGTATTAATATAGGTGGCTATAAAGAAGCACTTTTTGTTTTATCGACAGACAGCAAACGGAATATTCTTTATGTAGGTGAAGGGCAAGACCACCCGGGTTTGCACAGGAAAGGATTGATGGTCAAGGATGAAGATATACACTGGATAAGACCGGACCTTAGTATGAACTTAGGTGAAACGAGAGAATACGATGTCAGAATCCGTTATCGTCAGCCCCTGGAAAAGGCAAAATTATACAGGCGTGAAAGGGCAATGTTCATAATATTTAATAAGATGCAAAAAAGTATTGCTCCCGGACAGTTTGCTGCATGGTATTCAAGTGATGAACTGCTGGGTTCGGGAGTTATATATTCTTAGCCTGATCAACCGAAGCCAGCTCATTCAGTTTGTCTCCGGTAAGCCTGTAAACAACCCACTCATTCATGGCTTTAGCTCCCAGGCTATCGTAGAATTTGCGTGCAGGATTCCAGTTAAGTACCCACCACTCAACTCGTCCGCAATCTCTTTCAAGTGCCAGTGATGCGATATAGCGGAGCAGGCCTTTGCCCAATCCCTTACCCCTGTATTCAGGTTTAACATATAAATCTTCAATATATATCCCGGGCCTGGCAAGGAAGGTTGAATAGTTATGGAAAAATAAAACAAATCCGGCTGCCTTGCCCTCTGCCTCTGCCAGCACAACTTCTGCATAAGGGCGTTCACCAAAAAGGGACTTCTTTAAAGCTTCACTGCTGGCAACAACTTCATGCTCCAGCTTTTCATACTTTGCCAGTTCCCGGATAAACCTGTGAATAACAGGTATGTCCTTTTCACTTGCTTTCCTGTAAGATATCTTCATATTAATGAGGGTTATTCTTAATAAAAATAAGAAAAATGAATGAATATGTTAGTAAATATGATACCTAATTGCCGGAAGGCAAGTGAAAAAAACGGTATATTTATCTTCCTCATGAGACCAGGAATTATCATACGTTATAATGCCTCTGCCGGGTCCGGTAAAACATATAAGCTTGCGGGTATCTACCTCGAGTATCTTTTCAGGGATCCGCTGAGCTACAGGAATATACTTGCCGTGACTTTTACCAACAAAGCAACGGCAGAGATGAAGGAACGTATACTGCAGAACCTTTATTTACTTTCATGCGGAAAGGAATCGGGCTATCTTAAACTTATCATCAAATCGACCGGTAAAAGTGAACGCCAGATCAGGGACAACGCTTCTGCTATATTAAACCATTTATTGCATGATTATTCGCGCTTTTCAGTTGGTACCATCGACAGTTTCTTCCAGAAGGTACTCAGGTCATTCGCGCGTGAATCAGGGTTACAGGCAGGGTTCAATGTTAATCTCGACTCCGAGATGATACTGACACAGGCTGTTGATGAGTTGTTAAAGGATGCAGAGAATGACACCAAGCTTCTTGATTGGCTTATTGAATTTGGTCACAGGGAAATATTTGAAGGGAAAAGCTGGAATCTTAAAAATAAAATACTGTCACTTGGAAAGGAAATTTTCAGGGAGAAATACAGGATTTTACATGATAATGGATATATAAATGAGGATAGGGATAAGCTGAAATCAGTAATCTCTGATATGTATGCTTTTATAAATTCCTTCAGACAGCGTTTAAGCAACATGGCAGGAGAAGCTATTGAGGTTCTAAGCAGGAATGATGTAACAGCAGATATGCTCTACCTGAAGAGCGGGTCAATAATTAAATTTCTTGAGGAAGCTGTGAATGACATACCGGGAATCAGTTTCAGGGCAATGGAAGCTGCCGCAACGAAAGAAAGGTACATCTCAGGCAACTCCCCATCATCCGAGTTGGAAGCAGCCCTGGAAGATGGCCTTGACAGCATTATTAAAGTAGTGGCAAAAGAATACCAGAATAATATTACTCTTTATAATTCAGTAAAGCTGGTAACCGATAACCTGTACACCCTTGGTATATTGAATGATATTGCATTTAGAACAAGAAAACTGCTCACAGAACAAAATAAATTCCTTCTTTCTGATGCAGGTGATATACTCCGTCGTATTATAGCATCTGACCAGGCACCCTTTATTTATGAGAAAATGGGTAACAGATATAAAAACTTCATGATAGATGAATTCCAGGATACATCAAAGGTGCAATGGGAAAACTTCCTTCCATTGATAAACAACAGTATTGCTGAAGGCGAAGACAGCCTTGTGGTTGGTGATATAAAACAGTCAATATACAGGTGGAGAAACAGCGATTGGGAAATATTTGAACGTATTGGTGAATCGTTTCATAATGAGTCGTTTAAGACTATAGTCCTTGAAAAGAACTGGAGAAGTGCTGCTAATATAATACAGTTCAATAATGCCGTCTTCTCAGAATTGCCCCGTAGGGTGGAGAAAGATATAAAGCTGGATGCTGATGTCATGAGCAGAGTATATTCAGATGTGGTGCAGGAGGATCCTGGCAGATACAAAGACGGTTATGTCAGAATGAAAATATGTGATCCTGGAGATGAAGGAAAACAAAAAGCCCTGGATGATTTGCCGGGGATCATAGAAGAGATACAGGATAGGGGATTCAGGGCTTGTGACATAGGTATACTGGTACGAACCCGGGAGGAGGGACAGGAAGTTATTGACAGGATATCGCAACATGCTTCATTAAATACCGGCAATTCACAATACTCATACCAGATTATTTCGCAGGATTCCCTGATGCTAAACAGCTCGCCGGTTATAATTTTTCTGGTATCTGTGCTAAAATACCTGGTAAATAAGGAAGATAAAGTCAATTATACTGTAATGTGCCAGCATTTCCTGTTGTTAGCGGAAAGCAAAGAGATTGACAGACCCCTTTTCCTTGAGGCTGACCGTGAGTATATAAGAAGCAGGTACAATAATACAGACTTTGACACTTTCCTTCTTAGCATACGTTACCTGTCGGTATTTGAAATTATCGACAGGCTGATTGCTTACGCTGGTCTGAACATTATTGATGCAGCCATACCATATCTGAATACTATGCAGAATTGTGTCCTTGAATTCGCGGGGACAGAAACAAATGATATACCTGCTTTTCTAGAATGGTGGGAGAACGAAGGACATAAGCGTTCGGTATCATCAACAGAGCAGAGTGATGCCATGCAGCTTATGACAATACATAAATCAAAGGGCTTGCAGTTCAGGGTAGTAATATTGCCTTTCATTTCATGGGCATTCAAACATAAAAAAAATCCTTTCTTGTGGATTTATTCTGATCAGAGGCTGCTTGATAAACTGGGTGCAGTACCTGTCAGTATGAAT
>Ga0315553_10004253_pt1 | contig 10854 bp, 10 predicted proteins | sample SalMarSW160140MG_FD_203099 | JGI IMG/M metagenome (GOLD analysis project Ga0315553, IMG submission 203099) | Salt marsh sediment microbial communities from the Plum Island Ecosystem LTER, Massachusetts, United States - Salt Marsh Sediment SW1601-40 ... | reverse complement strand
CTGGCCGTTGACAACCAGGCCGACCGCTTGATCGGCGTAATGGCGGGAACCTTGAAAGAGGTCTTCCTGGGGGAACGAGCAACCCGGGCGGCCTTTGTTATGACCTGCGCCTGCATCCGGATTACCGGCGCACCGTGCTGGGCCGGCACATGCTCAGGGTCTGGAATCTGATGGACCGCTGAGCTGAGGAAAGCGGAGCCGCTCTGTTGTACGGATTAGTCAAGGGTGACAACAAAACCATGATCGGTTTCCAGCAGAAAAAGCAGAACTACCGTTTTACCGGCAAGATGGTCGTGCTCAGCCGTCCCGTATACAGGATGAAGCGGCTTCACCGTTTACCTCAGGAGCTGAAGCCCGAGGAGGCGAATGCCCGGATCGGCACGAAGGTGTGGGATCGCTACGGGAGTTATCAGTTCTTTCCTACGGCCTTGAAGGATCGTTACCTTACCGAAGCGATGATCGACTCGGGGCTGTTCTCCTGCTTCACCTTTGAGGAGGCAGCTCCTTTGCGTCGATCGGGTTTTTTCGGGTCTGCCAGGCCATGTGGACCCGGGTAATCCGCCTGCCTGGGTATTACAAGGTGTTGAAACCGATCTTCGACGGATTACGCTTTGCCCTGCCCCTGCCCAAAATACCGGAGCAGGGAGGACGGATCTCCTACTGCCATGTGTTTAACCACCTGGCCGATGGTCCTCGGGGTTTGCGGTTCTGGAAGGAACTCCTGGCCCACGCCAACAACCTTGCTAATCAGAAGGGGGCAACCCTGCTGACTTCCGCCTTCGACGATAGGGACAGCTTCCTGCCCCATTACCAAAAGGGCTCACTCAACAAGATCGAATATCTGCTGGGCTACAAACCCTTTGTTGCGGATGTACCGGAGGTGCACACCCCGTTCTATCCGGATATGCGGGACATGAATTAGGTCCCTCCTCTTTGGCCCTTCCGCCCCAGCCTCAGACCCGAATACACGGCACCGGCGATAACCCATAAAACGAATATCGCCAGAAAGACGAATCCGCCCCGGTGACTGCTCAGATCTATCAGCAGAATGGCGATAATCAGCAGGCAAAGCAGCAGTCCCATAGCCGGTGCGAAGAAGTAGAGCAAACCCTTCAAACGGATCGAAGAGCGGGCGTAGAGGTCCGGATGGTGCCTCCGCAGTCGCAAGGCGGCGCCCATGACCGGTATGAAGATGATGATTCCTCCCAGGGAGGCGAACACGAACAACGCCACCAGCAGGATCGCGGGAGCGCTGGTCTTCATAAGCTGCGCTATTCTACGGTGAACCATTGGGTGGCTGCAAGGAATTTTCCTCAGCTATGTTGCTGCCGCTCCCTCGGCGTCACTATATTGAAGACAGGACAACCCCACCGTCGGAAGCGATTTCACTACGACGGTTGCAGCAAGTGCGGCTAGGGGACGATATCGCGACTATGGGGAGTGATTTTAAATTATGCGGCCGGAGACGATCCTCTTCATCTTCCTTTCGCTGTTTTTTCTCGAGCTGGTCTGGGAACAGTTTCTGCTTTGGCTGAATCTACGCCGGGCGGGTTCCTCTAAAAACGACCCCTCTGATTTGGCTCGGGAGATCTGGGGAGCCCGGGATTACCAACGGGCTATCGACTACAGCAGAAGCAAGACTTACCTGGCCGTCGTTTCTTCGCTGGCGAGCTCTGTGTTTGTTCTGGTACTGGTGTTGAGCGGCTGGCTTGGATCCCTGGAGGCCTGGGTTTCAAATTTTGCGGTTGGCCCGATCCTCCGGGGAGTTCTGTACGTATACCTGATCGGCTTGATCTTCGCCCTGGTGTCCCTTCCGATCACGATCTATACCCAGTTTGTGATAGAGGCACGGTTCGGATTCAACAGGATGAGCTGGAAACTGTTCATTCTCGACGGCCTGAAGGGCCTGTTGGTATCCGTCGTCCTCATGACGCCGCTGCTGTTTGTTCTGTTCCTCCTGATCCGCGCCAGCTCGCTGTGGTGGCTGTGGGCTTTTTTCATTTTCACCGCCTTCCAATTAGTGATGATCGTGCTCTACCCCAAGGTGATCGCTCCCCTGTTCAACAGGTTCACCCCCATGGAGGAAGGCTCATTGAAGGAGAAGGTTCTGTCACTGGCGGAACAACTGGGCTTCAAGACCCGGGGTATCTATCTGATGGACGGCAGCAAACGCAGCAGACACAGCAACGCCTACTTCAGTGGACTCGGACGGGTCAAACGGATCGTTCTCTTCGACACCCTGGTCCAAACGTTCGAGGAAGACGAGATAGCCGCAGTTTTAGCCCATGAGATCGGCCACCAAAAGCTCGGGCATATCCCCAAACGCCTGGCTCTTTCTCTCTCTGCGGGTCTGCTGGGCTTTTGGATCGTTAGCCTGCTCCTTAACTACTCGCCGTTCTTCGAAGCTTTCGGTTTTTCGGGTCCTAGTCCCCAGGCCGCTCTTGTGCTGGTGATGTTCGTATCGGGGCCTTTTACCTTCTATTTGAAACCATTGTTCTCCTGGTGGTCCCGGCGTCACGAGTATCAGGCTGACCGTTTTGTGCAGATCCGTACCCCCTACGGCAGAGCGTTCCGGGCTGCCCTCAAACGACTCGGTAAGGATAACCTGAGCAATCCTGTGCCGCATCCCCTGTTCAGCTTCTACCACAACTCCCATCCTACGATCCTCGAAAGGGTCCGCGCGCTGGAAATGTTGTTTGCTTCATGAGAAGATGGGAACAAATCAATTCAAAACCAGCAACTGGGGAGGTTGCCGTATGAAACAAATAGTGATCCTGTTCGCCGTAGTCGTTCTGCTGATGACCCTGGCCGGCTGCGCCCCGGGACCGAACACGCTTACGGGAAGCCCGGATCAGGAGGGTGAGGTGGCCGGATTTTGGCTGGGACTGTGGCAGGGGATCATAGCTCCGGTAACCTTCATCATTTCCCTGTTCTCAGACAAGATAGACATGTACGAAGTTCACAACAATGGCGGCTGGTACAATTTCGGCTTCTTGTTGGGAATAATGATTATTTTCGGTGGCAGCGGCGGTGGCGCGGCCCGCAGACGTCGTCGCTACGACTGATACACTATTTTGGCCGCCGAACAAACAGGGATTTCAACCCCGATGTCTCGCCCCTTTGTAGTAGACCCGGACCCGTTTATACAGACCATCGCCCTCGCTTGATGTTTCCACGTCACGCTCTTTGCTCAAGGTAGTGTGAATCAGTCTGCGCTCAAAGGGATTCATCGCCTCCAGCAGCCTGGAATCCCGGGTACGCCGCACCTCATCGGCGGTCTGGTGGGCCAACCGGATCAGGCTTTGTTCCCGCCTGCCTCGATAGTTCTGACTGTCTACGATGATCCGGGGATGACTGTCTTGAATGCGGCTGGCGGCCACATTCAAGATGGTCTGCAGAGCCTCAAGGGTTTGTCCCCTTTTTCCGATCAGGATCCCGGAATCCTGAGAATCGATATCAACTCCGATTTTGTTGTCCTTCCGAAAAGAGATGTTCACCTGGGCGGATACCCCGATGCGGTCGATCAAACCTTTGAAAAACTCGATAATCCGGTTTTCGAAATCACCGTCCGGCGCCAGTGACCCGGAAACTTCCTCTCGGTCCTCCTCCAGGTGAACCCGAATCTTGACTTTACCGCCTCCGAACAGGAAGGGTGCCTTTTTCGCTTCAATGATTTCTACGTCAATTTCATCCCGATCGAGGCCCAATGATTCGATTGCCTTGTTGATGGCCTCCTCTTCGTTCTTCCCTTCGAACTCTTTTACGTCCATCCAATCGCTCCTCCTTGCTGAAGCGTTACTTCTTCCTTATGGGTCCCGGCCCGCCTCCCACGTTTTTCCTCTGCCTCCGGTGGTTGATGTACCACTGCTGGGCAACGGTAAAGATGTTTTGCATGGTCCAGTACAGTAGCAATCCAGATGGCATATTGTAGAGGATGAAGAAAAACATGATCGGCATCATGTACGTCATCATCTTCATATTTCTCCCAGATGCATCCGCACCGGGAGATTGCATCAACTTCGACGAGAGAAAGGTGGTCACCAGCATAATGAAGGGCAGGGCTCGAATAGCACCGAATTCAAAGCTGAGAATTTTAATCGGTGCAAAGCTCACCACGGTTTCGGGCGCCGACAGGTCGTTGATCCAACCCGGAATAAACACCGCTCCCCGCAGGGCAAAGTGGGTGTTTAACAAGCTGTAGAAGGCGATCAGGATCGGAAACTGGAGCAGCATGGGAAGGCATCCGCCCAAGGGACTGACTCCCTCCTTCTTGTACATGGCCGCCATTTCCTGGTTGAGTTTTTGGGGGTTGTTCTTGTACTTCTCCCGCAGCTCGTTCATCTTCGGCTGGAGGGTCTGCATCCTGGCCGTAGATTCGTAGCTCTTGCGGGTCAGGGGAAAGAGCAAAACTTTGAGCAGAATAGTCACCAGTATGATGGCCACGCCATAGTTCGGGATCAATCTGTGAAACAACTCGAGGAAGAACTTGAGAATCTCCACCAGCCAGCCTATCAACACACTCCTGGTGGCGATCTTGTCAAAGTTCATATCCGCCAGATTATAGGTGTTCTTCTCCGGATCGTTGTAGCTCTTCAAAATATCGAGCTTCTTCGGACCGATGTAGAAGCGAAAAACATCGGTGTTCTTCGAGCTCTTTATCTCGGGACGGCTGAAGTAGAGACTCGACTGTTCATTCAGCCCCTCGATATGCCGCGTGTCGTAGGTGATCAGGTACTGAGTCGCATCCGGAACGGCAATGACCGCAAAGTATTTCCCGGCGATCGCAGCCCAGATGACGCGGGTGTTGACCTGCTTCGCCTCCTGTTTCATGCGCACGCTTTGCTTCTTGCCCTCTGCGAAGTACAGGTACTCCCTGAACTCGTTACGACGATCCAGCTTCTCGAACGCCGGTCCAATCTGCGGACCGAAACCCAGCGTATAGGCGTACCCGTTGTAGTTTAAGGCCGGGTAGTCATTTATACTGTTCTCGATGCTCACCCGCAGCTCGATCATGTAGTCCCGCTGTTGCAGCAGGTAGCTCTTTTTCAGCGTGAAGGGTACTCCGGTCTGGGAGCGGAACGTCCGGGAGAAGGTGACCCCCGAACCGACCAGGGAACGTTCGACCTGGAATAGTGTATCCACGGCCGGAGCGTCGGCATCCCCGAAATGGATACTAAAGGGGTTTATCCCGGATTCCTGGGAGAAAATCATCTCCACGGGAGACCCGTCGGTGTTAGAAAACTCCTTCAACTCGATCGAAGTAATTTGACCGCCTCGATTCGTGAAACCGACCCGAAATACCTCCGTTTCAATCGTAAAGTTCTGCTCTTCGATCTGCTGCTCGCTCACCACTGCCAACTCTTCGCCCGTCGGTGCCGGTGCACTCGGCTGCTCGGCTGCTACTGGTGCTTCCGCCTCTTCAGCCGGTTGTTCTTCGGCTATCGGTTCAGGTCCCGTGTCTGCCGCAGGTTCTGCGGTCTGCGCCGGTGCCTGGTTTTGGGGGGCAAAGAATACCTGTTGTACGATCATACTTCCGACGATCACAACCACGGCGAGCACAACAGCGATTACTGTTCTTTTGTCCATAATGATTTCAAATAACTCCTGTCTGGTTCTCTCGTCCTCTTGCCCATTCTAGCTCAAGTCAATGCGGATCGGCTGATACCACTACGGAACAGGATCGTAGCCCCCCGCGTGGAAGGGATGGCACTTGAGTAATCTCTTCAGGGCAAGGGAGATGCCGTGAAACGCACCGTATCTGTTCACAGCCTCCTTTGCGTACTGGGAGCAACTGGGGGTAAAACGGCAGGTTGGAGGCAACCAGGGGGAGAGCAGTTTTTGATAAAACGTAATGAGAAAGATGAGAACGTACTTCATTTTATTAGACCAACCCTCTCAAAGACCGCCTCAAGCTGCCGAATCCGGTCGGAAAGGCTGTATTTACCAGGAAAAAGAACGAATGCCAGATCGTATCCGCTTTTCAGTTTGTGTTTGAGTTGACGATAGGCTTCCCGACAAATTCTCTTCTCCCGGTTTCTCGCTACCGCATTCTTGAAACCACGTACCGGGCTGACAGCGATTCTGTTCAAATCCAGATTGTTTTCGATGTAGTAGACCCGTATTCCTCTCAGGTCACTTTTCGCTGCATCACTAAAAACCCTACCTAAACTTGACCGTCCTCTCAACCTCTCCGTCTTAGTAAGGCTTTTTCTCATCCGTGACTGTCAGTTTTACGCGCCCCTTCCTTCTTCTCCTTTTAAGTATCTGGCGCCCTCCCTTTGTCGACATACGGGCACGAAAACCTAAACTCCGCCTCCTCTTTGTTCTGCTCGGCTGATAGGTGCGTTTCATCGTATTCTAGTATCCTTTCGTTGATCCACCAACGCTGATATTTCGGCTCTTAAGAAAAATAGAACATCCTCGTAGGGACGAGAAAGTGCTACAGTGCAATACTATACTGATTTTCAAGCCGTGATGTCAACCTCGGCCGGAGTTCTCGGATTTTCCCCTCTCCAGGCTCTTCAGGAACAGCCGTTTCAATCGGTGCTTCAACTCTTCTTGACTCACAGAAGAAAGCACCCGATTAAGATCCTCCCGCTGTCCGTCCTCCGCCGTGTATTCTCCTTCGTTGTGGTCGGCCCGGTTTTCGGTCTCCTCCGGTATCTTATCGGGATAGCTCAGATTGACCTTGACTTTGATATCTTTGATATCCATTGCCGGATACTTGCGTTTCACGGCTCTGATGATCTGTGGTTTTTTCATAAGCAGCAACTGCATCCATCCCGGATGATCCACTTCCACAAAAAGATTCCTGTTGGCAATTTCGTAGATACGGGAATGTTCGGCCAACGACTCCCCTACAATATCCGACCAGGTCCCGAAAATCGAGGAATAGGTTTGACCCAGCTTCCTGTTCTTTTCATCGAGGATTCGCGCCAGTATCTCAGCTGCCTTTTTCACGTCTAAACTCTCCGCCGACTACACGATAGATCAGTGTATCATCACTGCTGTACTTACGGAATTGCTCGTCCGGAAGGAATGTGAAGAAAGCCTGTTCGAATGCCGGTAGTTCCCCTATGAACCTCTCCCGCTTGGCTGCATCCAGTTCAAGGAGAACATCGTCCAGAAGCAGTACCGGCTGTTTACCGGTCTTTGTGGAAAAGAAATTTGCCTGGGCGACCCTCAGGATCAGGGAACAGAGCCTGACCTGTCCGGTTGAAGCAATATGGGAGAACTCCTTGCCGTTGTGCATGATAATAAAGCGGTCCCGGTGCGGCCCCGTTGTCGTGGTTTCAAAGGAAAGGTCCCGATTCTCCCGTCTATGCATGAACTCCATAACCTCTTCTACAGCAACATCCTTTGGCCACGAGGAGCGATAGCGAATAGAGGTTTCACCCTGCAAACCTGAGATAGCCATGAAGAGCATTGAAAAGGTCGCGTTGAACTCCCCGATGATCCCTTCTCGTCGTCTCTGGATCTGAAGTCCAACCTCGGCCAGGTTTTTGGTATAGGCGGGAAGGAGCGCACGGCTGCCCTCCTTGAGCAGGATATTGCGAGATTTCAACAGCTTCCGGTAGCTGCGCAACAGGCCGACAAACAGCGGATCGAACAGACTCAGCGTCTGGTTGAAAAAGCGTCTTCCCATCTCGGGAGATCCGGTAATAAAGGCAAGATCCTGATGGGCGAACACGATGCAGGGGACGTTCTCCATCAGGTCCATCCTGTCGTTGATCAATCGTCCATCAACCCGGATATCCTTCTTCCCCCCTTTCGATATTTTAACGGCGATAACCCGATCGACACCCCCGAGCTTGTGAGATCTTCCCCGAACCTGAGCGAGTTCCTGCCCTAAGGTTATGAGCCTGGCATCCTTTCTGGTACGGAAGGATGCGCCGTAGCAGAGAAGGTAGATCGACTCGATAAAATTTGTTTTCCCCTGGCCGTTTTCTCCAACCAGGTATACCACCGGAGCATCTATATCCAGGGTGGCGTTGCGGATATTACGGAAATCGTGATAGGCGGCGGAGACAAACGCCATGCTTTGAGTGCTCGTACAGTTCGTGCTCGGCTGTTTCAACCCACCTGCATGGGCATAACTATGTGGAAATAATCCTTCTCGGGAAACGGCCGCAGGGTGATTGCCTTGTCCGGCTCCGTGAACTCCAATCCGATCCTCTCCTCCGCAGCTTCCCGAAGCGGATCGAGCAAGTACAAATAATTAGCCGCAATCGTCATCGCCGGGCCGTCATACTCGCAGGAAACCTCTTCCCTAGCACTCCCGATCTCCCCTTCGGAGGAATTGACGACCAGGTTGGATGGTTCGATACCTAGTTGGATACGCCTCGATTTTTCCTCTACCAGCAGAGATACACGGCGCAGAGCGGCCTGCAGACTGTCTCGTTCTACCACGAGTCGATGCTCTTGTTTCTCGGGGATAACTCTCTTGTAATTTGGGAATTGAGCATCGATCAAATTCGATGAAACCCGATGCTGGTTGAATCGGACGAACAGGTTGTTGTCCCCGACGGCCAAGGACAGATTGCCCTCTCCGGGAGCGAGTTTTTTGATAAGGTGCAGGATTTTGGGAGGAATGATCACACCGTTGAAATCGGGAACCGAACCGTCGATCTTCTTGCTGACATAGCTGAGACGTCTGCCATCCGTGGCCACCATTATCAGCTCACTGTCGGTTTTTTCCAGATACACCCCGTTCATGAAGTAACGGGTTTCGTCGCTGGAAACGGCAAACAGGGTTTTTGAAATCATGTCGAGGAAATCACTCTGGGGAACCTCGAAGTACGATTCGTCTGGTATTTCTTTGAGCTCCGGATACTTATCCGAGGGTACGCTCTTCAGGTTAAAGTCGATTTTTTGAAACACCGGACGAATAGAGACCATAAGATCATCTTCGAGTTTGATCTCAACTTCCCCCTCCGGGAGGGAACGAATGATTCCCAGCAGCTTGTCGCAAAATACGGTGATGCTTCCCGATGCCTTGTTTTCGACTTCGATCTGGGTCTGAAAGCTTACCTTCAGATCGGTGGCTTTTATTATCAGCAGGTTGTCCTGGCAACTGAGAAGAACGTTGGATAGGATCGAAAGGGTATTGCGGGAGGATATTATTTCTTGGGCAATGGCGATCTCTTTGAGAAGAACGTCCCTTTCACAGGCAAAGTGCATCGTACTCTCCTTGTAGATCGCAACCTCTCCTCATGAAGGAACGGGGAAGATTGCGATGGTTTCTTAGGTCTGAAGTTCCGTAAAAAAAACAAGATCCTCAACGCCTATCATAATCTAGTTTAGTAGTAGGAGTAATAGTCACTGTGGAATTGTGTATAACCGTCCCAACTCCTTTTTGCAGATGGCTATAGCTCCAAGGATGAAAGACCGTATTTTTCCACAACCCATCTACAATTCTACAGTTGTTCTTTGATTATGCACCGCTTTTCTACAATGATACAACAAATTATTCACCTCAGGGGCGATAATCCTTGATGGTTCGAATCAGGTGTTGAACGGTCGGTGATAGTGTAGCGTCGGTTTTCATGCGGTCCTCAATCCGCTGGCAGGCGTGCATGACCGTGGTATGGTCCCTTCCGCCGAACTCCAGACCAACTTCCGTAGTCGAGTATTCAGTCAGATTTCGGACGATGTACATGGCCACCTGCCGCGGGAAGGCTATCGCCTTGCTCCTTCGTTTGCCCTTCAAATCATTCAGAGATAAGGCAAAGTATTCCGCTACGGTACGCTGGATCAGATCGATGGTCACATTCCGATAGTCGTTCTCCGTAAAAAAGTCTTTCAGTTGTCGTTCGGCGATCTCGAGACTGATGATTCTGTTTACCAGCTCCGCGTAGGCGATGAGCTTGGTGAGGGCTTTCTCCAGGTCCCGGACATTTGTCTTGATGTTCTGACAGATCAACTCGACCACCGCGTCGGGGATCTCGACGTTCTTTTCCTCGATCTTCTTCGCTAAAATGGCGATGCGCGTCTCGTAATTCGGAGGCTGGAGGTCGACGTTGAGACCCCTCTCAAACCTGCTTCGTAGCCGGTCGGACAACTTTTTCAACTCAGAGACGGGACGGTCACTGGTAAAGACCATCTGCTTGTTCGCGTCGTAAAGGGCGTTGAAGGTGTGGAACAACTCCTCCTGGGTTTCAACCTTTCCGGGAAGAAAATGTACGTCATCTATGAGAAGCATGTCGACGGAGCGGTACTTGTTCTTGAATCGATGAGTCGTGTTTTCCTTGATCGAAAGTATGAACTCATTGGTAAAGGTTTCGGCCGTGACGTAGGAGATCTTGGTGTTGTCGAACTCCTGGTGGGTCAGGTTTCCGATCGCCTGAAGCAGGTGGGTTTTCCCGAGACCCACGCCGCCGTATATCATGCAGGGGTTGTAGGCTTTGCCGGGGTTTTTGGCGATGGCGTAGGAGGCCATATAGGCGAAGTCATTGTTGTCCCCGCGGACAAAGCGGTCGAAGTTGTACTCCTGTTTGAGCTGCGGATGGGGGCGTCTCTTTTTCTTTGTAGAGGTTTTGCCGCTTTTCTTTTCATTTTCTTCTTTGATCTCCGATTCCTTTTGAGCCGATGTTTTTTGTACCTTGAACATCACATCGAGTTTCTGTCCAGATAGTTCGAAGAGCTTGCTTTCCAGGGTCGGGAGGTATCTCTGGGTGACTTGGTCTTTGTAAAAGCTGGAAGGGACGGCGACGAATATGTTGGAATCCCCCGATTTGAGGTAGTCCATGTTGCGAAACCACATCAAGAACTCCTGCTCGCTTATCTTCTCTCCGATTTGATGAACCGCCTCCTTCCAAAACACCTCGTAGCCGGATTCCCCGTTGCTCATAGATC